>QFCS01000294.1_pt1 | contig 107453 bp, 95 predicted proteins | sample 3576561 | NCBI WGS metagenome assembly QFCS01 | reverse complement strand
GTCAACCAAGCACGGGAAAGGTTGGGCCGCGGCCCGATTTCGAGCCTTGACGAACTGACGAAGTACGGGGCGACTGAAACAGGTAGCTGATCCGGTGCCATTTGAACTTGCGCGCCGTGCCATTTGATTTTGCGCGCTACAAGCGGGCCGATTTCAGGGGAACGGCCTGCCGCGATCGCCGCCAAGGCTGACGCCACCGGCCGAGCGCACGGGCCCGGTGGCGGCCATCGCGTTCTGACAGGATTCTATCATTTTCCGATCGTTTTGAGAGATAGATTCTGATGGTCTCCGGAAGATTTTCCCGCGACCGAAATCTTGCGCCTGCTGCGTCGATCCACGCCCCTGCGCGAGGGGCGACGCCAAGGCGGTCAAGGAGGAGGCGCGCGAACGGGGTTTCGATCCACGCCTGCGCGAGGGGCGACCGAAATCCGGTGCGCCGCCGATACGGGCCGACAGGCTGTTTCGATCCACGCCCCTGCGCGAGGGGCGACTCGGCGAATGCGGGCAGCCGGCCCGGCAGGCGCGGTTTCGATCCACGCCCCTGCGCGAGGGGCGACACGAGGTGGGCGGCTTTACCGGGTGGGGCAACCCGTTTCGATCCACGCCCCTGCGCGAGGGGCGACCATGCAAGTCGATTGGTCGACGCTTCAGGCATTGGCAAGTTTCGATCCACGCCCCTGCGTGAGGGGCGACACCAGCGCCACCGCCGGCGGCAGCTCGGCGCTGACGTTTCGATCCACGCCCCTGCGCGAGGGGCGACTGAGCGCTTTGACGATCTCGGTGGCATGGCCGATGTTTCGATCCACGCCCCTGCGCGAGGGGCGACGCTCGATACCGACAAGGCGAAACTTGCCCTCCTGACGTTTCGATCCACGCCCCTGCGCGAGGGGCGACAGGACACAGTTCGCGGATAGTTGCCAGCGCCAGAGTTTCGATCCACGCCCCTGCGTGAGGGGCGACCGTTCCACCGGCAGTTCGTCGCCATGGTGGCGCGGTTTCGATCCACGCCCCTGCGCGAGGGGCGACACCTTGGCGGGCCATCTCAATCCACGTTCGGCAGAGTTTCGATCCACGCCCCTGCGCGAGGGGCGACGGCACGTTGGCCACCATCGTGTTCACCTGCTTGCCGTTTCGATCCACGCCCCTGCGCGAGGGGCGACATGCGCCTACCCCGAGCTACGCCTACGACGCCAGCATGTTTCGATCCACGCCCCTGCGCGAGGGGCGACCTACATGGAGTACACTTCTGAGTGGATGGAGGAGTTTCGATCCACGCCCCTGCGCGAGGGGCGACGGCGGTAGCTATGCTAACGCCGCCAGGAGACGTGTGTTTCGATCCACGCCCCTGCGCGAGGGGCGACTCGGCCGGGATTGAGCGGAGATGTGGTCAGGATCGGGTTTCGATCCACGCCCCTGCGCGAGGGGCGACGCCGCGCAGATACTGCGCCCGCGCCCACAGCACGTTTCGATCCACGCCCCTGCGCGAGGGGCGACCCGCGCAGCGTGTTGCCGCGAACATGGCGGAGCGGGTTTCGATCCACGCCCCTGCGCGAGGGGCGACCGTTCATGCTGGCGCCATCCGCCGACCCTTCGACGTTTCGATCCACGCCCCTGCGCGAGGGGCGACTGACCCAAAGAGATTCTATCGGCGGCATCGGCGAGTTTCGATCCACGCCCCTGCGCGAGGGGCGACGGCCGGGGCTAACCAGGCGCGACGGGTCGAGATCGTTTCGATCCACGCCCCTGCGCGAGGGGCGACGCGTTGACATACGCGTTCTGAAGCACGACTTCACGGTTTCGATCCACGCCCCTGCGCGAGGGGCGACCGACCTCGCGGTCGCCAATACGCAGCGTGAATACGTTTCGATCCACGCCCCTGCGCGAGGGGCGACGAATCGCCGGATTTGCAAGCTTTTGATAGCCTTGTTTCGATCCACGCCCCTGCGCGAGGGGCGGCACCAGCCTTAACCGGTTCAGCGGCAATGGCAATTCCGGCCGGTGGCGCGAAGGGGCGGCGGATGGCGGGCGAGCGGCGGGCGGTGCGGTCCGCCACGCCGAAAATCCCTCACGATTTCAAAGATCCCGGCAAGCGCGAACCTGCCGGCGTTTCGCCGCACGCTTGCCGTTCGCGCCGCCCTGGCTCGGCGATTGCTTCCGGCCGGCCAGCGGGTCGAAAAGCCGATCCGGCCGATCCCGGCTTCGAGGCGCTGCGTCAAGAAAATCGCCGGGCGGCTCATTTTTTGCTAGGACGAAGCATGAAAGCGAAAATCGAAAACGATGTCGAGACCATCCGCCGGATTGCGGCGGTGCCTTCCATCCTCGATGTCGTCTCGAAGATCACCGGGATGGGCTTCGTCACGGTCGCCCGCGTGACCGAAGACAGATGGATGGCCTGCGAGGTGCTCGACGCCATCGACTTCGGCCTGAAGCCGGGCGGCGAGCTGCGTGTCGAAACCACGATCTGCAGCGAGGTGCGCGGCGCCCGGGAAGCGGTGGTCATCGACAACGTCGCCGAGGACCCGGTCTATTGCGGCCATCCCACGCCGGCCATGTATGGCTTTCAAAGCTACATATCGATGCCGATCACCTTGGCGGACGGCAGCTTTTTCGGCACGTTGTGCGCCATCGACCCGCGGCCGGCGCGCCTCAAGACGCCGGAAGTCGTCGAGATGTTCAGGCTTTTCGCCGAGCTGATCGCCGTCCACATCGATGCCAGGAAAAGGGTGATCTCGGCGGAGGCCGATCTCGCCGCGTCGCTGGGAGAGCTCGCGGCGTCGGAGAACGCGCTTCTGGACGCCCGCGCGGCGGAGAAGCTGCGCGAGCAGTTCATCGCCGTGCTCGGCCACGACCTGCGCAACCCGCTCGGCGCGCTGTCCAGCGGCGTGCACCTGCTGCTGCGCAAACCGCAGGACGACCAGTCCAGGAAGATCCTCAACCTCATGGCAGCAAGCGCCAGACGCATGGCCGACCTGGTCGAGAACATGATGGACTTCGCGCGCGGCCGGCTGGGCGGCGGCATCACGCTGGCGAGCGAAAGCAAATCGCTGGCCGTCACGTTCGGCAACGTCGTCGACGAGATGAAGGCGATCTGGCCCGACCGCGACATCGTGACCAGGTTCGACCTGCCGCGGCCGTTCGACGGCGATCATGCCCGCCTTGCCCAGCTTTTGTCGAACCTGCTCGGCAACGCGGTGACGCACGGCGCGGAAGACAGACCCATCGTCGTGACCGCGAGGCAAGATGACGGCGGCCTCGAACTGGTCGTCGCCAATGCCGGCAAGGCGATAGCGCCGGATGCGATGGCGCGGCTGTTCCAGCCCTTCTATCGGGGTGCCGCGGGCCCGAACCTGCAAGGCCTCGGCCTCGGCCTGTTCATCGCCGCCGAAATCGCCAAGGCGCATGGCGGCAGGCTGGAGGTGACGTCCGACGACGACGAGACGCGCTTCAGCCTGCGCGTGCCGTCAAGGGGATAGCGTTCGGCGAACGCAGCCGCGCGGATTTGGCCGGACGGCCCGCTGCCTCGCCTATTCCGCGCCGGCGCCGGCGACGTTCTGGTCGTAGTCGACCAGCGCGCCGGTCATGATGCCGGAATTGGGGCTGAGCATGTAGGCGACCAGGCGCGACAGCTGGTCGGGCTTGGCGAGCTGGCCCATCGGCTGCGCGGCTTCGGCTTTCTGCAGCCAGTCGTCGGCGGCGCCGTGGAACTTCGCCTGCACCACCGCCTCGCCGGGCGTGTCCATCCAGCCCGGCAGCACGGCGTTCACGCGGATGCGGTTGGCGCGGTAGGCGTGGGCGGCGTTCTTGGTCAGCGTCGCCAGCGCGCCCTTGCTGGACGAATAGGGCGCCAGAAACGCCTGGCCGCAATGCGCCGACATCGACAGGACGTTGACGATGCCGCCCGGCTGGCCGGTCTCCAGCAGGTGTCGCACCAGCCCCTGCATCAGGAAGAACGGGCCGCGCACATTGGTGGCGAAGATGAAGTCGAAAAGCTCCGGCGTCGTCTCGGTGAGCGAACCCCGCGCCGAAGTGGCGGCGGCGTTGACCAGCGCGTTGAGGCTGCCGAAATGCTTCAGCGCCGTCTCCACCGCCCCCGCGCAGGCGGCGGCGTCGGCGAGGTCGGCGCTGATGAAGATCACATCGGCGCCGCGCTCCTTCAGCGCGGCCGCCGCCGCCTCGCCCTTGCCGACATTTCGGCCGACCAGCGCCAGCGCCGTGCAGCCCTCGTCGACCAGCCGGTTCGCGACGGCGAAGCCGACGCCCTGCGCGCCGCCGGTGACGATGGCGCGCGTCGTTTCGTTTGCGTTTCCGCTCATCTGCTGGCCTCCCTCTGCCGCCGGCCATACTTGACCAAATCATGCCGCGGCGCCAGTGGCGGCGCCGGCTTGTCCCGTCCGAGCGCGGCCGCCTAGAGCTTTTCCGCTTTTCTCCGAATCGCGGAAATGCTCTATCTCTTTGTTTTTACGCAATTCCGGACGGAGAATCGGTTTCCACTTCTCCTGGAATTGCTCTAAAAGCAGGCCGCGTGAAACCGGATTCACGAGACCTGCTTTAGATTATGGATTTTACGCATGTCTTTGTCCCCAAACCGCGGACACTTTCGGGAGACATGCTTCAGATGGGCCTGAAGCCGGGCTCGATCTGCCTGGCCACCGCCCGCCATTCGTCGCCGTAGTCGACGTCCTGCCAGTCCTTGAACCAGGGGCCGCCATTGGTGAAGTGCACGGCGTTTGGCGTGCCGGTGGCGGGTTTTTCGTTCCAGCCCTCCAGCCAGTTCCAGGCGACCGGAATCTCGCCGATCTCGTCGTCGGCGGCCCACTGCATGCGGTGCAGGTAGGCGCCGCTTTCGCGGTTGATCAGTTCCGGGGTGAGCTGGCGGGTGGAGGGGTGGGCGCAGTTGAACAGCATGAACGACGACCAGTTCTTGCGCGGGTAGGTGGTCTGCACCTTGCCGTCCATCTTGACGCCGTGCCTGGGCTGGTAGTCGTGCTTGACGCAGCAGACCGCCTTGCCGTCGTCCTGGTATTGCAGCAGCCCGGCGACGTCGGCGAAGAACAGGAAGTCGCAGTCGCAGAACAGCGCCCAGCCCTCGTAGCCGGCGAGCCATGGCGTGAAGAAGCGCGAATAGGTGAATTCCGTCGAGGCGAGCGGGTCGACCTCGCGGGTGTAGGCCTTGTTCTCGACCAGCTCGGCGAGAACGATCGGCTTGACGTTCACGGGAATGGAGGCGTGCTCCAGGATGGTGCGCTTCGCCACCTCGTAGGCGATCGGCTCGCGCGAATCCCAGCCGACATAGATGTCCAAAGATCTGCTCATATCGTTGGTTCCGTTCTATAGAATCACTTCAAGAAGTCCGCGTCCGACCTTGTCTTCCACCCATTTTCGCTCGTCGCCCCAGGCGTGGCGCTTCCACCCTTCCCAGGAGAAGCCGCATACCGAGATCGCCCATTCCGTGGCAGGAAAATGGCGCAGCACGTGGAAGATGCCGAAATAGCCGGTGCTGGGGAAAACGGTCGACATCTTCGCCTCCGGCAGGCCGAGTTCGCGGCAGCCCTGCATGTAGAAGGCGGCCGGCAGCACGAGGCTCGCCTTGCCGATGCCGCCGAGCGCCATGATGGTCGGCAGCGTCCAGTCCTCGCGGCGGCCGCCCAGCCGCGACAGGATGTTGGGCTTGGGGAAGTAGCGGTCGATGATGATCGGGTGGTAGGCGAGGATGACCTGGCTGGCATTCTTCATGATCGCCGAGCTCAGGAAGCCGGGATCCTCCAGCCGCCGCTGCATCGGCTTGCCGGCATTGCACAGGAACAGGATGTCGGTCCTGTCGCCCGACATGCCGATCGAGGCTTTCGGCTCGTTGAAGCGCACCACGAAGTCGGAAGCGTCGATCAGGGGCGACATGTCGCCGGTGATCGGGCCGTTGCCCACGATGTAAAGTTTCCTGCGCGCCATCATCCGTCACTGGATATGGGGCGGCCATGCGGAGATGGCGACCACCTGCCAGATGCAACCCGGCGCGTCACGATCCGCGCCGGCGCCGACGAAAATTCTGGGGAAAGCGGGCCGAACAGCCGCCGTGCCTGCATTGCCGACGCGGCTGCTTATGGCATGCGAACGGCCGGAGTGCACGCCCGTCGTCGCGCCGCCGTCGAAATTTCGGCGCGTCCGCGGCGGCGAAACGCCGGCAGGATCGATCACAGCGGCGTCAGACAGCGGAATTTGCCACTTTATGGACAGACGGATGCCGCTACAGTGCGGCTCCGCCATAAAACCGGAAAGGGCCTGATTCTGGCGCGGCTGTTCGTCTTGGTCGGTGGACTTTTCGTACTGGTGCTGACCGCGGCGCTGGTGGCGCCGTATTTTATCGACTGGACCGGCTACCGCGCCGAATTCGAGCGCGAGGCCAGCGCCATCCTCGGCCGCAAGGTGACGGTGGAGGGCGCGGCCGAGGCGCGGCTGCTGCCGTTCCCGTCGGTCACCTTCTCGGACGTCTCGGTCGGCGGCGGCGCGCGCGGCGAGCCGGCGATGACCATCGAGACGTTCTCGATGGACGCCGAACTGGCACCTTTCCTGCGCGGCGAGTTCCTGATCTTCGACATGCGCATGGTGCGGCCGCGCGCGGTGGTCGACATCGCCGCGGACGGCACGGTCGACTGGGCGGTGCGGCCGTCGAGCCCGTTCCCCGCCGCGAAAATCGCGCTGGAGAAGCTGACGATCAGCGACGGGCAGGTCGAGATTCGCCACCGCCTGTCGGGCCGCACGCATGTGCTGTCGGGGATCAACGCCGCGCTGGCGGCGAAGTCGCTGGCCGGGCCGTGGCGGCTCGACGGCACGCTCAGCTTCGACGGGGCGCAAGCCGCGCTGGCCGCCTCGACCGGCACGGCCGACGGGAACGGCCGGATGCGGCTGCGCGTGAAGGCGACGCCGGCCGAGCAGCCGCTGGTCGTCGATGCCGACGGCGAGGTGGCGCTGAGGCCGGAAGGGCTGGTCTATTCCGGCACGTTCCGGCTGGCCGAGACGGTCGCCAGGGACGCGGCTGCCCCCGCGGCCAAGGAACCGCCTCCGCCGGGATACCGCCTCAACGGCGACTTCGCCATCGACAGCCGCAGGCTCGACGTGACGGCGTTCCGCTTCGAGACCGGTCCGCTCGACCAGCCTTATACCGCCGACGGAACCGCCAGCCTCGACTTCGGCGCCGAGCCGACATTCGCCATAGCGGCCAGCGGCGCGCAGATGCGGGTCGACGAGGCGCTCGGCGCGACGGAAGGCGCCCAGCTTTCGCTCGACCAGCGCATCCGCGCTTTCGAGGCGGCGATGCTCGCCTTGCCGCGCCCGACGATTCCGGGGTCGATCACGGTCGACCTGCCGGCGATCGTCGCCGGCGACACCACCATCCGCGACGTGAAGCTGTCGGCCGAGCCGGCGGATGGCGGCTGGGCGATCAGGTCGGCGGGCGCGACGCTGCCCGGCCGCACCACGCTGGAGGCCGACGGTTTTCTGCGCACCGAAGGCGAATTCGGCTTCAGCGGCGGGCTGCTGCTCGCGGTGGCGCAGCCGTCGGGTTTCGCCGCCTGGGTGGCGAAGGACATCGACGACGCGATCCGCCGCCTGCCGGCGGCGGGGTTCAACGCCAAGGTCGACATCACCGAAAAGCGGCAGGTTTTCCGCGATCTCGAACTGGTGCTGGGCAAGGCCCGCTTCCGCGGCGGCATCGAACGGAGCCGGCAGGCCGACGCGCGGCCGTCGGTGCGGGTCAAGCTGGACGGCGACGCGCTCGATGTCGACGGGCTGTCGGCGTTCGCCTCGCTGTTCGTCAGCGGCAGCGGCGGCAGCCGTTTCGGCGACGCCGACCTCGACCTCGAGGTGAAGGCCGGGCCGGTGACCGTCGCCGGCCTTGCCGCCGAGACGGTGGACGCGGCGGCGCGCCTGCGCCAGGGCCAGCTGGAGATCGACCGGCTGTCGATCGGCGGCCTCGCCGGCGCCTCGATCAGCGCCACCGGCGCCATCCATGATTTTCCGCGGAATCCGACCGGCAGCATGGATGCCTCCATGGTGTCGCTCGACCTCGCGCCGCTGGTGAAGCTCGCGGCCGAGAATTTTCCGGACAATCTCCTGGTGCAGCAATTGCAGAGGCGGGTCGCCGCCTATCCGGCGCTGCTCGCCGACGCGCGCCTCGACGTGGTCGCCAGCGCCGCCGCCAATCCGGACGGCAGCACCGGCATCGCCGTCAGCCTGCAGGGCGACGTCGGCGGCTCGGCGCTGTCGGCCAGCCTGTCGGCGAATGGCGAAGCGGAGAACCCTGCCGCGGCGAAATTGTCGCTGTCGCTGTCGGCGCGCAACGACGATTCCACCGTGCTGCTCGCCACCCTCGGCCTGCCGGCGCTGCCGCTCGGCGTCACCGGCGCCGGCGAACTGACGGTGTCGGCCAAGGGGGCGGCCGCCACCGGCCTGGAGACCGCGCTCGACCTGAAGGGCGAAGGTTTTTCGGCCACCTTCGACGGCACGGCGAGCCGCGGCGAGGACGGCCTTGCCGCGAAGGGCAAGCTGCAGCTTGAGGCGGCCGACATCGAGCCGTGGCTGATGACCGCCGGCGTGTCCTTCCCCGGCATGGGCCTCGGCACCGCGGCCGACTTCTCGGCGAACGCCGACCTCGACGCCGGCCTGCTCGTGCTGGCCGACGTCGACGCGGTGGTCAACGAGATGGCGGTCGGCGGCGACATCAACGCCTCGTTCCAGGACGGGACGCCATCGCTCAGCGGGGCGCTGGCGCTCGACGAATTTGCGCTCGACCCGTTTGTCGCCATGGTGGTGGGCGACAAGGCGCTGGCCGGCGAAGCGGGGCACTGGCCGTCTGAGCCGTTCGCGCAGAAGGTGACGGCGCCTTTCGACGGGTCGCTCGACATCTCGGCGGCAACGCTCGTCAGCGGCAGCGCGAGCGCGCATGACGCCAGCTTCTCCCTGTCGCTCGACGAAGATGGCTTGCGCGTCGAGGACCTCAAGGCGGACTACGGCGGCGGCAAGCTGGCGGGGCGCTTCGAACTCAAGAACACCGGCGGCACCGCCGTCGTGTCCGGGCAGATGCAGCTCGCCGACGCCGACGTGGAGCCGGGAAGCGCCGCTGGCCTTTCCGGAAAGGGCAGTTTTTCCGCGACCTTCTCCGGCAGCGGCAAGTCCGTGGAGGGCGTGGTGGCGGCGCTGTCGGGTTCCGGCACCGCGTCGCTGCGCGGTCTGAGCATCGAGGGCATCAATGCCGCGGCGTTTCCCGCGCTGCTCGCCCGCGCCGACGCGGTCGGCCGCGACATCGACGCGGCCAGGACCGCCGCCTTCGCCCCGGCGATCGCGGGCGAGGGGACGTTCGCCGGCGGCGACGCCGACATCGCCTTCACCATCGCCAGCGGCATTTTGCGCGCGCCTCCTGTGACGCTGCAGAACCCGGCGGCGCGGCTGTCGGCCGACCTGCGCGGCGACCTCAACGCCGGGACGGTGGCGGCTACCGGCGCGATCACCTACGCCGCCGGTGAGGATGCACTGGCAGGGTCGGAGCCGACGCTGCGCTTCAGCGTCGACGGCCCGCCCGAGGCGGCCGCGATCAGCTTCGACAGCGAGCCGCTGGCGCAGTTCCTGACGCAGCGGGCGCTGGAGCGCGAGCAGGCGCGGGTGGAGGCCATGCAGGCGGCATTGCTGGAAAAGCAGCGGCTGCGCCGGGAGGTCCGCTATTACGCGGGCCTGCAGGCGGAACGCGAACGCCTCGCCGCCGAGGCGCTGCGCAAGGCTGAGCAGGAAGCGCGCCGCCGCGCCGAAGAGGAGGCCCGCCGCAAGGCCGAGGAGGAAGAGCGCCAGCGCGTCGCCGTCGAGGAGGCAAAGCGCCAGGCGGAAGAGGCGGCTCGATTGCGGGCGGCGGAAGAAGCGCGGCTGAAGGCGGAGGAAGAAGAGCGCAAGCGCATCGCCGCCGAGGAAGTGCGACGGCAAGCGGAGGAGGCGGCGCACCGGCAGGCCGAGGAAGAGGCTCGCCGCAAGGCCGAGGAGGAAGAACGCGAGCGTGCCGCTGCCGAGGACGCGCAGCGTCAGGCGGAAGCGGCAGCACGCCATCGGGCCGAGGAAGAAAGAAGCCGGAAGGCCGAAGAGGACCGCGTGGCGGCGCAGAAGGCGCGGGAAGCGGCGCAAGCCACCGAGACGGCACGCCAGCGCGCCGAGGAAGAGGAATTCCGACGCATCGCCGAGGAGGCGGAGCGCCAGCGCGAGGCGGAGCCCGCCGTGCCGGACGGTGCGCAGGCGCCGGTGCCCGAGCCGCGCCGCGACGTGCAGGCGGACGACGTCCGCCCGCCGCCTTCGGCGTTCGACAGTTTCGTCAAGTCGCTGACGGGCGGCTGAGGCCGCGCGGTTCAGCCGCCTGCCGCCGCGCGCAGCCGGTCGAGCACGTGCAGGCGGATCGCCGACGACAGGTTGGCGTCGCGCGGGCGCGACGCGTCGATTTCGGCGATGAGCGCCGCCAGAGACAGGCCGCGGGCCGTGGCGATCCGGGTCAGTTCGTCGAAGAACGGCTGCTCGACCGAAAAGCTGGTGCGATGCCCGCGAATGGCGACCGAACGTTTCTGCACCAGGCTCATCGGCCGGCGGTGTCGTCGCCGTCCCGGCGGTGGGCCTCGACATGCGCGCCGAGCCGCTCGGCGACATCGCGATCGCGGGTCTTTTCGGCCTTGCTGCGGCCGTGACGGGCGCGGTTCTCTTCGGCCTGGCGGGTTTTCTCGTCGCGCGACCGCCGCTTCCTCGCGATGCGAAGGTTGACGACCTCGCCCATCGCCGCGCTACTTCTTGCGGAAGGCGTCGAGCGAGACCACGTCTGCGCCCTTGCCGGCATCCGCCGGCGCTTCCTTTTCGGCCTTCTCGGCAGGCTTGGCCGCCGCCGGCTTTTCCTTGGCCTCAGCCTTCCTGGCCGCCGGCGCCTTCTCGATGGCGACCGGCTTGGCCGGCTCCGGCTCGTTGGCGACCGACACGTCCGCCTTGACGTCGAACTCAAGCTCGAAATTCACCGAGGGATCGTAGAAGCCGCGCACGGCGGAAAACGGAATCTCCAGCTTTTCCGGCACGTCGGAGAAGGAGAGGCCGATCTCGAAGCCGGTCTCGGTGACCTTCAGGTCCCAGTACTGGAACTGGATGACGATCGTCATCTGCTCGGGATAACGCTCGCGCAGCCGCGAGGAAATGCGCACGCCCGGCGCCCCGGTGAGGAAGGTGATGAAGAAATGATGGCCGCCCGGCAGGCCGGTGCGCGCCACCTCGGCCAGCACCTTGCGCATGACGCCGCGCAGGGCCTCCTGGGCGAGAATGTCGTAGCGGATATGGTCTTCGGCCATAGGGCGCCCGGTTTCCGAGTGAATCGACTGCAATACCTCTAAAGAAGGTTGTTGCCGGCGTAAACGGAATATGGGGGCGCGGGACGGCCTGTTCGCCGGGTTGCCGACTAAGCGGGGCGGGCTTCCGTCCGGACGCCGTTCCAGGAGCTTGGCGCGCCGATCCGTTCGTCGTCAGCGATTCATGGTGCCGGCAACATAGGCCTCGGGAAATCTCTTCTTGGCGTCGTCGAGGCTCATGCTCTCGCATTTCGCTCGGCGGTCGTCGGTCATATTCAACCGCGCTCGCTCGAACACTTCCTGAGGTTGCCCATCCGGATTGCACAGGATGAGACTGATCCCTGCTTCAAGCATCGGACGCGTGGTTCCAGTCCCATTGGAATTCAGTTTGATGATACGAGGCGGAGCGTCCGCCCAAGCCATTGCGACTTGATGTGAAACACTCAGATTGATGAAGCTAGCGCCGCTAACTTCGCCGCTGCCAAGGGATATTGCTTCGCCTTGTTTCCCCTGCCAGACCGTGTCGACGAGGCGCGAGCCGTCGAGAGTCAGCCCGTCAAGCGTGCCAATCATGGTCATGCTGACTGCATCAAGATTCCTGAATTTGGCATCCCGGGCGTCTATCTCAGTCAAAGTCACGTTGCGAATCGCGGAATCTTCGATCTCCGCTCCCGATAACTTGAGCCCTCGAATGACGAGGTTACGGAACTGGACCTCGACAGTTCGCATCGGCCAGATTTCCTCGCGCGGGACGGAGAGATAGAGGCCAGTAAGAATAGGCGGCCCAATGCAACTGCTGCCATCCGAACTCATACGTCCGATGTTCGCACAAGATACGTCGATCTGATTGAGTTCTTGGCCGGCCGCATGCAGTTTGGTAAGCGCTTCGCCGACGCCGCTGTTTCCCGATGCTCGACGGCCGATACGATCCCATTGCTGGTTGACCAAGACATCGCGCTGATTGGCAACCGTGTTGCGAATCTCGTAGAGACCCCAAGCCAAACCAACGAAACCAAGAACCTTCACGATAATACCGGCCAGTCGGGAGACGGGATGTTCCTCGACCGACTTTAGCCACATACCAAGGTGCGCCCAGGAGGACGGCTTTCTCGACGGCTTTGCGACCTTCCTCATCACCGCCCCTTTCACCCGCATTATTGTCCCCCGACAGCGTCGCTATGCAATGCCGTGACCGCCGGCGGTCAAGTGATCGAAGCGAGGAGCAACGATGGACTGCCATGGGAGGATCGGATCGTAACAGTGGTGGGTCCTTTCGTAGCGGGCGTGTTCATTCGCCCGGCTGGACGGCGTCCCCGTCGCCGAAGCTCGCCGGGGCGGGCGGCGCTGGGCTGCGACGGAAGCGCGCGCCCTTCATCCAGAGCTTGAGTGCCTGCCAGTGGATGGCAGCGATGATCTTCAGCGTCATGAAGGGAAAGCGTGCCAGGCTGGCTGCGAGGCCGGCGTCGCACAGCGGGCTGGCCTCGCCGCCGAACGTCGCGGCGAGCAGCGGCTCGCCGCCTTCCGTCTCGTGGATGCGCAGGCGCACGAACCGCCCCGGCGGCAGCACCCGGAAATGATAGCGCGCCCGCATGCCGATGAAGGGTGAGACGTGAAAAATCTTGGCGCGGGTCTGGCGGATGCCGCCGGGGCCTGCCTCGCCGTCGCGGACCGGCGCGACGTAGCTGTGGCGCTCGCCGAACGTGTTGCGCACGGCATAGATCAGCGCCAGCAACTCGCCGTCTCCGCCATAGGCGAAATAGACCGAGATCGGGTTGAAGACATAGCCGAACACGCGGGGGTAGGCGAGCAGCAGGACGCGTTTCGCCGGTTGCCTCATTCCGGCCTGCGCCAGCAGCCGGTCGACGTAGCGGCGCAGCGTCTCGCCGTCGCGCTCGACATGGTCGCTCTCCCTAAAGGAAAGGATGCCCGGCCGATTGACGCCGAGCAGGCGCGACATGCGGCCGAGGTCGTCCAGCCGGTCGATGTCGACCAGCAGCGAGAACACGGAATAGCTGAAGCGGTGCCCGAACGGCTTCAGGCGCTGGTGCATGACCTTGCCCGTGTAAAGCGTGCCGGCCGTTTCCGGCGCGGCGCCGTTCTCGGCCATGGTGGTGATGCGCCCGTCCTTCATGCCTCGCCCTTCATGGCCTGGTAGGCGGCGAGCGACCGACTGCGCGCCTTGGCATGGTCGACGATCGGCCGCGGATAGGTCTTGCCGAGGCTGACCTCCGCCTTCTCCAGCGCCTCGGCTGGCGCTTCCCAGGGCTTGTGCAGCAGGCGGTCCGGAAGTTTCGCGAGTTCGGGCACGAAGCGGCGGACATAGGCGCCGTCCGCATCGTATTTCTCGCCCTGCAGCACCGGGTTGAAGATGCGGAAATATGGCGCCGCGTCCGCCCCGGAGCCGGCGACCCACTGCCAGTTGCCCGGGTTGCTCGCCGGGTCGGCGTCGACCAGCGTGTCCCAGAACCAGCGTTCGCCCTCGCGCCAGTCGATCAGCAGGTGCTTGGTGAGGAAAGAGGCGACGATCATGCGCACGCGGTTATGCATCGTGCCCGTTTGCCACAATTCGCGCATGCCGGCGTCGACGATCGGATAACCGGTCTGTCCGCGTTGCCATGCCTGCAGCGCCCTTGCGTCCGACCGCCAAGGGAACGCGTCGAAGGCGGCCTGGAAATTCCGTTCGTGCAGCCTTGGATTGTGGAAGAGCAGGTGATGGCAGAATTCGCGCCAGCCGAGCTCGGCCCTGAATTTTGCGATGTCCGCATCGGCCCCGCGCAGCTTGCGATCCCTGAGCGCGGCGACGATCTGGTACGGCGTGATCTCGCCATGGGCGAGGTGGGGCGAGAGCCTTGAGGTGGAAGCCTCGCCGGGCACATCGCGACGCGCGGCATAACCGGCCAGGCCGTGTTCGAGGAATTCGCCAAGCAGCGCGTGCGCGCCGTCCTCGCCGGGCGTCCAGTTCTCACGCAGTCCGCCGGCCCAGTCGGGCTTGGACGGCAGGGGCACGAAGGCCCCGAGCTTCTCGGAAGCGATCCGGCGCTTGAATCCCTTCAGCCCGTGGGGCGCATCGGCCGGATCGCGTGGCTCCGGACAGGAGGACATGGCCTTCCAGAACGGCGTGAACACCTTGTAGAACGTGCCGGCCCCGGTAAGCAGCCGCGAGGGCTCGTGCAGCAACTGCCCGTCGAAGCTTTCGGCGCGCAGGCCGCGCTGGCGAAGCCCATGCTTCATCTCCGCGTCGACCGCCGCCGCCGGCTCGTAGCGGCGGTTCCACACCACGGTGTCGGCGCCGCTTTCGTCGACCAGATCGTCCACCACCTTTCCACCTGCGCCGCCTCGCAGGACAAGCGGAGCCCCCAGCCTGTCGAGCCTGGCCTCCAGTGCGGCGAGCGAGTGATGCAGCCACCAGCGCGACGCTCCGCCCGCCGGGCGGATGCCGGCGCTTTCCTCGTCGAGGATATAGGCCGCAAGCACCGGCTTTCCCATATCGGCAGCCGCCGCGAGCGCGCCGTTGTCGGCGACGCGAAGGTCGTTGCGGAAAAGCACCAGGACGGGCGTTTCTGCCATCGGCACGCGCCCGATCAGTTCGCCGGGGTCCAGCTTACCGACCGGCAGATCATGCCGCCGAGCACGCAGCCGCGCGTGACGAGGCCCTTGCCGGCGACCTTGAGCGTGATTGCGTAGGTCCGGTCGCGCTTGGCGTCGTAGGCGGTGCCGGCGAGCGTGTCCGCGGACTTCGGCTTGAGCGACATCACGAGCCGGTCGCCGGGTTCCTCACCCTTGCTGGTGTCGCGGATCCAGAGATTGGTCGCGCAGATATCGCCGCCGCACGGCGCGATCCTGACGCGGGCATTGCCGTCGTCGCGCATCCACACGCCGCTCGGATCGGGCTGCTGCTGGGCGAGGGCAGGAGATGCCATCGCGGCGACCGCTATGATCAGGAGAGCCGGTTTCAGCATGGCCGTGCGTCCTTGGTGGGCATACGATCTTACGGCGAAAGGCCGTTTGCGGATCACCCGGCGGCGGTGATCCGTCGGGCGCTGGGCGTCGTAGCATCCTCCATATCGAAGCGAGCCCGCCATCATGAAGACACCGCTCATCGCCTACCTCGCCGCTGGAATCGCCTTTCTCGCCGTGGACGCGATCTGGCTGACGGTCATGGCCGACGCACTCTACCGTCCGCTGCTCGGCGACAGGCTGGAGCCGCAGTTCCACCTTGCCCCGGCAATTGCCTTCTACCTGATCTATGTGGGGGGCATCGTGTTTCTGGCGGTACTGCCGGCGCTGGCGGCCGGCAACGCTGCCATGGCGCTGCTCAACGGCGCGGTGCTCGGCGTTGTGGCTTACGCCACTTATGACCTCACCAACCAGGCGACGCTGCGCGACTGGCCGCTGGCGGTGACGCTGGCAGACATCGCATGGGGCATGGTGGTGACCGCTCTCGCCGCCTCAGCCGGCTTCCTCGCGGCGCGCCGCTTCGGCTGACCTTTCGGCAGCCGCCAGCAGGTTCGAGTACATGATCGCCACGATGCAGGTCAGCGCCGCGGCGCTGACCGCGTTGAGACGGACCAGCGCATCGTATTCCATTTTTCCATAGGCGACGGCCGGCGTGCCATAACGGCCGTGCAGGAATATGAATGTGGCAAATGCCATGCCGGCGATGGCGAGGCCGATGAGCCGTTCCGTGGGCCGGAACACCAGCAGCGCGAGTACCGCGCAGGGCACCAGAAACACCTCGACAGCCGACTGTACGCCGAACAGCTGCGCGCAAAGGATGGTGTTCGCTATGCCCGCGAGCGGCAGCAGCGAGCGGCCGGCAACGGTGCTGCGGCGTGCGAGCGCCGGCACGGCGAGAAAGAACGGCGTCGACAGGAAAGTGTAGAACGACGGTCCGATATCGTCGCTCACCAGCCACCAGAGATAAAGCGGGTAGAAGGGCTGGTTCGACGCCACCAGCAGCGCCACGACGTTGGCGAACGCCACCAGCGGGTCCGGATGGTGCGCGTAGGCACCGAGCAGTGTCGTCCAGCCGCGCACGCGTCGCATCGCGTCAGACGGAGCGGGGCGCTGCCGGCCGCAGCAGATAGTGGCTGACGCCCCATTCCTGGCCGTTCGCATGGCCGAACAGGCCTGCGGTGGCGAGGAAGAACAGGCGCCAGCGCCGCATCCACAGCGCCGTGTCCTCGCCGTAGACCTCTTCGAAGATACGCCTGATCGCGTCGCGGTTCGCATCGAAGTTGCGCAGCCAGTGCAAGGCCGTGCGCTCGTAGTGAACGCCGCTCCAGCGCCAGTCGCGCTCTACGGCGAAGGTCTCGCCGAACTCGCGCATGAGATCGTGGCTGGGCATCACGCCGCCGGTGAAGAAGTGCCGGGCGATCCAGTCGGCCTTGTCGCGATGGTCGAAGCGATAGGGGTGGCTTTGGTGGGAGAAGACGTGGATGAACAGGCGTCCATCGGGTTCGATCCAGCCGCGAACGCGGCGCAACAGCGCCCGCCAGTTGGAAATATGCTCGAACATTTCCACCGAAACGATGCGGTCGAAGCTGCCTTGCGGGAAGAAGCCGTTCATGTCGGCGGTTACGATCGAAAGATTCGTAAGATTGCGCTTACCGATCTCCGCCTCGATGTGCCGGCGCTGAGATGCCGAGTTGGAGACGGCGACGATGCGCGAGGCCGGGTAGCGTTCCGCCATGAACAGCGACAGCGAGCCCCAGCCGCAGCCGAGTTCCAGCACGCGCTGGCCGTTCTCCAGGCCGGCATGGGCGCAGGTCTCCTCCAGCGCGGCGATCTCCGCCTCGGCCAACGTCGTGCGCGCTTCCGGATAGAGGCAGCAGGAGTATTTCCGCCGCGGTCCCAGGGCCAGGGCGAAGAAGGCGGCCGGCAGCTCGTAATGCTGTTCGTTGGCCTCCTCCGCGTGGACGGCGATGGGCCACTCATCCATCGCCTCGGCGAAATCCCTGACCGCCATGCCGCCGTCGGCCAGCAGGCGGCGCGTCCGCCCGACCATCCGGTCGACGCCGAAGCGCAGGGCGGCGTCGGGCAGGGGCAGGCGCTCTGCGGCGGCCACGGCGGCGATCGAGAGGCCCATTATGTCGTCTCCTCATCTCTGCGGGGCTGGCCAGAAGGCGCTTACCCGCTGGCGATAGCGGGCATAGGCTTCGCCGCGCGATCGCATCATGTGCTCTTCGAGCGGCGGAATGCCGGAGGCGCGCGTCAGCAGCCAGTACATCATCGCAGGGCCTGCCAGTGCCGCCCATCCCGGGAGCCAGCCACCGGCCGGGCCGACGGCGACCACCGCGTAGCCGGCCCAGCCGAGCCACTGGAAGAAATAGTTCGGATGCCGCGACAGCGCCCACAGGCCAACGTCGCAGACCTTCTGCCGGTTGGCTAGATCGCGCCGGAAGCGTGCAAGCTGGGCATCGGCTGTGCCTTCGCCGACGACGGCCACCACAAGAAGCGCCAGACCGGCGAAGTCGCTCCATTGCGGGGCCGCAACGGGATTGTTGGCCGCGAGGAAGATGGTCGCCGTGAGCAGAAGGGCGGCCGCCGCCTGGATCTGGAGGAAGACGAACAGGCGCATGCGCCACGCATCGCCCCACGTCTCCTTGAGGGCGGCATAACGCGGATCCTCGCCGCCACCCAGCGTGCGCGCCACGATATGCGAGCCGAGCCGCAGGGCCCAGAGCGCGGCCACGGCCGCCACGACGCTGCGCCGCCATGCATCGCCGTCCCAGCCGTAGACGGAGGCAAGCGAAGCGGCGACCCCCGCCGCTCCGACGAGAAAGGACCAGGTTGCGTCGATCCACCCGGATTTCATGCCGCGCGCCACCGCCAGCCAGGCGGCGCCCATTCCCAGCGACAGGGCCACGGCGATCGCCAGGAAAAGCGACGCCGGCGTCATGCTCAAATCCCGAAGATCGGCTGCAGCATCCGGCCGATGAAGCCGTTGAAGCGCATCCTGCCTTCCATCGCCGCCAGGCAGATGCATTCGCCGCCGGCATCGACGACAGGCTGGTGCTCCACCTCCTCGTCGACGTCGGCGATGTCGCCGGGCCTGAACTGGCCGAGACGGTCGGTATAGGAGCCGGAGACGATATAGGTGTATTCGGCGCCGGCATGGCCATGGTCGGGCAGCGCGCGTCCCGGTCCGACCTTCAGCAGGATCAGGTTCGCATCGGGGTCATACGGTACGCCGATACGGCTCATGCGCATGCCCGGCCCAATCCAGCGCCAACGGCCGATGGCGCAGCCACGGAGCGAATCCGGCAGGCGCACGCCGTCGATCTCGAGCGGCTTTTCGGTGCTTTCGGAGGGGGCCGGCTCCCCGGCTTCCTCGGCGTCGATGCGGGCAAGAGCGTTGGCAAGGGCGTCGGGCGAGAGCGTCGTCGGCCGCGTTTCCTCCAGGACCGCGCCGCCCAGCGCTTCGAACTGGCGCACGCGGTCGCGGCAATGCGGGCAATCAGCCAGATGCGCGGCGACCACGATCGCCGGACCGGCGGCAAGCGTGCCGGCGGCGTAACGCAGCAGCGTCTCCTGCATGGGGTGATGGGAAATGGTCATGTCTCGTCTTCCAGAAGGGCGCGCAGGCGGTTCATCGCCAGCCGCGTCCTTGATTTAACCGTGCCGAGCGGAATTCCGAGTTCCCCGGCGATCTCGCTCTGCGATTTCTCGCCGTAATAGGAGAGGCGGATGATTGTCTGCTGCTCGTCCGAAAGGCCGGCGAGCGCCTTGCGGACGCGCAGGTCGCGCTCCACGCCCAGCAGCTCGTCTTCCACCGACGGCGGCATTTCCATCGAATCGGCCGGCAGATCGGCCGGAACGCGCTGGCGGCGCCCGTGGTCGATCCGCAGGTTGCGCGCGATGGTGAACACCCAGGTCGACACCGCCGCCTTTCCGGAATCGTAGTAGGACGCCTTGCGCCATAGCGACAGCATCGTCTCCTGCACCAGATCCTCCGCCATTCCCGCCGAGAGGCTGCCGCGCATGAAGAATGCCTTCAGGCGCGGGCCGAAATGCCTGAAAAGCGCGGCGAACGCCTCGCGGTCACGCCGCGCGGCAACGGCAGCGACGAGGCCGCGCAACTCGTCCGCCGACGGCGGATCGTCACGCCCGACGCTGGTCACGCGCAGCCTCCGGACCGGGACAGCCCAGAGGGTTTCCGCCGCAAGCTGGTTCGAAACCTCATGCATGACCTTTCTACGCCGTGCCGCGGTCGACGGATCACCGGAGCACGCGGATGCCAGCCGCGGTCTCGGTACGGAGTGATCCGCCCGCGACCGGGCCTCGTAGAACCTAGCGGAACTCCATGAGCAAAGCGATTGCCGCCGCAGGGACGGCGCGAGGTAAGGCCATGCGCCATTATTCCCGGTCCGACCGTCCATTGAAGATCGCCGTGGTCGGAACCGGTATCGCGGGCCTTTCGGCGGCCTGGCTGATGTCGCAGCGGCACGAAATCACGGTATTCGAGGCCGACGGCCGGATCGGCGGCCACTGCAACACGATCGACACCGGCGGGGCGCGTGTCGACACCGGCTTCATCGTCTACAACGACACGACCTACCCGAACCTTTCGGCTCTCTTTGCCCATCTGGGCGTGCCGACGAAGGCTTCGAACATGTCGTTCGCGGTCTCGATGGATGACGGCGCGCTCGAATATTCCGGCTCCAACCTCGCCGGCCTGTTCGCGCAGAGGCGCAACCTCGCAAGCCTTCGCTTCTGGTCGATGCTGCGTGACGTCGTGCGCTTCTATCGCGACGCGCCGGCCGACGTACGCGGCATCGGCCCGTCGTCCAGCCTCGACGACTATCTCGACGAGGCCGGCTTCGGCACTGCATTTCGCGAGGACCATCTCTATCCGATGGCAGCCGCGATCTGGTCCACGCCGGCCGTCGAGATCGGCAATTATCCGGCTGTGTCCTTCATCCGCTTTTGCGAAAACCACGGCCTGCTGAAGTTCTTCCGGCGGCCGCTCTGGCGCACCGTGGACGGCGGCAGCAGCGCCTATGTCGAAAAGCTCGTCGCGCCCTTCCGCCACCGTATCCGAACCGGCGCTCCGGTCAGCGCGATCCAGCGGGTCAACGGTGCGGTGAAGATTTCCACCCCCGGCGCCGAGCCGGAATGGTTCGACCATGTCGTGATCGGCGCGCATGCGGACCAGGCGCTGCGGATGCTGGCCGATCCGTCGGAGGATGAAAGCCGGTTGCTTGGCGCCTTTTCCTACGGCCGCAACGAGACCGTGCTGCATGCCGATGCTGCGCTGATGCCGCGGCGGCGCAATGTCTGGTCGAGCTGGAATTATCTGGCCCGTTCAGGAACGCATGCGGCCGCGAGACGCAAGCCTTGCGTGACCTACTGGATGAACAGGCTGCAAGGATTGCCCGACGAGCGCCCGCTGTTCGTGACGCTGAGCCCTCTGTCGGAACCCGCGCCCGGAAAGGTGCTGTGGCGCGGCGTCTATGAACATCCGCTGTTCAATGCCGATACGCTGACCGCGCAGGGCCGGCTCTGGTCGCTGCAGGGCGTGCGCAACACCTGGTTCTGCGGCTCCTATTTCGGCTCGGGTTTCCACGAGGACGCGATCCAGGCCGGCCTCGCGGTCGCCGAGACGCTGGGCGGCGCCAAACGTCCATGGGTCGTCAGTGGCGAGTCGGACCGTATCGCCGTACCCGCCACCGGACCGGCGGACCTGCCGGCGGAGCGCGGCGGCCTCGTCCTGGCCTGACTGTCCGCGACGTCAGAAAACCGTCCACAATGAAAGCCTTGAAACGGCAGGCAGGAAAGGAAGTGGAGGCTTCTGTTGCCAGGTGCCTCCGGACCCCGCCTAGAGGTGCTAACCCCTAGGACTTGATTCGAGACTATCGCGCCGCATTAAGCAGCGAGACGTGCCTCAGCATAGTTGTCGTTGGCAACTATAAGTTTAGCCCGATAACGGCGGTACAATGCCGGGCAAAAGAACGATCTTTACACCTTCGTCGATCCTGTTTCGCCCCCATCAGAAGCCGCCACGCCCGGCGGCGGCTTTTGGTGGAGGCGCCGGGTACCGCCCCCGGGTCCGAACGGCTTATTGCATCGCCTGTTTATCACCATAGTCAGACAAGCTGACCCCGCGAATATAGGCGGACCACGCCCCGATTGAAAGGGCCCGGCCGCAACTTCGGCGTGCCTGTGGATCGCGGTTCGGCCTTGACTCGGGCGGGCGGCTCAACAAAGCTTCCGGCCGAGTTGCCAGCCCGCACCGGGCCAGGAGTCGGTGCGGTTCCGCGGCTCGGGAAAACCCAGAGGGGAGACCACATGGCCGACTACCTTGCAGACGTGAAGAAATACGACGCCGGTGCCAGCGAAGACGTCGTCAACAAGATCGTCAAGCACCTCGGCATCGCGTTGCGCAATCGCGATTCCTCGCTGGTGTCGGCCACCGACCCCAAGGAACTGGAGCGGGTCAAGACCAACTGGATCGCCAAGAAACTCGGCGTCGGCGACGGCGCCAAGGCCGACGCCGCGATCGAGGCGACCGTCAAGGCGATGGCCGCCGACAAAACCAAGAGCCGCGTCACCTTCTACTATCTGACGGCGAAACACCTCGACAAACTGGCGTCGCTGTAACCACCAGGTCCAGCTGTTTTGTGATGCACGGCCAGAAGCTGTGCACCGCCCTGCTTGCCCTGTTCACAACTGCGGCAGGGCGGGCGAGGCAGGGTGATCGTGCAGCCAAGGTCGGATAACATGCCGGTTCCGCAGAATCAGCCGTGACCCAATGCGCCAGTATCTCGACCTGCTCGACCATGTCCTGAACAACGGCATCGACCGTCCGGACCGCACAGGTACCGGCACGCGCGGGGTGTTCGGCTACCAGATGCGCTTCGACCTTGCGCGCGGCTTCCCGGTCACCACCACCAAGAAGCTGCATCTCAAGTCGATCATCCACGAACTGCTGTGGTTCCTGGCCGGCGACACCAACATCAAATATCTCAACGACCACGGCGTCACCATCTGGGACGAGTGGGCCGACGAGAACGGTAACCTCGGCCCGGTCTACGGCAAGCAGTGGCGATCCTGGCCGTCCGAGGACGGCGGCGAGATAGACCAGATCGCGAACCTCCTCACTCAGCTGAAGAAGAATCCGCATTCGCGCCGGCTGATCGTTTCGGCATGGAACCCGGCCGAGGTGGACGCCATGGCGCTGCCGCCATGCCACTGCCTGTTCCAGTTCTACGTCGCCGATGGAAAGCTGTCGTGCCAGCTCTACCAGCGCTCCGCCGACATCTTTCTCGGCGTTCCCTTCAACATCGCCTCCTATTCGCTGCTGACGATGATGGTGGCGCAGGTCTCGGGGCTGAAGCCGGGCGATTTCGTCCATACGCTCGGCGACGCGCATCTTTATTCCAATCATTTCGAGCAGGCGCGCGAGCAGTTGAAACGCACGCCGAAACCGCTGCCGACAATGTGGCTGAATCCGGCGGTGACCGACCTGTTCGCCTTTCGCTACGAGGATTTCGCGCTGGAGGGCTACGCGGCGGACGCGACCATCAGGGCGCCGATCGCGGTGTGACGTTAGGGCTCTTCGTGGCGCGGCAAGGAGGCCTTGCGGCGGGCGGGGCGCGCGGATAGCGTCCGGCGGCCAAGTCAAATGCCGGTGACCGATGTCTCGCCTTGCTTCAACCATTCTCGCGTTTGCCGTCTGTCTTTCAGCGAGGCCGTCGCTTGCCAATGACTCCACCGCCGAGCTCGGCACCGGCGGGCTGATCCTGGCGCGCACCGATGCCATCGCCATGCGGAAGGAGGACCTGTTCATCTCGGAAGACGAGGTGCGGGTCGACTATGTCTTCCACAACCAGACCGACAAGGACGTCGAGACCGTTGTTGCCTTCCCGATGCCGGACATCGACGGAAATCCCTATTCCATGCCCGCCATCCCCAACGATCCCGACGCGAATTTCCTCGGCTTTTCCGTGGAGATCGACGGCACGCCGGTGGCGGCGGCGCTGGAGCAGCGGGCGTTCGCGGCCGGCCTCGACGTGACCGGGGACCTGGTGGCGCAAGGCGTGCCGCTCTACCCCAACGGCGAGGCGGCGCTGGCCGCGCTGGCGAAAGTTCCCGAGGCGATCGCTACCGACTGGATCGACCGCGGCATCGTCATCATCGACGAATACGACGACGGCTCGGGCTGGAAGAAGGTGCGCTCGCCGTTCTGGCGGCTGCAATCCGCCTACTGGTGGAAGAGCCGTTTCCCCGCTAACACGGACGTCGCGGTGTCGCACCGCTACAAGCCGAGCGTCGGCAGCAGCGTCGGCCTGAATTTTCTCACCGACGGCAAGCCGGGCGGCGACTCCTATGAAGCGTACAAGGCGAAATACTGCATCGATTCCGCCTTCGAGAGGGCGGTGATGAAGGCTGCGGCAGCCGGGACGGACGGCCAGCCGGCCCTCTACGAGAGCCGCATCAGCTACGTGCTCACCACCGGGGGCAACTGGGCGAACGGTTCGATCGGCGACTTCAGGCTCACCATCGACAAGGATGATCCGACTGCGCTGGTCAGTTTCTGCGGCAGCGGGGTGAAGAAGACCGGGCCGACAACCTTCGAGATGTCGGCCAAGGATTTTTATCCGCAGCGCGACATCGACATCCTGCTGGTGAAGCGGTGGGGCCAGCAGAACGCCATACCGGTCGACGGAGCCGGGCGAGGCGGCCCCGCTTCGACCGGGAGAGGCGGCTGATGCTCGTCGCTCTCTATGCGGCGGTTGCCGAGAACGGCGTGATCGGGCGCGAAGGCGGCCTGCCGTGGCGGCTGTCGAGCGACCTCAAGCGTTTCAAGGCTACCACGATGGGCAAGCCGATCGTCATGGGCCGCAAAACCTGGGAGAGCTTTCCGCGCCGGCCGCTGCCGGGGCGGCTCAACATCGTGATCACCCGCGACGCCAGCTACCGCGCCGAAGGTGGCGAGGTCGTCGCCTCGCTGCAGGACGCGTTGACGCTGGCCGCGGCGCGGGCGCGCTGCACGCCGGGCGTCGACGAGATCTGCATCGTCGGCGGCGGCGAGATCTACCGGCAGGCGATCGGTAGTGCCGATCGCCTCCACATCACCCACGTGCTGGCTGCTCCCGACGGCGACACGCTGTTTCCGCCGATCGAGCCGGAGGTCTGGCAGGTCGTCTCGTCGGAATTCGCGCCTGCCGGCGAAAAGGACAGCCATGCGACACGCTATACGGTTTACGAGCGGCGCGCGGAGGTGCATTGAGGCTGGGAAAAGCGCCGGTCCCGGCAAATTGTAACCATGCAAGGCCGTCGCAGGGTGCCGCCGCGTTGAAAGCGCGGCGTGGCGATCCTATACAAGGACAAACAGTCTGCATACGACCGCCGGACCGACCGGTGACCGAAATGGAAGGAACTCGATGCCCTGGAAGAATCAGAGCGGCGGCGGCGGCCCATGGGGCGGCGGCGGCAATGGCGGCGGTGGCCCGTGGGGGCAGGGGCCACGCGGCCCGAGCGGCCCGCAAGGTTCGCCCCCCGATCTCGAGGACATCATCCGGCGCGGCCAGGATCGGCTGAAGAACGCTTTGCCCGGCGGCGGTGCCGCCAACCCGGCGATGTTCGTCATCATCGGCGTGGTGCTGATCGCGTTCTGGCTGTTCCAGTCGATCTACACTGTCCAGCCGGACGAACTGGCGGTTGAACTTCGCTTCGGCAAGCCGAAGGCCGAGTTGTCCGAGCCGGGCCTGCATTTCCACTGGTGGCCGATCGAGACCGTCGAAAAGGCCAACACCGCCGAAAAGCTGATCAACCTCGGCGACACCCGCGGCAATTCCACCTCGGGCCTGATGCTGTCCGGTGACCAGAACATCGTCGACGTGCGTTTCTCCGTCGCCTATCAGGTCTCCGACCCGAAGGCTTATCTGTTCAACGTCGCGGACCCTGACGAGATGGCCCGCCAGGTTGCCGAGAGCGCCATGCGCGAGGCGGTCGGCCGCCGCCCGGCACAGGACATTTTCCGCGATGACCGCCAGGGCATAGCGGACGCGGTGCGCACCAACATGCAGCAGACACTGGACGAATACGGCGCCGGCCTGGCCGTGAACGCCATCTCGATCGAGGATGTGGCGCCGCCGCGCGAAGTGGCCGACGCCTTCGACGAGGTGCAGCGCGCCGAGCAGGACGAGGACCGCTTCGTCGAGGAATCCAACCAGTATTCCAACCAGAAGCTGGGACAGGCGCGCGGTGAAGCGGCGCAGATCCGCGAAGAGGCGGCAGCCTACAAGAACCGCGTCGTCCAGGAGGCGGAAGGTGAGGCGCAGCGCTTCATCTCGGTCTACGACGAATACGCCAAGGCGCCCGACGTGACGCGCACGCGCCTCTATCTCGAAACCATGGAGCGGGTGCTGCAGGGCGCCAACAAGGTCATCGTCGAGCAGGGCGGCGGCCAAGGCGTCGTGCCTTACCTGCCGCTGCCCGAGCTGCAGAAGCGCGCGGCCACGGGAGGAGCAAACTGATGTCGAACCGCCTCGCAGCCATTGGCGTCGTCGCCATCGTCATCCTCTTCCTCATCTATTCGTCGATCTTCGTGGTCAACGAGCGCGAGCAGGCGATCGTGCTGCGCTTCGGCGAGATCGTCGACGTGAAGAGCGAGCCCGGCATCTACTTCAAGGCGCCGTTCGGTTTCATGGAGGCCGACAACGTCCAGATCATCGAGGACCGCGTGATGCGCTTCGACCTGGACAACATCCGCGTGCAGGTGTCGGGCGGCAAGTTCTACGAGGTCGACGCGTTCGTCGCCTACCGCATTGCCGACCCGCGCGTCTTCCGCGCCGCCGTGTCGGGCAGCATCCCGCTTGCCGAGCAGCGTCTGCGCACCCGCCTCGACGCCGCGCTGCGCCGCGTCTACGGCTTGCGCGGCTTCGAGGCGGCGCTGTCGGAAGAGCGCGCGTCGATGATGCGCGAGGTGCGCGACCAGCTTCGGCCGGACGCCACCCTGCTCGGCCTGCAGATCGAGGACGTTCGCATCCGCCGCACCGACCTGACGGCCGAGGTGTCGCAGCAGACCTACGACCGCATGAAGGCCGAGCGCCTTGCCGAGGCCGAGCGCCTCCGGGCGCGCGGCCGCGAGGCGGCGCAGCGCATCCGCGCCCGCGTCGACCGCGAGGTTGTCGAGACGGTGGCGGCGGCGCGCAAGGAATCGGAAATCCTGCGCGGTGAGGGCGAGGCGCAGCGCAGCGCCACCTTCGCCAACGCTTTCCAGCGCGACCCGGGCTTCTTCGAGTTCTATCGCTCGATGAACGCCTATGCGACCAGCCTGAACAGCACCGGCACGAGCATGGTGCTGTCCCCGGAATCGGAGTTCTTCCGCTTCTTCAAGAACGCGCAGGGCAATCCGGGCAGCAGCCCCGTCGCGCCTGGCACCACGGCACCGTCCGCGCCGGCTTCGGATTCCACCACCGGCGCCGTCCAATAAGGCGCGCCGGTGGGCGATTTCCTTGCCGCCATCGGCCTCGTCCTGGTCGTCGAAGGGCTGGTCTATGGCGGCTTTCCGGCGCTGGCCAAAAGGCTGGCGGCGGAAGTTCTGTCGATGCCGGAAAGCCAGTTGCGCATCGCCGGCCTTGCAGCGATCGCCGCCGGCGTCGGGGTGGTCTGGCTGGTGCGCGGGTAACGCAACTTTGTGATTTTCCCGATAGGCAAGGCCGCAAACACGCCCTATTTCTTGCCCACGGTCCGCATCCTGGCCGGCCTTTTTGGTAGCCGGCATCCGCATTTCTCCGGAGACGCCCTTCATGAACGCAGCGCCAGCCCGCCCGGCCATCCGCAGACGACTGCTGACGGCGACTGCCGTGATGTTGTCCGGCGCGCTCGCCGTGCCCTCTTTCGCGCCCTTGGCGCTGGCGCAGCAGCAACCCGTCGCCGCTCCGGCGCCGCAGGTGCAGATGCCGTCGCACGGGCCCGCCTCGGTCGCCGACCTTGCCGAGCGGCTGCTTGGCGCGGTGGTCAATATCTCGACCTCGCAGAACGTGAAGGGCACCGAGGCGCCGAACGCCGTGCCGATGCCGCAACTGCCGGAAGGCTCGCCGTTCCAGGACTTTTTCGACGACTTCTTCAAGAACCGCGAGGGTGAGGGCGGCGGCCAGGGCGGCGGATCCCAGAAGGTGCAGTCGCTGGGTTCGGGTTTCGTTGTCGACGCCGAGCAGGGCATCGTGGTGACCAACAACCACGTCATCGCCGACGCCGACGAGATCGAGATCAATTTTTCCGACGGCTCCAAGCTGAAGGCGGAACTGGTCGGCACCGACACCAAGACCGACATCGCCGTGCTCAAGGTCGATCCCAAGCTGAAGAAGCTGACGGCGGTGAAGTTCGGCAACTCCGACCAGATCCGCATCGGCGACTGGGTCATGGCGATCGGCAATCCGTTCGGGCTCGGCGGCACCGTCACCGTCGGCATCGTCTCGGCGCGCAACCGCGACATCAACGCCGGCCCGTACGACGACTTCATCCAGACAGACGCCGCGATCAACCGCGGCAATTCCGGCGGGCCGCTGTTCAACATGGACGGCGAGGTCATCGGCATCAACACCGCGATCATCTCGCCGTCGGGCGGCTCGATCGGCATCGGTTTCTCCATCCCCGCCGCGCTCGCAGTTGGCGTCGTCGACCAGTTGCGTGAGTTCGGCGAGACCCGGCGCGGCTGGCTCGGCGTGCGCATCCAGCCGGTCACCGACGAGATCGCCGAAAGCCTCGGCATGAACTCGGCCAAGGGAGCGCTGGTCGCTGGCGTCATCAAGGGCGGGCCGGTCGACAACGGCGTCATCCAGCCGGGCGACGTGATCATCAAGTTCGACGGCAAGGACGTCGACGAGATGCGCGATCTGCCGCGCGTCGTGGCGGAAAGCCCTGTCGGCAAGGCCGTCGACGTGGTGATTGTGCGCAAGGGTGTCGAGCAGACCGTGAAGGTGACCCTCGGCCGGCTCGAGGACGGCGAAAAGCAGGCTTCGGCGGAGCCGGGCGACGACGAGCAGGAGCAGGATGAGGTCGCCACCGCGACCGTGCTCGGCATGACGGTCGGCGAACTCAACGACGAGACGCGCAAGAAGTTCGGCATCGCCGCGGAAGTCTCGGGTGTCGTCGTCACCGAGGTGGCGCCGAATTCGCTGGCGGCCGAGCGCGGCATTCTCGCGGGCGAGGTGATCACCGAGATCGCTCAGGAATCGGTGTCCTCGCCCAAGGACGTGATGGACCGCGTCGGAACACTGAAGGAACAGGGCCGCAAGAACGCGCTGCTGATGCTGTCGTCGAAGAGCGGCGAGCTGCGTTTCGTCACGCTACGCATGGATTAACCCGGAATCCCGGCGTCCGCTGTGTATCGCGGCTTCGAGGCGCTTCACAGGAATTGCAGCGTCGCAGCGGTGAGCACCGCATAGCGCCCGGTCTTGGCCAGAGCGACGATCGCGACGAAACTCCACAGCGGCTCGCGCAACACGCCGGCGACCACCGTCAGCGCGTCGCCCCCGAGCGGCAGCCAGCTGAGCAGCAGCGACCAGCGGCCGTAGCGCCGGTACCAGCGGGTGGCCCGCTCCAGGCTGGTTACGCTGGCCGGAAACCACGGCCTGTCGCGGAAGCGTTCGATGCCTCGCCCGAGCGCCCAGTTGACCACCGAGCCGAGCACGTTGCCTACACTCGCCACCAGCAGCAGCAGTCCGACGGAAAACCGGTCGGCGAGCAGCAGTCCGACCAGCACGCCCTCCGACTGCGCGGGAAAGATGGTGGCGGCGAGGAAGCCGGCGCTGAACAGGCCGAGATAGGCGGCAAGGTCGCTCATGACGCCGGTCCGGCTCGCATCGAAGGTTCATGCATGCGCGACCGTGTGCAGGGCGCACAGGCCGTGGTCAAGCCGCCGGTCCTCGGCTCGGCGGAGCAACACGGCGCGCCTGGGCGAGCGCTGCCGGTTTCGCCGCCGTCCCGTGGCGCGCGCGAGCACCGGACCTATGCGGCCGGCCAGGCACGGACGCCGGCGATCAACTGGTCCATCAGCCGCGGGCCTTGCGCCAGCACCAGGCGGCGCCAGGATACTTCGGCGGGACAGCAGACGTTCAGGTAGTCGTCGCGCAGCAGGCCGTATTGCGGATCGTCGCGGCCCTCGAACGCCAGCCAGCGGTCAAGGCAATCGGCGCGGAAAAGCGTGTAGTCGTCGCACGTCCCGAACTCGATCACCGCGCCGGCGGTGCGTGCGCTGGGCAGTTCCTGGCGGATCGCCTTGCACAGGAGCCCTTCATATTTCGGCACGCTGCCGGCCTTGAAGGCATCGCCGCCGGCATGGCCGAGGCCCCACCATGCGCTCGCCATCGCGTATTCTGCCGAGCCGTCGCCGTCGAAGACGAGGTGGACGATTTCACCGAACCTGCCAACGCAGGTGTGCCAGTCGATGAAGCCGATCATCGTGGTGCCGGCGAGATGATCGTTCAGGATGCGGCGAAACGTACGGTTCGCCCACTCCGGCCGGCTGCCCGTGTAGAACAGGCCGTCGGGCCTGTGGCTCTGCCCTGCCCAGACGTCGGCCTCGATGCTCCATCCATGCTCATCGAGATACGCCTTGTAAGCCGAGTGGACCGCGAGCATGCCGGCCGCATCGGTAGGGTCGGCGTGCAGGAATGGGACCAGACGGTCGTAGGACGGGTTTTCGCGGTGATAGCCGCCGGCATCGGCGAAGAAGTTGCGGTTGAGGTCGACATTGTTCTCCGTCGTTCGCGTCTTGTGGGAGAACGACCAAGGGTTGACCGCGTGGACGAGTACCAGTTTCAGGCCGTCGATTTTCCCGGCACCGTGCGAGCGGAGCCAGCGGTGCAGGATGGCCGATGCGCAGTAACCTTCCGCGCCGTGCGTGCCGCAAACCACGAGCGCGACTCTTTCGGCATCGACGGGGCCGAGCACGGCGACATCGCAGGCGAGCCGCTCGCCTTCGACACCGGCCAGATCGCCGCGGCCATAGTTGTGGATCGCGGCGCCGGCATCGACCGCGGCGGCAAGGAACTTGCCGCGCGCTTCGCTATAGCTGCGGGAAAAGCTGTCGATCATCGATCCCCTCCATCGACTGACGGAATTCTCTGCAGTGGTCGTCGACGCCCAAATTCGGAATATCGCGCGCCACCGCCAACAATAGCCATTTGGCGCCTGCGCCGCATAGCCGGCGCGGTGCGCGCACGATCACTATGCATGTGCCACCAGCCAGTCGCGCACCTTTCGCGCGCTCTCCGTCAGTTCGCGGTTCTTGGGCCAGGCGACGTGGAAGCCGAGCCCGGTCTTCAGCACGTGGTCGCTCACCTTGACCAGCAGGCCGCCGGCGATCAGCCGCTCGGTGAGGTGGCGCCAGCCGAGGGCGATGCCCTGGCCTTCCATGACGGCCTGGATCACCAGCACGTAGTCGTTGATCAGCAGGCCGCGATTGGCGACCGCGCCGTTGACGCCCGCCGACCGGAACCATTCCGTCCAGTTGGCCGCCGGCCGGAACGGCTCTTCCAGATGGATCAGCCGGTGGTAGGTCATCTCGGCGGGAGTGGCGGGAAGGCCGGCGCGGGCGATGTAGGCCGGACCGGCCACCGCATAGACCTCCTCCTCGGCGATCGGCAGCAGCTCGTAGTCCGGCCAGTCGTCCACCGCGCCGCCGCGGACACCGAGCGGAATGCCCTCGGCGATCAGGTCGAGGTCACGGTCGGCGGTCTGGATCCTGAGGTCGATGCCCGGCAGGTCGTCGCGGAGCGCCTGCAGCCGCGGCATCATCCAGAACGAGGCGAAGGCGGTGGAGGCCGACAGGGTGACATGCATGCCGCCGGCCAGCGCCCTCAGTTCCTCGGCCGACTTGCGGATATGCGACAGGCCGAGCGTGACGTCGGCGAAGAAGCGGCTGCCGGCTTCGGTCAGCAGCACCTGGCGGTGGCGGCGCTGGAACAGCCGGACGCCGAGCTGCGCCTCCAGCCCGCGCACCGCATAGGAGACGGCGGCCTGGGTCATGCCGAGCTCGCGCCCGGCGGCGGTGAAGCTGGACAGCCGCCCGGCCGCTTCGAAGACGATCAGGCTGCCGGCCGAGGGCAGCAGGTGGCGCAGGCTTTGCATAAAGCGAGCTTATGCAAGCGATCAGGATTTTCAAGCGTCACAGGGCAGGGGACGGCGGATAGGTTCATGGCAGCGTTCGCCGGAGCCAGCCATGACCACTGCCGTAGCCGAAGCCGCAGCCGATCCCGCCGTCCGACGCCGCGAGCGCGGCCGCATCGCCCGGCGCGAACAGCGCAGCCATGGCGCGGCCGGGCACGGCCGGCCCTACATCGTCCGCAATATCCCGACCTACGACATCCTGTCTGAGGAAAACCTCGTCCGCATCGAACGGACGGCCGACCGCATCCTCGCCGAGATCGGCATCGAGTTCCGCGACGATCCGGTCGCACTCGACCACTGGCGTCGGGCAGGAGCCGACGTCGACGGCGTGCTGGTGAAGTTCGAGCCCGGCCTGCTGCGCGAACTGCTGAAAACCGCGCCGGCAAGCTTTACCCAGCACGCGCGCAACCCGGCCAATTCGGTCGAGATCGGCGGCAACAGCGTGGTGTTTTCGCCGGCCTACGGCTCGCCCTTCGTCATGGACCTCGACAACGGACGCCGCTACGGCACCATCGAGGATTTCCGCAATTTCGTGAAGCTGGCGCAGGCCTCGCCCTGGCTGCATCATTCCGGCGGCACGATCTGCGAGCCGGTCGACGTGCCGGTCAACAAACGCCACCTCGACATGGTGTATTCGCACATCAAATATTCCGACCGCGCCTTCATGGGTTCGGTGACGGCCGAAAGCCGCGCGGAAGATTCGATCGACATGGCCCGCATCGTGTTCGGCGCGGATTTTGTTGACAAGAACTGCGTCATCCTCGGCAACGTCAACGTCAACTCGCCGCTGGTCTGGGACGCGACCATGACCACGGCGCTGCGCGCCTATGCCCGCGCCAACCAGGCGGCCGTCGTGGTGCCGTTCATCCTTGGCGGCGCCATGGGCCCGGTCACCAATGCGGGGGCGATCGCCCAGTCGCTGGCCGAAACCATGGCCGGCTGCGCGCTGGCGCAGCTGGAGCGGCCGGGGGCGCCGGTGATCTTCGGCAATTTCCTGTCTTCGATGTCGCTGCGCTCGGGCTCGCCGACCTTCGGCACGCCGGAGCCGGCGATCGGCTCGATGGTGGTGGGCCAGCTGGCGCGCCGGCTCAACCTGCCGCTGCGCTGCTCCGGCAATTTCACCACCTCGAAGCTGCCCGACGCGCACGCGATGAACGAAGGCACCGTCTCGATGCTGGCGGCGGTGCATTGCGGCGCCAACTTCATCCTGCATTCGGCCGGCTTTCTCGACGGGCTGCTGTCGATGTCCTACGAAAAATTCGTCATGGACGCCGATTTCTGCGGCGCGCTGCACACCTATCTCGACGGCGTCGTGATCGACGACAACCAGCTGGCGCTGGACGCTTTCCGCGAGGTCGGGCCGGGCAGCCATTTCTTCGGCTGCGCGCATACGATGCAGAATTACGAGACGGCGTTCTGGGACAGCGAGATCGCCGACAACGAGCCGTTCGAGAAGTGGGAGGCTGCCGGCTCCGAGGACGCCGCGGTGCGCGCCAACCGGCGCTGGAAGAAGTCGCTGGCGGAGTATCAGGCGCCGCCGCTGGATCAGGCGATAGACGAAGCGCTCAAGGACTTCATGGATCGCAAAAAAGCCGCTATGGCCGATGCTTGGTACTGAGCTTCTGCCGTTCGCCGGAGTTTTCATGAAACGCCTTCCGCTCGCCCTTGCCGCGCTGGTCGGATTGCCCGTCGCCGCGCTTGCCGGCCCGCCTTCGGATGCCGTGCGTTTTTTCTATTTCCCGCCGACCTACGAACCCTCGCCGGAATTGCGCGACCGCTTCGTCGATCCGGCCAAGGCCAAGTTCGCGCAAAACGACAAGACCCCGGACGGCGACATCGGCTGCATCGACGCCGGGCTGGCCGTCGACGCGCAGGACTATGACGAGGCGGCCATCAGGAAGACGCTGAAGCTCGACGAGAAGGTGTCCGGCGACCGGGCGACGGTGACGGCCACGCTCAACATCTTCGACGGGCCCGATGCCAGGCGCGAAATCGTCTGGTCGCTGCGAAAGGTCGGCGGCGCCTGGAAAATCTCCGATATCGAATCGAAGACCAATGGCTGGAAGCTGAGCGCGTTCGACTGTTCGTGAGGATTTTTTGGTCACGAAGGGTTGATGCCTGGATGTCGGGTACGACAGGGAACGCATCCGGCGTGCGGCGGTTGGGCTGCCGAGGGCCTTCACGAGGAACCGACGAGATGACTGCAACACGCCGCTCAGTCCTGATGCTTGCCGCCGGCGCCGCCGCGGTCACGCTGGCGCGCCCCTCCATCCTGCGGGCCGCCAGCCCGTTCGAGCAGCCGCCGCTGCCCTACGGGGAGGACGCGCTGACGCCGCAGATTTCGGCCCGCACTGTCGGCCTGCACTACGGCAAGCATCACAAGGCTTATTTCGACAAGCTGAACCAGCTGGTGCCAGGCACGCCCTATGCCGACATGACGCTGGAGGAGGTCGTGGTCGCCGCCAGCAAGAACGGCGACGACAAGATCTTCAACCAGGCCGGCCAGGCCTGGAACCACGTTCTCTACTGGGAGCAGTTCAACGGCGGGCCGGCCAAGCCGGCCGGCGCCTTCGCCGAGGCGATCGAACGCGACTTCGGCGGCGACAAGGGCCTGTTCGAGGCTTTCGCAAAGGAGGGCGACACCGTTTTCGGCACCGGCTGGGTCTGGCTTTCCGCCGACAACGGCAGGCTGGTGATCAAGGGTTACCAGGATGCCGGCAACCCGCTGCCCGACGGGCTGAAGCCGCTGGTCGGCATCGACCTGTGGGAACACGCCTATTACCTCGACTACGAGAACCGCAAGGCCGAACACGTCGCCGCCGTGCTGTCGGAGCGCGTCAACTGGCAGGCTGCGGGGGAGCGGATGGGGTCGTAGCAGTCTTTGGGTCGGCGTGAGCCGCGAATGTGCTCTCCGGAAAATCATGCTAATGTGCGCTGATGACCAAGCTTCTCGAACAAGCCATCGAGGCCGCCCGCCAGCTTTCACCCGAGGAACAGGACGAGATCGCCCTGACAATCATGGAACTGGCGGAAGCGAACGGCCCGATCAAATTGACGGAGGATGAAAAAGCCGCAATCCGTCGCGGTAGGGAGGCATATGCACGTGGCGAGGTAGCCACCGGACAGCAGGTAAGGGCGGTGCTGGCGAAATATTCGCAATGAAGGTCGTCTACACCCTACCTGCGTTCCTCGACCTAGACAGCATCGTAGACCATATCGGCAGGGAATCCCGACAATCCGCAAGCCGCGTCGCTGCCAGGATCGCCTCAGCGATCGATGGTCTGATCGATCACCCCTATATAGGGAGGCAGACGGAGGATCCGGCGATCAGGATGATCGTAGCGAGGCCATATCCCTACCTGATCTTCTATGAAATCGTTGGCGAGGAAATCGTCGTCGTTGCGATCCGACATGGCGCTCGTGACCCATCGGGTAGGCCAGGGAAGGTCTAGATGAGCGTCAGGCGTTCCGGACTTGTCGATCAACCGCCGTTATCGTGAGGTGGTGAATTCGTTGCTCAGCGACCGCCTCCGGTTCAACACGGGACTTCCAAGGCCTGCGTCGTGCCTCGGCGGGCCTGTGCTATCGGTTCCGGTTTCGTTGCGCAGAGCTTCGAACGGCATGGCTTTGGTGCTAGGATGGCGACATGACAAAGCTTCTCGAACAGGCCATCGAAGCCGCCCGCCAGCTTTCGCCCGAAGAGCAGGATGAATTGGGGCGGCTGATCATGGAAATTGTGCACGGCGGTTCAGACGAAGACGTCTACGTCCTATCCGACGAGGAAAATGAGGCGATCGACCTCGCGCTTGCCCAGGCGGAGCGGGGCGAGTTCGCGACCGAGGAGGAAGTCGAGGCCGTTCTTGCCAAGTACAGGCAATGAAATCGCGCCTTGCTGCACTCGCAATTAAAGACATCGACGGAATTCTGGGTTCGCTGGCCCGTGATTCTCCGACGGCAGCCAACGGATTTCGCGTCAAGATCGCCGAAGTACGGTCGTTCATCGAGCAGTTTCCTGAATCTGGCCGTAAAACACGTCGCGCGGGCATTCGCGTGGTGAACTCCGGCAGATATCCCTACCTTTGGTTCTATCGTATTTTCCCGACCGAGATCGTGATCCTCAGGGTCATCCACGGCGCCCGCAATCCCCGCGGCATGCCAGCAAAGCCACGTTAGCCAGCCAGCGCAGAAGATGACATCGCCCAGCCAGGATCCGCTTCTCCAGCCCTTCCAGCTCAAGCACCTGACGCTCAAGAACCGCGTCATGTCGACCAGCCACGAGCCCGCCTATTCCGAGGACGGCATGCCGAAGGAGCGTTACCGGCTCTACCATGCCGAGAAGGCCAAAGGTGGCATGGCGCTGACCATGACGGCGGGCTCGGCGATCGTGGCGCGCGACAGCCCGGCCGCCTTCGGCAACCTCTCGGCCTATCGCGACGAGATCGTGCCGTGGCTCGCCGAACTCGCCGACGCCTGCCACGAGCACGACTGCAAGGTGATGATCCAGCTCACCCATCTCGGCCGCCGCACCGGCTGGAACAAGGCCGACTGGCTGCCGGTGCTCAGCGCCTCGCCGGTGCGCGAGGCGGCCCATCGCTCCTTCCCGAAACAGGCGGAGGACTGGGACATCGAGCGCATCGTCGCCGACTACGCCTCGGCCGCGCAGCGCTGCCAGGCCGCCGGCCTCGACGGCATCGAGTTCGAGGCCTACGGCCATCTGATGGACGGCTTCTGGTCGCCCGCCACCAATCACCGCACCGACGAGTTCGGCGGCTCGCTCGACAACCGGCTGCGCTTTACCCGGCTGGTGCTCGACGCGGTGCGCAAGGCTGTGGGCGAACGCTTCGTCGTCGGCGTCCGCATGGTCGCCGACGAGGATTTCGCCGCCGGCCTGTCGCGGCAGGAGGGCGTCGAGATCGCCTGCCGGCTCGCCGCCTCCGGCAAGGTCGATTTCCTCAACATCATCCGCGGCTCGATCGAGACGGACGCGGCGCTAACGAAGGTGATTCCTATCACGGGCATGCGCTCCGCCCCGCATCTCGACTTCGCCGGCGAGGTGCGCGCCGCGACGAAATTCCCGGTCTTCCACGCCGCGCGCATCCAGGACGTCGCCACCGCCCGCCATGCCATCGCGGCGGGCAAACTCGACATGGTCGGCATGACGCGCGCCCACATCGCCGACCCGCACATCATGCTGAAGGTGATGCAGGGGCGCGAGCACGAAATCCGCCCATGCGTCGGCGCCACCTATTGCCTCGACCGCATCTACGAGGGCGGCGAGGCGCTGTGCGTGCACAACGCCGCCACCGGCCGCGAAGCGACGATCCCGCACGTCATCGGCCGTTCCGAAGGTGCGCCGAAGCGCGTCGTCGTGGTCGGTGCCGGCCCGGGCGGGCTGGAGGCGGCGCGCGTCGCCGCCGCACAGGGTCATGCCGTCACCGTGCTGGAGGCGGCCGACAAGGCCGGCGGGCAGGTGCGGCTCGCCGCGCAGAACCCGCGCCGCAAGGAGCTGATCGGCATCGTCGACTGGCGGCTGGCCGAGCTGGAGCGGCTCGGCGCCGACATCCGCTACAATGTCTGGGCGGAGGCCGACGACGTGCTGGCGCTCGGCCCCGACGTGGTCATCGTCGCCACCGGCGGCTTTCCGCAGAACCCGCCGCTGGAGGCAGGCGGCGACCTCGTCACCTCGAGCTGGGACATCGTCTCGGGCGCGGTGAAGCCGGCCGAGACGGTGATGCTCTACGACGACAATGGCGGCCACCAGGGCATGACCGCGGCCGAGATCGTCGCCAATGCCGGGGCGCGTCTCGAACTGGTTTCGCCGGAGCGTTTCTTCGCGCCCGAGATGGGCGGCATGAACCATGTGCCCTACATGCGCGCCTTCCACGACAAGGGCGTGTTGATCACCATCAACACCCGGCTGAAATCGGTGCGGCGCGACGGCAACCAGCTGGTGGCGACGCTGGGCTCGGATTTTTCCGACGGCTGGAGCGCCGAACGGCGAGTCGACCAAGTGGTCGTCGAGCACGGTACGTCGGCGAACGACGAACTCTACCACGCGCTGAAGCCGCTCTCGAAAAACGCCGGCGCGGTCGATTACGAAGCACTGGTCGGGCAGGGGCCGGTTTTTCCACAGAAGCGGCCGGAAGGCGCTTTCACGCTGCTGCGCATCGGCGACGCGGTCGCAGCCCGCAACATCCACGCCGCCGTCTACGACGGCATTCGGTTGACGCTAAGGATTTGACTGTCTACGGCAGGGCACGCCAATCTTCGGCCGTCGGCATTACCCCTCATCGCCCTGCCGGGCACTTCTCCCCGTAAGAACGGGGAGAAGGAAGCCGGCCGCCATGTAGGCGTCATTCCTGCACCGGCGATTGGCGAAATCATCCATGAACGCGGCCCTCTCCCCGTCTCACGGGGAGAGGATGGCGGCAGCCAGGTGAGGGGCGGCGCCAAGGGTCGGTGATTGTCCGCCCTCACACATGCACGTCGCCATGGGCGCGTTCGGCCTCCGTCTCGTGCGGGCGGAAGGCGGTGAAGAGCAGCCAGCCGTAAAACACCGCGACGCCGAGCACCACCAGCCAGCCGGGCAAAAACCCGAGCGCGGCATTGTCGATCACCTCGCGCAGCGAGGCGGCCACCTCGCGGCTCGATCCCGTGTCCTGCAGCGACGGCGTCGACAGCTTCAGCACCCAGGCGAGCAGGATCATCAGGAAGATCCAGATGTAGTTGCGGCGCAGACGGCGTGCCATGGCGCTGTGCAGGCTGACCATGAACCTCGGCTCGTCCAGGCTCCTGCCGAGCGAGCGTGCCCAATCGGGAGCATCCGGCTCGCCGGCGGTAAACAGCGGCGCGAAATAGTTGCGCTCGATCAGCCGCACGCGTGCCCGGTATACATCGAAGAAGCGGTAGCGGCGCGCCTCGATGATCAGGAACAGCATCACCAGGAGCATGGTGAACAACAGCATGCCGTGATGCGCCATCGACGACAGCGACACCGACAGCATGGCGCCGGCGCCGGTGATCGCCCAGTTGGTGGTGCGGTCGATGCGGTCGCGCCAGCCGGCCATGCGGGCGATCTCGGCGCGATGGTAATGCGCCAGCGCGGTGATGTATTCCGACGACGTCGCCGGCATCGGCGGCGTGGAAAAACCCGCCGTGGCCATTTCGGCCTGTTGCTGAGCGCTCATCCCGCGCCTCCCTGGCGGCAGTATGACTCCGCGGCCCGCGCCTGCCAAAGTGAAATCCACTGGCGCAACCGGCGGCACCGTCCCTGTGTCAAGATGAACCGGCCGCTGGCCGCACGTCGCCGCTTGACGCGGCCGCTTGAAAAGGCTTCGACCGGCGTCACATTCCGTTTAGAATTGCGGACCACTCCAAGCCGGAGCAAAGCGATGAACGTCGAGAAAAAAACCACCGCCGCATCCTTCGTCTGGAACGACCCGTTCCTGCTGGAGGACCAGCTCTCGGAGGATGAGCGCATGCTGCGCGACGCGGCCGCCGCGTTTGCCGCCGACAAGCTGGCGCCGCGCGTCGAGGCGGCCTACCTCGACGAGACCACGGACCCGGCGATCTTTCGCGAGATGGGCGAGGCCGGCCTGCTCGGCATCACCATTCCGGAGGAGTATGGCGGGCTCGGCGCCGGCTACGTCGCCTACGGGCTGGTGGCGCGCGAGGTCGAGCGCGTCGATTCGGGCTACCGCTCGATGATGTCAGTGCAGTCGTCGCTGGTGATGTACCCGATCCATGCCTACGGCACCGAGGAGCAGCGTCGGAAATATCTGCCGAAACTGGCGTCGGGCGAATGGATCGGCTGTTTCGGCCTGACCGAGCCGGACGCCGGCTCCGACCCGGGCGGCATGAAGACGCGCGCCGAGAAGATCGACGGCGGCTACCGGATTTCCGGCTCGAAAATGTGGATCTCCAACGCGCCGATCGCCGACGTGTTCGTAGTGTGGGCGAAGTCGGCCGCGCACGACAACCAGATCAAGGGTTTTGTCCTGGAAAAGGGCATGAAGGGCCTGTCGGCGCCGAAGATCGACGGCAAGCTGTCGCTGCGCGCCTCGATCACCGGCGAGGTGGTGATGGAGGGCGTCGAGGTCGGCGAAGACGCGCTGCTGCCCAACGTCGCCGGCCTGAAGGGGCCGTTCGGCTGCCTCAACCGCGCCCGCTACGGCATTTCCTGGGGCGCCATGGGCGCGGCCGAGGACTGCTGGTTCCGCGCCCGCCAGTACGGCCTCGACCGCAAGCAATTCGGCAAGCCCCTCGCGGGCATGCAGCTCTACCAGAAGAAGCTCGCCGACATGCAGACTGACATCGCGCTCGGCCTGCAGGGTTCGCTGCGCGTCGGCCGGCTGATGGACGAGGGCAAATTCGCGCCGGAGATGATCTCCATCGTCAAGCGCAACAATTGCGGCAAGGCGCTCGACATCGCCCGCCAGGCGCGCGACATGCATGGCGGCAACGGCATCCAGATCGGCTACCATGTAATGCGGCACGCGCAGAACCTCGAGACGGTCAACACCTATGAGGGCGCGCATGACGTACATGCGCTGATCCTCGGCCGCGCGCAGACGGGGCTGCAGGCATTTTTCTGAGCCGGGCTTCGCCACGACGGCGCCCGCTCGGCACGTCCGGCCGGCGCCGTGCCAACCTCGATAGCCGCACTGCCGTGCCCTTCTTCGGCCTAATTCCGGACGCGGGACCGCGTCGCATTTTCGCTGGAATCGCCGCGTGTCTCGCCGCGATGAGATGTTTTCTGTTCGCGCTGGCGTTTCTGGCGGTGCTTCCCGCGCCAGCTTTCGCCTGGGGCCGTAGCGGCCACCAGACCGTCGCCGAAATCGCCGCGCGTCACCTGTCGCCGGCCGCCACTGCCGAAGTGAGGACTCTGCTTGGCAGCGAGGGCCTGTCCGGCCTTCCCGAGGTGTCGCTTTGGGCCGATCTCATCAAGGCGTTGCGCGTCCCCGACCAGCCGTCGCATGTCGTGCGCCTGCCGCTCGACCATCGCGGCTACGTTGCCGCCCGCGACTGCAGGAAGCGGCGCTGCGTGATCGCCGCGATCGACCGTTATGCCGCGATCCTCGCCGACCGTGCCAACCCGGTCGCGGCGCGGGTCACGGCGCTCAAATATCTCGTGCATCTGGTCGGCGACGTGCACCAGCCGCTGCACGCCAGCGCCGATACCGGCGCGCGCGCGGTTACGCTTGCCGGCAAGGTCACGACGCTGCACGCTATCTGGGACGACGACATCGTCGACCGGCAGGGCAAGGACTGGCGCCGGCTGGCGGAGGAAATCGACAGCCGGCCGCCGCCGGCGGCGAGCAGCACGCCGGCCGACTGGGCGCTGGAGGGCCGCGACATCGCCCGCGACGTCATATTCACTGACCGGCGCCTTGTCGTCGGCGGTCGCGGCGATGCGTTGCCGGGGTTGCCGGCCAGCTATCTCGACGACAACTGGCCTATCGTTCGCGACCGGCTGCAACTGGCGGGCTGGCGCCTGGGAGCGCTGCTCGACGGCATCCTCGGCGCCCGGGGCGATGCCGATTGAAGCTTTGGCGCAACTTATCAACAAGCCTCGCGTCGGCTGGTGAACGGCCGGTTACCTCACCGCTTCACAGTTTAGCCGATTGTTGAACGGCCCGTTGAGAAAACGCGCGTACCGTGTGGAGGACGTCATTGGGGGGCGTTTCCGTTGGGATATCGGTTGAGGCAGGATGCGCCCGCGGGCAGCCCTACGAGAACCGCCCGGACAGCCATGCAGAAGGCTGGCTGGTACCGGCAGAATCCGCTGTCGGAACACGTAACCGACATCGTCATCATCACGCTGATTACCGTCTGCTGCCTGGCGATCGAGATATTCGCGCCGGACAAGTGGCGGCCGGAGATTATCTGGCTGATGCTGGCGCCCGGTGCCGGTCTGGTGTTCAGCGCGGTGCCGTCGCTTATCCTTCGGCATCGCAACGAAAAGCTCAAGGCGCGGGCCGTCGAGCAGGAAGAGCTGGTCGGGCTGCTGCTCAGGGATTATGCCGCCGAGCGTGCGGATTGGTTGTGGTCCATAGACCGGGACGGCAATCTGCGCGGCGTCACCGAAAAGTTCGCGACGCAGGTGGGCCGGCCGATCGGCACGCTCGAAGGCATGCCGCTTGTCGCTCTGCTGCGCGGCAACGCGCGCCGCGACAGCGTCGCGCTTGCCGAGATGGTCGTCGCCATGCGGCAATCCAAGCCGTTCTTCGACCTCGAGATCAAGGTTACGGTCGGCAAAGGTGCTTTCTGGTGGCGGCTTGCCGGCAAGCCGATTTTCCGCGACCAGCGTTATGCGGGTTACATCGGTACCGCCTCCGACATCACCGCGGAACTCAAGGCGCGCGAAAACGTCAGTTTCCTCGCCTTCAACGATGGTCTCACCGGGCTCGCCAACCGTTCGCATTTCAACAGGCGGCTGGCCGAAGGCGTGTCGCGGCTGGAGCGCTACGGCACGCCGTTCGCCGTGCTCTATCTCGATCTCGACAAGTTCAAGGCGGTCAACGACACACGCGGCCACCGCACCGGTGACCAGGTCCTGATCGAAGTCGGCCGCCGGCTGAAAGCGCAGCTGCGTGAGACCGACATCGTCGCCAGGCTCGGCGGCGACGAGTTTTCCATCATTCTGCCCGAGGCGGCGGACGCCAACGGCGTCGCCAGCCTCGCCCAGCGCCTCATCGGCGAGATCGAGAAACCCTACGTAATCGACGGCGACGCACTGATCATCGGCCTCAGCATCGGCATCGCGATGGCGCCGCAGAATGGCCGTCAGGCCGAGCAGATCCTGCATCACGCCGACCTCGCGCTCTATCGTTCGAAAGGCGCAGGCGGCAACCGCTATGCCTTCTACGAGGCCGAGATGGACGAGGAGATGCGTGAGCGCCGCCTGATCGAGAGCGAGCTTGCGTCCGCCGTGGAGCGGGATGAACTCGTCCTCCACTACCAGCCGGTGGTGACTGCGGCCGACGGCGTGGTGAGCAGCTTCGAGGCGCTGTTGCGCTGGAACCATCCGCGCCGCGGGCTGCTGCCGCCATCGGCTTTCCTGCCGGTCGCCGAGCGATCGACGCTGATCACGACGGTCGGCACCTGGACGCTGCAGGAAGCCTGCCGCATGCTGGCGCGGCTGCCGGAGCGCTTCAGCGTGTCGGTGAACCTGTCGACCAAGCAATTGCGCACCACCGACGTCGCGGAAGTCGTCACCGGGGCCCTGAGCGCTGCCGGCGTCGCGCCGCACCGGCTCAGGCTGGAGATCAAGGAAGCGCTGTTCACGGAGGACGAGCCGGCCGCCGCGCAGAAGCTGGCGGCGCTTGCCTGCACCGGCGCCGGCCTGACGCTGGACGATTTTGGCGCCGGCCTGTCGGGCCTGTCGTACCTGATGGCGTTTCCGGGCGACGGCGTGAAGATCGACCGGACCTTCGTCGCCGAGCATGCCGCGACGCCACAGGGGAGGGGCGTGATAACCGCGGCGGTGGCACTTGTACGCTCGCGTGGACTTGTTGTCTCGGCCGTCGGTGTCGAAAGCGCGGCCCAGGCGACCTTCCTCGTCGAGGCAGGCTGCTCCACGCTGCAGGGTTACCATTTCGCCGCGCCGATGCCGGAAGCCAGCCTGATGGCGCAGATCACGCACGCCGAGGCCGCCGCCCACGCGGCGGAAGCGGTCACGGCGATGGCCGCCGCCTGAACGGTCGTCGAGGCTTGCGCCTAAGCGGTTCGCCGCAATAGTTCAGATGTTGTTTCTCCGGCAGAAGCGCTTGTCGCCGGCTGGCCGTATAAGCTTTGCCGGCAGGCCCATCGCCGCCGTGGGCGCGGCTATGGACGCCAAAAAAGTCGTACTATATGACTTTCCCCAATGGCCGGTGCCTTGTCAGGCGCCCGGCAAGGCTTCGGGGAGAACGGCTCGGTGGCGCCAGTTCGGATCGCGATTGTTGGCGTTGGAAAAATCGCCCGCGACCAGCATTTGCCGTCGGTCGCGGCCGACGCGAACTTTGAGCTGGTCGCCGCCGTCAGCCGTAATGCCAGCATCGACGGTGTCCGCAATTTTTCCGACATCGATTCGCTGCTGCGGCAGGTCGAAAACCTCGACGCGGTGGCGTTGTGTCTGCCGCCGCGGCCGCGTCACGTCGCCGCATTGGCGGCGCTCCGGGCAGGCAGGCACGTGCTGCTCGAAAAGCCGCCGGGCGCGACGCTGTCGGAGCTCGACGACCTCGTCGCCGCCGCGGAAGGGCGGGGCGTATCGCTGTTCGCCACCTGGCACTCGCGCTTCGCCGCTGGCGTGGCCGAGGCGAAGGCGTGGCTCGCCGGCCGAAAAATCCACTCCGTGCGGGTCGACTGGAAGGAGGATGTACGCCGCTGGCATCCCGGCCAGGCCTGGATATGGGAGCCCGGCGGCTTCGGCGTGTTCGATCCAGGCATCAACGCGCTGTCGATCGTCACCGAGATTCTGCCGATGCCGCTGTTCCTCACCGCGGCAACGCTCGCCTTCCCGCAAAACCGCGCCCAGCCCATCGCCGCCGATCTGACCTTCGCCGATGCCGACGGCGAGCGCGCCAGCGCCAGCTTCGACTGGCGCCAGACCGGCCCGCAGACCTGGGACATTTTTGTCTCGACCGACGCAGGCGATCTCACGCTGCAGTCCGGCGGGGCGCGGCTGATCGTCGACGGCAGGACGCTGGTCGATGGCCGCGACGAGGAATATCCCGCCATCTACCGCCGCTTCGCGCAGCTGATCGCAGCTCGCGAAAGCGAGGTCGATGTCCGTCCGTTGCGCCATGTCGCCGATGCCTTCATGCTCGGCCGGCACCAGTTCGTAGAGCCGTTCGAGGACTGACGGCGGCCCGTCTCCTCGACCCAGTTTCAATCAACCCAGGAACCAAGCGATGAAAAAGCCAGGCAACGGAGCCCATCACCCGAACGGAACCACGCTGACGCGGCGGTCGCAGGCCTGGTTCGACAATCCCGGCAACCCCGACATGACGGCGCTCTACCTCGAACGCTACATGAACTACGGCATTTCCCAGGAGGAATTCCAGTCGGGCCGGCCCATCATTGGCATCGCCCAGACCGGCTCCGACCTGTCGCCGTGCAACCGCCACCACCTCGACCTCGCCAAGCGGGTGCGCGAGGGCATCCGCGAGGCGGGTGGCATCGCCTTCGAGTTTCCGGTCCACCCGATCCAGGAAACCGGCAAGCGGCCGACCGCCGCGCTCGACCGCAACCTCGCCTATCTCGGCCTGGTCGAGGTGCTCTACGGCTACCCGATCGACGGCGTGGTGCTCACCATCGGCTGCGACAAGACCACGCCGGCCTGCCTGATGGCCGCCGCCACCGTCAACATCCCGGCGATCGCCCTGTCGGTCGGGCCGATGCTCAACGGCTGGTTCCGCGGCGAGCGCACCGGCTCCGGCACCATCGTCTGGAAGGCGCGGGAAATGATGGCCGCCGGCGAGATCGACTACGCCGGCTTCGTCGCCCTGGTCGCCTCGTCGGCCCCGTCGACCGGCTACTGCAACACCATGGGCACGGCGACCACCATGAACTCGCTCGCCGAGGCGCTCGGCATGCAGCTTCCCGGCTCGGCGGCGATCCCCGCGCCGCATCGCGACCGCCAGGAAATGGCCTATCTCACCGGCAAGCGCGCGGTCGAGATGGTGAAGGAAGACCTGAAGCCGTCCGACATCCTCACCCGCGATGCCTTCATCAACGCCATCCGCGTCAATTCGGCGATCGGCGGCTCGACCAACGCGCCGATCCACCTCAACGGCCTCGCGCGCCACGTCGGCGTCGAGCTGTCGATCGACGACTGGCAGACCTATGGCGAGGACATCCCGCTGCTCGTCAACCTGCAGCCGGCCGGCGAATATCTCGGCGAGGACTATCACCACGCGGGCGGCGTGCCGGCCGTCGTGGCGCAGCTGATGCGCGAGGGCCTGATCAACGAGAACGCCATGACCGTCAACGGCAGGACGATGGGCGACAACTGCCGCGACGCCAGGATCGAGGACGAGCGCGTCATTCGTCCGATCGACCGGCCGCTGAAGCCGCATGCCGGCTTCCGCGTGCTGCGCGGCAATCTGTTCGATTCGGCGATCATGAAGCTCAGCGTCATCTCGCAGGAGTTCCGCGACCGCTATCTGTCGAACCCCAGCGACCCCAACGCGTTCGAGGGCCCGGCCGTGGTGTTCGACGGGCCGGAGGACTATCACGCCCGCATCGACAATCCGGACCTCGGCATCGACGAGACGACGGTGCTGTTCATGCGCGGCGTCGGTCCGATCGGCTATCCGGGTGCTGCCGAAGTCGTCAACATGCGCGCGCCCGACTACCTGCTGAAGCGCGGCATCCACTCCTTGCCCTGCATCGGCGACGGCCGCCAGTCCGGCACATCGGGCTCGCCGTCGATCCTCAACGCCTCGCCCGAGGCGGCGGCCGGCGGCGGCCTCGCCATCCTCAAGACCGGCGACCGCGTCCGCATCGACCTCGGCAAGGGCACGGCGAATATTCTTATCTCGGACGAGCAGGTCGCGCAGCGCCGTGCCGAACTCGCCGCGCAGGGCGGCTACCAGTATCCCGACCACCAGACGCCCTGGCAGGAAATCCAGCGCTCGATGGTCAGCCAGATGGCGACCGGCGCCGTGCTGGAGCCGGCCGTGCGCTACCAGCGCATCGCCCAGACCAAGGGCATCCCGCGCGACAACCACTGAGGATGAAGCTGCTCCACTCCGCCATCTCCGGCCAGCGGCTGCGCAGCAATCACGCGCATATCGTCGATTCGCTCGGCCGCGACATCATCTCCGGCGCCGTCCGCAGCGGCGCGACGCTGCCGGGTGACGTCGAGCTGATGGGCCGCTTCGGCGTATCGCGCACGGTGCTGCGCGAGGCGCTGAAGACGCTGGCCGCCAAGGGCCTGATCGTGCCGCGCGCCCGCATCGGCACGAAGGTGACCAGCCGCGAGAACTGGAGCCTGTTCGACGCCGACATCCTGCACTGGCACTTCGACAGCGGCATCGACGACGCCTTCCTGGTCCACCTGAGCGAGATCAGGATGGCGTTCGAGCCCTATGCGGCAGCGCTCGCGGCCGAGCGGGCGAGCGCCGCCGACATCGCCGCCCTTGAGCGGCTGGCCGATGCCATGGGCGAGCCCAGCCACACGGCGGAAAGCCACGCCATGGCCGATCTGCGCTTCCACCTCGCCGTCGCCGAGGCGTCACGCAACCCGTTCATGCGTTCGGTCGGCGCGCTCATCGAGGCGGCACTGGTCGGCGTGTTCCGGCTGAGCTCGCCGACCGCCGACGAGAAGCTGGTCGAACGCACCTCGGTCACTCATCGCCGCATCGTCGACGCCATCCGGGCGCGCGATCCTGCGGGGGCGCGAACCGCGATGGAGGCGGTGATCGTCACCGGGCTGGAGCGCGTGCGTGCCGCCTTGCGGGCGTGACGGTAGCGATAGACGCAACCGGCCGGCTTGTCCGCTTCCCCCGCTTAGGCAACTCGCGGCAAAGTGTGAACGGACCGGCGTCCGCAATTGCGAAAACAAGGCGATAGAGCAGTTCCGGTGTTTCGAAGAAAGCCGGAAGTGCGCTAACGGGATCGGAAGATCTTCTCCGGCATATGCGGCGGGCGTGTCATCGATCGACACGGAAAGTGACTATCGCCCGTTCGCCTGTTCCCCTAAGAGGGCAAGCAGGCGAGTTGGAACAGGGGGTTATGGTATATGTGCGGTATTGTCGGAATCGTGGGCAACTCGCCGGTAGCGCCGCTCATCGTCGACGCGCTGAAGCGGCTGGAGTACCGCGGTTATGATTCGGCCGGCGTCGCCACCATCGAGGCGGGCACGCTCGACCGCCGCCGCTCGCCGGGCAAGCTGGTCAATCTCGAGCGCCGGCTCGGCGAAATGCCGCTCGGCGGCACGATCGGCATCGGCCACACCCGCTGGGCTACCCATGGCGTACCCAACGAGACCAACGCGCACCCGCATTTCTCCAACGGCGTGGCGATCGTCCACAACGGCATCATCGAGAACTTCGCCGAGCTGCGCTCCGAGCTCTCCGCCGACGGCTACCATTTCGAATCGCAGACCGACACCGAGGTCGTCGCCCATCTGATTGCGCGCGCCATCGCCGGCGGCGCGACGCCGACCCAGGCCGCGCACGCCGCGTTCAAGCGGCTCACCGGCGCCTTCGCACTCGCCATCATGTTTGCCGGTGACGAGGATCTCATCATCGGCGCGCGCAACGGTCCGCCGCTCGCCATCGGCCATGGCGAAGGCGAGATGTTCCTGGGCTCCGACGCCATCGCGCTGGCGCCTTTCACCAACGCCATCACCTATCTGGAGGACGGCGACTGGACTGTGGTGCGCCGCGACAATGCGGTCATCTACGACATGGCCGGCCATGAGGTGAAGCGGCCGCGTCAGCAGTCGCTCGGCGCCGGCTTCCTCGTCGACAAGGGCAATCACCGCCATTTCATGGAGAAGGAGATCCATGAACAGCCGGAGGTGATCTCGCACACGCTCGCCCACTATATCGACTTCGTGTCGGGCCAGACCCGTGCCCTCGACCTGCCGTTTTCGTTCAAGAAGCTGGATCGGCTGGCCATCTCCGCCTGCGGCACCGCCTTCCTCAGCGGGCTGATCGGCAAATACTGGTTCGAGCGGCTGGCGCGCCTGCCGGTCGACATCGACATCGCCTCCGAGTTCCGCTACCGCGAGATGCCGCTGGTCAAGAACAGCGCCGCGCTGTTCGTGTCGCAGTCCGGCGAGACCGCCGACACGCTGGCCTCGCTGCGCTACTGCCGCAAGGAAGGCGTGTCCATCGGCGCTATAGTCAACGTCGCCGGCTCGACCATCGCCCGCGAGGCCGACGTTACCTTGCCGACGCTCGCCGGGCCGGAAATCGGCGTCGCCTCGACCAAGGCGTTCACCTGCCAGCTGTCCGTTTTGCTGTCGCTGGCGGTTCGGGCCGGCGTCGAGCGCGGCACGATTTCGCCGGAGGAAGAGAAGGTGCTGGTGCGCCAGCTCGCCGAAACCCCGCGTTTCGCCAGCCAGGTGCTCAAGCTGGAACGCCAGATCGAGAAGGTGGCGCACGAGCTCTCGCATTATCGCCACGTGCTTTACCTCGGCCGCGACACCAACTTCCCGCTGGCCATGGAGGGCGCGCTCAAGCTCAAGGAGATCTCCTATATCCATGCCGAAGGTTACGCCGCCGGCGAGCTGAAGCACGGGCCGATCGCGCTGATCGACGAAAAGATGCCGGTGATCGTCATCGCCCCCTACGACCGCATCTTCGACAAGACCGTCTCGAACATGCAGGAGGTCGCGGCGCGCGGCGGCAAGATCATCCTGATCACCGACCGCCGCGGTGCCGAGCACGCCACCATCAATGCGCTTGAGACGATCGTGTTGCCGGACGTGCCGGAGATCATCTCGCCGATCATCTACGCGCTGCCGATCCAGATGCTCGCCTATTTCACCGCCGTGGTGATGGGCACCGACGTCGACCAGCCGCGCAATCTCGCCAAGTCGGTGACGGTGGAGTAGGGCGGACGGCTCAACTGCGGCGGGCCGGGCTTCGCGCCCGGCTATCCGGTCAACCGGAACTCACAACCGCGTATGTGCATTGTACCGCCGCGGCCGGCCCGCTAATCTCATTGCGGTGCACAACGGCGCGGGCAGGTGATGAGCGACACACCGATCAAGATGTCAGGCGCGGCGCGGCTGCGGAACTACTTCCTCACCGGCGTCATCGTGATGGCGCCGCTCGCCATCACCGCCTACATCGCCTGGAGTTTCATCCACTGGGTCGATTCCTGGGTGAAACCCTACATTCCCGCCCGCTATAACCCCGACAACTATCTGCCGTTCGCGGTGCCTGGTTTTGGCCTGCTCGTCGCGTTGCTGATGATCACGCTGATCGGCTTCATGACCGCCAATTTCATCGGCCGCTCTATCGTGCGTTTCGGCGAGGGGCTGGTCGGGCGTACGCCGCTGGTGCGCGGCGTCTACCGCGCGCTGAAGCAGATTTTCGAAACGGTGCTGTCCAACAAGAACGAGATGTTCCGCACCGTCGGCCTTGTCGAATATCCGCGCAAGGGCGTGTGGTCGCTGGTGTTCGTCGCCAGCGAGCACGAGACCGAGATCAACGTGAAGCTCGACAAGCCGGGCGACCCGCTGGTCGCGGTGTTCATGCCGTGTACGCCCAATCCGACCACCGGGTTCCTGATGTATGTCTACCGCTCCGATATCGTCCTGCTCGACATGAGCATCGAGGACGGCGCCAAGCTGATCGTCTCGGCCGGCCTCGTCGCGCCGGAGTACAAACGCAAGGTGGTCACCACCAAGGGTGAACCGGTCGACATCGCGCTCGCCAACCCGACCGTGGAAAACCTGCGCACCGGCTCGTCGCGGCCGAACAGATAGGCGATTGATTTACGGCGCTGTTTTTGAATCGCCGCGCCGCCCCTCATCCCCCTGCCGGGACCTTCTCCCCGTGAAGGACGGGGAGAAGGGGAACGCGGCAACGTTTGCGGCCAGCCCCCTTCTCCCCGTTCTTACGGGGAGAAGGTCCCGGCAGGGGGATGAGGGGCGACGCGACACCTCAAATCAGCGCCGGACGTGCGGCCGCACGTCAACCCGCCCTGAGCAGCCGCACCGCCTCGTCGCGCCCGAATAGGTAGAGCAGCATGCGCATAGCCTCGCCGCGCGGCGAGCGCAGGTCCGGGTCTTGCGACAGCAGCAGCCTGGCGTCGGCGCGCGCCACCTCCAGGAGGTCGGCATGCACCTCCAGCCGCGCCACCTGGAAGCCCGGCGTTCCCGACTGGCGCGTGCCGAGCAGTTCGCCTTCGCCGCGCAGCTTCAGATCCTCCTCGGCGATGCGGAACCCGTCCTCGGTCTCGCGCATGATCGACAGCCGCGCCGTCGCCGTCTCGCCGAGCGGCGCCTTGTAGAGCAGCACGCAGGTCGACGCTTTGGAGCCCCGGCCGACCCGGCCGCGCAGCTGGTGCAGTTGCGCGAGGCCGAACCGTTCGGCGTGCTCGATCACCATGATGGTGGCGTCCGGCACGTCGACGCCGACCTCGACCACGGTGGTGGCCACCAGGATGCGCGTCTCGCCCGCCTTGAAGGCGCGCATCGCCTCGTCCTTGTCGCGCCCCGCCATGCGGCCGTGCACCAGCCCGACGCGGTCGGCGAACAGCCATTGCAGGGCGGCATGCCGCTCCTCGGCCGAAGTCAGCTTTATCTCCTCGGATTCCTCGACCAGCGGGCAGATCCAGTAGATTTTCTGGCCTTCCGACAGTGCGTCGCGGACACGCCCGGTCAGCTCCTCGTAGCGTTCGAACGGCAGCGTCACCGTGCGGATCGGCTGTCGCCCGGCCGGCTTCTCGGTCAGGCGCGACACGTCCATGTCGCCGAAGGCGGTCAGCACCAGAGTGCGCGGGATCGGCGTCGCCGTCATCACCAGCATGTCCGGCGCCTCGCCCTTGGCGGTGATCGCCAGCCGCTGGTGCACGCCGAAGCGGTGCTGCTCGTCCACCACCGCCAGCGCCAGGTCGCGGAACTGCACCGTCTCCTGGAACAGCGCGTGCGTGCCGATGACGATGTCGATCGATCCGTCGGCGAGCCGGGCGAGGATGGCATCGCGCTCGCGGCCCTTCTCCCGTCCGGTCAGCACGGCGACGGCCAGCCCGGCCTTTTCGGCAAGCGGGCCGATGGTGGCAAGATGCTGGCGCGCCAGGATTTCGGTCGGCGCCATCAGCGCCGCCTGGCCGCCGGCCTCGACGGCGCGCGCCATGGCGAGCAGCGCCACCACCGTCTTGCCGGCGCCGACGTCGCCCTGCAGCAGCCTCAGCATGCGGTCGGGTTTGGCCATGTCGGCGTCGATCTCGGCCAGCGCTTGCTCCTGCGAGGCGGTCAGCCGGTAGGGCAGGGCGGCCCGCAGCGCCGCGATCCTGCTTCCGTCGCCGGTCAGCGGCCGGCCGGCGCGTTTGCGCACGACGGCGCGCACCAGCGCCAGCGACACCTGGCCGGCCAGAATCTCGTCATAGGCGAGCCGCCGCCACGCCGCGCTGTCCGGCGATACGTCGAGAGGGTCGGCCGGGTTGTGGATGCGCCGCAACGCCTCGCCGAACGCCGGAAACGTCTGCCGCCGCGCCAGTTCGGCCTCCGTCCATTCGGGCAGCGCCGGCAGCCGCTCCAGCGCCTGGCCGATGGCCCGCCGCAGCACCTTCGTGTGTAGCCCCGCCGTCAACGGGTAGACCGGCTCGACCAGCGGCAGGCTGTCGGCCTGTCCGGCCGGAGCGATATGGTCGGGATGCACCATCGACGGCCGGCCGTTGAACCACTCCATGCGCCCGCTCACCACCACCTGCTCGCCGATCGGCAGGCTGCGCTCCAGATAAGAGGCGTGGGCGTGGAAGAAGGTCAGCGCCATTTCGCCGGTGTCGTCGTGCACGAACACCCGATACGGCACCGAACGTTTGCCGCGCGGCGGCGGCTGGTGCCGGTCGACCCGCACCTCCAGCGTGACGATGGCGCCTTCCGCCGAATGCGCGATGCCCGGCCGGTTGCGCCGGTCGATGATGCCGGTCGGCAGCACGAACAGCAGGTCGGCGGCCCGCGCCCCGCGCGCCGTCAGATCGGCGACGACCACCTTCTCGATCAGCCCCGCGATCTTCGGCCCGACCCCCTCCAGCGCGGTGATCGGCACGAACAGCGGGTCGAGCAGGGAAGGGCGCATCAGACGGGCGGCCGCCGGATGCCGCGCAACGGCGACGCCCCCCTCTCCCCGTCCTTCACGGGGAGAGGGTTGGGGTGAGGGGCGGCATTTGCCCTGACACGTTCGCGCTGCCCCTCATCTGCCTGCCGGCATCTTCTCCCCGTGAAGGACCGGAAGAAGGGCGCCTGCCGCTTGGTCGCACCAAGTATTCGCCTACGGCCCCACCGCCAACCTCCCCCCATGCGGGCAGGGAAATCGCATAGGAGGTACGGCACGAAGTTCGGCGCCGCCGTAGCCCCACCCCTAACCCATCCCCACAAGGGGGAGGGGGACTTTGCGGCCGCCATACCGCGCAAGACCTTCCGCGTTCGGTGACCGGCCGGCATGCAAGCCGGTCCCCCTCCCCCTTGTGGGGAGGGGTTAGGGGTGGGGGCACCTTCATAGGCGATTGACCTGCCCACAAGGGAGAGATGTCCGGCAGGACAGAGGGGGGTGCGAAGGGGCGAGATGTTCACCCCCCGATGCTAGCCGACGCTGCCGACAGCGCAAGGCTGACAGAACCGCCTATCCACGCTATATGCGCCGCTCGCAACAGGGCTTTGCCTGGCATGACCGGAACCACTCGCTCCAGCCACGATCTCGACCCGCGCCGGCGCAAGCTTTTGTTCCGCTCCTGGCACCGCGGCATGCGCGAGATGGATCTGATCCTCGGCTCCTTCGCCGACGCCCGCATCGACAGCTTGACCGACGCCGAGCTCGACCAATATGAGGGGCTTCTCGACATTCCCGACACCGTGCTTCTGCCGGAAATCACCGGCGGGTCACCCGCCACCGGCCGGCACCACAGCGAAATCCTCGAAAAGATCGTCGCTTTTCGCCAGGCGATGACGTTCTGATGACACCATGCCCCTGATCGATCCTCTCGGCCTGCGCAAGGACCGCACCGGCGCCGTCGTCGTCGACGGTGTCGCCGAAGGTTTTGAGGCCTTCGCGCTCGCCACGCTCTCCGCCGAGGCCGCGCCGGCCGGCCCGGTCGTCTTCGTCGCCCGCGACGGCCAGCGCCTGCCGGCCATCGCCGATGCGCTCGCCTTCGCCGCGCCCGACCTGCCGGTGCTCGAGTTCCCCGCCTGGGACTGCCTGCCATACGACCGCGTCTCGCCCGGCGCCGACACCGTGGCGCGCCGCGTCGAGGCGCTTGCGGCGATAGCCGCGCTGGCCAAGAAGCCGCACCGTGCCGTGGTGCTCACCACCGCCAACGCGCTGGTGCAGCGGCTGCCCCCTGGCGCCGTCGTCGAGGCGCAGACCTTCCGCGCCCGCACCGGCAACCAGGTCGACATGAAGGCGCTGATCGCCCGCCTGGAAAACTCCGGCTTCGACCGCGTCGCCACCGTGCGCGAGGTCGGCGAGTTCGCCGTGCGCGGCGGCATCCTCGACCTGTTCGCGCCAGGCAGCACGGAGGCGCTGCGCCTCGACTTCTTCGGCGACACGCTCGAGTCCATCCGCGCCTTCGACGTCGCCAGCCAGCGCACCACCGGCCAGCGCACCGAGGTCACGCTGCAGGCGATGAGCGAGGTGGCGCTGACGGCCGACACCATCAGCCGCTTCCGCCGCAGCTACATCGAGGCGTTCGGCGCCCCCAACCGCGACGACGCGCTCTACACCGCCGTCAGCGAGGGCCGCCGTTTCGCCGGCATGGAGCACTGGCTGCCGTTCTTCTACGACGGCCTGGAGACGCTGTTCGACTATCTGCCGGACGCCCCCTTCGTCTTCGACCACCTGGCCCGCGAGGCGGTCGGCGAGCGCCATACGCTGATCGAGGATTATTACCAGGCCCGCGCCCAGCAGATTGCCGGCGCCATGAAGGACGCCGTGCCCTACCGCCCGGTGCCGCCCGGCCTGATGTACCTGTCGCCCGACGACGTCGCCGCCGCGCTGCCCGACCGCCTGTCGGCCGAGCTCACGCCTTTCGCCACGCCGGCCGCCGGCGGCCGGCAGGTGCTGCATGCCGGCTCGCGGCAGGGCCGCGGCTTCGAGCTGGAGCGTGCCGACCCCAACGCCAACGTCTTCCAGGCCGCCGTCGACCACATCGCCGCGCTGCGCGCCAACAAGCGGAAAGTTATCGTCGCCGGCTGGACCGACGGCTCGCTCGACCGCCTCACCCAGATTCTCGGCGAGCACGGCCTCGGCAATCTGAAACCCGTCGCCACGCTGGCCGATGTCGAAAAACTCGGCCCCGGCCAGGCCGGCCTCACCGTTCTGCCGCTCGAGGCCGGCTTCGAGACCGACCGTTTCGCCGTCGTCGCCGAGCAGGACATCCTCGGCGACCGGCTGGTCCGCCGCACGAAACGCAAGCGCGCCGCCGACTTCATCGCCGAGGCCTCGTCGCTGTCGGCCGGCGACATCGTCGTGCATAGCCAGCACGGCATCGGCCGTTTCGTCGGCCTGCGCACCATCGAGGCGCTCGGCGCCCCGCACGACTGCCTGGAGCTGCACTACGCCGGCGACGACCGCCTGTTCCTGCCGGTGGAGAACATCGAGCTGCTCTCCCGCTACGGCTCCGACGCGGCCGAGGCGACGCTCGACAAGCTCGGCGGCGGCTCCTGGCAGGCGCGCAAGGCAAAACTCAAGCGCCGCCTGCTGGAGATGGCCGGCCAGCTCATAAAACTCGCCGCCGAGCGGCAGATGCGCGGCGCCCCCGCCTTCAACCCGCCGGCCGGCCTCTACGGCGAGTTTTCCGCGCGTTTCCCTTATGAGGAGACCGACGACCAGCAGCGCGCCATCGACGCCGTCGTCGACGACCTCGGCGCCGGCAAGCCGATGGACCGGCTGATCTGCGGCGACGTCGGCTTCGGCAAGACGGAAGTCGCGCTGCGCGCCGCCTTCCTCGCCGCCATGGAAGGGTTCCAGGTCGCCGTCGTCGTGCCGACCACGCTGTTGTCGCGCCAGCATTTCAAGACCTTCGCCCAGCGTTTTTCCGGCCTGCCGCTCATCATCCGCCAGGCCTCGCGCATGGTGCCGGCCAAGGAGCTCGCCGAGACCAAGAAAGGCATCGCCGACGGCAGCGTCGACATAGTCGTCGGCACCCACGCGCTGCTCGGCAGCTCGATCTCGTTCAAGCGCCTCGGCCTGCTCATCATCGACGAGGAGCAGCATTTCGGCGTCAAGCACAAGGAGCGCCTCAAGGAGCTCAAGACCGACGTGCATGTCTTGACGCTGTCGGCCACGCCCATCCCGCGCACCTTGCAGCTGGCGCTCACCGGCGTGCGCGAGCTGTCGCTGATCGCCACGCCGCCGGTCGACCGGCTGGCGGTGCGCACCTTCATCTCGCCCTTCGACCCGCTGGTCATCCGCGAGACGCTCTTGCGCGAGCGCTACCGCGGCGGCCAGTCCTTCTACGTGGTGCCGCGCATTTCCGACCTCGCCGAGATCGCCGAATTCCTGCACGGCTCCGTGCCGGAGCTGAAGGTCGCCACCGCGCACGGCCAGATGCCGCCGGGCGAGCTCGACGACATCATGAACGCCTTCTACGACGGCCAGTACGACGTGCTCTTGTCCACCACCATCGTCGAATCCGGCCTGGACATCCCCACCGCCAACACGCTGATCGTGCACCGCGCCGACATGTTCGGGCTGGCGCAGCTCTACCAGCTGCGCGGCCGCGTCGGCCGCTCCAAGACGCGCGCCTACGCGCTGTTCACGCTGCCGGCCAACCGCAAACTCACCGACACCGCCGACCGCCGCCTGAAGGTGCTGCAGTCGCTCGACACGCTCGGCGCCGGTTTCCAGCTCGCCAGCCACGACCTCGACATCCGCGGCGCCGGCAATCTTTTGGGCGAGGAGCAGTCCGGCCATATCAAGGAGGTCGGCTTCGAGCTCTACCAGCAGATGCTGGAGGAAGCGGTGGCCGAAATCCGCGGCACCGGCGAGGTCTCGGACGGCGACTGGTCGCCGCAGATCGCCATCGGCACGGCGGTGATGATCCCGGAAGGTTTTGTCCCGGACCTGCAGCTCAGGCTGGCGCTCTACCGCCGCCTCGCCGACCTCGACAGCCCGGAAGAGATCGACGCCTTCGCCGCCGAACTCATCGACCGCTTCGGCCCGCTGCCGCAGGAGGTCGAGCATCTCCTGAAGATCGTCTTCATCAAGGGCCTGTGCCGAAAGGCCAATGTCGAAAAGCTCGACGCCGGCCCCAAGGGCGTGGTCATCCACTTCCGCAAACGCGAATTCCCCGACCCGGCCGGCCTCGTCCGCTACATCGGCGAACAGGGCTCGCTGGCAAAGATCCGCCCCGACCAGAGTGTCGTCTTCACCCGCGACTGGCCCAACCCCGAAAAACGCCTCGCCGGCTCGGCGGTGGTGATGACGCAGCTGGCACGGCTGGCGACGAAGGCGGGGTAGGGGGCGGACGCGAGTGTTTGAAACCTGCTAGTGTAAAAGACATAAAAGGTGGATTACCGACATGGCGCTTTGCTTGGGTTCAAATCGAAGATAAGCCTAGCTGCACGGGGACCGCTGTGGATCATCGACCTAAGAATCATAGCCGTCGAGCACTGGGGGCTTATTACACGTCTGCGGCGGTAGCCGATCTGCTATGCGAATGGGCAGTGCGGAGCAAGTCGGACTTAGTCCTTGAACCAAGCTTTGGAGGTTGCGAGTTTATTGCAGCAATTCACCGACGTATGTCGGCGCTTGGCTCTCAGAATCCGTTGAGGCAGATCATGGGAGCCGACATAGATCCTGTCGCTTTTCAGGCGCTTGAGAGGCGCGGATTCGACGCCGAACAACTGCAATTTAAGAATGAAGACTTCTTGTCGCTTCCGCCTGAGGCGTTTGAAGTCTCCGGTTTTGATGCTGTTGTCGGAAATCCGCCTTATGTCCGACATCACGCCTTTGACGAAAAAACTCGGCAAAACGCCCAGAAAGTGAAAAAAATCACTGGTGTGGACCTGCCGATGCAGGCGAATCTCTGGGCCTTTTTCCTTTTGCACGCGACGCAGTTTCTAAAAATTGGAGGCCGAGCAGCTTTCGTCCTGCCCCAGAATTTCCTACATGCCACTTACGCCGAAAAGGTAAGAGCTTTTCTTACCAAGCACTTCCGTGATGTGAAAGCCTTCTCGATAAAAGAGCACCTATTTGAAAATGAAGGGGCAAGCGAAAAATCGGTGCTGCTATTCGCAGATGGTTGGAACCCGGCGCCCCAAAAAACACCCTCGCGCCTTTCGGTTTTTCCAGTCGATGACACACACATCGCAACTGCAGTGTTGGCCGGTGTGATTGAGCCACCAAATGCCGCGAAACGTCTTGAAGAACTCGATCTAGACCTTCGCGGAACTCGGCGTCTGGGTGATTTGTGCAACGTCAGGATCGGCCTTGTAACAGGCAATTCCAGCTTTTTTCTTTTTAACGCAGAGGAGGCGCACCGCGCCGACATCGATAGCTGTTGGCTCTCCCCGATCGTGTCGAAGGCCGATCAGGTCATCGGGTTGACAGTAACAACCGGCGATTTATCGCGAGCCTTCGCCTCGGGGGCACGAACTGCTATACTGGACACAAGGTCAGATAGAAAACTTGATCCAAAAGTAGACGAATATCTAGAGAGATTGACGGATGAGCAAATAGAAACAAATGCGACTTTTAAGAAGCGAATGGTATGGCATCAGCCGTTCGATCAATATATAGGAGACGCTTTTTTTACTGGAATGTCTCATATTTCGCCGCGCTTGGTACTGAACATCGATAAATTACATTGTACGAATACGCTATACAGGTTGTCGTTTTCCGACGAAGGGATTGCGTCGAGAAAACAGATCGCTCTATCATTGGTTTCATCTTTCGGACAGATTTCGGCCGAGCTAGAAGGCAGGCCTTACGGATCAGGTTTGCTGAAACATGAGCCGAGTGACGTTCGAGAAATACAAGTCTTTGTCGAAGGGGCTGATGATCAAGAAACAAATGCTGCTTTTGAACGGGCCGACGCGCTTTTAAGAGCCGGGCAGCAAGCGCAAGCTACCGAAGTCGCAGATCACTTCTTTACCGAAAGGGGCTTCCTTTCCTTGGCCTCAATCTCCTTGATAAAGAGCAGCTTGTTAGATAGCCGGAGATCACGGCTTCGAGGGTTCAATATGTCTCAATGATTTTTCCTTTTAGGTCCTCCAAATCAGGCGGTATATCCACCGACGATGAAACCATGATTTTCTCATACTTCCGTCCTCTTGCTCGCTCTAAGAGCCGGTCGCAGTCAAAAGTATGTTGATGAAGGACTGCTTGTACAAGAGAGCCAAAAGGAGACAGGTCAAGACTTGCTGCGCCGCCGCCTTGCTCCCGCTCCTTTGCGAGATAAGTAAACATAGTCACCACAGTAAGGTCGAATGTCTGTGAGGCTGCCCTAATCGTCCGTGCTAGCCTCTGAAGGTCGAAGGGGAGAGCGGCAGCCTCCCAATGATTCCTTAGCAGGGCAATAATATCACCAATTTCTCGATACTCTTTGTGCTCTTTTGCCAGTATCTGAGAGCCAGCCAACTTATCGAATTGGTCAATAGACAGTTCGGCGTGCTCCAACATAGCGCGTATTTGAGATGCGACACGCAGCTTGGCCCAACTGACCTCGTCGGTCTTATAAGTTAGATCATGGGTAGCGATCGACCACGCGTGTTGCAGAAAAGTTTTGACCTGAACTTCAAAGCGAACACTGTTGATTGGTTGTGGTCCCCGGTAAGATTCTTTTAATCTTACATAAAGACGTAGGTCATCGAACTGAAATTCCGTTGGTCGACTTCTGGTAGCAGTGTTGCTTGTAGGTCGCCGGTCAACAATGTCCAATAAAGATTCGACGTGCGTTATCGCCTGAGCGATCTCTTTCGAGTTTCTGACGACAATGGTGCAGGCAAAAAAATCGTCAATTATCATGTTCGACTGGAAATGTCCGGTCTCAATTTTCTGAGCAAAGCTCTCAAGAGTCTTAAGTCGAGATATAAAGTGCCATTCAGGGAGAAATTTCATCGCCCTCATTTCGCTCGCGACGATGGAATTCAGCTTATAGTGATCATCGTAAGCATCTCGAATAGCTTTATCTATCTTCAATTTTTAACGCTCGGCGAAGTGAGTTGAAGCGTTTGGTTCGCTGGGGAAGTTCGGTAGTGGCGCTTTGATTTGCGTCAAAATATTCTACGGCCTCCGCCGATATCGAAGCGGAACTTTCCGCGGCTACGGTGGGTGCCTGGCTAGCGGAAGTGAGAGTTGCTCGCTCAAGTCGCTTCTGTTGCGAAAGCGTCTCAACCTCGGACGCAAATCCTATATATCTTTGGGTAAAATCGCCATCACTTGGAAAATTGTCTCCTTCGATCACAAGGATCGCCCAGAGAGTATATAAATTTGAAACACTGGATAGGAAGGTAGAAATAGCGTTATTTGCGTCATAAATTTTGATAAGTCGCTCTCTTGCCTTTCCCAACTTTTCCGAGAATTGCTCCTTGTTGAAGGAGAGATCTGGGTTGTCTGGATCTTCGTAGTTGGCATATGCTTCGTCTATAAGATTGTGTTCGAATCCAACAATATGCCCATCTATAAGCAGCATGAATAATTCCGCAAGGAATTGCGCGTCGGCCATCCGGCGAGCTCTGCCGGGGGTAACAATGCCAAGATTCCTCCAAATAGGCTCTTCGACCTCACGGTCTACCTCGTTGCTGAACCACCCATCGTACCGAGCATTTCTAAGCTCTTGCTGTGTAAGCTTCCGAGAATTCTTGTTCATTCGTTCAAAAATTTCATTTACAACAGTACTGTCAACATCATCAAAATACTCGACGACGAACGGGTAATTCAGAAACTGGTTTCTAAGCGGAGTATCTACTAGGATATCTTTCCAACGTTTGTTATTAAGACGTTCATCGCCATAATCTTCAGGAATTCGTATTTTTCCCTGTGAAAAACGGATGATAGTCTCAATGCGTTGCTTTCCATCGACGACATGGAAGACAGCCCCGCCTGTCTGATCAATTGTCTTGTGTAAATAGATAGGTGGGCAAGGAAATCCCCGAAACAACGTATCCAGAAAGTACCGTCTATCCTTGGACGTCCATACGCTTCTCCGCTGATAAGGTGGCGATAGATCAAGCCGTCCGTGCGTATTCTGGTCCAAAAACCATGAAATGTCTTGAGTTCCAGGTCGCCTGTTGATTTTCAGCAAAGGACAATCCCTATTCGAATATTCCGTGCCACTGGAACCTTACGTAGTCATCCATCGTCGATGTGGAGAAGCCTCAAATATTGGCACGACTCCCATGCTGGCAGCTTATCCACCGTCAATTCGCAAGCATATCCGATCACTTCGCCCACGTCAAGGACTATTTTCCTAGGGCGGCGGGTTAGCCGATGCAATTGTCGTCACGCCAAAATCCGCCGCCGGGCAGTCCCAAGCCGCGCTTTTGCCCGTTTCGTCAGGCCCGGCAGCCCCTTTCGTCAGGTCCGTGAGCCCAAAGTTGTCGCCCGAACCAGCTATCGCCTTGAATCGGCTCGCTTTTCCGAACCTGACGATGCGCCCACCATCACCGTCCGCGCCGGCTCGGCGAGTCCGTTTTGCCGCCCGTCAGCATAGCAAAAATTCAACCTAGGCGCGAGTCTCCGCCTGGTCCAGCTCCCCGCGCTGCTTCGCCGCCGAGACCTGGCGCAGCGCGTCGGCCAGCGTGGCGGTGTCCTGGGCGCCCATCACCGCGTAGCGGCCTTCGAGCAGGAAGCAGGGCACGCCGGTGATGCCCATGCGCGACGCCGTCGCCACCTCGGTCTCGACCGCCTCGCGGTCGGCGTCGGTCGGCAGCAGGGCGGCGACCACGGAAGAGTCCATGCCGGCTTCGCGCGCGGCCTCGATCAGCACGGCGTGGTCGCCGATGTCGGCGCCGTGCTCGAAGAACAGCGAAAACAGCCGCTTGACCAGGTCGTTCTGCACGCCCGGCCCGGCGCTCGCGGCCCAGCGGATCACCCGGTGGGCATCCAGCGTATTGGGCGCGCGTTGAATCGCGGGGAAGTTAAACGCGATGCCTTCGGCCTCGCCGAGCGGTTCGATACGCTGGTGAATCCCGTGGATGCGCTCCTCGCTGCCGAATTTTGCCAGCATATATTCGCGCCGGTCCTTGCCGCCGGGCGGGATGGTCGGGTCGAGCTGGAACGGCCGCCAGCGCACCGTCACGGTCAGCTCGGGCACGTCGGCGGCGGCATGTTCCAGCCGCTTCTGGCCGATGAAACACCAGGGGCAGACCACGTCGGACACCACGTCGACGCTGATTTCCGGCTTTTCGTTCATGGATTTGCTCCGCGATCTTAATCCGGTTTTCGCCACCACACCGGCAGCTGGTAGCCGTAGAGCGACGTCTCGGCAGGGTGGTCGAGATAGGTCCAGTAGGCAAGATACTGCTTCATCGTGTGCTGCATCGGCACCATGTAGGCGCCGGAGATCAAGAGCCGGTCGAGCGCCCGGACCGCCGCGACGAAATCGTCCTTTTCACGCGCATTCAGCATCGCCGAGATCACCGCGTCGATGGCCGGGCTGGCGACGCCGGCGAGGTTGAACGAACCCTCCTGGTTGGCCGAGGCCGAGCCCCAGCGATAGGTCTGCTCGATGCCCGGCGACAGCGTGCCGGTGAACCCGGTGGCGCCGATCAGCATGTCGAAGTTGAACTGCTGTTTGCGCAGCTGGATCTGGTCGGCCTCGAGCGCCCGGATGGTGGCGTCGATGCCGATCTTGGCGAGCGTGCGCTGATAGACGGTGGCGAGCCGCTGCTCGGCCTCCGACGCGGTGAGAATCTCGAAGGCGAGCGGCTGGCCTTGCGGGTCGACCAGCGTGCGGCCGTTCAGCGAATAACCGGCGGCCTTGAGCTGGTCGAGGGCTTCTTTCAGCACGGCGCGGTCGCGGCCCGAGCCGTCGGTCTCCGGCGGCCGCCAGGTGCCGTCCATGACCGCCGGCAGCACCGCGTCGGGGAAGGGGGCGAGCAGCGCCTTCTCCTTGTCGTCAGCCGGCCGGCCCAGGGCGGAAAGTTCCGAGTTCTGCCAATAGCTTGCGGTGCGCTGGTACTGCCCGTCGAACATGTTGCGGTTGACCCACTCGAAATCGTAGAGCATGGCCAAGGCGCGGCGCACCCGCACGTCGGCGAATTTCGGCAGGCGGGTGTTGAACAGGAAGCCGCTGACCACCGGCGGGATGCCGGTCTGGAATTCGCCGATGACGACCCGTCCGTCCTGCAGCGCCGGAAAGTCGAAGCCGCGCTTCAGCTTGACCGGGTCGCTCTCGGCCTGCACCGAGCAGATACCTTTCTTGAACGCCTCGAACTGGGCGTTGGCGTTGAGGAAATACTGGATGGTGATGCGGTCGAAATTGTCGAAGCCGCGCTTCGACGGCAGGTCGCGCGCCCAGTAGTCGGGGTTGCGTTTGAAGATGATGCGGTCGCCCGGAAACACCTTGTCGACGATGTAGGGGCCGCTGCCGGTCAGCGGCGTCAGCGTCGTGTCGTCGAAGGTCGCGACGTCGAAGGCGTGTTTGGGCAGGATCGGCGTCATCGCGACGATCAGCGGGAATTCGCGGTCGGCGTCGTCGTTGAAGACGAACCGCACCGAATGCGGCCCGGTCTTCTCCAGGCTCTCGACCCGCTTCATGCGCTCGCTGTAGGGCGGCCGGCCCTTCTCGGTGAACACCTCGTAGGTGAACAGGACGTCCTCCGGCGTCACCGGCTGGCCGTCCGACCATTTCGCGTCAGGGTTGAGATTGAAGGTGACCGTCTTGCGGTCCTCCGACAGGTCGATCGTCTCAGCCAGCAGCCCGTAGAGCGAGAACGGCTCGCCGGCATTGCGCTGCATCAGCGGCTCGAACACCAGGTTGCCGTAGATGGTGTCGATCATGCCCCGCGCTGTCGTACGCAAGCTCTTGATGATGAACGGGTTCAGGTTGTCGAAACTGCCGACCACGCAATACGTCACCTCGCCGCCCTTCGGCGCCTCCGGATCGGCATAGGGAAAATGCCGGAAATCCTCCGGCAGCGCCGGTTCCCCCAGCATCGCAACTCCATGCCTTGGCTCGGCCAGCCCGGCGGCCGGCGCCAGGGCGGTCAGAAGGGCGGAGAGCGCTACGGCTGTTCGACGCATGAAGGTGTTCCGGGAAGATCGCGCGATTCGCGTTTCACCCTAGCATGATGTCGCCGATGTGGTCGTATCGCCCGGTTTCGGCGACTTTGCCGCTGGATTTAAGCGGGCGACCCATGTAACACCCGTGCCCGAGTCATGCTGTTGCCGTATTTGCGCAACAGGTAGCGGCAATACGCGGCGTTCCGCCGTCCCGGATGATCTATTTATAGGAAGGACAAGATGACGAGCTCGAAAACCGACCGCTTCCGTCTCTCGGTGCTGTCCGCAGGCGTCGTCGGCGTGCTCGCCACGGGTCTTGCCCCGGCCGCCGCGCAGCAGGCGCCGCAGCTCCCGCAGGGCTGGTTCAAGGCCTGCACCAAGCAGGAAGAAGTCGACATCTGCAACGTGCAGAACATCGTGACCGCCTCCAACGGCCAGCTGGTCACCGGCATCAGCCTGATCGAGCTGAAGGGCAAGATCAACCGCAAGGTGTTCCAGGTGACGGTGCCGACCGGCCGCCTCGTGCCGCCCGGCATCGGCCTGCAGGTCAATGGCGGCAAGGCGCAGAAACTCGAATACGTCATCTGCTTCCCCGACCGCTGCGTCGCCGAGGTACAGCTGTCCGACCAGCTCGTCGCCTCGTTCAAGAAGGGCAACGAGATCACGCTGACCTCGGTCAACTTCCAGAACCAGCCGAACCCCGTAAAGGTTTCCCTGCAGGGCTTCACCGGCGCCTATGACGGCCCGGCGCTGCAGCAGTCCGACATCGCGGACCGGCAGAAGAAGCTGCAGGAATTCGTGTCGAAGAACAACGAGGACTTCGCCAAGAAGCTCAAGGAAGAGCAGGACAAGGCCAAGACGGCCAACTGATCCGTTCGACGCGAAACACGCGCGCAACTATTCGAAGGCGGCTCCATCGGAGCCGCCTTCGTCGTGAATCGCGCCGTTACGCGATCTCAACCGCTGGGCTTGTCAGCCTGCCAGCGCCTGCTCCAGGTCGGCGATCAGATCGTCGCCGTCCTCGATGCCGGCGGACAGCCGCACCAGCGAATCCGAGATGCCGATGGCCGCGCGTTGCTCGGCCGGAATCGAGCCGTGCGTCATCAGGGCAGGGTGCTCGATCAGGCTTTCGACGCCGCCGAGGCTTTCGGCGAGCGTGAACAGCTGCGTGCGCTCGAGGAAACGTTTGGTGCCGGCGAGGTCGCGGTCGAGCTCGACAGAGATCATGCCGCCGAAAGCGAACATCTGGCGGGCGGCGATGGCGTGCTGCGGATGCCTTTCCAGGCCGGGATAGACGACGCGGCGAACGTCCGGCCGGCTTTCCAGCCAGCGCGCGATCTTCAGTCCATTGCTGGAATGCCGTTCCATGCGCAACGCCAGCGTCTTCAGGCCGCGCAGTGCCAGAAAGCTGTCGAACGGCCCGGAGATCGCGCCGACTGCGTTCTGCAGGAACTTCAGCCGGTCGGCGAGGTCGCGGTTGTCGCCGACGGCCGCGACGCCGCCGACCATGTCGGAATGGCCGTTCAGGTATTTTGTCGTCGAGTGCACGACGATGTCGAAACCGAGCTCCAGCGGCCGCTGCAAATACGGGCTGCAGAAGGTGTTGTCGGCTACGGCGAGCAGCTTGTGGCGCCGGGCGATGTCGGCGACCGCGGCGAGGTCAACGATCTTGAGCAGCGGATTGGTCGGGGTCTCGACCCACAGCAGCTTCGTTTCCGGGCGGATCGCCGCCTCGACGGCGGCGAGTTCGGTGAAGTCGACGAAACTGACGTCGAGCCCGGCCGAGCGCTTGCGCACCCGCTCCAGCAGGCGGAACGTGCCGCCGTAGATGTCGTCGGTGGCGACCACATGGGCGCCGCTGTCGAGCAGCTCGAACACCGTGGCGATCGCCGCGAGGCCGGACGCGAAGGCGAAGGCGGCCGTGCCGCTCTCAAGGTCGGCGACGGCCCGCTCGAAGGCAAACCGTGTCGGGTTCTGGCTGCGGGCATATTCGAAACCCTTGTGCACGCCGGGGCTCTGCTGACCGTAGGTCGAGGTGGCGTAGATCGGCACCATAACCGCGCCGGTGGTCGGATCGTGGCTTTGGCCGCCGTGGATTGTGCGGGTCGAGAAGGCCAGGCGGTTCCTGTGCGGAGCGGTCATCGGTTGCGCCTCAGATGGTTGATGAGATCGACGCGGGTGATCAGGCCGAAGAAGTCGTCGCCGTCGAAGACGATGGCGACTTCGTTGCGCTCGAACACCGGCAGCAGCGCGTCGAGGGTCTGGCCGGCCTGCAAGGTATGCAGGTCGGCGGTCATGGCGCTCTTCACAGGCGCGTTGAAGCGGTCCCAGCGGCCGTCATATGGGCCTTCGAGCACTGCCAGGATGTCGCTTTCGTCGATGATGCCGACCAGCCTGCCGTCGTCCAGGACGGGCAGTTGCGATACGTCGCCGCGGCGCATACGGCCATAGGCGGTGAGCAGCGTATCGTCCGGGCCGACCAGCACGGTGCCGCCCTCGCGGTGGGAACGGGCGACGATGTCGCGCAGGTCGCCATGCTGCTCGCGCTCGGCGAGACCCTGTTCGGCCAGCCAGAAATCGTCGAACACCTTCGACAGGTACTTGTTGCCGCTGTCGCAGACGAAGGTGACGACACGCTTCGGCACCGTCTGCTCGCGGCAGTAGCGCAGCGCGGCGGAAAGCAGCGTGCCGGACGACGAGCCGGCCAGAATGCCTTCCTTCGACAACAGGTCGCGCACCGCCAGCATGCTGTGCTTGTCGGTGACGGAATAGGCCTTTTTGACGAACGACAGATCGCAGTTGGGCGGGATGAAATCCTCGCCGATGCCCTCGACGGTCCAACTGCCGGCCTGGCCGAGCTCGCCGGTCTTCACGTAGGGCGCCAGCACCGAGCCGACAGGGTCGGCCAGCACCATTTCGGTCTTCGGCGACACCTTTGCGAAGTAGCGGCCGAGGCCGGTAAGCGTGCCGCCGGAGCCGACGCCGACCACGATGGCGTCGACGTCTTCGGCAAGCTGGCTCCAGAGCTCGGGGCCGGTGGTGGACTCGTGCGCCAGCGGGTTGGCCGGGTTGGCGAACTGGTTGACATAGAAGGCGCCGGGAATGGAGGCAGCGATCTTTTCGGCCATGTCCTGGTAATATTCGGGGTGGCCCTTGCCGACGTCGGAGCGGGTCAGCCGAACCTCGGCGCCGAGCGCGCGCAAATGCTGGATTTTCTCGCGCGACATCTTGTCTGGGACGACCAGGATGATGCGGTAACCCTTGGGGATGCCGACCTGCGCCAGGCCGAGGCCGGTGTTGCCGGCGGTCGCCTCGACGATGGTGCCACCGGGCGCCAGCCGCCCGTAGCGCTCGGCGTCGGCGATCATCGACAGCGCGATGCGGTCCTTGATCGAGCCGCCGGGATTCTGACTCTCCAGCTTGATGAACAGCCGGCACTTGCCGGTGTCGAATCGGGTCAGCTCCACCACCGGCGTTTCACCGATCAGATCGAGCACCGAGCGGTAGGGCGCCCGCAGCCTGCCGGTAGCGCCGTCTTGAGGTGTCGATACCGCTTGAACGCCCATATCAGCCTCCCTGTTCGACCGGCGCCGCAGACTGGCATCCGGCTCTGATTTAGCAGCAAACGCCGTGCAAGGGCATCTCGTTGCCGGCGCCGTCTATTTCCACGGCGGCCGATTGCGAAGAAGGTAATTTCGCCTATTTGATATTGGATTTCGGGAATTGGTTTTCGCGGTAAGCCCGAATTCGTCGGTAATTCCGAACGATTATTGCGCCCCAGGCGGCTTGCGGGGGATGTCATCAGCCGGACGAGCGTTCCTCGGACAGTCGCTGTCGAAGCTAAGTCATTGGCCCGACTCGATTTTCTATCATTCCAGTAGACATTGTTGACATCCTGAAATGTCGAGTCATACTTCGTGACGGGGGTGCCCTTCTGCCAACTCGCATCGCAATAGAGGAGTTGACGATGACACAGACCACTCGAAGCACCTCCCCGTCCGTTGACAGCGGGTGGAGCGTTGCCGCCGCCGTCCTGCCCAGGTGGCAATGAGCTTCCACTGGAAGCTGATCCCTTTCTCGACGCCGTTCGTCGTCCCGCGACAGGGCAATGCCGTCCTGCGCCATTTCAACAGAGGACAATGCTATGACGCGAGTTCTTCCGCCTTTGCATGAGGGTCATGCGCCGGTTTTCCTTCACCTCGCCTTCCAGGATGCGCTGGAAGCCTATGAGGCTTGGGGATTGCTGGCCGATGAACCGGTCGTCGACCTCGACGGCAAGCTGGTGCCGATCAGCGCCGTGTTCGGCAGGATGCGCACTTGCACCGACATCCTGCCGATCCGCGTCCTCGACGACGTCCGCGACGTGCTTGGCACGCAGGCCGCGAGCTTGGCCGACGGCGCGACCACCTATGCCGAAGCGGCGTTCCTGCTGCGCGCGGCCTGTGTCGAACGGTTGCGCAGCGAAGCCGCCTGAAAGCTAATTTCGCATTTTCGCCGATCGGAGGTAAAATGTTCCAGAAAATCGGCGAAAAATGTGATCGACAAAATCTACCGAATTTATAGACTAAAGGGAAAGAGGAGGTTGCCATGGCTCACGTCCATCTGCCCCAAAGCCGGCCGGCCACACGCCCCGGCAACGCCGCCGGCCGTTCGCTGGCTTCGCTGGCGGCGCATGCCGTCTTCCTCGCGGCCATCGCTTTCGCCGCTGCGATGGTGCTTGGCTTGATCCCGTGAACGAAGGCTGCTCCGGATCGCGGCGAAGGACGGGATGACGGCCGCCGGCGCGGCCCACTGACGATGCAGTGCCGCCGGCGAGTCGGGCGGCGCCTTCACAATCGAACAGAAGCTGACGAGGGTCGGCGACGCCGCGCCCGACAGGGCCGCGCCGCCGGGCGGACATTGCCGGAGAACCTTCCATGCAGATCGCGTTCACACACATTGCCGGTCCCGCGCGCGTCGACGAGGCATCCTTCTTTTTCGACGCCGGCGAGGCCAAGCGGCGCCTGGCAGCGATCGAGAGCGCCGGCTTCAGCCGTGTCGTCATCGACGACGCCGGCGGCCTGCTGACCAACATGGATCTGGCCGGCGAGGCGATCCGCGCCACATCGCATATCGAGGTGGTGCTTACCCACTGGGCCGGTGGCATCGAGCCGGTTGTGGCGGCGCGGCAGCTCGCCGGGCTCGACACCGCAAGCGGCGGCCGGCTTTCGCTGCGGCTGATGTCGGGCACTCACGGTTTCGCCGGACCGGGCAGTGTGTCGGCTGGCCATGTGCGGATGCTGCAGCGGACCGACGAATACCTGGTGCTGCTCAAGCGCTTGTGGACGAACGACAGGCCGATCGACCACGAAGGACCGGCCTACAGCGTGCGCGGCGGCTATGTCGCAAACAAAGGGCCACGCTGCGGCGCCGTGCCGCTGCGCATGAGCGGTCTGTCCGGCACCGCCTTCCGCGTCGCCGGGCGGCATGCCGACGTGTTCGAACTGCCGTTCGCCGAACCGGAGCAACTGCGCCATATCATCGACCGTGTACAGGCGGCCGCTTCGGAGTACGGCCGTGCCTCGCGAATCGCTTTCGCGTTACCCCTGCGCCTCGACCGGCTCGCATCGGTCGGCATGGGCGAGGGCAGCGAAGTGGAGGTCGCGGTGCGCTTCGGCGATCCGGCGCGGATCGCGCTGGCGCTGCTGCCTTATGTCGAGCTCGGCATAGGCGAGCTGATGATCCGAGGCCTGAGCGAGCCGGCGGCGATCGCCGCCTTCGGCGAGCGGATTGCGCCGATCATCCGCAATTCGGCGGCGCGGCAGGAGCATGCAGGCGCGGTTTCGTGGCCATTGCCGGCCGGTTCAAAGCCGGCGCCGCCTCTGCATCACTAGGCCTTCCGCATCAGCGACAGCCGGACCGCGATGTGGCCCCGGCTGCGTCTCGCTGCTGCTCGGTCAGATATCCTGCGCCAGCCTACACCAGCAGCGCGCGGGCCAGCCGCGCGCACTGGGCGCGGATGTCCGGGATCGCCTCGATCTCGAAGAAGGTGCCGCGCGTCAGCGGCCCGACGGCGAACAGCTTGTCGGAGGCGGTGCCGGCCACGTCGATCAGCGCGCAGGTTTCGGTGACGTCGAGGCCGAGCCGAAGCGGATCGGGTTTTGCCAGTCCGCGACCGATGAGGGCGCGGATGACGGCGATCGAGCCGGCCGACAGGTCCTTCACCAGGCCGGTGCAGTCGTAGACGCGGTCGACGACAAGCGTCTCGGCGGTGCGCGAGTGGCGGCGCAGCAGCGTCACCCTGACGGTATCGTTCTCGGCTGCCATCGTATCGACGCGCGCCGCCAGCGGCTTGAGCCGGCCGCTGCCGACGACCTGGCTCAAGCGGGCGTGAATGGCCGGCGCCATGCGGTGGCGATGGATGTCCCACCAGGCCTTGGTGTGTTCGATGAAGCGGCGTCTTGCCGACGCCGGCCAGCTGCGCCAGACCGCCTGGTTGAACGGGCGCAGGCCGTCGAGCACGTCGCGCCAGTCGCCGCCGGCCTTCTGCGTCTGCCGGATGAGATCGCGCAGCCAGCCGACGAAGTAGGAGAGGTCGGTGCCGAGCGGGATGTCGGCGATGTCGAGGCGGATCGGCTTGCCCCGTTGATGCGGCGACGGCAGCAGGCCGCGCCGCGACACCGCGACGATTTCGCCGCGATGGCCGCGGTGCTCGAGCGTCAGCCAGGCGTCGACCATGCTGAGGCCGGTGCCGAGGATGAGTACGCGCGCGTCGGGATCGAGCGGCGTATCGGCCGGCGAATCGATGCGCACCGCCAGCGGGTGCTCGGGGGAGGGCTCCTCGTCGTGGCCGACGGCCAGCACCGCGGCATGGCAGGCGATGCTGGTGCCGTTGGCAAGCCGGACGTCGACGCCGTTCGGGGCCGGGACGATGTCGTTGCAGGCCTCGCGGACCAGCCGAAGCCGGCCGGATTCGGCTTCGCGCTCGAGCAGCGTGTCGAGCAACTCCTGAAGGTAGCGGCCGTAGACGGAGCGTGGCAGATAGACCGCCGGGTTGCCGTCGGCGACGATGCCGTTGGCGCTGACCCAGCGCCAGAAATGCTCTGGGTCGTCGGCGTAGGCGCTCATGCCGAGCGCGCTGACGTTGAGCACGTGGTCGGGAAGCGTCGTCGAATAGGCGCGGCCGCGCGCCAGCGCCAAACCCTTGTCGACCAGCGTGAGGCGCAGTTCCGGAGGGCCGTATTTCAGCAGATGTGCGGCCAGCAGGACGCCGCTGGCGCCGCCGCCTATGATGGCGATCGCGGTGCGTCCGCTCATGCGCATGCCCACAGGGGCGCGCGCCCCGCCGTCAGGCGTGATACTTCAGCATCGCGGCGACGTCGTCGTTGGCGGCGTCGCGCATCTGCGCGAGGCTGCGGTTGTCCAGCACGGAGGCGATGGCGTGGCGCACCTCCAGCATCATGTGCCGGACCTGGCAGGTCGACTCGTCGCAATCGTCGCAGCGCTGGTACTGGGTGTGGCTGGCACAAGGAATCGGCGCCAGCGGACCGTCGAGCACGCGCACCACATGGCCGATCTTGATCTCGGCCGCCGGACGCGACAGCCGGTAGCCGCCGTCCTTGCCCTTGCGCGACTGCACGAAGCCGGCATTGCGCAACTCGCCGAGAATCGCGTCGAGAAACTTCTTCGGAATGTTGTTGGCCGTCGCGATGTCGTTGACGAAGGCCAGCCGGCCCTCCGGCATCTGCGACAGGTGGACGAGGGCCTTGAGCCCGTATTTGCCCTTCTTGGTAAGCATTGTCCGCCGATGTCTTCTTGCTGCCTGAAAAATCCCGCTGGCGCAAAATCCCCAAGATTCGGCGCCCACCCCAAAACAAATCAAGTGAATCTATAAACAATTCCAAATGCGTTGTTTTTTCGTCATTTTTGCGACCGGGTCGGCAAAAATGGCGAGCCCCACCGCCGTGCTCATGCAAAAAGTCCTTCATCGGCATCGCTGAGCCTCTTACGGACGGACATCCTTCGGAGGATCAAAGTCTATAGAAAAAATCGATAATGGAAAGCCTCGGCGCCACCCTTCGCGGCACGTCAGGCCGGGAAAATGCGCATGCGCAGGATGTCCAGGAAACCGCGCTCGCCGGCACGTACCTGCGTTTCCGGCGGAACGTCGAGTTCGACCGGCTGGTCGTCGTCGGTCCGGGTGACAAGGCGGCGGCCGCCCGGCCGGTCGATCACCCGCGTCACCGTCACTGCGATGCCGTCGCCGTCCGCCGACCAGGCGAGGTCGCCGGGGCGCGCATAGAGCTCGGCCGGGCCGTCCGGGCAGCCACGGGCCGGCAGCCTGAGCCCGCCGCCGACCAGCGCTATGCCGCCGCCGACCACGGCGCGCAGCCGGTTGGCGTCGCCGAGGAACCGCATGACGAAGGCCGAGGCGGGCGCTCGGCAGACCTCCTCCGGCGTGCCCTGCTGGACGATGCGGCCTTCGTTGAGGATGACGACGCGGTCGGCGAGGTCGAGCGCCTCTTCCTGGTCGTGGGTGACGAACAGCGTGGTGATGCCGAGCGCGTCGTGGATCTCGCGCAGCCAGCGGCGCAGGTCGCGCCGCACATTGGCGTCGAGGGCGCCGAAGGGCTCGTCGAGCAGCAGCACCTTGGGGTCGACGGCGAGCGCCCGGGCCAGCGCCACGCGCTGGCGCTGGCCGCCGGAAATCTGCGTGGGAAAGCGGTCTCCGAGCCCCGCCAGCTTGACCAGCCGTAGCAGTTCGACCACGCGCCGTTCGATCTCCTCGGCGCTGCGCTGCACCTTCGACACCTTCATGCCGAAGCCGATGTTCTCCGCCACCGTCATATGCGGGAACAGCGCATAATGCTGGAACACGAAACCGACGCCGCGGTCGCGCACCGGGATGTCTGTGGCATCGACGTCGCCGAAATGGATCTGGCCGGAATCGGCATATTCGAGGCCGGCGACCATGCGCAGGATCGTGGTCTTGCCGGAACCGGAAGGTCCAAGCAGCGCCACCAGCTCGCCGCTGTCGATATCGAGTGTCACGTCGCGAACCGCGCGGAACGTGTCAAAAGTCTTCACCACATGGTCGAGGCGGATTTTCATCAGGGTTTTCCGGATGTGGTGGTGGTCGGGGCGGCCAGCGCCGGCCGGCGGACGCGGCCGGCGCCCTGCCTCTCCAGGAGCACCTTCGCGACGATGGTGACGATGGCGAGCACGGTGAGAATGGAGGCAGCGGCGAAGGCGCCGGCGGTCTGGTAGTCGTGGTAGAGCAGTTCGATGTGCAGCGGCAGCGTGTTGGTCTGGCCGCGGATGTTGCCTGACACCACCGAGACGGCGCCGAACTCGCCCATGACGCGGGCGTTGCACAAAACCACACCGTAAAGCAGCGCCCAGCGGATGTTGGGCAAGGTGACGGAGACGAAGGTGCGCCAGCCCGAGGCGCCGAGCGAGGTGGCGGCCTCTTCGAGGTCGCGGCCTTGCGCCTGCATCAGCGGAATGAGTTCGCGCGCCACGAACGGCGCGGTGACGAACATCGATGCGAGCACGATGCCGGGCAGAGCGAACAGGATCTTGATGCCGGCCGCGTCCAGCATCGGGCCGAACAGGCCCTGCAGGCCGTAGACGAACAGATAAGCGACGCCGGCGACGATCGGCGAGACGGAGAACGGAATCTCGATCACCACCAGCAGGAAGCGCCGGCCGGGAAAATCGAATTTGGTGATCGCCCAGGCGGCGGCGATGCCGAAAGCAGTGTTGACCGGCACCGCGATCAGCGCCGTGACCACGGTGAGCAGGATGGCGTGGCGGGTGTCGGGATGAGCGATGGTCGCGGCGAAATTGTCGATGCCGAGCGAGAAGGCCTGCACGAAGATGACGACCAGCGGCGCCAGGACGAGCAACGCACCGGCGATCAGCACGGCGCCGATCAGCGTGCGTCGCACCAGCGGCCCGTCGCCGACGCGCGGCGGGCGGTTTCGCTGCGGCCGCATCAGTAACGCACCGTGTAGCGCAGGGCGCGCGCCTGCATCAGGTTGGTGAGTGCAAGCATCAGGAAGGCAGTGATCAGCAGCACCGAGGCGATCGCGGCGGCGGCCTGGTAGTCGTATTCCTCCAGCCGGATGAAGGTGAGCAGCGCGGTGATCTCGGTCTCGAACGGCTGGTTGCCGGCGATGAAGATGATGGCGCCGAACTCGCCCAGGCTGCGGGCGAAGGACAGGGAGACGCCGGCGAGCAGCGCCGGCGTGAGCAGCGGCAGGATGACGCGCCGGAAGATCGCGGCGTCCGAGCCGCCGAGCGTCTGCGCGGCCTCCTCGAGCGTCGGGTCGAGGTCTTCCAGCACCGGCTGAACGGTGCGCACGATGAAGGGCAGGCTGGTGAAGCACATGGCGACCATGATGCCGAGCGGGGTGTAGGCCACCTTGATGCCGAGCGGCGCGAGCGCGGCGCCGAACCAGCCATTCGGCGCAAACAGCGTGGTCAGCGCGATGCCGGCCACCGCCGTCGGCAGCGCGAACGGCAGGTCGACGATGGCGTCGACCAGCCGCTTGCCTGGGAACTGGTAACGCACCAGCACCCAGGCGAGCGCCAGCCCGAACACCAGGTTGAAGGCGGTCGCGGCAAGCGCCGACAGCACGGTGACGCGGTAGCTGGCGACGGCGCGGCCGGATGAGATGATGCGCCAGTAATCCTCCGGGCCGAGGCTCGCCGCCTTGAATACCAGCGCGCCGAGCGGCAGCGCTACGATCAGCACGACATAAAACAAGGTGAGGCCGAGCGTCAGCGGCAAGCCGGGCAGGACGCGGCGGCGGGTCAACGCAGTGCCTCGTCGTGTGTTGAGGTCTCGAAAGGTGTGCTAAGGGGCACGGACATCACAGCAAAAGAGGTTGGCGAAAAACGAAAACCGGCGGGAAAACTCCCGCCGGCCATCAAGCCGAAACGGCTGCTGCGGTCAACGCTCGCCGTAGATCTGATCGAGCAGGGCGCCGGCGGCGAAGTGCTCGGCCTGCACCTTCGGCCAGCCACCGAACACGTCCTCCACCGTCACCAGCCGGACCTCCGGGAATTTGTCCTTTAACGCAGCGGCCACACCCTCGTCGCGGATGCGGTTGCCGTTCTCGGCGGCGATCTTCTGGCCTTCGGGCGTATACAGGAAGTCCAGGTAAGCCTTGGCCAGGTCGCGGCTGCCGTGCTTGTCGACGACCTTGTCGACGATAGCCACCGGGAACTCGGCGAGCAGGCTGACCGAAGGCGTGACCGTCTCGAACTTGTCGGCGCCGAACTCCTTGCGGATGCCGTTGGTCTCGGACTCGAAGGTGATCAGCACGTCGCCGATCTCGCGCTCCACGAAGGTGGTGGTCGCGGCGCGGCCGCCGGTGTCGAACACCGGCACGTTGTCGAACAGCTTTGTGACGAACTCTTTCACCTTGGCCTCGTCGCCGTTGAAGGCTTCACGGGCATAGGCGGTGGCCGCGAGATAGGTGTAGCGCGCATTGCCGGAGGTCTTCGGGTTCGGGAAGATCACCTTGACGTCGTCGCGGACGAGGTCGCCCCAGTCCTTGATCCCCTTGGGATTGCCGGCGCGCACGAGGAAGGATGGCAACGAATAGTAGGGCGAGGAACCGTTGGCGAAATCGCCCTGCCAGTCCTCCGAGACAAAGCCGTTCTTCACCAGGAAATCGACGTCGGTGATCTGATTGAACGTCACCACGTCGGCCTCGAGGCCTTCGACGATGGCGCGCGCCTGCTTGGACGTGCCGGCGTGCGACTGGTCGATGGTGACGTCCTTGCCGGTGTCGGCCTTGTATTTCGGGATGAAGGCGGCGTTGATGTCCTCGAACAGCTCGCGCGCCACGTCGTAGGAGGCGTTGAGCAGCTTGTCCGCCGACTGCGCGTGTGCCGGACCGGCAAGGAGCGCGGCGACGGCGGCGCCGATGACGAGAAGGCGTTTCATGACGGGAGTCTCCGGGAGTTGCGCTGAGGCCGGCACTGTAGTCGGCGGCGGCACCAGACGGGAGAAAGGTAGGTGCCAGTCAGGCCGGCTTTAAGGAAAAATCGTCCGCATGAACGCGAAATGATAGAATGAAGACCTGATCTGCGCTTTCGACGACTCGGTTTTCTCCGCAACGGTGCACTGAAAGCGAACCGGAGTGCCATCCCCCGGGCAGCCCCATTCCAAAGTTCGAGCGCCGTCGTTCGCGTCAGGTTGCTTTCCAGGCGAAGTAAAAAATCGACAGGATAGATAGAGATTGCTGTATACAATATTTCATATTACTGTCGGTGTTCTTGCTGCATAAAGGAGGGGATGTCTATGGCGCAGGAAAAAGACGCAAGGTTGATGAGCTTTCTTGCGCGCATCGCCCCTTCTGGGCGCATCGACGAAATCATCGAGACGGTCGGCGGGCGGGAGGCCGCGCCGGATGGCAGCGCCGAGGCGGTCAAGAAGCTGGCGCGCGGCGAGACGCTCGACCGAGGCGAACGTTTTGCCCTGGAGGCGATCATCATCCCGGACAAGCGCCCGGCGATCGACATCGTCGGCGGCGACTTCGAGGTGCATCACGACTTATGGCTGCACTGGAACGAGGCGAAGGTGAAGGAGCCGTTGAAGCGGGTCATCCGTTCCGTCGGCCGCGTCGAACTGCCGGGGCATCCGCGGCTGCCTTACGGAGGCACCGGCTTCGTCGTCGGCGACGGACTGCTGATGACCAACCGTCACGTCGCCGAGATTTTCGCGCTCGGCCTCGGCCTGCGCAACCTCGCCTTCATTCCCGGCCGCAAGGCGGCAATCGATTTTCTGCGCGAACGCGAGCGGGCGGAAAGCATCAATCTTGGCGTGCGCGACATTGTCATGATCCATCCCTACTGGGATATGGCGCTGCTGAGAGTGGACGGTTTGCCGCCGGAGCAGAAGCCGCTGCAACTGGCGCTGGCGGCACCGGAGGACCTCCTGCGCAAGGAAGTGGCGGTGATCGGCTACCCCGCCTTCGACCCGCGTAACCCGACCGACGTACAGGATGAGGTGTTCGGCGGCGTCTACGAGGTGAAGCGTCTGCAGCCCGGTCTGATCGGCGAGCGCAGCCAGGTGGAGAGCTATGGCTCCATAGTCTCTGCGATCTCGCATGACAGCTCGACGCTCGGCGGCAATTCCGGCGCCGCCGCGGTCAGTCCGGACAACGGCGATGTGCTGGCATTGCATTTTTCCGGCACCTATCTGGTCGCCAACTACGGCGTGCCGGCCTACGAGTTCAGCCGCGACGGCCGCGTGATCGATGCCGGCGTCCAGTTTGCCGGCACGCCGGTGCGCGGTCCGACGCCGTGGGATTCGTCCTGGCGCGGGCGCGACAGGACGGAGACCGCGGTGGCCGACACGGGTGCCGGCGGCGCGGGAGGTGAGGCGGGCGGCGGCAAGGCCGCTGATGGCGGCGTGAGTGCGCCCGCCGGTTCTGACGAAGGCGACAGCGCCAGCTTCACCATCCCGCTCGATATCACCGTGCGGTTCGGCAAGGCATCGCTGAAACGCGCCGCGAGCGAGGCCGCGGCGGCCGGCCCGACGTTGGCCACCGCCGCGGCGATCGAACGCATGGTCGAACCGTTTCATGAAACGGATTACGCCGGCCGCCGCGGCTACGACCCGGATTTTCTCGGCCGGCCGCTGCCTCTGCCGAAGGCGAAGGACAACACCGCGCTTGCGCGCACGGCCGCTGGTGAGAGCGAACTACGCTACCATCATTTCTCGGTGTTGATGCACAGGAAGCGGCGGCTGGCGCTGATGACGGCGTCGAACGTCGACGCCAGCAAGGCGGCAAAACGGCCGGAGCCGCGTCCCGAAGCGGACTACACCCGCGACGGACTCGGCGGGCTCGGCGAGAACGACCAGGAGCGCTGGTTCCGCGACGACCGCATCATGGCGGTCGAGCAGTTGTCCGACCGCTTCTTCAACCTCGACCGCAAGGCCTTCGACAAAGGCCATCTGGTACGCCGCGAGGATGTCGCCTGGGGTGCTACCTACGACGAACTGCGCCGCGCCAACGGCGACACCTATCACATCACCAACTGCTCGCCGCAGGTGAAGGGTTTCAACCGTTCGAGCACGCCCGATATCGATACCAACTGGGGCGACCTGGAAAACCTGGTGCTCGGCCAGGCCGACACGGAAAGGCTGTCGGTGTTCGCCGGCCCGGTATTGGCCGACAGCGACCGCATCTTCGTCGGGGTCGACGACGTCGGTCCGGTGGAAGTGCAGATCCCCTCGCGCTACTGGAAGGTCATCGTCGCACGGCGCGGCACGCGGCTGGAGAGCTACGGCTTCCTGCTGCAGCAGGACCTGGCCGACGCCGGCCTGGAATTTGCGGTTCCGTTGAAATGGCGGCCATTCATGATCGCGCTGCGTGATCTCGAGCCGCTTGCGGGCGTGACCTTTCCGCGGGTGATGCACGCCGGCGACCAGGCGGGTAGCGATGGCGGCGAAAGCGTTCGCAGCGGTGCCGACGCGCTGCTGATAATGCCCAGCGCGCCGAGCCCCGCCGACGGTCGGCTGGCCGGCATCGCGCCGGCGCTCTCGGCCTGGCGCGGCGAACAGCGGGCCGGGTCGGGCGAGGGGACGCGCTTCGTCCTGAACTTTGCCGGCGGCCCCCGGCCCGACGACAGCTGGATCGCGCAGGAAGTCGGCGCGGCCTTCGGCCTCACCGCGATCGTCGGTCCGTTGTTTGAGCCGGACCCGGAGCTGGACAGCCACCGTCTGCTGACCTTCCACGGCGTGACGCGGCGCGCGCGCGCCGACATGTTCGAGATCGCACGGGTACTGCGCGACCTTACCGGCGCCGACACGGTCGATCCCGACCTGGGCTCGGACTATTATGAAGGCGATGTCGAGGCGGGTGCGTTGCCGCCGGGCGATGGGCGCGAAGGTGCGGACGCCGCCTTCTGGTGCTGGGCGGGCGACGCCGACAAGCCGGCTGATGCCGACTGGGCGATCGTTGCCACGCGCGTACCTCAGGCCTGGAAATACTCCGACGACGCCGGCCGGCCGAGCCGCGGCGCCGGCATCCGCGTGTTCCAGCCGGACACCGGCGTGGTGGCGAGCCATCCCGAACTGCCGCCAGGAGCGGCGAACAATCCGGGAGCGGGAAATCTGCTGGAGCCAGGCAAGCCGCCGATCGACCCGATGAGCGGCGGCAGCAATCCCGGCCACGGCACGGGCACGGGCTCCGTGGTGGCAAGCCCCGAGGGCGGCGTGATGCGAGGCTCGGCGCCACGCGCCACGCTGGTGCCGGTGCGCTGTTTGGAAAGCGTGGCGGTTTTTGACCAGAGCCGGGTGGCCAAGGCGATCGATCACGCCCGCCAGAACGGCGCACATGTGATCACCATGAGCCTCGGCGGCGTGTTCAGCTTCGCGCTGCATGCGGCGCTGCGCAAGGCGGTCGACGCCAACATCATCGTGGTGGCTGCGGCGGGCAACTGCGTTGGAACCGTCGTGTGGCCTGCCCGCTACGAGGAGGCGATCGCGGTCGGCGGGGTCAACGCGGCATTCAAGCCATGGCGCGGTTCCAGCCATGGCTCGGCTGTCGACATTTCCGGCCCGGCCGAGTTCGTGCTGCGCGCCGACGCCAAGGTGACGTCCGGTCCGAACGTGGCCGCGGGCGGACAGGGTACCTCGTTCGCAACCGCGCACCTGGCCGGGCTGGCGGCGCTATGGCTCGCCCATCACGGCCGCGATGCGCTCATCTCCCGGCTGCCGGCCGGGGTGAAGCTGCAGCATGTTTTCCGCAGCCTCGTGCGTCAGGGTGCGACAGTGCCGAAAGGCTTCGATACCGGCGCCTACGGTGCCGGTATCGTCAATGCCGAGAAACTGCTTGCGCTCAACCCGGCCTCGGCGCTCGGGCAGGAGTCGGTTTTCGCCGAGCAAGCCTCCGACATGCGCCGGCAGGTTGCGGAACTGTTAGCCGAATCCATGGGCGCGGGCGGTCTCGAAACAGCCGCGCCAGCGCTTGGCGATATGCAGAACGCGGCCGAACTTGCCTGCCTGGCGCTCGACCAGATGCGGGGATACGCAGGGCCGGGTGCCGGCGTCGAGTCTGTTGGCGCACCAGCGCTTTCGCCTGGTCTGCGCCAGGCAATTGGCGGCCCCGTCGAGGCGTTGGTGGAAGGCAAGGCCGCATAAATTCATCGCTGCGCCTCGCCGTACACTTCAATGACGGCGAGGCGAGCGTTCGCCGCGAGCCGTCACCTAGCTCTTGCAGTCATTGTCTTCGGCCTTGGCCGCGGCAGTCTTGTCGCCTTTCTGCTGAGCCTCGACGTCCTGCTGCGAGGTGGCGAGGTTCTTGTCGCCGCCGCCTTCCTCGCCGGCCAGCGGCATCGACTTCCCGTCCTTGGCCGCGGGATTTCCGGCTTGCGCCTGCGCGTCCGGCGTTTCCATCGGCGCGTGGGTACCGTCCTTGGCGATCGCGCCGGTCTTGTTCATGTCTGTGCCGGCGGTGCTGCCCGGGCAGTCGGCCATCGCGGCGCTTGCCATCAGCGAGAAGGTTGCCGCAAGTATCGTTGAAGCGATCAGTTTCATCGTCGGTTCTCCTAAGAAGATTAGGTGCCCGATGGCTAAACTTGCGGAGCCGCCTGCGGTTCCTGAATAGTCGGCATGCCGGTTCCCGACCTGCCGGCGGCAAGCTGCTCGACATTGCTCGAGGCGCGGCACCGTGCCCCTTGCCAGCCGCGCCGGGCAAGGCCATAACGGGCGCGTTTTCCGGTCGCGGCCGCTGTCGCCGAGGGATGTGATGAAAGAGTTTATCGTCCAGTTCTTCACCTGGTGGAACGGCCAGACGCTCGGCACGCGCTTCCATACGTGGCGCCACGGAACGAAGGTCGGGCAGGACGAGTTCGGCAACACCTATTACGAGGGCGGTACCGATTCGGAAGGCCGCACGCGCCGCTGGGTGATCTACAACGGCATCGCCGAGGCTTCGCGCATTCCGCCGGGCTGGCACGGCTGGATGCACCACCGCGTCGACGTGGCGCCGTCGCAGGAAAACTACAAGCCGCGCGACTGGCAGAAGCCGCATCAGCAGAACCTCACCGGCAGCCCGGCGGCGTATCGCCCGCCGGGATCGCTGGCGCATGGCTCGCACCGGCCGCAGGTCACCGGCGACTACGACGCCTGGACACCGGGCAACTGAGCCGGCTTCGGTCCGTTCTCGCCACAATCCGGGATTAACGGCGTGTTGACCATGACGGCGGGATGGGTCAGTCAGGTCGTCAGGCAGCCACTTTCCGGAATCATCCGCATGATGATGTTTTCTCTTCCCGTGCATGGCGCGAAACTCGCCGCCCTGGCTGCCGCCGTGGCGACGGGTTTGTGCTGCGCTTCGCCAGCCCATGCCGAGCGCGTGACCAATCCGGTCGCCGAGTTCACCGGCGTCGACAAGATCACCGGGCGCATCATCACCTTCGACGTCTACATCAACGAGACGGTGCAGTTCGGCGCGCTGCAGGTGACGCCGCGCGTCTGTTACTCCCGGCCGAAGGAGGAAGAGCCGAAGACGGACTCCTTCGTCGAGGTCGACGAGATCACCCTCGACCGGAAGATCCGCCGCATCTTCACCGGCTGGATGTTTGCCGAAAGCCCGGGGCTGAACGCCGTCGAGCATGCCGTCTACGACGTCTGGCTGAAGAGTTGCAAGCAGAAGTCGGACGTGCCGGCGCCGGAAGCCGGCAAGACCAACTGAGCCGCCGTGGCGGCCGGATGGCCCTCCTATTCGATGACGAGGGATCTGACGGTCGCGTTCGGCGGCAGGTTGAGGGCAAACAGGATGCACTCCACCACTTGCCGGTTGGTCAGCGGCCCGTCGGAGCGTCCGGGGTCGTTCCAGGCTGGATCGAGCGGCGAAACGTCCTCGAAGTCTCCGGGATAAACCGCCGTTACCCGAATTGGCGTTTGTCTGAGCTCCTCGGCCAGGCCCTGAACCAGGCCGTCCTGCGCCGCCTTCGCCGCCCTGAACGCGATCGATGTCCCCGACAGGGGCGCATTGGGCAGGCCGCTGGTCGAAACGACGACGTGAATATCGGAAACGGGCCTCGCGCCGAGAACGGGCACCACGTGCCGTGTCAGGATCAGAGAGCCGATCGCGGCCGAAGAAACACATGCCTGGATGTCGGCATCGCTCGTGCTTGCCAGCGAACCCGGCAACCACATCGCGCCGTTGTGAATAAGCCCGTCGAGATCCGGATTCCGCCGCGCCAGCGTATCCCCTGCCTCGGCACAGCTTGCCGCGTCGGCGAGGTCGCAGGCGAGAGTCGCGGCGATCTGGCCCGTGCGTTTGTGGATCGCGTCAGCCGTCGCCGTCAAAGCGTTGCTGTCTCGTCCCAGCAGGACCAGCCGCGCCCCCGCGTCGGCCATGGCTATGGCCAGCGCTGCGCCAAGCCCGCGGCTGGCGCCGGTGATGGCGAACTTTTTCCCTGAAATCGGCATCGACGCATCCTTGCGCTCAGACCAGAAAAAGCTGGAGGTCAGGCGAACGCTGCGCGTCCCTGAAGCGCCTGTTCCAGAAGCCGCTCGTATTGCCGCCGTGGCACGTCGACGGCGCCGAAGCGCTTCAGATGGTCGGTGGTGAACTGCGTGTCGAGCAGCACGAAACCGTGCTCGCGCAACCGCTCGACCAGATGCACGAGGCAGACCTTGGAGGCATCCGTCTCGCGCGAAAACATGCTTTCGCCGAAGAAGGCGCGGCCGAGCGTCACGCCGTACAGCCCGCCGACCAGACGCTCCTCGCGCCACGCTTCGACCGAATGGGCGTGGCCCAGCCGGTGCAGCTCGGCATAAGCCTCGAGGATGGGCCCGTTGATCCAGGTCGAGCGGCGGTTATCGCGCTCCTCGCCGCAGGCGGCCATCACGCCGGCGAAATCCGTGTCGACGCGGATATCGAAGTGGGCCTGGCGGATCGTCTTGCGCAGGCTGTGGGAGACGTGGAAGGCGTCGAGCGGGATGATGCCGCGCGCCTCGGGCCGCACCCAGAACACCTCAGGATCGTCGGCGCTTTCGGCCATCGGAAACACGCCGGACGCATAGGCCTTGAGCAGCAGGTCTGTCGGTATGCGATGGCCGGGCGCGAAGGGACGTGTCATACGACGCCGCGCGTCACGCGCTCTCCGCGAGATATTTTTCCAGCCAGTGGATGTCGTAGTCGCCATTGGCGATGTCGCTGTTGCCGACCAGTTCGCGGAACAGCGGCAGCGTCGTCTTGATGCCGTCGACGACGAACTCGTCGAGCGCGCGGCGCAGCCGCATCATGCATTCGACGCGGTTGCGGCCATGCACGATCAGCTTGCCGATCAGGCTGTCGTAGTAGGGCGGGATGCGGTAGCCGGAATAGACGCCGGAATCGACGCGGATGCCGAGCCCGCCGGGCGTGTGGAAATGCGTGATCGTGCCGGGGGAGGGCACGAAGGTGCGCGGGTCCTCGGCGTTGATGCGGCACTCGATGGCGTGGCCCTGGAACTTCACGTCCTCCTGCCGCACCGACAGGCCGCCGCCGGAGGCGACGCGGATCTGCTCGTGCACGAGGTCCATGCCGGTGATCGCCTCGGTGACCGGGTGCTCGACCTGCAGGCGGGTGTTCATCTCGATGAAATAGAACTCGCCGTTCTCGTAGAGGAACTCGATGGTGCCGGCGCCGGAATAGCCGAGATCGGCAACGGCGCGGGCGCAGATGTCGCCGATCCGGGCGCGCTCGGCCTCGTTGAGCGCCGGCGAGTTGGCTTCTTCCCAGACCTTCTGGTGGCGGCGCTGCAGCGAGCAGTCGCGCTCGCCGAGATGCACGCCCTTGCCGGCGCCGTCGCCGAACACCTGCAATTCGATGTGGCGCGGCTTCTCGAGGTATTTCTCGATGTAGACGGAGTCGTCGCCGAAGGCTGCGCCCGCCTCGGTCTTGGCGGTGAGCAGCGCCTCGATCAGGTCGGCCTCGGTACGCGCCACCTTCATGCCGCGGCCGCCGCCGCCGGCCGCCGCCTTGATGATCACCGGATAGCCGATCTCGGCGGCGATGCGTTTTGCTTCGCCCTCGTCGCTGACCGCGCCGTCGGAGCCGGGCACGCACGGGATGCCGAGGCGCTTGGCAGTGCGCTTGGCCTCGATCTTGTCGCCCATGATGCGGATGTGTTCGGCCGACGGGCCGATGAAGGTGATGTGGTGGGCCGCGAGAATGTCGGCGAAGCGCGCGTTTTCCGACAGGAAGCCGTAGCCGGGATGCACGGCGTCGGCACCGGTGATCTCGCAGGCGGCGACGATCTGGTGGATGTTGAGGTAGCTGTCGCGCGACGGCGGCGGGCCGATGCAGACGCTCTCGTCGGCCAGCCGCACATGCATGGCGTCGGCGTCGGCGGTCGAATGCACCACCACCGTCTTGATGCCGAGTTCCTTGGCCGCGCGAAGCACCCTGAGGGCGATCTCGCCGCGATTGGCGATGAGGATTTTCTGGAACATCGGGTTGCCGCGGCCTACTCGATGACGACCAGCGGCATGCCGTATTCGACCGGCTGCGCGTCCTCGATCAGGATTGCGGTGACCGTGCCGGCGCGGGGCGAGGGGATCTGGTTCATCGTCTTCATCGCCTCGATGATCACCAGCGTCTGGCCTTCGCGCACCGACTGACCCACCTCTATGAAGGGTTTCGCATCGGGCGAGGGCGCGAGGTAAGCGGTGCCGACCATCGGCGACGGCACCGCGTTCTTCGAAATATCGACAGGCGCGGCGGCCGGCGCGGCGGCGGGCGCAGCCGGAGCGGCGGCTGCTACGGGCAGCGGCGCGGCGTAGGTCTGCACCGGAGCGGCGTGGCGGGCCACGCGCACCTTCAGATCGCCGAGTTCGACCTCGATTTCCGACAGATTGGTGTCGTTCAGGATTCCGGCGAGATCGCGGATGAGCTGCTGGTCAACATCCGTTTTCTTTGTCGACATGTCGAAACCTTTTTCCCTTGTTCTCGCGCGGCCTCAGAGCCGCGCGGCGAGAGCCTGAAGCGCGAGCGTATAGCCGAACGGGCCGAAGCCGCAGATCATGCCGACCGCCACCGGGGCGATCATCGACTTGTGGCGGAACGCCTCACGCGCATGGATGTTGGACAGATGCACCTCGACCACAGGCAGCGGCGCGATCGAGCGGATCGCGTCGTGCAGAGCGATGGAGGTGTGGGTGTATGCGCCGGCGTTCAGAACGACGCCGGCCGTCTTGTCGGCGGCTTCATGCAGCCAGTCGACGAGATCGCCTTCATGATTGGACTGGCGGAAGTCGACGTTCAGCCCGAGCGGCCCGGCGGCGGCGTTGCAGTCGGCCTCGATGCCGGCGAGCGTCTTGCCGCCATAGATCCCAGGCTCGCGCTTGCCCAGCGCGTTGAGATTGGGACCGTTGAGCACAAAGACCGTCTTCAATGAATGCACCTTGAGGCCGCGCCCGCATGATTGCGGCCGCGCCCTCTATAAACGGCATAAACGGCGCCGGAAAGAGCGCAAGCGTCTTGTTGGGATGTCCACAATCGGAGGCGTTCGCCGGCAGCGCCGATCAGCAGGCGGTCTCGAGGCAGGCTTTCGCCGCCGCGATCTTTTCCGACAGCACGTCCTTGCCGAGCGCGCCGAACACCACCTCGTTGCCGACCACGTAGGACGGCGTGCCGGTGATCGACAGCTTGTTGGCGAGATCGTAGGTCTTGGAGAAGGTGTCGCCGATCGCCGGGTCCTTCATCAGTTCGCGCAGCTTGGCCTCGTCCGCGCCGAGCGACAGCGCCAGCTTGATGGCGCCGGCCTCGGTGGCGCGGGCTTGGCCGCCGAGCAGCTGGTTGTGGAACTCGCCGTATTTTTCCGGCATGAGCTTGAGGAAGGCCTGCGACACGACATGCGCCTTCTGCGAATCGGGGCCGAGGATGGGGAACTCCTTCAGCACGAAACGCAGGTCGGGGTTTTCCTCGACCAGGCCCAGCATGTCTTCCTGCGCGCGTTTGCAGAAGCCGCAATTGTAGTCGTAGAACTCGACGATGGTGATCTTGCCGTCGGGATTCCCGACGACGCCGTCGTGCGGCGAGTTGAAGATCTCGTCGCGCGCGTCCTCGATGATCTTCAGGTTGGCGACGCGCTGCTCCTCCTTCTGCTTTGCCTCCAGGGCGGCCTGGACCTCCAGCATCAGCTCCGGATTGGCGAGCAGGTATTCGCGGACGATCTTCTCCACCGCCGGCCGGTCGAGCTGCGCCGCGGCCATCACCTGCGGCGTGTCGTCGGCCATGGCGCGCGGCTTGCCGGCGACGAAGCCGACCGCGAGCATGGCGAAGGCCACCGCCACGGCCGTCGTGCCCAACAGGATTGCTTTCTTCATGTCGATCTCCCGCCTGCGCCGCAGCTTGAGCGGCCGCCTGCTACCCGTTCTTTTTCTTCGGAATCTTGAAGTTGATGATGTCCTGCGCGCGCACCCAGCCGGGTGAGCCGCGTTTCATCTTGGTTTGCGCACGCGCCGCGAAAATCTTGGCGTCCTGATACTTGCCGGAGTAAAAATTGCCTTCCGCCGTCGCCAGGTCCGCCTCGGGAATCTCCCCAAGCTGGCCATAGGCTTGCGCCAGGTAGCGGTATCCCATGCTGTTTTCGCGGTCGCGTTCCAGGCCCTCGTTGATTTCCAGCACCGCCTTCTTCAGCGAGGCCTCGTCACCGCTGGACAGCAGCGCCTGTCCGAGCGCGATCCTCAGGATGCCGGACTTGACCGGATCGAGCCGCACGGCGCTGCGGTAGGCTTCGGCCGCTTCCTTGGGCCGGTTCATCTTCATCAGGATGTCGCCGCGCAGTTCCTGGAAGTATGGGTTCTTCGGCTGCGCCTTCACCAGCGCATCGGCCTTGGTCAGGCTCGAGCGGAGGTTGCCGTAGAGATAGGTCGCCATGGCGTCGCCATACTGCGCCGCCAGCCCTTGCTTGTTGTTGCGGAACAGCCGCGCCGCCGCCGACTGGCCTTGCGTGAACACCGCGATCTTGGCGCGCATCATGTCGTGGCGCTGCTGCAGCGTCGGCGAGTCCTCGGCGTCGTAATATTTGCTGCTGGTGGCGAGCGCCTCCAGGTTGGCGATACGATCACGCGGCATCGGGTGGCTGATCCGGTACGGGTCGACCCGCGTCCCGGACAGCGACAGCGCGTCCTGGAAACGCTTGAACGTCTTCAGCATGCCCTTGGCCGATTGGCCGGTCGCCTCGAGATAGGTGATGGCAGAGCGGTCGGCGGTGGTCTCCTCGCTGCGCTGGTAGCCGAGCAGGCTTCGCCGCGCCGCTTCGCCGCCACCCATGACGATGCCGCCGCCGGCCTGCGCCAGCTCGCTGGAGTTGGCCGCGGCGCCCGCGGCGATGGCGCCGATGCCGAGCAGGCTGGCGACGATCGCCATGGTCTGCGCCCGCGCGATCTGGTCGCGCAGCCGCTCCTGGTGGCCGCCGGCGAGGTGGCCCGCCTCGTGGGCGATGACGCCGATGATCTCGTTGGGCGTCTCGGCCTGCATCAGCGCGCCGGTGTTGATGAACATGCGCTGCCCGGCGACGAACGCGTTGAAGCTGGTGTCGTTGATCAGGATGATGTCGATGCCGGAGCGCAGGCCGGCCGCCTTGAAGATCGGCCGCGCATAGTCGCGCACCAGCGCCTCGATCTCGGCGTCACGCACCACCGGCAGATTGGCTTGCGCAAAGGCCGGCAGGCAGGCCGCGACCGTTACCGCGCTTGCGACGAAACCCGCGGCGACCGTGCGCCGCGCTGCGGAAAAGGCCGTCAGTAGGGCGTTGATCCTCATGGCGGGGTCACTGGTATCCGAGCGATGGGGCGAAGAAAAGCCGACGCCCTGATTTTCATCAACTTGTGAACCCCACATCAATCGGGCATTTGTGCGGCGCGGCGGCATGGACGCGACAGGAGTTGGCATAGAGATGGTATCGCTTTCCCGGCGCGGCATGGTCGAGCCGTTCCACGCGATGGACGTGCTGGCCGAGGCAAACCGGCTGAAGGCCGAGGGTCATCCGGTGATCTCGATGGCGGTCGGCCAGCCCTCCGATCCGGCGCCGGCCGCGGTGCGCGAGGCGGCGGCGCGGGCGCTCGACCAGGGGCGTATCGGCTACACCGATTCGCTCGGCACGAAGGAGCTGCGCCTGGCGATCGCCCGGCACTATCGCGATCATTACGGCCTCGATGTGCCGTTCGACCGGGTCGCCGTCACCACCGGGTCGTCGGCCGCGTTCAACCTCGCCTTTCTCGCCATGTTCGATGCCGGCGACGCCGTCGCCATCGCCTCGCCGGGTTATCCGGCCTACCGCAACATCATGGCGGCGCTGGGCATCGACGTGGTCGAGGTGGAGATGGAGGAGGCGCCGTTCCTCACCGCCCGCCAGCTTGCCGCCGCGCATCGGCGCAAGCCGCTGCGCGGCCTGCTCTTCGCCAGCCCGGCCAATCCGACCGGCGCGGTCGTGCCGGCCGAGGACATGGCGGCGCTGCTGGCGGAAGCGAGGCGGCTCGGCATTTCGGTGATTTCCGACGAGATCTACCACCGCCTCAACTACACCGGGCCGGACGTCACGGCGCTGTCGCTCGATGACGACGTGACGGTGATCAACTCGTTCTCGAAATTTTACTGCATGACCGGCTGGCGGATCGGCTGGATGGTGCTGCCGGAAAGGCTGGTGCGGGCGGTGGAGCGCATCCAGCAGAGCCTCTACATCTCGCCGCCGGAGCTGTCGCAGATCGCGGCCAGCGCGGCGTTCGGCGCAAGCACGGAACTCGACGCGGTCAAGGCCCGCTACGCCGCCAACCGCGAGCTGCTGATGGAGCGGCTGCCGAAGCTCGGCTTCGCGCTCGCCGCGCCGATGGACGGCGCGTTCTACGCCTTCTGCGATGTCTCGCAACTGACCAACGACAGCATGGCGTTTGCGCGCCGCATGCTGGCCGAGGCACATGTGGCGGCCACGCCCGGCCGTGACTTCGACACGCTGCAAGGCAGCCGCTTCATGCGGTTCTCCTATGCCGGCAGCTATGACGACATGGCCGAGGCGCTCGACCGCATCGAGCGCTGGCTGCGATAGGAGACCATGTTGCCCGATCTAGCCGAGGTATTGCAGGGCCTCGCGGCCGAAATGGCGGTGCGCGACGACCGTGGCGAGGTCGCCACCTATATTCCGCAGCTCGGCCGCGTCGATCCGCGCAAGTTCGGCATCGCCGCCGCGCTCGTCGACGGGCGGGTGGTCTCGGCCGGGGACGCGGAGGAGCCGTTTTCGATCCAGAGCGTGTCGAAGGTGTTCACGCTGACGCTGGCGCTCGGCAAGGTCGGCGACGCTTTGTGGAAACGCGTCGGCCGCGAGCCGTCCGGCAACCCGTTCAACTCGATTGTGCAGCTCGAGCAGGAGCGCGGCATCCCGCGCAATCCTTTCATCAACGCCGGCGCCATCGTGGTGTCGGATGTGCTTCTCGCGGACCACCAGCCGCGCGAGGCGATCGGCGAGATCCTGCGCTTCGTCCAGTTCCTGGCCGACGACGACAGCATCTTCATCGACAGCGGCGTCGCCGCTTCGGAGCGGGCGACGGGTTTTCGCAACTTCGCGCTCGCCAACTACATGCGCTCGTTCGGAAATCTCGACCATCCGGCGGAACTGGCGCTCGGCGTCTACTTCCACCACTGCGCGATCGCCATGAGCTGCCGGCAGCTGGCGCTTGCCGGCCGCTTCCTCGCCTGCGACGGGCGCAACCCCGCCACCGGCCATTCGGTCGTCTCGGCCGAGCGGGCGCGGCGCATAAACGCGCTGATGCTTACCTGCGGCCACTATGACGGCTCCGGCGACTTCGCCTTCCGGGTCGGCATTCCCGGCAAGAGCGGCGTCGGCGGCGGTATTCTGGGCGTCGTGCCCGGCGTCGGCTCGGTCGCGGTGTGGTCTCCCGGCCTCAACGCCAACGGCAACTCGCGGCTCGGCTCGATCGCCCTGGAGAAGCTGGCGAAGACGATGAACTGGTCGATCTTCTCGCCCTGAACGAAAAACCGCGCGGCCGGTGGGCCGCGCGGTTTCAGATCACGGGATCGCCGCGCGATCGGCTCAGAAAAATCCCTTGCGCTGCCACCAGCCGGATTTCTTCGGCCGGTCGGGTTCGGCCGCGACCGGCTCCGGTCGAGGCGCGGGCTCAGCCTCGACCACCGCCGGCGACGGCGTCTCGACCTGCTCGGCGACAGGTTCCTCCGCCGGCTCGGGCGCGGTTACCACCTCGGAGACGGTCTCCGCCGCTGCCGGCTGCGCTTCGGCCGCCGCCTTCTTGCGTGTGCGCTTGGCTGGCTTGGCCGGGCTTTCGTCGGCGGCGGGGGCGGCTTCCTTGTCGGCGGCCTTCTTGCGGGTAGACGTACGCCTGCCCTTCTTCGGGGCTTCCGCAGGCACGGGCGCGGCTTCCTCGGCCGGCACGACGATCGACGCTTCCTCGACCTCGACCGCGACGGCTTCAGCGGCCACTTCGGCATCGGGTTCGGAGTCAGCGTTCACGGCGACGGCGGCCTCGGTCGCGTCCTCCTCGTCCCGGTGGCGCCGTCCGCCGCGCTTGCCGCGCCGCCGCTTCTTGCGCTCGCCGTCGGCCGCGGCCTCTTCGGCCTGCGCCGAGACCGCGTCGCCGGCTTCAGCCTCCGCTTCGTCGGCCTCGACCGCTTCTTCGGCGTCGACCGCGTCGGACGCATCCAACGCCTCGTGCTCGGCGTCGCCCTCGGTCGCGTCGCCCGGCTGCGGCGGGTGCGCGTGGTCGCGATCGCGTCCACCGCGGCGGCGCCGCCGCTTGCGCTTGCGCCGCTGCTCGCCGTCGCCGGCGTGCTTAGGCTCGTCCTGTGCGGCCTGCTGGGGTGCTGCCTCCTCGGTGTCGTCTTCCTCCTCGACGACGGGATCCTCGTCGAATTCGGGCTGGATGGTCGGGCCGGCCGGCGCGGCAATCGGTGTGAGCGGCTTTTCCGCCACTGCGCCGCGGAAGATGGCGTAGTGCTGCGCACCGACCGTTTCGTCCATCTCGATCGTGATCGTCAGGCCGAAGCGGGCTTCCATCTCGGTCAGCGTGCTGCGCTTGTGGTTGAGCACGTACATCGCCGTCGCGGCAGGCGCCTTGACGATGATGTGGCTGCGCGAATCCTTGAGCAGGAACTCTTCGATGGCGCGCACGACCAGCAGCGCCACTGAGGAATCCGACCGCACATGCCCCGTGCCGCCGCAATGCGGGCAGGGCTTCATCGTCGATTCGAGCACGCTGGCGCGGATGCGCTGGCGGCTCATCTCCATCAGGCCGAAATGCGAGATGCGGCCGAGCTGGATGCGCGCCCGGTCGTTCTTGAGGTGCTCCTTGAGGCGCTTCTCCACCGACCGGTTGTTGCGGTTCTCCTCCATGTCGATGAAGTCGATGACGATCAGGCCGGCGAGGTCGCGCAGGCGCAGCTGGCGGGCGACCTCCTCGGCCGCCTCCAGATTGGTGTGCAGCGCCGTTTCCTCGATCGAGTGCTCGCGGGTGGAGCGGCCGGAGTTCACGTCGATCGAAACCAGCGCCTCGGTCTGGTTGATGATGATGTAGCCGCCGGACTTCAGCGTCACCTGCGGCTGCAGCATGCGGTCGAGTTGCGCCTCGATGCCATGGCGGACGAACAGGGGCACGTTGTCCCGGTACGGCTGAACCACCTTGGCGTGGCTCGGCATCAGCATGCGCATGAAGTCCTTGGCCTCGCGATAACCCTCGTCGCCGGCGACCTGGATTTCGTCGATGTCCTTGTTGTAGAGGTCGCGCACCGAACGCTTGATCAGGCTGCCTTCCTCGTAGACGAGGGCAGGGGCCGTGGACTGCAGCGTCAGCGTGCGCACGTTCTCCCACAGCCGCATCAGGTATTCGTAGTCGCGCTTGATCTCGGCCTTGGTGCGGCTTTCGCCGGCGGTGCGCAGGATGACGCCCATGCCCTGCGGCACTTCGAGATCCTGCACGACTTCCTTCAGCCGCTTGCGGTCCTGCGCGTTGGTGATCTTGCGGGAGATGCCGCCGCCGCGCGCCGTGTTGGGCATCAGCACCGAATAGCGGCCGGCCAGCGAGAGATAGGTGGTCAGCGCCGCGCCCTTGTTGCCGCGCTCTTCCTTGACGACCTGCACCAGCAGGATCTGCCGGCGCTTGATCACCTCCTGTATCTTGTACTGGCGGCGCATCGGCTTGCGCCGGGCCTGCACCTCCTCCAGTGCATCGCCGGCGCCGACCGACTCGATTTCGTTGTCGTCGCCGGCAATATCGGGGAGTTCCTCGATGCCGCCGGCGTTGTCCGCCGGGGCCGGGGCGTCCTCGTGCGATGGCGACAAGTCTTCGCGCGCCGGCAATTCTTCCGAGATCACGTCGGCTTCGACGGCCGCGGCGATGCTGCCGCCGCGGTCGTCCTTGGCCGGCGTTTCCTCGGAGGCGACCTCGGCGTCGGCATCGGCCGTCGTTTCGGCGGCGTCGGCTTCGTCCTGGATCGTGTCGTCGGCGCTTTCCGCGGCAACGGCTACGACCGTCTCCTCGACGGTAATATCGTCCGAAACCTCCTCCGCCTCCGAACCAGCCTCCGTTTCGTCCGCGGTCTGATCGCCTTCGCCGGCGCCGGCCGCGTCGTCGGAGGCGGCTTCGCGCGTGCCGTCTTCGCGGCCGCGGTTGCGCCCGCGCCGCCGGCGGCGCCCACGGCCGCGATCCTGGCGATCGTCGCCGCCCTCGGCGTCGTCGTCATCGTCCTCCTCGGCTTCGGCCTCGGCACGCAGCAACGCCTGCCGGTCTGCCACCGGGATCTGATAATAGTCGGGATGGATTTCGCTGAAGGCGAGGAAGCCGTGGCGGTTGCCGCCGTATTCGACGAAGGCAGCCTGGAGGGAAGGTTCGACCCGGGTCACCCGGGCGAGATAGATGTTTCCTTTGAGCTGCTTCTTGTCCTGCGATTCGAAATCGAACTCTTCGATACGGTTACCGTGAACGACGACAACCCGTGTTTCCTCCGGGTGGGAGGCGTCTATAAGCATTTTGTTGGGCATTATGATTTTTCCTGCCGGGCGCATGCCTTCCGCCGCGCGACAACGTCGTGCGTTGCCGCGGAGCGGGCAGGGATTGCGCTTCGGTCATATTTTTGTCCGCCTGCAACTGCCGTCCCGCCACGGTGGTGCCGCCCGCAGCCTGCATGGCGCGGTATCTTGCGGACCTTTCCGAAAGTGCGGTCGTGGACATTGTGTGCGTAGCGGATCCTCTTGAACCAAGGCCCGGAGAACCGGACCAGCTGTTTTGCTCAGGTCGAGCCGGCACGACCTCGCCGCGCCGTTTGGTTGGACGTACCGGGGCGCTGGGTAATATCGCCATCCGGGACGAAATCTGTTTTGGTCACGCCTGCCCGGATGGAAACTCCGGCCGCATTTACCTCTTTCCCGCCCGCCGCCGCGCCAACGCGCCGCCGGACACCGAGCATTGCAGTGTACCAGCACCGCTTTTATGATTTGGACGACTTTTAGGCAACCCCGGATTCAGGTTGCCGACAAAATGGCTTGGCGTCGCTCGATGGCGGTCCGAAAAGGCTTGGTTAACCTTATCTGGATACCAATCGTTAAGCGGCAGCCGCGCGGTGCGCGCCAGAGCCAAGTTTTGTGTCGGAACGGGTCAAGTGCATGCGTAAGGCCGACCGAGCCATTGCCGGATTATGGAGTATGACGGCCGTCGCGCGTCTGGCCGGCATCGTGGCGATGCTGATCGCGGCCTGGCTGGGTGTTTTCCCCGTGGCCGCGGCCGATCTCGATGCCAGGAACTTCAAGATGGCCGGCGACGCAACCAGGACGCGTGTCGTCATGCATTTCAATGTCGAGCCGGAACTGCGCTGGTTCACCTTGCGCGGTCCGCACCGGCTGGTGATCGAGCTGCCGAAGACGCGGTTCGCTTTCCAGCCGAAGGACATGAAGCCACGCGGGCTGGTGCGCAACGTCAGTTATGGCGACGCCGGCGGCAAGGCGCGGGTGATCCTTGCGACCAAGGGGCCGTTCACGATCGAGCAGGCCGACATCGTCGCCGACGAAGGCGGGCAGGGTTACCGCCTCGCCGTCGACATCGCCGCGGCGAGCGAGAAGGAATTCGAGGCAGCGCTCGCCGACCAGGCGACGACCACCGGCGCGACGGCCACGGCCCCGAAGGGCGGCCGGGTAGGCGAATCCGTCGACCGGCCGGCCAAGCGCTTCACCGTCGTGATCGATCCCGGCCATGGCGGCATCGACGGCGGCGCCGAGGGCGTGAACGGCACCGTCGAGAAGACGATCACATTGGCCTTTGCCCTGGAACTTCGTGCCAGGCTGCAGGCGGAAGGTAAATACGACGTCTACCTGACCCGTTCGGTCGACGAGTTCCTGCGGCTCGACGACCGCGTGCGCATCGCCCGCCAGCATGGTGCGAACCTGTTCATCTCGATCCATGCCGACACGATCAACGTAAAAGGACTTCGCGGGGCGACCGTCTACACGGTCTCCGACAAGGCTTCGGACGCCGATGCGCAGGCGCTCGCCGATCGTGAAAACCTGTCCGATCAGCTCGCCGGCATCGAAGTGCAGGACGACAATCACGAGGTGGCCGACATCCTCGTCGACCTTATCCGGCGCGAGACGCACGGCTTTTCCATCCGTTTCGCCCGCACGCTGGTGGGCGAACTCTCCGACACGGTCGGCCTGATCAACAACCCGCATCGGTTCGCCGGCTTCAAGGTGCTGAAGGCGCCCGACATTCCTTCCGTGCTGGTCGAGCTCGGCTATCTGTCGAACGCCAAGGACGAGGAGCAGTTGCGCAGCCCCGAATGGCGTGGCAAAGCCGTCACGTCGATTTCGAACGCGATCGCCGAGTTCGCTGCGTCGCGTGCGGCGGGTGGCTAAGTGGGCTCCTCCACGCGGCAGCGCGTTGCAGGCGCGCCACATCGGCGTGATTTCGGCGGCATGCAGGGCGATTGCGGCGCTTCGCCGTATTTTGTCCACATGCTCGCGAGAAGGGTGTAATGTTGCGGGACTGCGCCGGATCGAGTTGCCGGGACATGCGAGTTCAAAACCGGCCAATTCAATAAGAGCTGCCGAGCCTTAACCTGGAGCGGAAATGATTCGTCTCATCGGCTATTTCTTCGGGATCGGCACCATGCTGGCGCTGCTCGTGGCGGGCGGCGTGGCGATATATGTCAGCAACCTCGCCAAGGACCTGCCGGACTACGAGGTGCTCGCCAACTACGAGCCGCCGGTGACGACGCGTGTCCATGCCGTGGACGGCTCGCTGATGGGCGAGTTCGCACGGCAGCGCCGGCTCTATCTGCCGATCCAGGCGGTGCCTGACCGGGTCAAGGCGGCGTTCCTGTCGGCCGAGGACAAGAATTTCTACCATCACCCGGGCGTCGATGTGTCCGGCCTGTTCCGCGCCGTGCTCACCAACCTGCGCAATGCCGGTTCCGGCCGCCGGCCGGTCGGCGCCTCGACCATCACCCAGCAGGTGGCGAAAAACTTCCTGCTCGATTCGACGCAGACCTACGACCGCAAGATCCGCGAGATGCTGCTCTCCTTCCGCATCGAGCAGGCCTATTCGAAGGACCGCATCCTCGAGCTCTACGTCAACGAGATCTTCTTCGGCCTCGGCGCCTACGGCATCGCCGGCGCGGCCTTGACCTATTACGACAAGTCGGTGAACGAGCTCACCGTCGCCGAGGCGGCCTATCTCGCCGCCTTGCCCAAGGGCCCGTCCAACTACCACCCCTTCCGCTATACCGACCGCGCCATCGAGCGGCGCAACTGGGTGATCGACCAGATGGTCGACAACGGCTACGTCTCTCCCGAGGAAGGCGTCAAGGCCAAGGCCGAGCCGCTCGGCGTCAAGCCGCGCCGCAACGGCACCTACCTGTTCGCCGGCGAGTATTTCACCGAGGAAGTGCGGCGCGAGATCATCGCCCGCTACGGCGAGAACGCGCTCTACGAGGGCGGCCTGTCGGTGCGCACCACGCTCGACCCGAAGATGCAGCTGGTGGCGCGCCGCGCCATGCAGAACGGCCTGCTGAAATACGATACGCTGCGCGGCTATCGAGGCCCGCTGACCCATGTCGACATGGCCGGCGACTGGGGCATTCCTCTCGGCGAGGTCAAGCGCCTGGAGGACGTGCCGGAATGGCAGCTGGCGGTGGTCGTCGACACCAACGACGCCGGCGTCGACATCGGCCTGCAGCCTCCGCGCGAGGTCTCGGGCGCGCTCTCGGCCGAGCGCAAGACCGGCACGATCGCCAAGGAGGACATGGCGTTCGCCATGCGCCAGCATGTCGTGGACGGCAAGAAGGTGCGGGCCAATTCGCCCGGCGACGTGCTGAAGCCGGGCGACGTCGTCTTCGTCGAGCCGAAGTCCGACTCGGGCGCCTATACGCTGCGCCAGGTGCCGGAAGTCTCGGGCGGCATGGTGGCGATGGACCCGCATACCGGCCGCGTGCTCGCCATGGTCGGCGGCTTCTCCTATTCGGAATCGGAGTTCAACCGCGCCACCCAGGCGCAGCGCCAGCCCGGTTCGTCGTTCAAGCCGATCGTCTACGCCGCCGCGCTCGACAACGGCTACACGCCGGCCTCGGTGATCATGGACGGCCCGATCACCATCAAGATCGGCAACGAGGTGTGGACGCCCAAGAACTACGACGGCAAGGCAGCCGGTCCGTCGACGCTGCGCAACGGCATCGAGCGCTCGCGCAACCTGATGACGGTGCGGCTTGCCAACGACATGGGCATGAAGCTCGTGGCAGAATATGCCGAGCGCTTCGGCGTCTACGACAAGATGCCGCCGCACATCGCCATGGCGCTCGGCTCGGGCGAGACCACCGTCATGCGCATGGTTTCGGCCTATGCGGTGATGGCCAATGGCGGCCGCCAGATCAAGCCGTCGCTGATCGATCGCATCCAGGACCGCTACGGCAAGACCGTGTTCAAGCACGACGAGCGCAACTGCGAAAGCTGCGTCGCCGCCGAGTGGAGCAACCAGCCGGAGCCGGAACTGGTCGACAATGCCGAGCAGGTGCTCGACCCGATGACCGCCTACCAGATCACCTCGATGATGGAAGGCGTGGTGCAGCGCGGCACCGCGGTGACGGTCTCCGAACTCGGGCGTCCGATCGCCGGCAAGACCGGCACCACCAATGACGAGAAGGACACCTGGTTCATCGGTTACACGCCGAACCTCGTCGTCGGCCTCTATATGGGTTTCGACAAGCCGCAGACGCTCGGCAAGGGCGCGACCGGCGGCGGCCTGGCGGCGCCGATCTTCAAGGAATTCATGGGCGAGGTGTTGAAGGACACCCCGATCGTCGACTTCCAGGTGCCGGAAGGCATGAAGCTGATCGCCATCAACCGCAAGACCGGCATGCAGGCCTCCGAGGGCGCGGCCGGCACGATCATCGAGGCGTTCAAGCCGGGCACCGGCCCAGCCGACAGCTATTGGGTGATCGGCATGGACGAGGGCCAGTCGATCTCGGCCGAGCAGCTTTCGCCGCAGGCGAGCAAGGCGATCAACCAGGGCGGCGGCGGGCTCTACTGAGCCGCGATCGTCCGGCCATTCGCCCTTTACACGGCATCGGCGCGTCCCTATGGTCCGCGCCGATTTGATTTTCCGCGCAATCAGAAAGGCAAAAAGACTGCCATGCGTGCAGAGACCGAGAAGCTTGTCGACGAGATCAAGCAGGCCATAAGCCTGCTGAGGAGGCATCTTTGACTGGGATGCCGCTGTAAAACGACTCGAATACCTCAACAGCCGCGCCGAGGACCCCAGCCTCTGGAACGACCCGCAGGAAGCCCAGAAGCTGATGCGCGAGCGCCAGGGCCTGGACGACGGCATCAACGGCATCAAGCAGCTGACGCAGGCTCTGGCCGACAATGTCGGACTGATCGAACTCGGCGAGGAAGAAGGCGACGAGGGCATCGTCTCGGAGGCCGAGACGGCGATCCGCTCGCTCTCCGGCGAGATCAAGGCGCGCCAGATCGAGACCTTGCTCTCCGGCGAGGCCGACGCCAACGACACCTATCTCGAAGTGCATGCCGGCGCCGGCGGCACCGAGAGCCAGGACTGGGCGAACATGCTGCTGCGCATGTACACGCGCTGGGCCGAGCGGCGGCGCTTCAAGGTCGAAGTGCTGGAAGTGCACGACGGCGAAGAGGCTGGCATCAAGTCGGCGACCGTGCTGATCAAGGGCCACAACGCCTATGGCTGGCTGAAGACCGAGTCGGGCGTGCACCGATTGGTGCGCATCTCGCCTTATGACAGCAATGCCCGCCGGCACACGTCGTTCTCGTCGATCTGGGTCTATCCGGTCATCGACGACTCGATCGAGATCGAGGTCAGCGAGTCGGACGTGCGCATCGACACGTACCGTTCGTCGGGCGCCGGCGGCCAGCACGTCAACACCACCGATTCGGCGGTGCGCATCACCCATATCCCGACCGGCATCGCGGTGGCCTGCCAGGCCGAGCGCTCGCAGCACAAGAACCGCGCCAAGGCGTGGGAGATGCTGCGTTCGCGCCTCTACGAGGAAGAGTTGAAGAAGCGCGAGGCCGAGGCCAACGCCACCGAGGCGGCCAAGACCGACATCGGCTGGGGCCACCAGATCCGCTCCTACGTGCTGCAGCCCTACCAGCTGGTGAAGGACCTGCGCACCGGCATGGAAAGCACCAGCCCGTCCGACGTGCTCGACGGCGACCTCGACGAGTTCATGGAAGCGTCGCTGTCGCACCGCATCGACGGCGGCGCCGGCCAGCAGGTCGCCGATATCGACTGACGTGTTTTCAGCCGCGCCGCTCCGGTGGCGCGGCGCTCGTCCCGTTACCCTTACTTCGTCGTGTAGCCGCCATTGGCCAAAATCGTCTGGCCGGTGATCCACCAGCCGTCGCTGACGAGGAAGCGGATCAGCGGCACGATGTCCTCGATGTCGGTGAGGCCGGTGCTCGAGAACGGCGACAGCGCCGCCGCCGACCTGTGGTAGGCGACGGCCTGGTCTTCCTCCTGTCCGTAGAAGAACGGCGTGTCCATCGGCCCCGGTCCGACGGCGGTGACCGAGATGCCGCGCGCGCCGTATTCCTTCGAGGCGGCGCGGGTAAAATGCTCGACCGGCGCCTTGGCGCCCGCATAGGCGGCGTAGAACGGGGTGTATGCGCCGAGCAGCGATGTCACCAGCGTCACCAGCTTGCCGTGATCCGACAGATGCTTGCCGGCTTCCTTGATGAAGAAGAAGGCGGCCTTGGCGTTGATGGCGAACATCGTGTCGTACTCGGCCTCGGTGATCTCCGCGAACGGCTTCTTCAGCACCATGCCGGTGGTATTGATGGCGATGTCGATGCTTCCTAGCTTGTCCCCGGCGTCCGCAAACAGCTTCTCCATGGCGAGGGCCGTGGTGAGGTCGGCCTGGAACGCAAACGCGGCCGCGCCGGCGGCCTCGATGGCGCGAACGGTTTCGTCCGCGGCTGCCCTGGTCGCGGCGCTGTTGTAATGGATGGCCACCGCCTTGGCGCCTTGCGCGGCGAGGTCGCGGGCGATCAGGCCGCCGAGGTTCTTGGCTCCGCCGGCGATCAGGACCGATTTTCCGGTGATGCTGTGGTCGGGCATTGCGGTATTCCTTCTCTCATCCGTCCCACACCGCGTGGCGACTGTGACGGGGAAGGATATTGATCTATCCTGCGGCATAAACTGGCAAAGTCCGACCAGTGTCGTCAGGAAATGCGAACAATGGATCGAATTGACGAATTGCGCGTGTTCGCTCGGGTGGTCGAGTGCGCGAGCTTCACCCGGGCGGCCGATTCCTTGCGTCTGCCGCGCTCGACGGTCTCGGCGGCGGTCGCCGATCTGGAAACGCGGCTCGGGGCACGCCTGCTCAACCGGACGACACGCCGCGTCGCGCCCACACAGGATGGCCAGGCATTCTACGCCCGTTGCGTGCAGTTGATCGCCGATTACGAGGAGACCGCCGATCTCTTTCGCCGCACCGGCTCGGCCTTGCGCGGGGCACTCAAGGTCAACGTGCCCGGTCGCATGGGCCGGCTGCTCATCACCCCGGCGTTGCCGCGATTTCTCGCGCTGCATCCGGAGATTTCGGTGGAACTCGGCGTAACCGACCGCGCCGTCGACCTCATCCAGGACGGCATCGACTGTGTGATCCGAGTCGGCCCGCTGGCGGACTCCAGCCTGATGCTGCGTCCGCTCGGCGACCTGGAACTCTGCAATTGCGCCAGCCCCGCCTATCTGGAGAAGCACGGCATGCCAGATTCGCCGGCCGATCTCGCCGCCCACTTCGCCGTCAATTACGCGTCGCCGTCGAACGGACGCGTCGAGCCGTGGGAATATTGCGTCGGCGGTGAAGTGCGCACCATGCAATTGCCGGCGCGTCTCACCGTCAACAGCGCCGAGGCCTACATCGCCGGCTGCCTCGCCGGCCTGGGACTGATCCAGATTCCGGCCTACGACGTGCTCGATCACTTGGCGCGCGGCGAGCTGGTGGAGGTGTTGCCCGGCAGCCGCGCCGCCGCCATGCCGGTGGCCATCGTCTACCCGCATCGGCGCCATCTGTCGCGGCGGCTGCGCGCCTTCGTCGACTGGGCCGCCGAACTGTTCGCCGCCGAGGTATTTGCTCCGCAGCGCGGTTGGCTGGAGGCGCGGGGCCGTGAAACCGTTCGGGTAACAATTCGTTAAGCATGCCGGCGCAGACTTGCTCCGGCGGTGAATGGTTGGAACTGCGTCATTGTGCAGCGCAGCATTTTTCTTGCGCCGACCAAGCGACTCGGTTCAGTCTGTATGGAGTTGGGGGGCGAAAAGCATTGATGGCCGGTCGCGGCGCCAGTCAACGCTGACAGATACGGCCGAAGGGAAGACACGTTCCGGGAACGGGCAAGCCTAGCGCTTGAACAAAACTCGTTTTGCAGGAATGAGCCATGCCCAGTACAGCCCACGACAGCCATCTTCCGGCCGCTGCGCGCCTCTGCCGCGCCATGTCCGGCCTCGCAGCGATCTGGGGTCTTTCCTGCTCCGCGGTGCTCGTCAGCGCCGCGATCGCCGCGGCGCACGATGCCAAGCCGACGGCGGCCAAGCCGAACGGCTGGAGTTATCCGTTCTCGTGCTGCTCGGGTTACGATTGCCGCGAGGTGCCGCAGACCTCGATCAGCGAGCGCCCGGAAGGCTACGTCATCAGAGGCACCGGCGAGGTGGTCGCCTACAGCGACGGCCGGCTGAAGGAGTCGCCGGACGGAGAATATCATTGGTGCTCGGTCGCCGGCGCCAATGACGGCCGGACGATCTGCCTGTTCGTGCCGCCGCGTTCTTACTGAGCGGCGGCAAGAACCTCTGGCGGCGGGTCCGGTTTTCGCCGCAATTCGTGATAAAACGGCGTGAAGGGATTCGGCCGGCCGAGCCGGCCGGTAATGAGGGAATTTTGCTGATGAAGACCAAGATCGTCGCCCTGGTCGCCGCCGCGGCCGTGCTGGGAGCCTGCACCACCGACCCTTACACCGGCGAGCAGAAGGTCTCCAACACCGCCGGCGGTGCCGCCCTCGGCGCCGGTCTCGGCGCGCTTGCCGGGCTCGCGGTCGGCGGCAGCAAGGTGGCGCAGCGCAACGCCGTGTTGATCGGCGCCGGCATCGGCGCGCTCGCCGGCGGCGCCATCGGCGCCACCATGGACAGGAACGAGGCGGACCTGCGCGCCCAGCTGCAGGGCACCGGCGTCAGCGTCACGCGCGCCGGCGACCAGATCATTCTCAACATGCCGTCCGATATCACCTTCAACATCGACCAGGACGCGATCAAGCCGAACTTCTACCCCGTGCTGAATTCGGTCGCGCTGGTGTTGCAGCGCTATCGCCAGACGATCGTCGACGTCTATGGCCATACCGACTCCACGGGCAGCGACAGCCACAATTTCGACCTGTCGCAGCGCCGCGCGCTCGCCGTCGCCAACTATCTGAACGCGCAGGGCGTCGACCAGCGCCGCTTTGCCGTCACCGGCTTCGGCAAGACCAAGCCGATCGCCTCAAATGCCACCGAGCAGGGCAGGGCGCAGAACCGCCGTGTCGAGATCCAGATCTCGCCGCTGACGGATTGATCGGCGGTTTTGCCCGACCGCTTCACCGCGGCGCGATACATGATCGCCTGACGCGCCTCGGCGTCGCGGCGCGAAACGCACGGCGGGTCCCTTTCCACGGCAGAAACTGCGCGGCCGAATGCCGGCCGCGGCTTGGGATTTCGGCCTCATGGCCTCGACGGCAGTTCGTCGGCACTCGGCGTGCTGCGAATGAAGGCGGCGGGTCTCGCCCACGGAAACGCCTCATCATGCACAGCAAGGCACTTCGGCCGTTTCTGAGCGCCGATCAACGGTCAGGACTGATCGTGGCGAGGCCGCGCACCGCGGAAATCGCGGTGCGGCGTCTTGCTGATAAAGGGAGGGGCGAAGCTGCGCCCCGCACGCTTAAACCTTGCCGGCGACCATCATGAAAGCCGGCATGTCCGCGCCGAAGCCGACGACGGCGTTGTCGTCCTCCTCGTAGCGGGAGCGGCGCTCGCGGCGCGGTTCCTGCCGGTCGGCCTGGCGCGCGGCGTTGTCGTTGCGGATCGCATCGCGGCGGCCGGCGCGATCGTCGTTGGCCGCGCGGATCGGCGTTGCGGCTTCCTGGCGCTCGGCCGGCTGGGCGTTTTCGTTGTCGCGGCGGCCACGGCCTTCGCGCGGCTTGCGGTCGCGCTCGCGGCCACGCTTGCCGCCGCCGCGCTCGCGGCGCGGCGCCTCGTCGCTCTCCTCGCGGACCACGACCGTCGACAGGTCGCCGTCGTGCCATTCGATCTTCTGGCCGATCAGTTTCTCGATCGCGTCGACATACTTCACGTCGCTCCTGGTGGCGATGGTGAAGGACTTGCCGGAGCGGCCGGCGCGGCCGGTGCGGCCGATGCGGTGCACGTAGTCTTCCGCGTGGATCGGCACGTCGAAGTTGAAGACGTGGCTGACGTCGGGAATGTCGAGGCCGCGTGCGGCGACGTCGGAGGCGACGAGAAGCTTGAGCTTGCCGTCGCGGAAGTTCGCCAGCATCTGCATGCGCGCCCGCTGGTCCATGTCGCCGTGCAGCGCGCCGGCGTCGAAGTCGTATTTGATCAGCGACCGGAACAGGTCCGAAACCTCGACCTTGCGGTTGCAGAAGATGATCGCGTTCTTCAGGCCCTCGGCTTCCGCCTTGATCAGGTCGCGCAGCACTTCGCGCTTGTCCCACGGCTTGTTGCCTGATTTCACCAGCCGCTGGGTGATGCTGGAGGCTGTCGACGCCGCACGTGCCACCTCGACGCGCACAGGCGTATGCAGGAATTTTTCGGTGAGCTTGGTGATTTCCGGCGGCATCGTCGCCGAGAAGAACAGCGTCTGCCGGGTGAACGGGATCATCTCGCAGATGCGCTCGATGTCGGGGATGAAACCCATGTCGAGCATGCGGTCGGCCTCGTCGATGACGAGGATTTCGACGCCGGTGAGCAGCAGCTTGCCGCGCTCGCGGTGGTCGAGCAGGCGGCCCGGCGTGGCGATCAGAACGTCGGCGCCACGCTCCAGCTTCTTGTCCTGCTCGTCGAAGGAGACGCCGCCGATCAGGAGCGCGATGTTCAGCCGGTGGTTCTTGCCGTACTTGACGAAGTTTTCCTCGACCTGCGCCGCGAGCTCGCGCGTCGGTTCCAGGATCAGCGTGCGCGGCATGCGAGCCCGTGCGCGGCCCTTTTCCAGGCGCGTCAGCATCGGCAGCACGAAAGACGCGGTCTTGCCGGTTCCCGTCTGGGCGATGCCTAGCACGTCCTTGCCGAGCAGGGCATGTGGGATGGCGCCGGCCTGGATGGGGGTGGGAACGGTGTAGCCCGCATCGCCGACGGCCGAAAGGACCTTGGGCGAGAGGCCGAGTTTGTCGAAAGTCAACGCTTCTTGAGCGGTCGTGCTGTCTGAGGACAAGAGTTTTGGCTGCTTTAGCTGGTTCGATGGCGCGGAATTACCGCCGCAAATAGATCGCGCTCTTGCGGATCGTTTTGTGCCGTTACGGGTTGAATCCGGTTTTGTCAATATAATCAGGCATTTTTTGCCTGCTCACATTGCTTCAACATATGGTGTTGAGGCGTTGGCAGTACAACCTCGTCAGTAACGAAACTGCTCGGTGAGAATTCTTTCGTCCCAGGAGTGGCCGGCATCGAACAGCAGCGTGGCGGTCAGCGTGGTCGATTCGCATACCGTGACGGAAAGCACGGATTTGATCTCGGTGTGATCCGCGACGGCGTTCACCGGCCGTTTCGCTTCCTCCAGCACCTCGAACGAGACGGCGGAGCGGTTCGACAGCAGCGCGCCGCGCCAGCGCCGCGGCCGGAACGGGCTGACGGCGGTCAGCGCCAGCAGCGGCGCGTCGAGCGGCAGGATCGGGCCGTGCGCCGAGAGATTGTAGGCGGTCGAACCCGCCGGCGTGGCGATCATGACACCGTCGCAGATCAGTTCGTCCAGCCGTACCTTGCCGTCGATGCTGATGCGGATCTTCGCCGCCTGGTAGGACTGGCGAAACAGCGAGACCTCGTTGATGGCAAGCGCCGTGGCCTTGGTGCCGTCGGACGACACCGTCTCCATCTGCAGCGGCCGGATGGTTTCGGGATCGGCTCCGGCGATCCTGGCCGGCAGATCCTCCAGCCGGTACTCGTTCATGAGGAAGCCGACCGTGCCGCGGTTCATGCCGTAGACCTGCTTGCCGGTTCCCATCGTCTCGCGCAGGATCTGCAGCAGAAAACCGTCGCCGCCGAGCGCCACGACCACATCGGCATCCTCGCGTGCCGTCCGGCCATAGGCAGCCGACAGTTCGGCGACGGCCTGGTCGGCGTCTGGCGTTCCGGACGAGACGAAGGCGAGCGTCTTGCGAAGTCTCTGCTGGTGCACGTGTCTCTTCCCGTCGGACGTTGGCCCGCCCGCGCGGGTTAGCATGATGGCGGGTGGCGTGCAAAGTGATCCGCGCCGTGGCCGCGTCGCCTTTCGCGGCCGGTCTTTGGACCGGCAGCGCCGCCCCTCACCCCAACCCTCTCCCGTGAAGGACGGGGAGAGGGCCCCGCCGGCTTTGCGGCCGTCTCTCTTCTCCCCGTCCTTCACGGGGAGAAGAGAGACGGCAGGCAGATGAGGGACGGCGCCGACGCTTCAAGCAAGGCACCGACAAGCGGTGACGAACAATTTTGTTAACCCGAGTTCGTTGCCCTGTCCCGTGGCGACCGACAGATCTAGCGATCGCGCGGGAAGGGGGGCTTGGCCGCGCCGATGTCTTCTGCGCGCGCGGCGGGGAGGGGAACGACATTGCTCCCGGCCGCCGTGGCCAGCGAGGCTTGCCCGCGCAGGCCGGCGAGCGGCGCCACCGAGATCAGCGCCGCAGCTTCGCGCGCCGCCACCCCGTCGCGGGCCGTGTTGGCCGCGACCTCGCGCAGCGCGGCGTCGACGGAGCGGGCAAGCCGCGTCATTTCCGCCCGCGCCTGGCGTGCCCGCATCGTCGCCTGGACGGCGAAGCCGGTGGCGACCGCCGCGAGCACCAGCGTGGCGGCGGCGGTGATCAGCGTCAGGTCCGCCACCGGGACCCCAGCCGCGGCGACGCTTTTCAGTGCCAGATAGCAGAGCGCGCACACCAGCGCGGCGGCGGCTATGCCGAGAAGTCCCCGCTGCATCGTCGTCCCCAAAATGCGGCGCAGTCCCGTGCGCCAACGTCCCTTCGGCCTGACTCTTGCACGACGGGGCGGGGCTGTTAAGTCAAAGCTGGTGACAGGGTGAAAACTCTCGGTTAATCCCGACACCGCGCACGCGACGCGCATTCGGACAGAGACGGGACGTGCGGTTTGCTCAAGTTTGTCGGATCCCTTCAGGACATCGCCGGTTCTTATGCCGTGCTGCTGTGTGACGTCTGGGGCGTCGTGCACAATGGCGTGCGGCCGTTTATCGAGGCGGCCGAGGCGCTGGCGCGGGCGCGCGACAGCGGCGTGCCGGTGGTGCTGGTGACCAATTCGCCGCGCCTGACCGGCGGCGTCACCCGCCAGCTGCAGGCGATCGGTGTTCCCGAAAATGCCTGGGACCGCATCGTCACCTCCGGCGACGTCAGTCGCGAGCTGATCCGGCAAGGGCCTCGCCGGGTTTTCCATATCGGCCCGGAGCGCGAGGAATCGATCTTCGAGGGCATCGATGTCGAAGTCGTGGAGGAGCGCGAGGCGGCGATCGTGGTCTGCACCGGACTGCTCGACGACGAGAACGAGACGCCTGCCGACTACGCCGAGCAGTTGCGGCGGCTGCGGTCGCGCGATCTGCCGATGGTCTGCGTCAATCCCGACATGGTGGCCGAGCGCGGCGACAGGATGGTGTGGTGCGCCGGGGCGCTCGCCCGCGACTATGCCTTGCTGGGCGGCCGCACGCTGATTGCCGGCAAGCCGCATCGGCCGATCTACGAGGCGGCGCTGCAGGCGGCCGGCGAGGTGCTCGGCCGTCCGGTCGCCGCCAGGGAGGCGCTGGCCATCGGCGACGGCATGCTGACCGACGTGAAGGGCGCCAGCGACAATGGCATCGACGTGCTTTATGTGTCCGCCGGCATCCATGCGGCGGAATATGGCGACCAGCCCGAGCGGCCGGATCCGGAACGGCTGGCGGCGTTCCTCGCCGAATACGGGCAGGCGCCGGTCGCGGTGATGCCGAGGCTGCGGTAGGACAAATTCATGGCGGCGCAGGATTTCGTCTGGTGTCGGCAGGTGGCGGAATTGCCGCGGCGGCTGCGCGGCGCCGTGGTGGCGATCGGCAATTTCGACGGCGTGCACCGTGGCCACCAGACCGTGCTCGAATGCGCGCTCGCCGAGGCCGCGAAGGCTGGCGTTCCGGCGCTGGTGCTTACCTTCGAGCCGCATCCGCGCTCGGTGTTCCGTCCGGACGTTCCGCTGCCGCGCATCACGCCCGCGCCGGTGAAGGCGCGGCTGGTGCGGCTGCTCGGCTTCGATGCGATCGTCGAACAGGAATTCACCCGCGCCTTCGCCGGCCAGTCGGCGGACACCTTCATCGACGAGGTGCTGATGCGCGACCTCGGTGTCAGCCACGTCGTCACAGGTTTCGACTTTCATTTCGGCAGGAACCGGCAGGGCGACCCGGCCTTCATGGCCGCTGCCGGACGCGCCAGGGGTTTTGGCGTCACGCAGGTCGAGGCCTTCAGCGACGAGGGCGGCGAGGTGGTCTCGTCGAGCCGTATCCGCGCGCTGCTCGGCGCCGGCAGTGTGGTCGAGGCGGCGGGGCAACTCGGCTACCGCTTCACCGTCGAGGGCACTGTGGTGCATGGCAGGAAGCTGGGGCGAACGCTGGGCTACCCGACCGCCAACATGGTGCTGCCCGAGGATGCGGTGCTGCGCCACGGCATTTATGCCGTCAGGCTGCGGCGGGCCGACGGCACGCTCCATGACGGTGTCGCCAGCTTCGGCCGCCGGCCGACGGTGGAGAGCGATGGCGTGCCGCTGCTGGAAACCTTCGTCTTCGATTTCGGCGGCGACCTCTATGGCGAGGTCTGCGACGTCTCGTTTTTCGGCTACCTGCGCGGCGAGGAAAAATTCGACGGGCTGGAGGCGCTGATGGTGCAGATGCGGCGCGACGAGGCGGAGGCGCGGGCCCTGCTTGCCGGCGTCAGGCCGCTGTCGGAGCTGGACCTGCGGCTGGCGTTCTAGAAGCGTAATCCCGAAAAGTCGCAGACTTTTCGGACAAGGATCATGCGAAAACAAAGAGATGGAACGGACCGCCGTTTCATCCTGATCGGCTTCCGCCCAAGGCGGGATTGCAACTAGATAGAGGAATATTTTCCTTTCCTTTCGCGCCGATCCGTGTCAGACTGCTGCTTCCTGAGCGTGGACACGGACATGAAGGGCAAGTCGGCGGACGAGAGAAATCAAGAAGCGCTCCGGCGCATCGTCGCCCTGCTGCTCGCGCTCGCCGGCCTTGCCGAGCGAGCGGCCTGCCGCTCCTGGCCCGTTTGTAACATCGTGCTCTGGCTGCTGCGTCCCGCCGAGCGGGCGGCGCGGGCGTTCGCAACGGAGGCCGGATGCGTGGCCTTGCCGCTCTTTCCGGTCGAACGTCTCGCACCCGACGCGGATGACGGTCGCGGCGCCGCTGCCCGTCTCGCACAGCGG
>QFCS01006660.1_pt1 | contig 108449 bp, 114 predicted proteins | sample 3576561 | NCBI WGS metagenome assembly QFCS01 | reverse complement strand
CGTGACCTTATAGCCAGCCTTGCGCGCGAGCATGGCGTTTCCTCAGAGGCGGTGAAGGTTGTTCTGGAGGCGCTACGCCGCGGAGGCGGGACCATGGCGCAATTCAGCCATGCCGAGTTCGGCGGTATGTCGCAATGGTCATCGGGCATGACCATGGTCGGCGACATGTTCAACGATGGCCTCAAAGCAAAACTAAGCGCCATTGCTGGCAGTCTCGCAGCTTATCTTCGCGATCATCCCGTCAAGCGGAGGTACGAGGAGGCTTCAGTCAGCTACCGATCCACCGGCATGCCCTCTGCGGCATCATGGTGGCCCGGCGAATTTGGCACCCCTTCTTCCGTCGGATCTCAGAACGACGTGCGCTATGCAGTGTTCCCCGAAACGCGTCGCCTGATCATCGACGACCATGGCGAGCTGACGGCCTACGAGACTGGCGACCATCAGATTTCCGGCGTGTCGCAAGCGCAGAGCACGGATTCGACGCTGACCTTCGTCGGTCAGCACGGCGTCGTTCGGGTCTCGGATCTCAAACGGGCGGACATGCCCGCTCGCTTCTAGCGCGGCTCGGCATTCATGGAAACGGTCACCATCATCGGATATCTCGCAGCCTTCTGTTCGATGACCAGCTTCACCCCGCAGGCGTGGAAAATCATCAAGACGCGTGACACTGGCAGCATCTCCGCACCAATGTACGCGCTCACAGTTTCTGGTTTCGCGCTCTGGCTGACGTTCGGATTGATAAAAGACGAATGGCCTATCATTATCACCAACGGTGTCTGTCTTATCCTTTCCGCGTTCATCCTGCTGATGACCGTACTACCACGGGGCAAGAAGGATACCGTCGCCGACGCTATCGATCCCACGACGAAACGCCCCAGCGATCGTGGGGCGTGATTTGGGTCAGTCGGCATCGCCGATCTGAATGACGGGGGACTGTCGTGACCGTACGCTATCGCTTGGGGTGTGAGCTCTCTTATGAAGTGAAAGCGCCCACCGTCTTCATCTTCAATCTGGAAGTAGCGAGACTGCTCAGGCACCATGATTTGGTTGAGCAGCTGACGGTCACGCCAGACCTTCCACGTCGCACCTACACGGTCCCCGATATCCAGAACCGCTACGTGAGCGTGACGGCGCAACCTGGCGCATTGAAGGTGGTCTATGAGGCCGATGTCACGCTCGATGTTTTCCGCGCCGATCCTTCTACGATCGGCGAAACCCCGCTTGACGCGATCCCGCTCGACATCATGCCCTTTCTCCTGCCGTCACGATTCGTCCCCTCGGACAGGCTCTCTGCATTTGCTTGTCGAGAATTTGGCGATTTGCCCAAGGGTCACAGCCGCGTCACCGAGATCTGTAATTGGCTCTACGACAATATCGACTATCGCCGCGGCTCGTCGAACGAACAGACCACCGCCGACGAAAGCCTCTTGCTCCGGGCCGGCGTCTGTCGCGATTTCGCCCATCTCGGGATTGCGTTCTGCCGGGCGCTCAGTATCCCGGCACGCTTCGTGAGTTGCTACGCGTACGGCCTGGAGCCACGGGACTTCCATGCAGTATTCGAGGCCTATCTCGACGGCCGCTGGTGGCTCTTTGACGGAACGCGGCAAGCCAATCTCGATGGGCTGGTCCGGATCGGCGTCGGCCGGGACGCTGCGGAGATTGCCTTCGCGTCGCCGTTTGGCGAGATCGAGGCGGGACCGGTCAAGATCACCATCGATCACGCTGATGGATCTCCCGAACTGCCTGGGCGGACGACGGACGCAATCTCTACTGAGGAACCTGCGCCACACGCCGGCGCAAATTGAGCGGGTCTACTTTTCTCGGCGGCTGCGTCGAGAGCAGAGCGTCGATTATGCTCTTGCCTCAGTGAGAAACCGCCGGAGTTCGGTCGCCAATTCCTGCGGCGCCTCCTCGGCGTCCTTCCAGCCGTGTTGTCCATGGTCGCCAAACGCCGAGCACATCGCCGTAAAGTCGTTCGAGATCGTCGCGCAGCGACCAGAGCGCGAGCGTGGGGCATTGCACCTTGCGTCCCGCGCGCCGATCCGCTTCGTCATGCTGCCGGTCGATTCCTAGCCCTGCGCGATAATCCTCCAGCATGCCATGGATCGTTTCCGGATCGCGTGTCGCGGCGAGGAAGTCGGCGTAGGCTTCTTCTCCCATCTGATCTGGTGTGCCGGGGTACCAAAGCCCGAGGTCTGCCAATATGGCGCGTTCCGGCTTCTCGGTTTGCGCAAAAAAGAACCAGTGCCACCAGGCTGAGGCGAAGCGGACATCGCAGCGCTCCAGCGCTTCTATTATGGGTACCCCATCAAGTACTACGAGATGCGAAATCGCTGTGGGATGGTCCATGGCCGTGCGAAAGGCGGTGTAGCTGCCGCGGTCATGTCCTACGATCGCAAAACGCTCGAATCTGAGCTTCCGCATCAACGTAACGCAATCGGCGGCTTTTGCGCGCTTTGACGAGCCCGCATGATCAGGTGTGTCAGCTGGTTTCGATGACTGTCCAAAGCCGCGCAGATCCGGACAGACGACGGTATGCGTTTTTGCCAAGAGCGGAGCGACCATGTGCCAGGCTGCATGGGTGCGTGGATGACCGTGCAGGAGGAGCACTGGAGGGCCTGAGCCGCGATGACGGACGCGCAGCACGGCCTCGCCGACATCGATGAATTCAAGCGTGAAGCCCTCAAACATGCCCGGGCACCCGGAAGAATTCCTCAACCGACGCCTTTACCGCCGGTCACACCGTAAACTTCGCCATTGATAAAGCTCGCCTCCGCCGAAGCGAGCAGCACGAAAACTGGCGCTAGTTCCACCGGCTGGCCTGGCCGGCCGAAATCGCTGTCCTCTCCGAACTTTTGGACCTTTTCATCCGGCTGGCCGCCGCTCGGCTGCAACACTGTCCAGACGGGGCCTGGCGCGACGACATTGGCACGAATACCACGCTCGATAAGCTGCTTCGCGAGCGCCTTGGTGTAGGCAACGATGCCGGCCTTGGTCGTGGCGTAGTCGAGCAGGATCGGTGAGGGCTGATAGGCTTGGATCGACGCCGTGGTGATCACGGAGGCACCTGCCGGCATATGCGGGACCGCAGCTTGCGCGATCCAATGCAGCGCGTAGAGATTGGTCTTCATCGTTTTGTCGAAGTCGTCGGTCGTCAAATCCTCGATCTTCTCCCGGTATTGCTGGCGGGCGGCATTAATGACCAGGATATCGAGAGCTCCCAATCCGTTGATGGTCTTCTCCACCAACGCCCGGCACCAGGCCTCATCCTTGATGTCGCCCGGCAGTGCGATTGCCTTTTGTCCTTCCGCCTCGATAAGGGCGATGACCTCCTTGGCGTCTGCTTCCTCCTCCGGCAGATAGGAAATCGCGACATCGGCGCCTTCGCGAGCAAAAGCGATTGCGGCGGCGCGCCCGATACCGGAATCGCCACCGGTCACCAGCGCCTTGCGCCCCTGCAGTCGGCCGGAACCGCGATAGCTCTCCTCGCCATGATCGGGAACGGGATCCATTTTTCGGGCAAGGCCTGGCATCGCTTGCGGCTGCTCGGGAAAGGGTGGTGCCGGATATTGCTTGCGAGGATCCTGAAGCGGCGGGCGGTCGGTCATGACGCTATTCCATCAATTTGGGAGATTGGTCGGACAGGAGCCCGACAAGTCGCAACGACGGACGAAGGCAATCGTTCCTGCAACGCGCCCATAGCCGGAACGGGCGCTCGCGCCGCGCGTTCCCAACAGATACTTTAAGATCCGTATCAGGAGCGCGCCGTGGGTTTGTTTACGAAAGACATCAAGACGATGGACGATCTGTTCCTGCATGTACTGCAGGACATCTACTACGCTGAAAAGCAGATCCTGAAGGCTCTCCCTGACATGGTCGAAAAGGCGACCAACCGCGACCTGACGGCTGCCTTCAAGGCACACCTAAGCGAAACGGAAAAGCATGTGCAGCGGCTCGAACAAGCTTTCGAGCTCATCGGCGAGAAGCCAAAGGGCACGACCTGTCCGGCAATCGACGGCATCATCAAGGAAGCGAACGGTATCGCCGGCGAAGTTGCCGAGAAAAAGGTCCTCGACGCGGCATTGATCGCCGCGGCGCAGGCCGTCGAACACTACGAGATCACCCGATACGGAACTTTGATCGCGTGGGCAGAAGAAAGCGGCAACGCGGCAGTCGCCAGACTTTTGACCACGACGCTCAACGAGGAAAAGGCGGCCGACAAAAAGCTCACCACCATCGCAGAGCGAAAAGTCAACGAGAAGGCGTCGAGTTGACGGCCGCCCGGGGGTCCCCGACATGAACGCACTCGGCGAACGGACCCGATCGCTCTGGATGAAGGTAGACGTCTATCCCGACGCGCCGAAATTCTCGGGAAAGAGGACCTGCGACACCGTTATCATCGGGTCGGGGATCGCCGGCCTGTCGGTTGCCTATGAGCTCGCCAGCATCGGGCAAAAGGTGTTCGTCATCGATCGCGGTTCAGTCGCCGGCGGGATGACCTCGCGGACCACTGCGCATCTGGCGCCGATCTGCGACGACCGTCTGAGCGCCCTCATCCATCTGCGCGGCGAAGAAACGGCGCGGCTCTTCCAGGAAAGCCACGAGGCGGCCGTCGCGCGTATCGAGCATAATGTTGCCGAGTTAGGTATCGACTGCAATTTCCGCCGGCTCGACGCTTTCCTGTTCCCGGCGATGGGCGTCGATCCGAAGGAAGCTCGCGATCAGCGACAACAGGAGTTCGATGCGGCACGAAAGGTCGGAGCGGCCGCCGAGCTCGTGACCGGAGTGCCGCTCAAAGGGTTCGAGAAGGCGCCCGTCCTGCGCTATCCAAACCAGGCCACCTTCCATCCGCTGCGATATCTCCGCGGGCTGGCGGCAGCGATACGTGCCCAAGGTGGCCGCATCTTCGCCGACAGTCCCGTAATCTCCGTCGAGGAAATGCCTGAGCGCGGCGTGCGCATCTCCACGGAGAGCGGCGGCGTGATCGAAGCGGCAACAGCGGTCGTCGCCACGAATTCCCCGATCAACGATCGTTTTCAGCTGCACACCAAGATGTCGCCCTATCGCACCTATGCGATGGCCTTCACCCTCCCTCGTGGCGATCTGCCCGATGCGCTGTTCTGGGATACCGGCGATCCCTATCACTATGTTCGAATGAACCCAGGTCCGGGATCGGTCGACTATCTGATCGCCGGCGGCGCCGATCATAAGTCCGGTGAAGCCGACGACGGCGCCGTCCGCTTCGAGGCGATCGAGGCCTGGATCCGCGCGCTAGTGCCGAGCTTGGGCAAGGAGGTCAAGCGCTGGTCGGGGCAGGTTCTGGACACGATCGACTATTGTGCCTTCATCGGTCTCAATCCCGGCGGCAAGTCCGTCTATGTCGTCACCGGCGACTCCGGCCAGGGCATGACGCATGGCGTGTTGTCCGGCCTGCTGCTGACGGATCTGATTTCGGGCAAGGAGAACCCATGGACGGTGGTTTATGAGCCGTCGCGCAAGACGCCCTCGGGCGTGGTCAATTACGTCCGAGAAAATCTGTCCGCGGTCAGAAATCTCGCGGGATATGTGCTGCCCGGCGAGTTGAAATTCGTGGAGGAGCTCCAACTCGGGCAAGGCGGGATCCTCCGCGATGGCCTGCGCAGGATCGCCGCTTGTCGCGATCTCGACGGCAAGCTTTATCAGCATTCGGCGACCTGCACGCATTCTGGATGCGAAGTCGCCTGGAATTCTACCGAGCAGTGCTGGGACTGCTCCTGTCATGGCTCGCATTTCGCCCCGGATGGAGCGGTGTTGAATGGCCCGGCGGTTCAGCCCCTTTCGCCCGTTGGCAGCGCCTTGGGCGCACGACAGTGAGAGAAGCGCGAGCTCAGCGTCCGACTGCCTGCGTGCTCTCGGCACCATGACCAGAACCGCTAGCACAAATGATCGAGTGGAGCTCGATGCGCGCCGTGAGCGTCGGAGGCTGCGACGCGAGAAGCAGCGCGCGGACAACATCGGACGTGCTGAGAAGATGCATCTGGCGCGAGTGGCAGCGACGGTGCCGGAACACCGGGATCCGGCTTTGGCAGGGTCGGCATTTGTCGGCTGTTCCGGCTGGTTCTACTGGAAATGGCGTGGGCCATTCTATCCGGTAGAGCTTCCTACGAGCCAATGGTTCGGCCACTACGCCGCGCGCTTCGATACAGTCGAGATCAACGCATCCTTCTACTCGTGGCCGACAGTCGCGAATGTGAGAACCTGGCTCCGGCAGCCCGGAGCACAACCTTTCATCTACACGGTCAAGGTTTGCGAGCTGATCACGCACATAAACAAATTCGAGGGCACTCAAGCCCTTGTGAAAGACTTTGGGCTGATTGCCGACGTGCTGGGCCAACGGATGGGCTGCTTTCTCTTCCAGCTGCCGCCGAGCTATCGCTTCACGGAGCCGCGGTTGCGCGCAATCCTCTCCCAACTCGACCATGGACGTCGCAACGTCGTCGAGTTTCGTCATGCCAGTTGGTGGAATGAGACCGTTTATGCCGCGTTCCGGGAGACGGGAACCATCTTCTGTTCCTGCAGCGGGCCGCGACTGCCGGATGCGCTGGTTCGCACGGCGGACGAGGTTTATTTGCGGCTGCACGGTCCGACGCGCTGGTACCGCCATGACTATTCCGACAGCGAGTTGGCCGACTGGGCCGAAAAGATACACGCCAGCGGGGCGCGGCGGGCCTGGGTCTATTTCAACAATGATTATGAAGGATTTGCGCCAAGAAACGCGATAGCGATGCGCCGGTTGCTGGATGAAGCGGGTTTCAACGCCCCAAGAGCCGAAACAGGGTATCTTATACCTTCGCTTGGAGCAGTGTGAGACATCACTCGTCGTCTTACCATTAGCGTACCGTGCGCGGTCGGCATCGTTCCGAACGAGACTTTGTCGTGCTGGGTCGCACGTGACTTAAACAGACCCCCGTCGTGGCGTGTTCTTTCTATATTCCGCGACTGCAATCCGGTGCAACCAGTTCACAACCTTGCCGTGCCGACGTTGATGGTTTGTTCTCGAAATCGGCACCTCAGATACCCCCACTCACCCGAGCTAACTCCATCGCTGCGAAAAGAGATCGCAGTAGGTCGGTCGTCGATCGACCGGCCGATTTCTTTCGGCACAGGCCCCTATAGGCGCTTGATCAGGATCAAGGTGATGGGTGGAGACCTGTTCAATACTCGACAAGAAGGAGCAAACTGGGGAGGCTCATACAGTGAGAGCGGATGGCGAAGAACGCGTGGTGATAGGACGTTGCCATGACGCACTGACCCTGCTTTGTGACGAGCTGGAAGCGCTGGCAGACTCCCTCCCGCGGGATCGTTTACGATGTCTCACAGTCGGGTCAAGGGTCCACCGGTTGATCGTATCGTCGCATACGATCGAAGAAGCGCATCTCTTCGGTCCACTGGCCACGCTTACCCGTCAGATACCCGACATGCAGCCGACGCTGGCAAGGCTCCGCTCCGAACATCATGCAGATTCGTGCTGTTCCGAGGAGATCAATGACGCACTGCTCGCTTTTGGACGAGGCCAGGAGTCGATAACGGCTGATGCGCTAGGTTATATGCTTCGTGCATTCTTTGTGAGCGTCAGGAGACATGTGGCGTTCGAAAGAGAAATTCTCAGCCCGCTGCTGACGTTAGTCCGCTATCCCCTCATCCGCAGCGTCTCTTAAGACGTTCCAAGTCGGGCACTTCAACGTGCGTTATGGCGTTGATCACAATAATCTGCTCAGAGCGCAGTCTTGAGAGCTGCCTTGAAACGGTTTCGAGTGTGAGCCCCAAAAAATCCGCGATATCCCCGCGCGTCAACGGCAGTTCGAAAGTTCGGCGCTTCCCATTCGCATCCGGAGATGGGTCGAGATGGGTGGCGATAAGATACAGGAAGCTTGCGACCTTTTCTGCCGCTGTCTTTCGCCCGAGAGTGACCATCCATTCGCGCGCCTCATCCAGCTCCCTGAGCGTCTGCTGCATCAATCGGTGTTCAAGCTTTGGATTGGCCGCGATCAGTCGCTCCAGCGCGCCTTTCGGAACGCGACAGAGATCAACGTCTGAAGCGGCTTGAGCCGTCACGGAACTCTCCGGAGCGAAAAGACGCCCTAGGAAGTCCGGAGCAAACTGGAGACCTACGACTTGTTGCCGTCCATCTTCCAGCACCTTGGTCAGCTTGACGACGCCGCGCATCACGTTGGCATAGGATTCGATCGGCATGCTTTCGGCTGCGAGTTCTTCGCCGGATCCATGCCTGATGAGCCGTGTGTGGCGGGAAAGAGCGAGAAGTTCGGACGCGTCCAGAACGCCGCACATGCCCTTGTGCCGGGCCTCACAGCTGCGGCAAAGAACCGGAATGTCGGAGTTGTGTATATCCTTGCGATCCGCGTCCATGATGCCAGGAAATATCGGATGTCTCGGCGCTAAAAGCCAGCCTGCGAGAAACGAGCGGAGGCTCGCATATTGCCGCAGAGGTGGCAAAAGCAATTGCCGGAACACGCTCCATTGATCCAGGTCAAGAACCGCCCGCCCCTTGCCGCTTAGCTCGCGAGGTAAGGAGGCTATCATGGATCAAGCTACCATCGAACGGTATTCGGCGCAGGTTCCACGCTACACGAGTTATCCGACCGCGCCGCACTTCCAAGCGACCGTCGACCAGAATGCATACGCATCCTGGCTGCGCGAGCTGGAGCCTTCGTCGCCTCTCTCGCTTTACCTGCATGTACCGTTTTGTGATCGCCTGTGCTGGTTTTGCGGTTGCCACACCAAGCAGGTTCGGCGCTACGACCCGATCGCAGACTACATACGGGTGCTCCGCAGCGAGATCGCCTTGGTCGCAGAGAACATCGGCCGCCCGCTGGTGGTCACAGCGCTTCATCTCGGGGGCGGTTCTCCCAGCATGCTCGAGCCAGCCGACGTCGCGAGCCTGCGCACGGCGATCGGCGGCCACTTCGCGCTACGACAGGATTGCGAAATCAGCCTGGAAGTAGACCCAAATGATGTGACGGCGGACCGGCTGGACGCATGGGCCGCCTTCGGTGTTACTCGGGTCAGCGTCGGGGTTCAGGATTTCGACGAGCGGGTGCAGCAGGCGATAAACCGCATTCAGACGTTCGGGCAGACACGGGCGGCAATCGAAGGCTTTCGCGACCTTGGGGTGAGGTCGGTCAATCTCGACGTTCTCTACGGACTGCCGCACCAGACCACTGCAACGCTGATCCACACCATCGAACAGGTCATCGAACTCGCCCCCGATCGGATCGCGCTTTTCGGCTATGCCCACGTTCCTTGGATGAAGAAACACCAGAGGCTGATCGAAACTAGCGCGCTCCCTGACGCTGCTTCCCGGATGGAACAAGCGCAACTCGGCGCCCAACTTCTGACCGGCGCAGGCTATCTGCAAATTGGGATCGACCACTTCGCACTTCCCACTGACTGTCTGGCTGCCTCGGCCGCGGCAGGACGGGTTCGCCGCAACTTCCAAGGTTACACAACCGACAACGCTTCAGCGGTCATCGGCTTGGGAGCTTCGGCCATTGGCAGGCTGCCGCAAGGCTACGTGCAGAATGTCGTCGCAACGGCAGACTATGCCCGAACTGTCCGATCTGGCCGATTAGCCACCGTCAAAGGCTTCGAGCTGACACAACAAGACAATGTAAGGGCAGCGGTTATCGAACTTTTGATGTGCGCCTTCGAATTCTCGCTAAAGGACCTTCGTGCAACTTTTGGCGAGCATGTCGATCCAATAGCGCGGATCGCGTTGAACGTGCGGCGCGATGACAAAGACGGCTTCACGTCGTTCGATGGCGAGCGATTTGCCGTCACGGTTGACGGTCGGCCGTTCGTCCGTACCATCGCATCCCGCTTCGACCACTATTTTCAGGCCGGCACCAGCCGGCACTCTGCCGCGGTGTAAGCACCGCCAAAGCTGTCGCAGCGAGCCGCGCCAGCTTCAGAAAGGATGCCTGATGACGGAACGTGATCCCCGGCAGATTGAGTTGATCGACCGCTACTGGCGAGCCGCGAACTATGTGTCGGTCGGCCAAATCTATTTGATGGACAATCCGCTGCTCAGGAAACCGCTTGAGGCGGAGCATGTGAAACCGAGGTTGCTCGGGCACTGGGGCACCACGCCGGGTCTCAATTTCATCTATGTGCACCTGAACCGCGTCATCCGGGAGCGCGGACTCGACATCCTCTATGTCTGCGGTCCCGGGCACGGCGGTCCGGCGATGGTCGCCAATACGTGGCTCGAGGGCAGCTACAGTGACATCTATCCCGAAATCGGACGCGATGCCGAAGGGATGGAGAAGCTGTTCAAGCAGTTCTCCTTCCCAGGCGGAGTTCCTAGTCATGTGGCACCGGAAACGCCCGGCTCGATCCACGAGGGCGGAGAACTCGGCTACGCCCTCGTTCACGCCTTCGGCGCAGCTTTCGACAACCCCGACCTTGTCGTCGCCTGCGTCATCGGCGACGGCGAGGCGGAGACCGGCCCGCTGGCCGCCGCATGGCATTCCAACAAATTCCTGAATCCCGCGATCGATGGCGCGGTCGTCCCGATCCTGCACCTCAACGGCTACAAGATTGCCAACCCGACCCTGCTCGCTCGCATGGATGATAACGAGCTGACGAGCCTTCTCACCGGATACGGGTATGACCCATTCTTCGTCGAAGGCAGCGACCCGGTAGCCATGCACGGTCTGATGGCTGCTACCCTCGATGAGGTGTTCGACCGTGTGCGCGATATCCAGACCGCCGCCCGAGCGGAGGGCTGGTCGGCAGAGCGGCCGCGCTGGCCTATGATCGTCCTGCGCAGTCCCAAAGGCTGGACCGGGCCCAGCAAAGTCGACGGAAAGAAGGTCGAGGATTTCTGGCGCTCGCATCAGGTGCCTGTTTCGAATGCGCGCGGCGACGCGGCGCATCGCAAGATCCTTGAGGAATGGATGCGCAGCTACCGCCCCGATGAGCTTTTCGACGCCGACGGTCGCCTGTTCCCTGAAATCGCAGCCCTCGCTCCGGAGGGCGCGAAGCGGATGGGTTCCCTGCCCCATGCCAATGGCGGACTTTTGAAGACGGATCTGGTGCTACCGGACTGGAAGAGACTCGCGGTCGAGGTCCAGCGGCCCGGCGCCTCGATCGAAGAAACCACACGTTTCATGGGCGCATATCTTAGGGAGGTCATCCGCCTGAACAAGGGCGCGCGGAACTTCCGCTTGATGGGTCCCGACGAGACGGCCTCAAACCGCCTCGACGCCGTCTTCGACGTGACCGACCGGGTCTGGATGGAAAGAATCGAGCCCTACGACGTGCACCTCGCCCGCGAGGGCCGCGTGATGGAGGTGCTGTCCGAGCATTTGTGCCAAGGCTGGTTGGAGGGCTACCTTCTCACCGGCAGGCACGGCCTCTTTTCCTGCTACGAGGCATTCATCCACATCGTCGACTCGATGGTGAACCAACACGCCAAGTGGCTGAAGACCTCCTCCGAATTAGCGTGGCGGAAGCCGATTGCTTCCCTGAACTACCTGCTCACCTCTCATGTCTGGCGGCAGGACCACAACGGCTTCAGCCACCAGGATCCTGGCTTCGCAGACTTCGTCGCCAACAAGAAGGCCGACACGGTGCGGCTCTACTTTCCGCCGGACGCCAACACGCTGCTTTGGGTCACCGACCACTGCCTGAGAACGTGGAATCGCATCAACGTCATCACGGCGGGCAAGCAGCCGCAGCCACAATGGCTGGGCGCGGCGGAGGCCGAGCGGCATTGCGAGGCTGGCGCCGGGATCTGGGAATGGGCTTCCACCTGCCCAGCCGACGAGTCGCCGGACATCGTCATGGCTTGCGCCGGCGATGTGCCGACCCTGGAAACGCTCGCAGCGGTCGACCTGATGAGGTCCGCGCTTCCTGACCTCAAGATCCGCGTTGTCAACGTCGTCGACCTCATGACGCTACAGTCTCATGAGATGCACCCGCACGGCTTCACCGACAGTGCGTTCGACGATCTGTTCACAACGGATCGTCCGGTAATATTCGCTTACCACGGATATCCTTATCTCATCCACAGGATGACTTACAGACGCACCAACCATGACAATCTGCACGTCCACGGGTTCCAGGAGGAAGGGACGACTACCACGCCCTTCGACATGGCCGTCATAAACCAGTTGGACCGCTTTCACCTGGCCCTTGCCGCGTTGCGACGTCTGCCGAACTTCTCGCATCGCTCGGCCCAGTTCGCCGCTTCAATCGAACGCAAGCTTGAAGAACACAGGGCATATGTGAGGGAATTCGGCGAAGACATGCCAGAGATCCGCGATTGGCGCTGGCCGTAGCCTGTCGGCTGACACCAGATAGTCGCCTCATTCCGTTGGAGCGGGTCGGATCGTCGCCGTTGTGTCTGGAAGGAGCTCTCCCTCGGCGCCGATGCCTATGCCGGCCGCATTGGCCTCGTCGGTGTCTATGTGCATCTCCGTGAACGAATCCTCCGCCACCCGCACGAGCGTCCGGGCAAAGGTCAACCCTCGATGCCGGTCGCCGACCCGCACGTCGACGAATTCCCCATCATCGAGACCAAGCCGGGTTGCATCCCGCGGATTGGCATGGATGTGGCGTGCCGCGATGATCAGCCCGTCGGTGGTGAAAGCGCCGGCAGGACCCAAGATGGAGATGGTCGGCGTTCCGCTTAGCTTGCCGCTGTCGCGAACGGGAACATCGATGCCAAGCGTGAAGCTGTCGGTCCGGGAAACCTCGATCTGGGTTCGCGGCCTGAGGGGTCCAAGGATTGCCACGCGCTCCAAGCTGCCCTTCGGTCCTTGCAGAGTGACCCGCTCCTTCGCCGCCCAGTGGCCGGGCTGACGGAGCGCGATTGCCTGATCCAGTTCGTACCCTGCCCCGAACAACGCATCCACCGCCTCTTTCGAAAGGTGAACGTGGCGGGCCGATACCGCGACGGGGATCGTCGCCGACGACGCGCTCTTGCGCTCAAGGGCCTTGGCGGTTTCGCGCGCAATCATAAGCTGCTCGGCCGTTTCCGTGACCAGGATGCGAACGCGCGATCCATAGGCCTGTATCTGCGGAGCGGCGTAGCCGGCCAGCTTCAGCGCCTGATTGCGGTCGTTATCGAGCTGCAGTCCCATGAAATCGAGGCCATCGCAGATGCGTCGGCGCATCGAGGGCGAGTTTTCTCCGATGCCGCCTGTGAACACCACGGCATCCAATCCGCCCATCGCCGCCGCATACGCGCCGACATATTTGCGGGCACGGTATGCGTAGATCTCGATTGCAAGCTGGGCGCGAGGATCGCCTTTGGCCGCCACGTCTTCCAGGTCGCGCATGTCCGACGAGCCGGCGAGGCCCTTGAGACCGCTTTCGTTATAGAGCGCCTGCTCGATATCGGTGACGGACAAGCCGAACGTCCTTGCGAGGAAGCCGAAAGCTCCGGGGTCCACATCACCGGAGCGGGTTCCCATCACGAGGCCTTCCAGTGGAGTCATGCCCATGGAACTGTCCATGCTCTGGCCGCGGTTGACCGCGCAGACGCTGGCGCCGTTGCCAAGATGGATGCTGACAATCTGGAGATCTCCGAGCGGCGTGCCTATCTCCTCGGCGGCTCTGTTCGCCACATACTTGTGCGACGTTCCATGGAAGCCGTAGCGGCGAAGTCCTGCGTCGCGCCATTTCTTCGGCACAGCGTAGGTGGTGACGAAGGTCGGATTGGTCAGGTGGAAGCTCGTATCGAAGACCGCGACCTGCGGGACTTGCGGCCAAAGCCCGCGGCAGAATCTTATTGCGTCGAGGTTGGCGGGATTGTGGAGCGGCGCCAGCGGCGTCAGTTCCTGTATCGTGTCAACGGCCGCGTCGTCGAGGATTGCTGGGAGAGCAAACTTCGGTCCGCCATGCGCGACACGATGACCGATGGCGTCCACGCCTTCCAGTCCGAACCGCTTGAGCACATCAGGTACACGTCCCGCGGCACTTGCGATGTCGCCGCACTGCGCGGTTCCTCGTTCGTCCGTTTCCCCCTGTCGGAACCTGTAGTCGCACCGGCCGTCGTGAAAGCGCTCGAACGATCCTTTGAGGATTTCCCCAACGCCAGGCTCGGTAAGGAAAACCCCGAACTTCAGGCTGGAGCTTCCGGCATTGAAGACAAGTATTCGCATGCGCATCCTTTTCCTTGATGCGGACGCATGATCGCAGTTGTTTGATCTCGATCAAGCCCAAAGGCCCCAGATGACCTATAGGTCGGCCTGTACTCGCCGCGGGCGCGAGTGGGCAACCAGGCCGCAGCATCGCCCCGCTAGCTGATCAAGGCATCCTGGACGGGTGCGACGCGTCCTAAAGGAGCGACGACAATGTACAAGCACATCCTGATTTCGACCGACGGCTCCGACGTCGCACAGAAGGGCGTCGATCACGGGCTGTCGCTGGCGAAGAGCCTGGGCGCCAAGGTGACCGTCATTACCGTCACCGAGCCCTTCCCATTCCATGCAAGCACGGCCGGCGCCGGATGGGTCCCGCTGCCCGAGGATATCTCCGGGTATGAGGAGGGGCAGAAGAAGGCGGCGGACAAGCTCTTGGCGACCGTGCGCGAAGCGGCCGCCGAAATCGAAGTTGCCGCAGATGGTCTGCATGTGCCGGATGCCCGGCCGGCGGAAGCCATCGTCGAGACGGCGACGACCGAAGGGTGCAGCCTGATCGTCATGGCGTCGCACGGCCGCCGTGGCCTCGGGCGCCTGCTACTCGGCAGCCAGACCGCGGAAGTGCTCGCCCACAGTCCTGTTCCCGTACTCGTCGTGCGCTAGGCACCGATGTTCTGAAGGAACCCATGATGAAGCTCCGAGCGATTGCGCCCCTGCTCACCTATCCCGACGCACACACACCAGCTGCCGCGGCCAATGCCGTAGCTGCGGCACAGCTCCTGGAAGCCGATCTGCATGCGTTGGCGCTGGAGGCTGATATTCCTCCGGTGGCGAATGCGTTCTCGCGCATTCTCATGAACGTGCCGGAAATGATCCGGGACGCCGAAAAGGTCAGCGCTGCAAACGCTGCCAATTTGCTGGCCGCGGCGAGGGCCGAGGCGGAAACCAGAAGCCTGAAGCTGGCGACTTCCGTGGAGAGGGAAGAGGTCGCGCTGCTCGGCGAGGCGGCCGCCCGCCACGCCCGCTATTTCGATGTGGCGCTTGTCGGGTGGAATGCCGGCAATCCCGGCATCCGCGCCTTGGCGGAGGCCGTCGTCTTCAGCTCCGGCCGTCCGACGATCCTCCTGCCCGATCAGGCGCCGCCCGCCAGTTTTGGCCGGGTGTCGATCGCGTGGGACGGCACGCGCGTGGCATCCCGCGCCGTGTCCGATGCCAGGTTTGTTCTGGAACGTGCCACGGAAATCACGGTTCTCACCGTCACCGACGAAAAGCCGATCGACGAGACCGATGCTGGGGAGCGGCTCGCGGTAAGCCTGCGCCAAGCCGGGCTCAAGGCGATCTTCTCAGCGGTGCGCGCGGAGGATTGCCCGATTGCGGAAACCCTGCAGCGCCACGCTGCCAGCCTGGGTTCGGACCTGCTGGTGATGGGAGGCTACGGACATTCCCGTCTCAGGGATTTTGTTCTCGGCGGCGCGACCGAAGGCGTGTTGTCGGATCTGAGGATGCCCGTGTTGCTTTCACACTGAACGCCCTCCCCATGAGGATGGCTTCCTTGCCCAACGAGCAGCAGCAGATCGTTTCCTTCAGAGGAGCGCTCGTCGGGGTGGCACTCGGCGGCTTGGCGATCGGGGCCTTTGGCTGGGCGTCGCGTGCGGAGTGGTATTCTTGGCCATGGGCTGTCGCGACCGCATTTGTGCTGGCAGCCCTTATCGTAGAAATCTTTCGCAGCCTGTCCCAAGGCGACATCGGGCTCGACTTGGTCGCAGCGCTGTCGATGTCGGCCGCACTTGCGTTCGGCGAAATGCTGGCGGGCAACGTCGTCGCGCTGATGTACGCGGGCGGCCAGTTCCTCGAATCCTACGCCGCTGGCCGCGCGCGGCGGGAGATGACCGCGCTCCTCGGTCGCGTCGCGCACTCCGCCATGCGGTACGGCGCCGACGGGCTCGACGAAGTTCTCATCCAAGCTCTTGTCCCGGGCGACCGGCTCCTCGTCCGTCGCGGCGAGGTAATCCCAGTCGACGGCAGCCTCGCGTCGCCCGCCGCTGTTCTCGACGATTCCGCCTTGACCGGCGAAAGCCTGCCCCGCACGAAGCGGCTGGGAGAGGAGGTCCTGAGCGGATCGACCAATGCAGGCGATGCCTTTGATCTCGTAGCCGACAGGCCCGCGGCCGAAAGCACCTACGCCAACATCGTGCGGCTGGTCAGCAAAGCGCAGGAGAGCCGGCCTCCCAGCGTGCGGGCGGCCGACCGCTACGCGATCTGGTTCCTGGTGCTGACGCTTGCGGCCGCGGGCGTTGCGTGGGGCATCTCCGGTGATCCGGTCAGGGTGCTGGCCGTTCTGGTGGTGGCGACGCCGTGTCCGCTCATTCTCGCCCTCCCGGTCGCCATCATCTCGGGCATGTCGCGCGCCGCCAGGGGCGGCGTCCTCATAAAGGACGGTGGCGCTCTCGAGACGCTTGCAAAGGTGAAGACGGTCATCCTCGACAAGACCGGAACCCTGACATTCGGCCAGGCCGCGGTGGTCGAGGTGCGCACTGTGGGGAACTGGTCGCCTGACGAGATCCTGAGGCTAACCGCATCGCTCGACCAGGCGTCCGGCCACGTCACGGCAGCAGCGCTGGTGGCGGATGCGCGCCGGAAAGGGGTCTCGCTGTCGACGCCGACGGAGGTCAGCGAGGTCGCCGGGACCGGAATCAGCGGAACTGTCGAAGGACACAGGCTTGTCGTCGGCGGCAGCCGTTTCGTCAGGGATGCAATCACCGCCGGCGACGACCCCTACGCATTGCGGGACGGTCTCCCGGACGGCTGCGCCGTGGTGGCCGTTGGCGTGGACGGTGTCCTGGCAGGGATCATCGCGATGGCCGACGCAATCCGGCCGGAGGCGCCCACCATGCTGCGGGCGCTGGAGAAGGCTGGTATCGACCGCGTCGTGATTGCCTCTGGCGATCGCCAGGATGTGGTCGACGCCGTGGCTGCCCGGCTCGGGATCGCCAAGGCGGATGGCGAACTGGATCCAGCGCAAAAGGTCGAAGTCGTGAGGCGGGAACGCACACGTGCGCCCGTGCTCATGGCTGGGGATGGCGTGAACGACGCTCCCGCGCTGGCGAGCGCTGACGTGGGCGTAGCGCTTGGCGCGCGCGGCTCCGCCGCGTCGTCGGAAAGCGCCGGGATCGTCCTTCTGGTCGACCGCATCGACAGCCTGGCGTTCGCCGTGGAGGTCGCACATCGAACCCGCCGCATCGCGTCGCAAAGCGTGGTCGCCGGCCTCTGCCTTTCCGTCGTCGGGATGGCAGTAGCTGCCCTCGGCTACCTCCCGCCAGTAGCAGGCGCACTCCTGCAGGAGGGCATCGACATCGCTGTCATCCTCAACGCCCTGCGTGCCCTCCGCTGACAATCCAAGCTTCCGAAGCTTGGCGTGGAGCGCGCCAGCTGGTCAATGGCCCGCATGTTCGCCGTGAAGCAGTTCCAGACCGGGCGCCGGGCGCTCCACATCATGAGCGGTCTGGCCCTCGGCCGGGACCTCAGCCCATTCAGCCCTGTCCGTGCCACAGGTCTGGATCACGGGAAAGTAGATCGTCTCGCCCGGAGGCAGGCTTGCGTCGAGTGTCGCCCTGAAGACGAACTCGTCATACTCGTCGTCCGCCAGGCTTCCTCCGCGCCACGAAAGCTCGGTGACGCCTTCGGTGACCTTCGCACCGTGCAACTCGTACGCTGAGTTGTACCGTGTGACAGTCTTTTCGATCGTCCAGCCGGCCTTGGGCATCGGCTTGACCGCAATCACGCCTTCCGGAATCCGGATCCGGACGCCGTCGGTGGCCTTGCCATCGCAGCCATGCGGAATCCTCAAGATCGCTTTGTAGGTCGTGCCGACGGCAGCCTGCGCATTTTCGAACGAGACATGTGCATGGGCCGGTCCGGCCACGATCGCGGCGACCGCCGCAATCGTAAGAGGTCTGTTCATCTGACTATCTCCTTCATCTTATCGAGGTCGATTCACTCGAGTTGCGCGGCGGGCTGTTCCGCCGGCCTATGAAGCCACTGCATAACCGCTTCGGCCGTTAGCAATTTGCGCTGCCGCAAACTCCGCAGGAACGCTTTTAGGCCGGTCGCCAAGAAATCCATCGCGAGTTTGTTCTAGCTCAAACTCTCCTGTCGTGGCGGGCGTAGACATCGCTCATCGACAACGATGGATCACAAGGAGAACCGAGATGTTCACGCGTCGCCAGGCATTGATGGGCGCCGTAGCGGCCGGAGCGGTCGCCGCAACCCTGCCGAAGATCGCGCTTGCGGCGACGGCCCGCGTCAGCGAGGCCGAAATCGCGGCGCTGCCGCGTGAGAAGGTCACGCTCGTCGCGCCGCCCTTCGTGCATGCGCACGACCAGGTCGCCAAGGGCGGTCCCAAGGTAGTCGAGTTCACGATGCCGATTGAGGAAAAGCCCGTCGTCATCGACGACGAAGGCACCGTGCTGCAGGGCATGACCTTCAATGGCTCGATCCCCGGCCCGATGATGGTCGTCCACGAAGGCGACTATGTCGAGCTGACGCTGGTCAACCCCGGTAGCAACTCGATGCCTCACAACATCGATTTCCACGCTGCGACGGGCGCGCTCGGCGGCGGGGCACTGACGCTGATCAACCCGGGCGAGCAGGTGAAGCTGCGCTTCAAGGCGACCCGTACCGGAACCTTCGTCTACCACTGCGCGCCGGAAGGCCCGATGATCCCGTGGCATGTCGTGTCGGGCATGAGCGGGACGATCATGATCTTGCCCCGCGACGGGCTGAAGAACGAGAAGGGTGAGCCGCTCACCTACCACAAGGTCTTCTACATCGGCGAGAACGACTTCTACATCCCGCGCGACGAGGAGGGCAACTTCAAGACCTACGAGAGCCACGGCGACTCCTATTCGGACACGCTGGCTGTGATGAAGGGCCTCGTTCCGACCCACGTCGTGTTCAACGGCGCCAAGGGCAGCCTGACGGGCGACAACGCCATGAAGGCCAAGGTCGGCGAGACGGTCTTACTCGTCCATTCCCAGGCCAACCGGGACACAAGGCCTCACCTGATCGGCGGCCATGGCGACTACGTCTGGGAAGAAGGCAAGTTCGCCAACCCGCCTGCCAAGGACCTTGAGACCTGGTTCATCCGCGGCGGATCGGCGGGAGCGGCGCTCTACACTTTCCTCCAACCGGGCATCTACGCCTACGTCAACCATAACCTGATCGAAGCGGTGGAGCTCGGTGCGACAGCCCACTTCGTGGTCGAGGGTGAGTGGAGCGACAACCTGATGAAGCAGGTCGAAGCTCCGGGCCCGATCCCGACCCACTGACCGATCAGGCTGGCGGCCCGGAACGGAGGATCCGGGCCGCGTTCCTTCTGGAGATTTTCGATGCCTTTCACCATGCTGGAAACAGCTTGCGGCGCCGTCGCCGCACTCGTCGTGCCGGCGCTCGCCCTCGGGCTGCAAGCGCCGCTGAGCGACGAACTACCGGTTCCCTTGGCGACAACGGTCAAGATTGGGGAAACGATAGTGGACTTCCCGTCGCCAGGCGAGTTCCTGTCAGGCGGGGTGCCAGCGGCTGCGTCCGCGATGCGTGTTACCGTCGCCGGCTTTCGGATTATGAAGCGGCAGGTCAGCCTAGCGGAGTACGACCTCTGCGTCGCGGCAGGTGCCTGTATGGCGGCGGACGCCCGTCCGACCTCGAATGATGTGCCGGCCACAGGCGTGAACTGGAACGACGCCACTGCCTATGCAGATTGGTATTCCAAAGCCACCGGCGAAACCTGGCGGCTCCCGACGGCACTCGAGGCGGCGGCAGCGGCAGGCGAACGTTTTGGCGGCGAAGCCTTCTCGGCAGCGGCAGACGATCCGGGTAATCCCGCGGTGCGTTGGATCAGGCGGTATCGCGAGGAAGCCGCGGCCAAGCGGCCCGCCGATCCCGAGCCGAAGCCCGGCGGCCACTACGGTCCCAACACGCTTGGCATTGAGGATTTCGGCGGCAACGTCTGGGAATGGACGTCGACCTGCTACAGCCGCGTCACGCTCTCCCATGGAAGCCAGTTGGACAGCGTTGTCGAGAACTGCGGCGTGCATGTGCTCGAGGGACGTCACCGGGCCTACATGTCGAATTTCGTCCGCGACGGACGCAGCGGCGGCTGTGCCGTCGGTACGCCGCCCGAGAATCTGGGATTTCGACTGGTTCACGATGAGCCGGCCTGCGGACCCGCATGCTGGATCAGCGCACTCTTCTCCGATGGAAGCCTCAGATCGTGACACACAAATCAGACGCGTCGAGACGGCTCGCCGCGGCTTCGGCGCGGTTGCGGGAACTTGCCCAGAAGGGCGAAAGCTCCGTCGATGCCGAGTTGCTGCGCCGCATTGTTTCGGTCGGGCAGAACACGGTTGACGCCGAGGACAGGGACGCACTCTTCGCCTCCTCCGGCACGGTGGTTCGTTTGAGGGATGACGCGGGCGGCTTCGCCGAAGCCAAACGAATGCGCGATGCGATTGATGTCGCACTGGCGCTTCTCGACGAGCTGCTCGAGTTGCTGCCCCACGATCCTCGGCGGGACGTGACGCAAGACATAGCGGAAGTTTTTCACGAGATTTCGGAGATCGCAGCAATGGGGGAGAGAGCGGTCCAGGGAGCGGGAGAATAAAGCAGATGACATCCGCGAGCATCGGTGATCCGCAGGCCGACAGATCGGTGCTGCGCGCGTTGCGAAAGTCCGGCGATCTTTCGCGCGACGGCCGCGGACGCGTCTCAACGATGCCGCCGATCCTTCAATATGGATTTCGGCCGTTCTTCTTCCTCGCGGCGACCTATGCTGGTGCCGCCATCCCGGTTTGGTTGTGGCTGTACTTTTCAGGTCAGGCGCTACCCGGACCCTTCCCAGGCTTGCATTGGCACGCCCATGAGATGCTGTTCGGCTATCTGCAGGCAGTCCTGGCCGGCTTTGTCCTGACCGCCATTCCGAACTGGACGGGCCGGTTGCCGCTAAGCGGCTGGCCTCTCGCCGGCCTTGTCTCATTGTGGCTTGCGGGCCGCGTCGCCTGTGCCGCCGCCCCCGATCCAGCCGCGGCTTTCCTCGTCGACATCTCATTCCCCATGGTGCTTGGACTTGCCGTCTGGCGCGAGGTCATAGCAGGGCGTAACTGGAAGAATACTCCCGTAGCCGTCATGATCACGCTGTTCGGGTTGGCCAACGCACTCGACCACGCGGCAAATCTGGGTTTTGTTCCGCAGGATCTCGGTGTTCGGCTGGCGCTCGGCGCGATCGCCATGCTGCTGGCCCTCATCGGTGGCCGCATCGTCCCGAGCTTCACCCGCAACTGGCTCGTCAAGAACGGCGCGTCGCACCTGCCGGCAAGTTTCGGCACCCTGGACAAGGCAGCTCTCGCCGCCACGGGCGTCGGCGTGGCTGCGTGGGTCGCGGCCCCAGAGTTGCCTGCCGCCGGCATCATGCTCGGCCTTGCTGGATTTCTTCTAATGGCGCGTCTCGCACGCTGGCAAGGTCACCGCACGATGCGCGAGCCGATCGTCCTGATCCTGCATGTTGGGTACGCATGGCTTGGACTCGCGCTCTTGCTCCTCGGCGGCTCGGTGCTCCTTGACCAACTACCGCAGGGCAGCGCGCTGCATGCGCTGACAGCGGGCGCGATCGGCACCATGACGCTTGCGGTGATGACCCGCGCCAGCCTCGGCCACACCGGTCGGGAAATCGTCGCGGGCCGGGCAATGATCGCAGCCTATGCTGCGGTCACAATTGGCGCCACCTTCAGGGTTGCGGCGCCGGTCGCCGAAGACTGGTACCCGCACCTGCTCGTCTGCGGCGCAGCGCTGTGGAGCGGCGCCTTCCTGTTGTTCGCCATTTGCTACGCGCCAATCCTGTGGAGCCGCAGATTGGGCGCATAAAGACGGCGAGACGGGCGCCGTCAAAAGAGTATTGTAAATACCACTTAATGCGTTAGCTTCGTCAGGGCGATGCACTCACCCATCCGTCCGTCCAAGGCACATGAGGAGGTCATGACCCAGGACAGCCCGCAGGCTCTTTCCGAATCCGGACCTTTTCGGCCGAGAACGCGGCGGCGAGAGCTGCTGGTGTTCCTGGCCCTCGCGTTCGGTATCTGGCCCGTCGTCGCTGTCGGCGTTGTCGGCGGATACGGATTCCTCGTCTGGATGTACCAGATCGTGTTCGGGCCGCCCGGCCCTCCGGGAGGTTGAGCTTTGTCTGACCGTCTCAGCTTTACCCGTAGGTCCCTCTTCACCGGGGATGCCCGTCGCCACCACATTTCGAGCGCCGTGGTGGTCGCCTTTCCGGAGCGGCGTGAGCAACTCTCGAGACAACTGGCGTCAATAAGGGGCGTGGAAGTCCACGGCGGAGAAGGCAGCCGCATCGTCGTGACGATCGAAGGGCCGAACAGCGGAATTCTCGGCGAGATTCTGATCCGCATATCAGCCATGGACGGCGTGATCTCCGCGAACATGGTGTTCGAACACCTCGAGGATGAGGAGGCGCGCGCGACATGACAGGGATAATAAACCGCCGCGAACTCCTGAAGGCGCACGCGGTCTCGCTTGCCGCGGCATCCGCGGGTATCGCGCTTCCGGCTGCCGCGCAGCCCGTCCCCGGCGGCGTCGAGGCGCTGGAGATCAAATGGTCGAAGGCGCCTTGCCGCTTCTGCGGGACTGGCTGCGGGGTGATGGTGGGGGTCAAGGACGGCCACGTCGTCGCCACCCACGGCGACATGCAGGCTGAGGTCAACCGGGGCCTCAACTGCGTGAAGGGCTATTTCCTCTCCAAGATCATGTATGGCGAGGACCGCCTGAACACGCCCTTGATGCGCAAGCGCGCCGGCGTCTACGACAAGGACGGCGAGTTCGAGCCCGTGTCGTGGGATGAGGCCTTCGACCTGATGGCCGAGAAGTGCAAGGCCACGCTCCGCGAAAAGGGTCCCGAAGCCGTCGGCATGTTCGGCTCCGGTCAGTGGACGATCTTCGAAGGGTATGCAGCCACTAAGCTGATGCGGGCCGGCTTCCGCTCCAACAACCTCGACCCCAACGCCCGCCACTGTATGGCCTCGGCGGCGGTCGCCTTCATGCGCACCTTCGGCATGGACGAGCCGATGGGCTGCTACGACGACTTCGAGCACGCCGACGCCTTCGTGCTCTGGGGCTCGAACATGGCCGAGATGCACCCGATCCTGTGGACCAGGGTCGCCGACCGAAGGCTCGGCCATCCTCACGTGCGCTGCGCGGTGCTGTCGACCTTCACGCACCGCTCGATGGACCTGGCCGACATACCGATCGTCTTCAAGCCCGGCACAGACCTCGCCATCCTGAACTACATCGCCAACCACATCATCCAGACCGGGCGCGTGAACGAGGCGTTCGTGCGCGACCACACCGTCTTCATGAGCGGGGCGACCGACATCGGTTATGGGCTGCGTCCCGACAATCCGGTCGAGATGGCGGCCAAGGGCGCTGCCGATCCCGGTAAGGTCGAGCCGATCGATTTCGATGCGTTCAAGGCAATGGTTGCGGACTATACGCTCGAGATGGTGTCGGAACTCTCCGGCGTGGAGCCAGAGTTCCTTGAGGAGCTGGCCGAGCTCTATGCAAAGCCCGATGTCAGGGTGATGTCGCTCTGGACCATGGGTTTCAACCAGCACGTACGCGGCGTCTGGGCTAACCAGATGGTCTACAACATCCATCTCCTGACCGGGAAAATCTCGGAGCCGGGCAACAGCCCCTTCTCCCTCACCGGTCAACCCTCGGCGTGTGGTACTGCGCGCGAGGTCGGCACCTTCGCCCACCGGCTACCCGCCGACATGGTGGTCACCAACCCGGAGCACCGGAAGCACGCGGAGGAGATCTGGCGGCTCCCGCACGGTCTGCTGCCGGAGAAGCCCGGCTTCCACGCCGTCCAGCAGGACCGAATGCTCAAGGACGGCAAGCTCAACTTCTACTGGGTGCAGGTCAACAACAACGTCCAGGCGGCGCCGAACAACTCGAACGAAACCTATCCCGGTTACCGCAACCCCGACAACTTCGTCGTCGTCTCCGACGCCTATCCGACGGTCACCGCACTGTCAGCCGACGTGATCCTGCCGGCCGCCATGTGGGTAGAGAAGGAAGGTGCCTACGGCAACGCCGAGCGACGCACCCATGTCTGGCATCAGCTTGTGAACGCACCAGGCGAGGCGCGCTCCGACCTCTGGCAACTCGTGGAGTTCTCAAAGCGCTTTACCACGGAAGATGTCTGGCCAGCAGAGCTGCTGAATGCCAACCCGGAGTACAAGGGTAAAACTCTGTTCGACGTCCTGTTCAAGAACGGCAAGGTGGACCGCTTTCCTCTCGGCGAGCTCAACGCCGAATACGAGAACCGCGAATCTCGGGAGTTTGGTTTCTATCTGCAGAAGGGCTTGTTCGAGGAATATGCCGAGTTCGGCCGCGGCCACGGTCACGATCTCGCGCCTTATGATACCTATCACGAGGTCCGCGGGCTGCGCTGGCCCGTCGTCGACGGCAAGGAGACGAAGTGGCGCTACCGCGAGGGTCTCGATCCCTACGTGAAGCCAGGCGAAGGCGTCAAATTCTATGGCAGGCCGGACGGAAAGGCTGTCATCCTCGCTGTGCCCTACGAGCCTCCCGCGGAATCCCCTGATGACGAGTTCGACGTCTGGCTGGTGACTGGCCGCGTCCTGGAGCACTGGCATTCCGGCTCGATGACGATGCGCGTGCCGGAACTCTATAGGGCCTTTCCCGGTGCGGTCTGTTTCATGAACGCCGACGACGCGCGAAGGCGTGGCATCAACCAGGGTGCCGAGGTGCGCATCGTCTCCCGCCGGGGCGAAATTAGGGTCCGTGTCGAGACGCGGGGACGCAATCGCATGCCGCGCGGCGTGGTTTTCGTGCCGTGGTTCGATGCCAGCAAACTCATCAACAAGGTCACACTCGACGCAACCGATCCAATCTCCAAGCAGACGGATTTCAAGAAATGCGCGGTCAAGGTCCTGCCCGTGTGATGCGCACTGCGCGCGTCTGGCTTGTAACAGGAGCGCTCTTCGCCGCCGGCACCGCGGCGCTGGCGCAGATGTCGGCGGATATCGTCCCACCGCTGACCGGGGCTGCCATGCCCATGGAGGAACAGCCGGCTGATCCAACGCCGAAGTGGACCATCGACGATATCCGCAAGATGCGGGCCTATCCGGACCAGCCACCCATCATCCCGCATTCGATCGAGGGCTACCAGCTCTCGGTCAACACGAACCGCTGCCTGTCTTGCCACAAGCGCGAGTTCACCGAAGGGTCGGGCGCGCCGATGATCAGCGTCACGCATTACATGACGCGCGAAGGCCAGATGCTGGCGGATGTCTCGCCCCGCCGCTACTTCTGTACCGCCTGCCATGTCCCTCAAGCAGACACGGCGCCACTCGTCGGCAACATTTTTACCGACATGAGCAAGCTGGGCGTCGGCCACGCGGGAGACCAGTAGCGTGTGGACGCGGCTCCAGGCGGTGATGCTCTGGGCGTGGCGCATTCTGGCGACACCGGCCGCGACGCTGAGCCTCGGCTTCCTCACGCTTGGCGGCTTTGTCGGCGGCGTGATGTTCTGGGGCGCGTTCAATACCGCGCTGGAGCTGACGAACACCGAGCAATTCTGCATCTCGTGTCACGAGATGGAGGCGAACGTCTACGAGGAACTCACCCGCACAATCCACTTCTCGAACCGCTCTGGTGTAAGGGCGTCATGTCCCGACTGCCACGTTCCACATGAATGGACCGACAAGATCGCCAGGAAAATGCAGGCGTCGAAGGAAGTCTGGGGCAAGATCTTTGGCACCATCAACACGCGCCGGAAATTTCTCGATCACAGGCTGGAACTCGCCCAGCATGAGTGGGCCCGGCTCAAGGCCAACGATAGCCTCGAATGTCGGAACTGTCATTCCTCTGTCGCCATGGACCTGTCGAAGCAGACCGAACGCGCCGCAGCGATCCACACGCGCTACCTGCTGTCCGGCGAAGCCACCTGCATCGACTGCCACAAGGGAATCGCCCACGAGCTGCCGAACATGGAGGGCGTGGATCCCGGCTGGAAAGTCCCGCCCGAGCTTGAAGGTGAAGAACTGCCGGCAGCGTCCGTATTCGACCGTCTTGAGAAGATCGCCAGATCTCCGCACGGAACGATGTGGAGTCTAGACGATGTTCATGCGCGAGACGATTGATGGCGGTAAGTGAGCCAAGCCTAGAGCAGCAAACGGTGCCGCTGCGCCGCGGAGCCTTTCGCGTTCAGGTCAGCCGCTCGAGTTAGCGAGTTGGGATGAGACATAATGGAAGGTCGTCTGCCAGCGACATTGATCTGAGACAACGACAGTCGATGACCGGACGCGCTTCATGAGACTTCGAAGAGGAGTCCCGCCATGATCATTCGAGAACTTTCCCTTCCGCAATGCACGACCCTGATTTCCGAGAACCGGCTCGCACGGCTCGCCTGTTCGTCTGTAAACCAGCCTTATCTGGTGCCAATCTTCTACGCCTACGATGATCGATCCACCTATTCCTTCACGATGCCAGGACGAAAGCTGGACATGATGCGGAGCAATCCTCAAGTAGCGCTCCTGGTCGAGGAAGCGGGTGAGACCCGGGCCTGGAAGAGCGTCGTCGCCGAAGGTCGCTTCGAGGAATTGCCCGACCGGATCGGCTTCAAACGAGAGCGCGACCGGGCATGGTCACTTCTGAGCCAGCACGCCAACTGGTGGGAACCCGGCGCGCTGAAGCCAGTGCTTCCGGCGCTCTCCGAAAGTTCGCCGCACGTCTTCTTTCGGATCCGCATCGAGCGGTTGTCCGGGCGCGAAGCGGTTGACGCTTGAGGTCGCGCACCGACCAGCGTCACGTTCAGGGTTACCTCGCCACAAGCACCGGCATGCTGGCAGCAGCCAGGACTCTCGCGGTCTGGCTGCCGAGTACAATCCGATCGACGCCGGTGCGGCCGTGAGAAGAGATGACAATGAGATCGCAGCCCTTCTCTGCAGCGGCCTCTACAATCGCCGCTGCCGGGAGGCGCCATGGAATATGAAGCGTCTCAATGGGGACATCCAGGCCGGTTGCCTTCCTTTTGATGGGCATAAAGATCTTCTCCGCAAGCTGGGCCTGCGACGCATTGTATGCGGCGATCTCGTCTTCGGTCGGCGACCACAGGTCGCCCGCAAACGCGAACTGGCCGCCAAGCGGTTCGGTAACCGTAACGACCGTGAGCCGGCTACCATGCTCTTTCGCCAGGTCGAGTCCTCTGTCGACTCCAATATTGGCGATGTCGGAGCCATCGGTGGGAATGAGGATATGACGGAACATCGATTGAACTCTTGGTCAGCACGTCCTCACGATAACCAGGGCGCTGGATCGTGCCTTGATCTGCGTCAACCGCGAAAGGCCCAAATGGAAAGCGGAAGTCCGCGCCGATTTTCGATAGTTGCTGGCGCCCGGATATGCGACTACCCACGTGTCTGATGGTAGAACGACCTTCAATAGAAGAGCTGAGTGTGCGGCTTCGTGAGAGCGGCGAGACAGCCGCTAGGATCGCCGGCAAACTACGTCCAATCCTCGACGACCCGCGTCTTGCGTCGGAAACAATTGATGAGTTGCTGTTGGCGATCAACACGCGTTGTGCGGAGATCGAGGATCTCCGAGTCTCGATCGAGCAATCTCCCGCAGACAAGCGGATGCTGCGGGTAGCAATTCACATTGAGAACCTGTGGCGCGACATGGCAAGGCTGGTCGCTACAACAGCCCGGAAAGACTGAGTGCCGGCGCATCGGCTATCAGATGCGCCGGACGGTACTCATAACGAAGCCGCAACCTCACGATGCCTCGATATCATTAAGGCTTTGTGATTGTTGCGCGGCGAGCTGACCCGCGCCGAGCTGTAGGTGGGTACGCCTCCGCCACCTCGATGCTCCATCGATCCTTATCTATTTGCTCGCCACGGCCTGACCGAAGAGTTCGGCGAACACGGCCTTTGCCTTGCCGGTCTGCTTGACGGCCTTGGCGTCCTCCAGGTTCACCGGCTGGCCGACTTCGATCAGGGCGACCATGCCCATCCCGTAGTGCGGTGCGCACTTCACCCCGTAGAGCCCTTCCTTGTCGAGCGTGACGGTAAAGACCTCGTTGAACTTGCTCTTGAACGCGTCGGCACCCTCTGGAAGCATGCCTTTGATGGTCTCCACGTTGTGGCCCTTGTCGGTCGGCACGAAGCGGATCGTGTCGCCAGGAGCGGCCCTGACGAAATCGGGTTGGAACACCATCGTGCCTTTCTCGCCCTTGTTCAGCATCAAGACCTCTATTTCGGCCGCTCCCGCCGCGCCTGCGGTGACGACAGCCGCGCCGAGCGCCAGCATTGCGATGATGTTCTTCATTTTCTTGGTCCTTTTCTGGATAGACAGCTTCGAATCCGTTGATGTCTTGATAGGACGCGGCGCTGGCCGGCAGTTTGCGCTGGCACAAATAACCGGTAGAAATCGACCCGTGCAGCGCCTCAGACCGGAAGCCAGACAATGCCTCTCGACAGGTCCCTGATTTCGGGATTGCCCGCCTTTGCCGGCCTCGACGGCAGAGATCTCGATGGTATCCTCTCGCGGGCGCGATCTTCCCGCTTTGCCAAGGATTCGGAAGTCTTCGGCCAGGATGAGGAGGCTGGATCCTTCTTCCTGCTGTTGTCGGGCCATATCCGGGTGGTCCGGACCTCTCCCGAGGGCCATCAGGTGATCGCGCGTTACATCACTGAAGGTGAACTGTTCGGCATCGCGATTGCCATGGTCAGAACAACCTATCCAGCCTCCGCCGTCGCGGCGGTGGATTGTGTCGTCCTTGCCTGGCCCAATTCCGCCTGGGCTGACCTGCAGTCGCGCTTCCCAGCCTTCGGCGCCAGCGCGTACCGGACCATCGGCTCTCGCCTGCAGGACACGCAAACGCAGGTCATGGAAATGTCGACGCAGCAGGTCGAACAGCGCATAGCGCACGCGCTGCTGCGCATCGTCAGTCAATCAGGCCGAAAGACACCGGAGGGGATCGAAATCGACTTTCCCATCACGCGGCAGGACATCGCCGAGATGACCGGGACGACACTCCACACCGTCAGCCGGCTGCTCAGCGCGTGGGAAGATCAAGGCATCGTACGAAGCGCGCGGCAGAAGGTCATGGTGACCGACCCACATGCGCTGATGCTGGTGGCCGAGAACCGGCGCAAGGGACCGGCTGCTTAGCGCTGGGGTGAGCTGGGCTGAGACCGGTTCGCCGGGATGAAGGCGGCAAGGCACGGTCGATCTAATTTGGATCCCGCGGCTACCCGTTGCGCAACCCTACACTGTCTGCCTAGCCTCGACAAACATCGCACTCCATTCGACGTCATCAATGATGTCTGACACTTGAATGCTGCAATTACAGACAGTAATCTTGCCCTATTGTGATCACCGCCGCTCAAATGAAGGCCGCACGCGCCTTGCTGAGCATTGACCAGTCCGAGCTGGCCGAGCTCTCGGGGGTTTCCATTGCAACGATCCAGCGAATGGAAGCTAGCGAGGGAACAGTGCGTGGCGTGGTCGAATCCCTCACCAGGATTATCGCCGCATTGGATCGGGCCGGCGTCGAATTGATCGGCGAGAATCAGGAAAGCAGTCGGGGCGGCAGAGGCGTGCGGCTGCGAAACCCTGCCCAGCCCATTCAGAAAACGTAAACGCGATCGCATCGAAGGAAGGCAAAAGAGACCGATGGAGCGCCATGGTGGCGTAGCGCACGATCTCCCCAAACCCACCTTTGGTGAGATGTTTACGCCCAAGCTCGTGACAGTTCTGCGCGAAGGATACGACCTGCCGAAGTTCAGGCGGGATCTCCTGGCGGGCCTGACGGTCGCCATTGTCGCGCTGCCCCTTTCAATGGCGATTGCAATCGCCTCAGGTGTCTCGCCCGACAAGGGTCTGTTCACGGCCATCGTCGGCGGCTTCATCGTCTCTGCTCTGGGTGGCAGCCGTTTCCAGATTGGTGGACCGGCCGGCGCCTTCATCGTGCTGGTGGCGGCAACGGTCGAGGCCCATGGTGTCGACGGACTGCTGCTTGCGACCATGCTCGCGGGTATTTTCCTGCTGGCAATCGGCTATTTGAGGCTGGGGACCTTCATCAAGTTCATCCCATACCCGGTCACTGTCGGATTTACGGCCGGGATAGCCGTCATCATCTTTGCCAGTCAGCTGCATGATCTCTTCGGACTGACGCTCAGCGACAAAGAGCCGGGCGAGCTCGTTCCAAAACTCGTCGCGCTCATCTCGGCCGCAAAAACCGTCAATGTCGCCGCCCTCGGCATATCGCTTCTCACCATCGTGACCATCCTGACCTTGAAGCGTTTCAAGCCGGGTTGGCCTGGCATGCTCATCGCCGTTCTGGCTGCTTCGCTTCTCGCGGTCCTGTTTTCGCTGCCCATCGAGACGATCGGCAGCCGCTTCGGTGGCATTCCCCGCACGCTGCCTCTTCCGGCGCTGCCCACCTTGTCGGTCGACAAGGTGCTCGACGTCCTGCCGGCCGCTATCTCGTTCACACTGCTGGGCGCGATCGAATCTCTGCTCTCGGCCGTCGTGGCAGACGGTATGACCGGTAGACGTCATCGCTCGAACTGCGAGCTTGTCGCGCAAGGGTTCGCCAATATCGGCTCCGCGCTGTTCTCGGGCATCTGCGTGACCGGGACGATCGCGCGGACGGCAACCAATGTACGCGCCGGGGCGTATGGCCCCGTCTCGGGTATGCTGCATTCTGCGTTCCTCTTGGGCTTCATGCTGCTCGCTGCGCCGCTGGCAAGCTATGTGCCTTTGGCCGCGCTCGCCGGTGTCCTGGCGGTCGTCGCCTACAATATGATCGAGAAAGAAGCCTTCGTCGTATTGTTGCGTTCGTCCCGCGGTGATGCCCTCGTCCTGCTCGTCACCTTCGCATTGGTCATCTTCCGAGACCTGACCGAAGGTATTGTCGTTGGGTTTGTTCTTGGCGCGCTGCTCTTCATCGACCGGATGGGCAAAAGCGTTGCCGTCGAAGTGCACGCACCCCTGTTGCCGGAAGATAGGCCGGACAGCGAGAACAGCGACCGGGAAGCCTACCACCCCGAGATCGAAAGCGATCCCAACACGGTCGTCTATCACCTGAGCGGCGCCTTCTTTTTCGGCGCGGCGTCTACGGTTGGCTCCGTCCTCGATCGGATCGCCGATCAGAGGCGCAATTTCATCCTCGACTTTTCAGCCGTTCCGTTCCTGGACTCCACCGCCGCCAACATCATCGCCGGCGCCGCGCGCAAGGCCGACAAGGCAGGCGTTCGATTTTTCATTACCGGCGCCGTGCCGGCGGTCAGGCGCATGCTGATGACGCACCACGTCCGGCCTCCGCACGTTGAATACGCCGCTTCGATCACCGACGCCCGCTTGCGGCTCGGAGATCCCATCACCTGACACCGGTGAAACTCGGTCTCTCCGCAAAGCCCGGCCGCTCATGACACGGATGCCGGCATTCCGCGAAACCCCGCAAGCTTTCTGGACGGAGACACAAAGCTCTCGTCGGCGCGGGGCCGTCAGTTTGATCTGGATCAAGACGGTGCATTTCGCCGCAGCTAGTGGTCGTCAGGGCAGATGCCTGGAGATCCCTCATCTTGGTTGCATTCTCGATGCACAGTCCCGGCTTTGGCGGCGGACGAGGCTTAGATCGCCATAACCGCGTCACCTCGAAACGCCGACGGTGCGTTTGCCATCGGATCTGCCCTCATGGCCTCCAAAAGTTCTACCGAGAACGCGTCCAGCTCGACCCGATGAGCGTCGCATGCGTCGGCGACCGTATGAAAAATGCCGATCGGGCAACCGATACAAAGCATGCGGTTGCGGATCATGACCCTGATGGTTGCAGGCCACCGGCGCATGATTTCATCGACGGTCATATCGGGATCGATCGAGGCAGGCTGGTTCACGGCGGCGATCTCCAAAGAGAGCCATCTAGAGCCTGCGCAACGATGTGGACTTTGCGCAGGCGCAAACAACTCATGAATGGTCGAGCACCGTTATCCGCGCGACAAACAGCGCGCTTGCGATACGGAAATCAGGAACATAAAAGTAGTACCGTAAATGCCACTTTGTGTTTTGCTATGATTCCTGCCGTTCCTGATCGAGATCGTCCCCAAGCGGAAATGCCGTTGTCCCACCCGTTGGTCGACCGCGCCTTCATCGGCGCGCTCGTGCGCGATTTCTATGTCCGTGTCAGATCGGATGCTCGCTTGGGGCCCATCTTCGCCACGGAAATCCATGGCGACTGGGAACCACACCTCGAGAAGATGACCGATTTCTGGTGTTCGGTCATTTTGAAGAACGGCGCCTACAATGGCCGGCCGGTGCCGGCGCATCTCAAGCTGAAGCAGGTCCGCGAGGAGGATTTTGATATCTGGCTCGGCCATTTCCGCAAAGCGGTCACAGATCGATGCCCGCCGGACGTCGCCGACGTGTTCGTTGACCGTGCCGAACGCATCGCGCGCAGCCTCAAGCTTGCAATTTTTTTCCGCCTGGAACGGCCAAGGGCGGGAGAAGCGGGATGACCCATCCGGGACGCCCAGGTCTGATCGCGGCAACTGCTTTCCTGGCGACGTTCTGGGCGGGCATGCTCGCCGGCGTCTCATTCCTGGCGACGCCGGTGAAGTTCCAGGCGGCATCTCTGTCTTTACCTGTAGCACTGGAAGTCGGGAGCGTGACCTTCTGGACATTCAGCAGGGTTGAATGGGGTTTGGCGATCTTGCTGGCCGCGGCAGCGGTGTTCTCAAGCGGTTCGCGTTTGGTTTTAGCGGGCGCTGTTGTCGTTGGCGCGGTCGTCGCTATCGAGGCCCTATGGCTCCTTCCCGTGCTGGACGCGCGCGTCAACGCCGTGATCGCAGGCACACCGCTTTCGCCCTCGGCTCATCACATGCTCTACGCCGTCGCCGAAGGCATTAAGCTGCTGCTGCTCTGCGCGGTCGCGCTAGCGTCGCTTTTTCGTCTAGGATGGACAGCTTCTCCCGCCGGGATCAGGACATCGCATGCGTCTCACCCTTCAGACGGACTACGCGCTCAGGATGCTGATGTATCTGGCGATCCATCAGGGTCGCCCGTGTCGGGTGACCGACGTGGCGGCGGAATACGGGATCTCGCGCAATCATCTTTTGAAAGTCGCTCTCAAGCTCGGACGGCTTGGTTATCTGACCACGGCCCGGGGACGCGCCGGCGGAATAGCGCTCGGCCGGCGTCCGGAGGACATCCGCTTGGGTGACGTGGTGCGGCATATGGAAGACGGTTTTGCCCTGGTGGAGTGCATGTACGGGCACGGCGGCTTCTGCGTCATGGCTCCGGCCTGTCGGCTCAAAGGCGTCGTCGGCAAGGCGCTGCAAGCTTTTCTGGCCGTCTTCGACGACGTCACTCTGGCTGATGTCGTGGCCAACCGGGCGGAGCTGGCCGATCTGTTGGGAAAACATGGTGCTGCCGGAAAAGTCGCCTGAGCGAATGCTGTATCTGGAGGGAATTCGTGATTGCCAACCTGACATCCTCTGAACGGCAGAATGCCTTCGTCATCACGGCGATCGTCTTTGGCGTCGGCCTGGCAATGGCGGCACTCGGCAGGTCCGACGTGCTCGGCGTCCATGGCGTGATCGTCATGCTGTTTGCCGGCGTAGTGCTCTATCTCATCATGTCGTCGGCCTACGGCCCCGAACCGACCGAGGACCGGGAAGCATCCTATTACGACGACCCCACCAAGGTCGGCATCGTGCTCGCGATGTTCTGGGCTGTTGTCGGCATGTTCATGGGTGTCTGGGTGGCGGCGCAGCTCGCCTGGCCGGACCTCGCTTTCGATGCGGCTTGGTCAAGTTTCGGACGGCTTCGACCGGTTCACACCTCGGGCGTTATCTTCGGATTTGGCGGCAATGCGCTTATTGCGACGTCGTTCCATGTGGTGCAGCGAACGTCGCGTGCGCGTCTCGCGGGCCAGGTCAGCCCGTGGTTTGTGCTTCTGGGCTTCAACCTCTTCTGCATTCTCGCCGCGTCCGGCTATCTGCTCGGCGTGACACAATCGAAGGAGTATGCGGAACCGGAATGGTACGCCGACCTCTGGCTGGTGGTCGTCTGGGTCACCTACTTCATTCTCTACATCGCCACCATCGCCCGCCGGAAGGAACCGCACATCTATGTCGCCAACTGGTATTTCATGGCGTTCATTCTGGTCGTTGCGATCCTGCACATCGTCAACAATCTCGCGGTCCCGATCTCGTGGGGCAGCGCCAAGAGCTACACGATCTGGCCGGGCGTGCAGGACGCGATGGTGCAATGGTGGTACGGCCACAACGCCGTCGCGTTCTTCCTGACCGCCGGCTTCCTTGGTATGCTCTATTATTACCTGCCGGTGCGCGCACAGAGACCGATCTTCTCCTACCGGCTTTCGATCCTGAGCTTCTGGGGGATAACCTTCTTCTACATGTGGGCTGGCTCCCACCACCTTCACTACACAGCGCTCCCGCACTGGGTGCAGACGCTGGGAATGACCTTCTCGGTAATGCTGCTCGTGCCGTCCTGGGCTTCGGCCGGAAACGCGTTGTTGACGCTCAACGGCGCCTGGCACCGTGTGCGTGATGACGCGACGCTGCGCTTCATGATGGCGGCGGCGGTCTTCTATGGCCTCTCAACCTTCGAAGGATCGTTCATGGCGATCCGGCCGGTGAACTCGTTGAGCCACTACACCGACTGGACTGTCGGCCACGTCCATGCAGGCGCCCTCGGCTGGGTTGCGCTGATCACCTTCGGCTCGATCTACACGCTGGTTCCGGCATTGTGGAAACGTGAGCGCATGTACTCCGCGGCTCTGATCGAGTGGCACTTCTGGCTCGCGATCGCCGGGACCCTGATCTACGTCTTCGCGATGTGGAATTCCGGCATCATCCAGGGGCTTATGTGGCGGACCTACACGGAAGACGGCGCGCTTGCCTATTCCTTCGTCGATTCCCTGGTGGCGATGTACCCCTATTACATCGCACGCGCCTTTGGCGGGCTGCTGTTCCTGATCGGCGCGCTTGTCTGCTGCTACAATATCTGGATGACGGTACGCACCGTCCCTCTTGTCGCCGCAAGAGGAACTGATGCGCCCGTCGTCGCCGTAGCTGTGCCGGGAGAATAGCATGCCTGAACTGTTCCACCGTAAGCTCGAGCGCTCGGCTATCGGCTTCGTCATCGCGATCATCGCCGCGGCGAGCGTTGGCGGTATCGTCGAGATCGCGCCCCTGTTCACCATCGACGAAACCGTCGAGCAGGCGCCCGACATGAGGGTCTACACGCCCTTGGAACTGGCCGGCCGCAACATCTACGTGCGCGAGGGCTGCTACGCCTGTCACAGCCAGATGATCCGCACCCTGCGCGACGAGGTCGAACGCTACGGCCCGTATTCGCTGGCCGTCGAATCTCAATACGACCGGCCGATGCTTTGGGGATCCAAACGGACGGGACCCGATTTGGCCCGCATCGGAGGCAAGTATTCCGACTTCTGGCACGTCGCGCATTTGACCAATCCGCGCGACATCGTTCCGGAATCGAACATGCCAAAATACGCTTGGCTCGCCCGGACGGCCCTCAAGACGGATGACCTTCCGGAACATTTGGCGGCTCAGAAGGCCCTTGGCGTTCCCTATACCGACGAGATGATCGAAAACGCCGCCCGCGACGCTTACGGCCAGGCAACGCCCGACAGCGATTTCTCCAGCGGGGTAACCGAACGCTACGGTGATGCGACCCTAGTCAGCGCTTTTGACGGCGTGACCACACATGTCACCGAAATGGACGCGCTCGTGGCCTATCTGCAAGTGCTGGGGCGGCTGACCGGTGCTGCGTATGAGAACACGGCCGCGCCGGAAGAGAAGCCGGATCCGGAAGGCTGAGGGGCGCAGGATGGATTTCGACCACGATACGCTCGTTGCCTTCTCCAAGAGCTGGGGCCTGATCTACATCATGGGCTTCTTCCTCTGCGTCGTCGTCTACGCCTTCTGGCCTTCCAACCGAAAAGGTTTCGACAGGGCCAAGACCAGCATCCTCGACCAGGACGACAAGCCATGGAAGTGAACGAGCGCGACCCAGCTACCGGCCGCGAGACAACCGGGCACGAGTGGAACGGCATCAAGGAACTCGACACCCCGGTGCCGCGCGGCGTCCTTATGTTCCTGATCGTGACGCACATCTGGGCGATTGCCTGGTGGTTTCTGGTGCCTGCCTGGCCGCTCGGCACCACCTACACCAAAGGTCTTTTAGGCATCGATCAGCGGACCACCGTCGAAGCCCGCGTCGTTGAAGGTCAGCGAGAGCGCTCCGGCTGGACGACCCGCCTCGAAACCGAACCCTACGATGTCATCCTGGCCGACGAGGCCCTGATGAAGACTGTCCGCAACACCGGTCGACAGCTCTTCGGCGACAATTGCGCAGCCTGCCACGGCCGCGATGGCAAGGGCGGCACCAACTACCCCGATTTGACCGACGACGACTGGCTGTGGGGCGGCGGCCCAGAACTGATCGAACAGACCATGCGGGTCGGCATCAACACGGCCCACCCGGATAGCAGGATCGGCCAGATGCCCGCTTTCGGCCGCGACGAGATGCTCGATCGTGAGCAGGTCCGCAATGTCGCCGCCTATGTCTATTCGCTGACCAATCCCGACTACTCGACGCCCGAAAACCTGGAGCGCATCGACGCCGGCAAGGAAGTCTTCGCGACCACCTGCGCAGCCTGCCACGGCGAGAATGCTGCGGGCAATCGGGACGTTGGAGCGCCAAACTTGACCGATGCCCACTGGATCTATGGCGGCAGCATGGACACGATCATCGCCTCCGTGCATGGGGGTCGCCAGGGCCACATGCCGACCTGGGACGAGCGTCTGACGACCGGGGAAATCCGCACGCTTTCGCTCTACGTGCACGACCTCGGGACGGTGCGACCATGATCCAACGTGCCCGCAGTCGCCTCCCCGGTGGATGGCTCGCCTGGCTGCTCGTCCCGGCGGGATTTCTGCTGTTTGCGGGCGCAAATGCGCATCTCGTCTACGTGGCGTTCCAATCGCAGCCAGCCTGCGTCGCGCATTTGAAAGATACGGGCGACAGCGGGGCCTATCGGGCCGCGAAGTCAGCGTGCTGAAGGAGAAGATGATGGGCGAGGCCGACAGATCCTACTGGCTGCTGAGCGAGACATCGGGCATCGGTGAGACCCGCGATCCAAGACTTCAGCGCCATCTTCCTGTGCTTGAGGGTCTGCGTTGGCTTGCTGCCGGCTGGCGCGATTTCTGGATCCGCCCGACCGCCAGCCTCGTATACGGGGTCGGTGTTTTCGTGCTCTCGATCGCCTTCATCTGGACGCTCGTCGAGTTCGGACGTGACTACATCCTGTTTCCCTCGCTCGCCGGCTTCCTGATCATCGCGCCGTTCCTGGCGATCGGGCTTTACGAGAAGAGCCGGGCGATCGGGGAAGGCCGCGAAATCGGTCTGGCGACGATGCACCGCGTTCGCCCCAGGGCCGGCGCGCAGATTTTCTTCACCGGACTGCTGCTCTGTCTGCTGACGCTGCTTTGGAACCGGGCAGCAGTCCTGCTGTGGGCGCTGTTTTTTGGTGTGACAGTCTTTCCCGGTCTCGACAACGTCGTCTGGACACTTCTGGGCACCCCCTACGGATGGGCGATGCTGATCATCGGGACGGCCATTGGCGGTCTGTTCGCTTCCTTTGCATTCGCAATCAGTGTCTTTTCGGTGCCGATGCTCCTTGACCGTCCCGTGGATGCGCTGACCGCCATGGCGACCAGCATGAAGCTCGTCTGGAACAATCTGCCGACAATGATTGCCTGGGGTGCCATGGTGCTTGTCCTGTTTGGCCTATGTGTCGCCACAGGTCTCATTGGTATGATTGTCATCTTCCCGCTTCTCGGACACGCGACCTGGCATGCCTACAAGGCCCTGGCTGGCCCGGAGGCCTAACCGATGAGTTGCTGTGCGCCGGGAGCAGAAGCTGCGCTGATGATCGGGCAGCACCCGATTGCACCACAGGAGATCGTGCTCGCGAGCAGAGACTTGGGGGACGGCACGCGGCAGACCGATCTTTCGGTTCCGCAGGCGCATTGCGCGGGATGCATCCACGCGATAGAGGCGACATTGACAAGCCTCGAAGGCGTCATTGGCGCGCGTGTCAATCTCACCGCCAAACGCGTCGCGATCAGGTGGCGCCAGGACAAGCCCGTCCCGCCCCTGATCGAAAGCCTGCGACGCGTGGGTTACGATGCGACCCTGACTGAGCAGGAAAGCGGACGCGGCGACCCGGAGATGGGTCGTCTTCTGCGCGCGACGGGTGTTGCCGGCTTCGCGGCGATGAACATCATGATGCTCTCGATCTCCGTTTGGTCGGGGTCCGACGACACCACGAAGAACATGTTCCACCTCATTTCCGGTGCTGTGGCCCTCCCGGCGCTGGCCTATTCGGGCCGCATCTTCTTTGCGTCGGCGTGGGCAGCGCTGCGAGCCGGGCGCACCAATATGGACGTGCCGATCAGCGTCGGGGTGCTGCTCGCATTCGGCCTCAGCGTCTACGACACGTTGACGGCGGGGCCGCACGCCTATTTCGACGCGGTCACGTCGCTGCTGTTCTTTCTGCTCGCCGGGCGCACCGCCGATCAAGCAATGCGTGGCCGGGCTCGCGAGGCAGTCAGATCACTTGCGCGAATGATGCCGCGCGGAGCAACGGTGCTGAAGTCAGACGGTGAGCGCGAATATCGCGATACGACCTCGATCCTGCCAGGCGACACTGTTCTCGTGCTGGCGGGAGAACGCATTCCCGCCGATGGAACCATCATATCGGGCACTGCGTCGCTCGACCTCTCCGTGGTAACGGGCGAGTCCGCTCCTGAGACAGCCGGGCCGGGAACCACCGTCCTGTCAGGATCGCTCAATCTGGACGGACCTCTCACGATCCGCGTCGATCGTCCCCAAAAGGATTCGTTCCTTGCCGACATGGTGGAGCTTATGGAGGCAGCTGAAACCGGGCGCGCCGGATATCGTCGGATTGCCGACCGGGCCGCGGCACTCTACTCGCCTGTCGTCCATGTTATCGCTCTCGCCGCTTTCGCCGGCTGGATGATTGGTACGGGAGACGTCCACCACTCGATGACGGTGGCGATCGCCGTTCTCATCATCACCTGCCCTTGCGCGCTCGGCTTGGCCGTTCCGATGGTTCAGGCGGTTGCGGCGAGGCGGCTGTTTACGCTGGGAATGACGCTGAAGGACGGCGCAGCACTCGAGCGGCTTGCAGAGGTCGATCACGTCGCCTTCGATAAGACCGGCACCCTCACCTCGGGCCTGCTCATGGTCACGTCGTACACCGTGCCGAAAAACCACATCGAAGCGGCCTGCGCCCTGGCCAGCCTGTCCGCTCATCCCGCCTCGCGGGCGATCGCCGCACTATGCCAATGCCGCGCGGAGGTGGAAAACGTGCGCGAGGTTCCTGGGAACGGCATCGAGGGCACAATCGGCGGCCGCAATTATAGGCTTGGACGCGGATCCTGGGTCGCAGGCGTCTCGGGCGATCCAGACAGCCCGACGGAAACATGGCTCTCCGCGGATGGAGACGTGCGGGGCGCGTTCCGGATCTCGGACAGCCTGCGTCTCGGAGCAGTCGCTGCCATGCGCCGACTGAACGAAAGCGGACTGACGGTAGAAATTTTGTCCGGCGATAACGCCGCCGAGGTGACGAAAGTCGCGCGACAGCTCGGCGTTCCGACCGCTGCCGGAGGCATGCTTCCTGCCGACAAAGTGGAACGTCTCGGCGTGCTGCACGCCGCTGGCCAAAAAGTATTGATGGTCGGCGATGGCCTCAACGATGCACCGGCATTGGGGGCAGCCCACGTGTCGATGGCCCCCTCCTCGGCCGCGGATGTAGGCCGCAACGCCGCAGATCTTGTCTTTCTTGGCTCCAGCCTTGAAAGCGTTCCGGAGGCAATCGACATCGCACGGACGGCTAGGCAGCTTGTGATGCAGAACATCGCGCTTTCGATCTTTTACAACCTTTTGGCCCTTCCCCTCGCCGTCGCCGGATATGTGACGCCGCTGATAGCCGCGGTGGCGATGTCCTCCTCCTCGATCCTGGTCGTGGCCAACGCTCTACGTCTCTCGAGGGCAGCCAAGCGAAAGGCGAATAATCCACAGGGTGCGAATATCGCCATGCAATTCGAAGCGGCAACATGAGCTACGCGATCTGGCTGGCCCCCCTTGGCCTTGGTATGGGCTTGGTCGGCCTCGTCGCGTTCCTGTGGTCGATGAAGAGCGGCCAACTCGAGGATCTCGAGGGTGCCGCACACAGGGTGCTCCTGAACGAAGGAGCCGACGTGCCGTTAACCAGTAGCCAGCAGGCGGGTTTAAGCAGGAAAGATCACGACGATGGATGAGACTGGCGACAGGAAATTCGACTGGGTTGCGGGGCTGGCGAGCCTATCCGGCGCCGCCGTGATGATACCAAGCCTTACCGCGCTTGCGGTGACGCTGATCGCGGTGATTTTCGCCATTTTCTAGCCGCAACCATCACCGCCCTACCGACAGCAATGCCGACCAACGATGAACGGCGTCCGACCCATTGCACGGTCGGAATAGGCGGCGATTTCACTCCCCTCGCCTATGAAAACACTCGAGGATCCTGGTTATTTCCTCGCGATACCGTGCCGAAGAATGCCATTCGTCCGACGACGTGAACAAAAAGCGGCCCATCCGCGTTTCCCCAATCCTTACGAGAGGAGAAAGCGAATGGACTGGAATCGCGTCGAAGGAAACTGGAAGCAGGTCAAGGGCAAGATCAAGGAGCAGTGGGGGAAACTCACTGACGACGATCTTGATCAGATCGCCGGCAAGCGTGATCAACTCGAAGGCAAGATTCAGGAACGTTACGGCCTGGAGAAGGACCGCGTTAGATCCGATGTCGACACTTGGTACGGCCGGCAGGGCTGGTAGTCTGGCGAACCCCCGAAAAGCGGGCTCAACTGTCATGCCCGCTTTTCCTTTTGTTTTAACGCCTTTTTCCAGCCAATAATTATGCCCCAACTGTGGGTTCAGTCGATAATCCGCCGTGCTGGTCGTAAAACGTTAAGACTATCATCAAACGCATGCTTCACTATTCGCCGCTAGATTGACCTAACGGCGTTAAGGCCGGAGAGGTGCGTTGTTGCTCCGGTTTCAGAATTCCATCCTGGAGATGATTGCGAAAGGCGAGCCGCTTGAGGTAACGCTCGATCGTCTCTGCATTGAAGCTGAGCGGCTGCTATCGGGCGGCTGCTGTGCGATTGTCTCTGTCGACCCGTCGGGACGGTTAGAGTGTGTTTCGGCACCGGGGTTTCCGGAACCCTATCGCCATGCGCTGAATGCGATCGTCGTTGGCCCTGATGTTGGAAGCTGCGGAACAGCCATCTATTTGAACAGGCAGGCGTGCGTCACGGATATTGAAGTCGATCACAAATGGGCGTCCTTTCGCTCACTGGCCCTTCCTCTGGGACTGAGAGCCTGTACCTCCTCCCCTGTCCGCGACCAGAATGGAAAAGCGGTCGGAGCTTTCGCGATCTGCTTTCGCGACAAACGGCCGCCGACCGATGACGAGCAAGAAGTCTTGGCTGCCTGCATCAATCTCTGTGAACTCGCAATGCGACGGCATCGGCGGGTCATCGACAGAGAACGCCGCGCAACGATCGATTCTCTCACAGACTTGCCCAATCGATCGGCATTCGACGAAGCCCTGGCTTGTCTGCGTTGCGAGTTCCCAGGCAGTTGGGGCCTGTTCGTCCTCGACATCGACAATCTGAAGGTGACGAACGATACATTCGGCCACGAGGCGGGCGATGTGCTCATCCGTGCGGTAGCAAGCCGGATATCGGCTTCGCTTAGTCCGGACGTGACGTTCAGGACTGGAGGAGATGAGTTCACCACCATCCTCCAGGATCGAGAGGGATTGCACGACCTGTATCATACCGCGCAGGTCGTTCTGAGCGCGCTGTCGGCGCCGGTGCCCATCGGGGGACATACGGTCATTCCAAGGATCACCATAGGAGGAGCGGTACTTGCACCTCAGGACAGCAATCCAGAGCTGGTTCGGCGCAACGCCGACTTCGCTTTATACCACGCCAAGGAAACACAGCGCGGCGGCTTCGTCCGGTATTGGCCGGGGATCGGCACGCGCATGGCTCTGCGTCGAGACTCGATCCGCGATGTCGCGGAGGCCCTACGCGAGGGGCGAATTGACGCCCAATACCAGCCAGTGTTGCGGTTGGACAGCGGGCTAATTGTCGGCTTCGAAGCATTGAGCCGCATGACCAACGCCGCCGGCAAGGTCTTGCCTGCTTCGATGTTCCAGGAGGCATTTGCCGACGCGCGCGTGGCATCGGAGCTGACTGACCGGATGCTGACACGCATCACTTCGGACATCCGCCGTTGGCTTGATCAGGGGCTGTCTGTGAAGCACATCGGTTTGAACGTCAGTTCTGCCGATTTCTATGCTGGCGATCTGGCGGTGAAGCTGCAAAGAAGTTTCGATGCCAACAACCTCTCGCTGGCGCATCTGGTGCTCGAGGTGACGGAGAACGTCTATGTGGGGCAGCGCGACCGCGTCGTCAGCGACGGCATTGCAGAACTGAGGGCGAAAGGAGTTCGTGTTGCACTGGATGACTTCGGCACGGGCTTTGCCGCTCTCACCCATCTTCTCACCATGCCTGTCGACGTTCTGAAAATCGATCAGTCATTTGTTCGCCGCTTAGCGCCCACGGACCCAAGCGCTGCGATCGTCCGTGGCGTGCTTCAAATTGCGCGTGATCTGGGAATAGACGTGGTGGCGGAAGGCGTGGAAACTCACGATCAGGCCACGACACTGCGCGCTATGGGTTGCCTGATGGGACAAGGCTATGCATTCGCCAAGGCGGTGCCTCGCGAAAGAGCCGCCGACATGCTCCGCCACCACGGTGAAGGTATGATTGGGGCCACTCCCTTGCCGGTGATCAAGGGTAGAAATTCAGAACTGTCCGCCTCCGTCGCATAGCTGGTCGATTGCTTTTCGGTCTACCGATTGCCGTTAAACTCAGGCCGTTTTGCTCGCCTAACATTGACTTTTCCCCCAGCAACGACCACGTTCATTGTATGCGCACCGCCTGCTGCCATCTTCAGCTGCTGAACAGGGCGTGCCCCATCGCGGGCACCTGACCCCCGGCCTGGCGCGTCGCGATCCGGCCGAGGGGCGGATCGTTATCCCGGTCACAATGCCGGCCAATCGCGACAATCAATATTTCAACTGTGATGCGGCCTGCTCGTTGATGCGAGCGGCGTATAAGAGGTCAACATGTCAGGTTCCACCACAAGGCGGCGCAAGCCTCCGATCACAATCCGGCAATCAGACCATGGTGCGCTGACGCGTCTGGCAGAATCGATTGCCGACAGGAACCCGGCCGTGTCGGAAGAACTGCTGACCGAACTCGACCGTGCCAAGATTGTCGATGACGCACGGCTGCGAGACGATGTCGTGCGCATGGGCTCCCGGCTGCGTTACACCACCGATACCGGCGAGGATCGCTCTGTCACCCTCGTCTTTCCCGGCGAGGCAGATATCGCCGAAGGGCGCATCTCGGTGCTCACACCAATCGGGGCTGCCCTCATAGGACTCTCGCAAGGGCAATCGATCGACTGGACCGCGCTTGACGGTCGCGTTCACCGACTGACGGTCGAGCGTGTCGACCCTCCGGTGGGACAGATGGATATCCGGCAGGCATCATGACGAACCCCTCGCGGCTTGCCCTTTTCGGAGGCTGTCTCATCGCAGGATCGTGACCCCTGTGCCGCTTCGCGGCCAGGGGCTTCTCCACCTTCGTTTCGAAACCGATCCGCTCCGCAAGCGGAGCGCTGGAGATCTGCGATGCCGCACGAAACCTGCATTCTCACCACCAAGGACTTCACGATCCTGGAAGTCATGTTCGACCGCAGTCCTGACCCGTCTGCGGCGATGCCAGTGCTTCTGCGTCGTAAGCTGGACACCGCCAGAGTTGTGTTCCGTGACGACGTTGCGTCGGACGTGGCAACGCTTAGCAGTCGCATCTCCTTTTCAGTTGACGGTCGCGGCCCGGACAGCCGCGTTCTCTCACATGACCGGATGAATTCGCCCACTGGGCTGTTTCTGCCAATTACGACCCTGCGCGGTTTGGCTTTGCTTGGATTGGCCGAGGAACAGGCAATCACCATTGCGGACAATGACGGCGTCGAGACATGCATTCGGCTAGAACGGGTGCTTTATCAACCCGAAGCTGCAAGACGGGAGAAGGCGGCTATGGCGCATGCTGCCACGCCAGAGATGCGGCGTTCATCCCTACGGGTCATCTCGGGTGCTCTCGCGACGGACCAGCGGAAAGCCTTTGCTTGTCTGGCGGTCGCTGATGACAGCGACGCTCCGGGGCCTACGGCGGCCTAGCAAGTCACTCAGACGAGCGCGGCCACTCACGCTGGCCTCAACAGACCCGTCGCGCCCGGCTAGGTGCTTTGCAAACCGCGGAATCGAATACCGTTCCGCACCGTCAGGCGATTTGGTCGAACGTGCATTGCCGCGGGTTCTTGTCCGGCCGCCACCGCTGGAGTTTGGTGCCGTGCCGGAACCGATCGCCGGTGACATGGTCGAAACGCACCTCGACCACGAGCTCAGGCCGCAGCGGCTCCCACTTTCCGCTGCGTTCCGTGCTCCACCGGCTTGGCCCGCCGGGCGCCTTCCCGGTGAAGCTCGGTTCTCCTCGAAATGTCTCCAGGCGCCGGGTAAGATCGGGTCGCTCCTTATTGCTGATGGTAGATGTAAAGCCAACATGGTCGAGCTTACCCTCATCGTTGTAGAGACCAAGCAACAGAGATCCCACCTCCGGCCGGCTCGCCAGATTCCGAAATCCGCCGACGACGCAGTCGGCGGTGCGGATCCGCTTCACCTTCACCATGGCGCGCTCGCCGCTCAAATATGGCTCGTTAAGCCGCTTCGCGACGATGCCATCCGTTTTTCCGTGACCTGCGCCCTCCAGCCAAATCTCGGCCTCCCGTCGAGCGAAGGTGATGGGTGAGAGCTCGATATCGGGCGTTTCAGCGGATTGAACAAATTCCTCCAATGCCGCTCGTCGAACCGTCAGCGGCTTTCCGGCCAGGATTTCGCCGCAGCCATCGGCCAGCATGTCAAACAGAATGAGGTTTGCTGGCGTTTCGGCTGGCAGCTTTTGGATCCGACTCTCCGCCGGATGCAGTCGCATCTGCAAGGCGTCGAAGGAATATTGCCCATCGCGCTCGATCACGATCTCGCCGTCGACGACAAATTGCGGTGCGGGTAAAGCACGCAGGCGTTCCATCAGTTCGGGAAAGTAGCGTCCAAGCGGCTTGCCGGATTTGGCGCGGATGTCGACGATGCCACCTGCCTTGAAGGCGAGGCAACGGAAGCCGTCCCATTTGGGCTCATACTGCCAAGGTCCGCCGTGGTCCGGAATCGTCTCCCCCAGCTTCGCCTCCATGGGCGCGGTGTCGACAGGCAGCGGGAAGCTGGGAACAGCCATGCGAGCTTTACACAACGAACGATTGCCAGGCGGCCGCCAACGGACCGCCGGACCCATAGACCGGATCCTTCTTCGGTTTGGGTACTGCGGGAATGGACTTCACCGCACGTGAGTGCTCTTCGGCATCGGTGCATTCATCATAAGCGCCTTCAGGCGGATAGGCACCGACGACCAGGAAGTCATCGCTCGCCCCGAGTGACTGATGACCCGTGCCGGCCGGCAGGATCGCGACGTCTCCGGCCTTAAGCGAAAGCTTGCGGCCGCGCCGGCCGCCGAACCGCACCTCGCCCGACCCGCGTGCGATGCCAAGGACCTCGTGGATGCTCGAATGATAGTGGACATAGTCGTAGATGCCGTTTCGCCAGGATTTGCCCCAACCGTTCCTCTCAAACAGTTCCTCGAACACGGCGGCGGGATCGAAGACTTCGGTAAACTTGACCGCGCCGCGATAGACGATAAGCGGCCAATGCGGATGATTGGGAATCACGCCGTCGTCCTTGAACCAAAACGTGTTGGCTTTGCGAAGACGAACGGGTTCCTCCAGCTCACTCGGCGCGAGCCGTTGCCAGCCTGTGACCCGCTCCACGATCTTCTTTCTGCTTTCAAGAATCGACATCGATTTTCTTTCCTGCCGGCGATCGGTAGCAACGCGGGCTCGAATACCCTGTTCCGCCGAGGACGCGTTCAGACTTTCTCGGATGCCGCATCGCCACTATCTCTGTGACGGACCTGATCGAAGACACGAATGGCACAACGCACCGGCAGCGCCGATCTCCCCCTTCATAACGGCCGCGTTCCTCCCTGGCTGGGGCAGCGGATGGCCTCTCTCGGCGCGGTCGTCTGCCAGGCAATCGTGCATCACTATGGTCGTGACGAGTTGTTGCGGCGGCTGGCTCATCCGTTCTGGTTTCAGTCGTTCGGCGCCGTGATGGGCATGGACTGGCACTCCTCCGGCATCACCACCAGGGTCATTGGCGCGCTGAAGCGCGGGCTGGCACCACTGTCCAACGAACTTGGCATTCACGTCTGCGGCGGCCGCGGCAAACACTCGCGCAGAACCCCCGAAGAACTGATGGCGCTCGGCGAGCGCATTGGTTTCGACGGCGACGCGTTAACCCGCGCCAGCAGGCTCGTCGCCAAGGTCGACAGTGCGGCGGTCCAGGACGGCTTTGATCTCTATCTGCACGGCTTCTTCGTCACCGACGACGGGCGCTGGACCGTTGTCCAGCAAGGGATGGATGGTGATCGGGGCCAAGCGCGGCGCTATCACTGGCATTCCGGCGACGTGACCGACTTCGTCGACGCGCCGCACAGTGCCATCGATGGCCCGAACCAGGGCGAAATCGTCAACCTTGCCGACAGGCGCGCTGCGCGCTCACGCGCCGCACAACTCGATCTGCTAGCTGACCTCGGACCTGACGGCCTCGCCGATCAATATGCAGCGATCGTCGGTCGGCAAGAGGCGCAGCAAACGCTCCCGCATCTGACTATGCCCGCCCATCACGACGTGCGATCGAGCGACGTTTTCGTGCGCCGTCTGCACAGCACTCTGGCGGCAGCTGCGGAACGCGGTCCCCTCGACTTTCCCGACTTGCTGCTCACCCCCGGCGTGGGTGCGCGGACGGTGCAGTCCCTCGCAATGGTCGCCGAGGTGGTGCATGGAACGCCTTATCGCTTCCAGGATCCCGCCCGGTTTTCACTCGCACATGGCGGTAAGGACCGACATCCCTACCCCGTTCCCGTGAAGGTCTATGACGAGACGATCCGTGTCTTGAAATACGCCGTGCAAAAGGCCAAGCTCGGCCGGGAGGAGGAATTGGCAGCCATACGCCGGCTCGACGAGCAGGCGCGTCACCTCGAAAAGACCGCGACTGGCCCCTCTTTCGAGGAGTTTGTCGCCAACGAACGTGCCGCCTCGCCAGCCTATGGTGGCCGATCGGTGTTCGGTTGGGAAACGCGTGATGGAACGGAGGGAGCTCCGGCCGCTGAACAACAGCCCGCAGAGCAGCGTCGATGAACCTAGGTCAGCTCTGATCCCCCTTGCGGGCCGCGATACCCATCGAGACCGCGACGCCGTCGCCCGCCGCAATGCCTATTTTGCGCCGCACCGCATCCTTCAACCGCAGCAGGTAGGTGCCATCTCTTGGGAATAGGGACGTCCCGAATACCGCGCCCGCGATCTCGGCCTCGACGGGAATGACGCCCCATCTGTAGGTCACAAGGTTCGATACCCGTTTGATCTCAGCACCTTGGTCCAGCGGGAGCGGCGCGAAAAAGTATGGCGACGGTCCTCGCCAAGGAATGACTGTTGTTTCGAATTTCAAGGAGAGCATCATGTCGGGAGAACATGTCATCTCGGCTCGAAGCGCAGGAAGCCCTCACAATACCAGGTTTCGCTTGGAGCGATCGAGCACGAGTACGTTGGTCAGATTCAATAGAAGGACGGATCCATGGACGGGTGGGAAGCGCTGGATATTCTCATGAGATTGTGTGCGGCCGGGGTGATTGGCGCGGCGATCGGCTGGGAGCGTCGAGCGCATCACAAGGCGATCGGTATTGCCGGCATGGTGCTGATCGCCGTCGGATCCGTGACCTATATGCTTCTTGCGACGCATCTTTCCGAGACCGACGCAAGCGCTGTCAGCCGCACGCTGCAGGGGTTCCTGTCAGGCATCGGGTTCCTCGGCGGAGCGGTCATTTTCAAGAGCGGCTTCGACGTGAAAGGGATCAAAGCCGCAGCGGCGATTTGGATCACGGGAGCGCTCGGCCTTGCGATCGCGACGTCTTATTGGGGCTTGGGCGTGGTGGTTGGGGTCGTCACTGTGGTGGTGCTCTTAATTGCTGACAGCTTTCCCGATGAGGTCCGTGAGGCGAAACAGGAACAGGAAGATCCCCAATAGCAAACTGGTCCGTCGCGCCGGTCGCTCTTGCGTGCAGATCGCAGCCTCGACCCATCGATCAGACAGCAACCCAGTAATGCTCGGATGACCACGCTAGCCCGGTGACGTCGGCAAAGGGATGATGGGGCACCGATAGCGCGGTATAGCCTCACGCGACATTTCGCGATGCACCATTATTTTGTGCATTGCAAAATCTTGAGACGAGATTACCATCGTTCTCGTTGGCCATCTCCTCCTCCCAGATGTGATGCCGACATTGGGAATGGTGCACCTCCTCCCGCACCGCTTTCGAAATCTGGCCCGCTGCCACTCCTCCCGGCAGCGGGCTTTTCATTTTGGACGCCCCGGGGGCCGTCCCGTTGACAAGGACATCTCGCGCGCCCTACTGGGCGAGGTTTGCTCGGCCTCACTTGGCATCACCTCTTCTTTGGCAGAGGTTTGCCTGTCTCCTCAATCACCACGTTTGGTATTTTGCCGCCCTCCATCAAAATCTCTTTCAAACCATCCTGGACAATCTCGCGCGGCGCAGCTTCGACCGTGGGTCGGTTCGTACTATCGCCTCGAGAGCGGTCCCGCTCCAAATCGCTTGCAGCTATCTCTGTGGCAATCTCACCAGGTGCCGTGGAAGCGATGAGGCCAAGTCCGGCCGCGTGCTCGGCCATCGCCAGACTGTCCGCCGCGAGAACCATGCTGCTGCCGGCCTTCAGAACCTCGGCCGCCAGTTTCTCCATTTCTCCCATGCGTTCCGGCTTGCGGGAAACGTTGCGTATGTAGACCGCAACGACGCGGTTAGGATGCTCCGCGACAATCTTATTGTAGATCTCTGGATCGTGCTGCCCGCTATCTCCAATCAGGACAAAGGGCAGATCGCTGTAAAGATCGAGCATCTTGCGGATCAGGTCCCGCTTGTGATCCTCAGCCCTGCGCGGCAGCGGACTTGTCCAGGAGATGCCCCATTCCCGGAGAAACAGGATCGGTCCCACCGGGATGTTCTGACGGCGGAAAAACTCCTCAATCACCTCGTAGATGCCCCAGGGCGCACGCGAGACGTAAAGCATGGGATTGCTCTCGCGACCGGAGCGACCCGAATACAGCGCTCGGTACAAGGCTCCCACTCCCGGAAACGCTTCCCGGCTTTCTGCGTCCGCGACGAACAGGCGCCAGAGCATGATCAGCTTGTTGGCAACCCCTGTCTTCATGATCGTGTCGTCGATGTCGCTGATCACGACGTAGCGGCATTGTTCGGAGGGAATGAATACCTCAGCCTGCGCCCGAACCGCTCGCGGGGTTTCGACGCTTATGTCCACAGTGTGCCAAAGCACATCGCCCGGCGGCGTAGATTCGGGACGCATGTGGATGCGAAAGTAGCCGTCGGGATCGGTTTTGACCTGCTCCTTGGCGCCGTAGAACTCTGCCGTGACAACTACGTCCGGAAGGGAGTGGCGGGTAATGCGTCGCCTGACCTCGCGCAATTGGTCTAGGATGCTATTGGTGTTGGCCCGCTGTTTGGGCTTCGGCGATTGTCGGAAAACGCGTCCGATGCAGAATATTTCGCTTCGCGATCCGTAGCCGCGGTTGGCAGTAATCGCAATGCCGCCCGTAGAACTCGCCTCGCGAACCGGTTTGGCGAAGACCGCCAGGACACGGGCTAAAGCCTTTCGCCATCTCGAGGTGGGACTATGTGAGCCCGGGTTCATCTCCCACCTTCATTCGGAGATGTTCGCAGGTCAAGGCGCGCGTTGTCGTCGACCCCCAGGAACGCGCGACCCCGCAATCGTCAGGTGGGCGGCATCCCTCCGGTGAGGGCCGCCTTGTCGGCTGAGGGCGATCGTCGGAAGTCCTAGGGATAATCCTAGGAGTAGCTCCATGACGATGGCTCGGGTGGAGGTGATCACTTCGGTCGAGAGACGCCGTCGATGGTCGCGGGATGAGAAGGAACGCCTGGTTGCGGCATCCTTCGAGCCCGGAGTGACGGCCTCGGAGGTTGCGCGCGCGGCGGGCATCCACGTCAGCCAGTTGTTTCGATGGCGCAAGGACCTGTGCGACCGTGTCGAGCCGGCGCCGGCGTCCCTGGTTCCCGTCGAGGTGGTTCGCGCTTCTGCTCCGCCTGCCGTTGAGACGCCGACGGCATCGGCAACCCGCGGTTCGCGTCGGAGGAAGGGCGGCATCATCGAGATTGAGCTGGGCGGCGGGCGCCGCGTTCGCGTCGATCGCGATGTCGATGCTGAAGCACTGCGGCGTGTCCTGGACGCACTCGGGTCCCGATGATCCCGGTTCCGAGCGGCGTACGTGTGTGGCTGGCGACCGGCCATACCGACATGAGGAAGGGCTTTCCGGGCCTGGCGCTGGTGGTGCAGGAGACGCTGAAGCGTGATCCGCACGCCGGCCACCTGTTCGTCTTCCGTGGCCGCCACGGCGACCTGATCAAGGTCCTGTGGCATGACGGACAGGGCGCCTGCCTGTTCTCAAAGCGACTGGAGCGGAGGCGCTTCATCTGGCCGTCGCCGGCCGACGGAGTGGTCACGATCACGCCGGCGCAGCTCGGATATCTGCTCGAAGGCATCGACTGGCGCATGCCACAGAAGACGTGGCGGCCGATGGCGACGGGCTGACGATTTTGGTCTTGAACGTAGCGGCGGATGTGATTCCATCGCCTCATGTCCGCCGCTGAATCGCTCCCTTCCGACCTCGCCGCCGCGCACAAGATGATCCTCGCGGAACGAGCCGCGCGCGTAGAGGCCGAGGCACTTGCCGCGCGCGCGGCGGCAGTCAGTTCAGGTACGGAGGCATTGATTGCGCGGCTGAAGCTGGAGATCGAGAAGCTCAGGCGCGAGCTTTACGGTGCCCGCTCAGAGCGCAAGGCCAGGCTGCTTGAGCAGATGGAGCTTCAGCTCGAGGATCTGGAAGCCGATGCCACCGAGGATGAACTCGCCGCCGAGCAGGCAACAGCTCAGATGCAGGCGGTTCGCTCGTTCGAACGCAGGCGGCCGTCGCGCAAGCCGTTCGCGGAGCACCTGCCGCGTGAGCGCGTCGTCATCGCCGCGCCGGAGAACTGCCCCTGCTGCGGATCGACCAGGCTGTCGAAGTTGGGCGAGGACGTCACCGAGACGCTGGAGGTGATCCCGCGTCAGTGGAAGGTCATCCAGACAGTGCGCGAGAAGTTCTCGTGCCGGCAGTGCGAGGCGATCACCCAGCCGCCGGCGCCGTTCCATGTCACACCGCGCGGCTTCGCCGGCCCGAACCTGCTTGCCATGGTGCTGTTCGAGCAGTTCGGTCAGCATCAGCCGCTGAACCGGCAAAGCGAACGCTACGCCCGGGAAGGCGTCGATCTCAGTCTGTCGACGCTGGCCGACCAGGTCGGGGCGTGCGCGGCGGCGCTGCGTCCGTTGTACGCACTGATCGAGGGGCATGTGCTCTCGGCGGAGCGGCTTCACGGCGACGACACGACGGTGCCGATCCTGGCGAAGGGCAAGACCAACACCGGCCGGGCCTGGGTCTATGTCCGCGACGACCGACCCTTTGGGGGAGCAGCACCTCCGGCTGCGCTGTTCCATGCCTCGCGAGATCGGTCGGGCACTCATCCGGAACGGCATCTGAAGCAGTTCACCGGCATTCTGCAGGCCGATGCCTATGCTGGCTACAACAGGCTTTACCTCCCGGATCGCAAGCCCGGACCGGTGACGGAGGCGCTGTGCTGGAGCCATGCCAGGCGCAAGTTCTTCGTGCTGCCGACATCGCCGCCAATACACGGCGGGCAAAGACCGCGCCGCCGATCTCGCCGATCGCCTTCGAGGCCGTCAGGCGCATCGATCTGCTGTTCGACATCGAGCGCGGCATCAACGGCCTGGCTGCCGAGCAGCGTCTTGTCGCGAGGGCCGAAAGGAGCGCGCCGCTCGTCGCCGAACTGGAGGAGTGGATGCGCGGCGAGCGCGCCAGGCTCTCGCGCCACGCCCCGGTCGCACAGGCAATCGACTACATGCTCAAGCGCTGGGACGGGTTCACGCGCTTCCTCGATGACGGACGCGTCTGCCTCACGAATAACGCCGCTGAACGCGCGCTGCGCGGACTGGCCCTTGGCCGCAAGGCGTGGCTGTTCGCCGGCTCGGACCGCGGCGCCGATCGCGCAGCGATCATGTACGCGTTGATCGGCACGGCGAAGCTCAACGATGTGGATCCGCAGGCCTCGCTCGCCGAGGTGCTCGCCCGTATCGCCGACACGCCGCAGAGCCGGCTGAGCGATCTCCTGCCGTGGAACTGGACGGTGCATCCTGCAAGATTGGCGGCATGAGCCACGTCGATCGCATCGCCCGCATCAGGATCCAACTCGATGACTGGCGGCCCGCAATCCGGCGGCGCGTCGAGGTGCCGCTGACGGCAACGCTCAAGGCCTTGCACGACGTCATCCAGGCGGCCATGCCGTTCGACGACGATCACCTGTTCGAGTTCCGCGCCGACGGAAAGCGCTACGCGATCCCTGATCCCGAATGGGATAGCTTGCGCGATAAAACCTACTCGGCGAAGACGATGCGGCTCGGCACGCTGGTCGATCGCGGCATCACGCAACTGGCCTACACCTACGACTTCGGTGACGATTGGCGGCACACCATCGTGATCGAGGCAATCGCCGACGCCGATCCCGCTGCCGAGTATCCCCGCTATATCGACGGCACTGGCCGTGGCCACCCGAAGATGTCGGCGGCATCCCGGGCTTCGAAATGTTCCTCGACGCTATCGCCGATCCCAAGCACGAGCAGCATCGCGAACTCAAATGCTGGCATGGCCGTCCGTTCGACCCCGCACATGCTGCTGATGACGAAATCCAGACCCGGATGAAAAAGCTCGCCAGGCGCCGCGCCCTCGGCAAGATCGGCTTCGAGAAAAGCCGCAGTCAGCCACGCTGACGATCCGAGGCGGCCGCGGTCCTCGCCGGAGGCTTACGGTGGGCCGTCAGCTTCAAGAGCATCGCCCGAACTCAATACTCGGCTGCGTGCAACGCCACAGCACTTAGATCACGGTCGACAGCGCAAGTCATGCCATGCGTGAAAAGGCGGGACGCAGCACCATCGCCTCCATAACCTGCAAGTTGGCGGCTCCAGCGCCCGCGCCACCGAGTCACGGTCGCAGAGCTTACGGCGCGGCCCTCAGGCATGCATTCTCCAGCGATGGGCTCCGCCGGAAATCAATGTCTTCTGGAAAAGGCGGTCAGACCAGCCGACAACACAGCGATCCCCAGGAGGCCAATGATGATCGCCCGGGACGGCACAGACGACAGTCTGTTCGTCGTCCCAGCGTTGCGGTCAGCGTTGGGAGCAGAGAACGCCATGGCGCCTTGCGTTTTGATGGCGGCATCCGAACTTGCAACCAAGGCTCTCAGGTCAGGGCGGCTCCCGTGACGAATCGAGTACGCCCTTGTTAATTCAGCGCCGAAAAGAAAAATGATTGAGGAGTAAAATACCCAAAGCAGGATTATGAACAGGCCACCTGCAGCCCCATAAGACGAAGCCACATTACTTGAACCAAGATATAGGCCTATCAACGTCTTACCCACTGTAAAAAGTATGGCAGTAATGAGTGCTCCAATAAGAACATCCCTCCAAAGCAGGTTCCGATCTGGCAAAACCTTATAGATAGCGGCAAAAAGCAGCGTCACCAGAGCGAGCGAAACCAAGACGTTAATTGCCTGCAGAATTACCGCGCCGAACGGCAAGCGTGCCGTGATGAAATCACTGAGAATGGAAATCGCCGCGGTGGCTGCCAACGAGACAAGCAATAAAAACCCTAATGCCGCGACAAGGCCAAGACTCGCTGCTCTCGCTCGCACAAGCGTAGAGAGCGAGACGGGGGCCGGCTCAACCTTCCAGATCTTGTTCAAGGTCGACTGCATCTCTCCGAACACCCCTGATGCTGTAATCAGGAGTGTGATGACGCCAACAACGGCCGCTACTACGCCAGACGACGTATCTCGGGCGCTCCGCAAAGCGGTTTCTATTAATTCGGCACTTTGCGCCCCCATCAATCCTGAGAGCTGAGCGGACAATGCTACCTGCGAAGCGTCGTGCCCAAATGCCAAGCCGGCGATCGCGACAACGATCAGCAACACCGGCGATAATGCTGTGACAGCGAAAAATGCCATGGCTGCGCTATGACTTATTGCGTCATCGGAGAAGAAGCCACCGACTGCTTCCTTGATGATGTCAAATATCTGTCGGGCCTGAATGATCATTTTGTGAACCTTATCCCCTGCTCGGTGACCCGTGTCACCACCCAGTCCAACTCGAAGGGAGTGCCGAGAGCATAGCACATGCATTTGCTAGGCCCTTCGTTTGATCGAGACGGAATTGACGGAGTTCGCGGATTTCAACGAGGAATTTGGGAGGAGGCTGTTCCTCAAGCATTTGCATGATCTTAGCCATCAGCGCGTCGCGAGCCGGTTTCGATTTTTTCTCGGTCGGGTTCGGCTGCGGCTGCACCTTGTTCTTCGATATCGTTCTCCACGCCTTCCAATCCGGCTGGGATGTCTCCCGCGAGCAGCTTCTCCTTCGCCCGCCCATAGCATGCACTCGGCGGGCAATATCTCTCCTGATGTTTGGCAGCGTCCAACTAGTCGCCGCCTCTTTCCCGTTGTCAGCGATAAGCAATGGAGAGGGTGGCTGACGGACTGATCGATTACCATGCTGCCGTCTGCAATCTTGGCCGCGCTTGGAGAGCCCGACCAGGCCATCCATCGAAGGCACGTTCAGCGGCGAGATTTGACTGTATCCACACGATCAGGTCGGCAAGCAGGCTATCGCCCACGCGGTCTCAGCCTCGTTGCCGTTCGAACATCCTGCGCCACCGCACTGCTCGCTCGGAGCCACTGACGCACTTCCTGGAAAACCTGCTGACTACCAGCGGGATCCTCCAAGGTCAGGATGACCGCAAAAGCTACACCTTCCGCGGGAAACTGCGCTTCAGCACGAACAAGGCTGGTGACCTCAAGCCGCCATTGTGACGAGCTTCCGTTTTCGACGAAGGTGCTCTCATACTGCTTGGCCGGCCACCATTTCAGGCCGTGATCGATGAGCGCTTTCTCAGGTATCGCGAGATTGGTCGACTTCGGCAAGTAGCGGGCAGCTATCTGGTTCGTGAAGCGGATACCGCCGTCCGATGCAGGCTCCGCCTGGCGCTGTTTCAGTGCCGCCTCGAGATTGACGCGAACGAATTCGGCGCCGAAAGCCGGATCGAGTGGCGGTGCGTAAACTAGGGTAATCTTGGCACGTCCGGAGCAGCGCCCATCCGTCACCAAGCTCTGCGGCCACGTAAATGGGAAGCGGAGAATGACCGGCTTCTTCTCGCCTATGCTGAGGCGACTTTGAAAAAGCAGCGTGATCTGATGGTCGTCCGTTTCCAGCATCGTGCTGACAGCTTGGGGCTTGCCGAAACCCGCGAACTGACGACCGATGTCTCTGAGGCCGCGCTTCGTCAGCGGTTCAGGCATCGCCGTGTGGTGCAGCAGCATGGCCCGCAGTGCTTCGACGGAAAGACCGCCCTCGGTCGCCGTGTCGAGGCCGGCGAGCGTACGCGCGACGAGCGGCGCGGCGAAACTCGTACCGACAACGCTCTGCCTGCCGCCCGCAGAAGACAATGATGAAAGCCCGGTCAGCTTTCCCGGCGCGCTACCCCCTGTCCCGCCATAGCAGGCGACATCCGGCTTCACGCCAACCTGCAGGCCTGGCCCACGCGTCGTATACACGGTTGGCGCGTCGGCGATCTGATCGGTGTTCGGAGGATTGAGCGCGCCGACCGAGATCGACCGCACGCTCTCCGCGGGCTTGAAGATTGTATCAGGCGAAGTTCGCGAGGCGAAATAATTGATGACGTCAACCGGCCGCTTCTGCCAGGCGGAACGTGCCTGGGCGGATGGCAGATTCCCGGCAGAATTCACAAAGATCACGCCGTAGGTATCCGCGATCTGGTCCAGCCGTGAGGCATAGATGCTGTATCGATGCCGCTCGACGGGCGAGACCGCATTGATGGAGAGATTGAAGATCCGGACGCTGCGTTCATTTTTCGCCTCGGCGACGGCCTGTTCGATCTCTTCGAGGAAGTCGGAGAACCCCCTGCGATAGCGGGCCATGAACGGTCCGGTCGGATAGAGTGGTATGTCGTAGAGATGGCAGCCGTTCGCCTCTGGGGCGACGCCAGCGCCATTGAGGGCCTGTCCGATCGTCAGGAGGCCGGCGACACTCGTGCCGTGAATTGCATCATAATCTCCGGGTGAGAGATAATCGAAGCGGCCAGCAACCCAGTCGGCCAAGACCGGAGCAACCCCGGAGTCGATAACCCCAACGATTGGATACGTCGACCGATCTTGCGGAACGGGGATAGCGATCACCTCGGCCGCTTCCGTGGTCGACCGATCATCCGTCAGTTCGAGCAAGACCGGCGGCAAGATGGCACGCACCAGCGGATGGTTTTGAAGGGCATTTAGAACAGCCTCGTGCCGCTCGGGATTGCGATCCATGGAGGAAAGGCTGATCTCAAAGGCTGAAACGCTCCCGGCGACGCCGGCCCGGTTGTCGATCAGGGCGTCGACAGGCTGTGTTGTCAGCTGCACTTCCAACACAGGCGTCCGTCCGACCTCGAAGGCGAGGTAGCTACGCGCGCCCAGTCCCAGCGACAGCAGCAACCGCTCGAGGGATCGCCGCAACGCGATACGCCCGATCGGATCGTCCGCGATCACCCTTTCCGACGGCGTCTCGAAGAGCTCGATCTGATAGCCGGAGACGACGCGAGGATCATCGATTGCGGCGAGCGCCGCCGCGGTCGAGAACGCGCGCTTCTGTTCGGCCGGTGCGATCTCGATGGTTTCGATTGCGCCGACTTCAGCGCGAGCAATGGTGGGCGCTTTGTACGGTTCGTTATCCACCCGCCGATATTTGATCTCGACCGAGGCTTCAGCCTGCTCGATCCGCTGACGCAGGGCATTTAGGTAGATCAACGGAGCCCGGAAATAGAGCGTTCCAACTGCATCAGCTCCCACGCATGGGAACTGGTCCGTCTTGAACAGCCACCAAACGGGCCGATAGGACTTTGCCAACGCCTCGTTGCGCATCTGGACCTTGAGATAGGCAGCAGGGCCATAGGGGCTTGCGCGGATTTCGTCGATGATCCGGTCGACCGCCGCCAATAGCGAGCCCTGGTGAGCAACAAACGCCTTGTCGGCGCCATCGAAGAAATCCTTGTTGCGCGGAGGCTGTCCTGGATCAGGCGCCTGATGGAAATCGCGATCGTTCAGGATGATCTGAACTGGATTATTGGGCATGCGACGCCTCCAGTAGCGGCAGATGCCGTTTCGCCTTCTTGAGGTCGCTCACCCGCGACTGGCCGTACCCTGTCGCCTCCCCGATTTCAGTTTGCTTGAGTGAAAACGTGCCATCATTGGCGATGAGGCTGACAAATGCCTCCTGATCGGCGGCGAGGATACGTGCCGGCGTATGATCGTGCCGGGGTGTCCTGGCCAGAACAGAACTCAAGGCATGGAACAGCCCCGGCCCATCATGAGATTCGCCGCTTAGCGCCAATGTCCGTTTCACGGAGGTGCACACTCGTTCGATATCAGCGCCTGTGCGCCCTGCCAGACAGTAAGAAAATACCCTGATCGTCGATGCCGGCGCTTCGATCGGTTGGAGGAAGCGCGCAATGAGGCTTTCCCGGGCGTCCTCGTCAGGCTCTCCGAGTTGAAGTTGCGTCTCAAAACGGCGCCAAACAGCCGGATCAAGGAGCCTGTCATGGTTCGTTATGGCGATCGTGATGCCGAAGCTGCGTCGCAGATCGAGATTCTGCAGCAAAGTGTTGACCACCCGCTTGATCTCACCGATCTCCTGCGGGTCGTCCCGAAGCTTCGCCAAGGCATCGAATTCGTCCAGCAACAGAACGCAGGCGTAGCGATTGGCGAAGTCGAAAAGGTTCGCGATATTGCGGGCGGTCGTGCCCAGAAAGGACGATATCAGACCGTCGATGCGCGCCGTAACCAAGGGCAAGCCCAACCGCGCAGCGATATAATGGGCCGTGATGGTCTTGCCCGAACCAGGTGGTCCGTAGATCAGTAGCGAACGCGTAGGCGCCACTCCGACCGCTTGCAGCGCGGCCTCACTGGTCCATTCCTGCAGTAACCCCTCGACAGTCTGCGAGATGCCCGCCGGATAAACCGGCGACTGGCCGTTTCGGCCAGGGAATTCGATCGAGCATAACCGGGCACCGGTCTCTCGATCGATCGGCGGATTGACACCCGGCTCGAGCTGTTCGCCCACTATCTGGCTGCGTGACATCTCTACCCGGCTGGGAGCCAGGTCCTGCGTATCACGCGCGGCCGCCCGCAAGCGCTCCAGCGTGGCGGCTTCTTTCGTTTCTCCCGCTTTCTCAAGGCGCTCACGAAGCCGCAACACCTGCTTGTCCAGAGCCTCGCGATCTCCGGCCAAGCCGGCGCGAACGATGCTTTGGACGACCGCAAAATGGTCCATATCGATAAATCCGCCGTCTGAATCGGTTGATGTGGATTCCTATCGACGTATTCGAGATTCAGCAAGACAAAATCCTACCGCATATCGAAGTTTCCTCCCACCGAATCGATCTAGTGCCAATCAGAATCGAGAGATTGAGGCCCTCAATCGGAAATTCGGGGCTTAGAATCGCGGCAAGGCAGTGAAGAGGAACGGGTTTGGACGGCTCGCCGGGGCGCTACATGGCGGAAAGCTATTCGGCGAGAAAGTTTGAGGTCAACAAGCGACATAGCGGCCGGCGGATTTGTGCCACAGCGACCAGCGCTACGCCGCACCGGACAGCACTTTGGTGTCGGGGCATAAGGGATTCGAATCTTACCATCGAGGGCATTTCAAGAGTGGCGGCTAGTACGTGCTAGTCATCGTCTATTCCTCTGCCGAGCTCGGCGGACGACATATCGGTAGGATCCTCTTCGCTGCCACCTTCCGGTAGTTCGCCGCCTACGATAGGAAAATCCCCGGCCAGCAATCTGTCTTTGCTGAGCAGGCCAGCGTCCTCCAGCGCTTCCATATCCGGTAGGTCGCGCAACGTGTCGAGGCCGAACTCCAGCAGGAAGTCTTTCGTCGTCACATAGGTGTAAGGCGCACCGGGCGTCGGGCTGCGCGGTCCTGAGGCGATCAGCTTGGCGCCGCGCAGATGGCCGATCAGGTCGCGCGACACTTCCTTGCCGAAAAACGACGACAGTTCTCCGCGGGTAATCGGCTGGAAGTAGGCGATGCACATCAGCACCAGCACTTCGGACTGTGCCAGGTTTGCCTTCGTCTCGCTGCTGCCGACGGCCGCACGGATGGCATCGGCATAAGCGGGCCGCGTGAGATGCTTCCAGCCGCCGGCGACGCTGACCAGATCATAGGGCCGGCCGCGCAGTTCTTCCCGGATGTCGTCGATCAGCAGATCGATACTGCAATTCTTGCCGACGATCTTCGCCAGCGTCTCGCGCGCGACCGGTTCGCTCGCAGCGAAGATGGTCGCCTCGAGGCGGTTCATCCACTCGCGCCAGCGTGCTTCCGGCGGCAGGTGATCCAGCTCGCGATCGAAAAGGGCATCTTCGTCCGCCCTGCCCCGTCGTTTGCGCGCAGCCTCCGCCATCGTCTTTACAGCCCGTAGATGCGGAAGGTTGGTCGGCCGGACAGCTCGCGGACGGCGCCGAGTTCCACCAGGCGGTCGAACAGACGACGCAGGCCGCGATCGCTCATCCCGGCAATTTTTTCGGAGGCGACGATCGCGTCATCAGACAAGAGCTTTTCGACAACGGCATCGGCCGCCTTGGCCCGAAGTTTTGGCGCGACCGTGAGCAGTCTGTCCGCGCGACGCCCGAGCTCGGCCGACAGATCAATCGCGCGCAACGCCGCGCGGACCTGCGCGGCGAGCAGATTTTTTGCCCGGGCGCTGTCATCCTCGGTGCTCGCCGCAATGGTGGCTCCGGATCGACGCGGACGACCGAGACCGGTTGCATTGACCTCCGCGCCGAGCAGCGGCACTGCTTTCGGCCAGCCCAGCCGTTGCGCCAGCAGCGCGTCGGCAAGCCAGGCACCCGTGGTGCGCCCGAAGCGGTAGCGCTTGGCCGCGATGAAGGCGCCAGCCACCATGTCGATCATCCCCCCTGCGGAGAGGGCTCGGAGCTCATCCGCCAGGTCGCCGAGCGCTTCATCGCCGACTACGTGGCCCAGTTCCTCCAACACCGCGCTGAGGCTTTTTCTCGTCAGCAAATCTTCGGATGGCCGTGTTACCAACCGGCGCCACCCCAGCAGCGTCCTCCCCGCCGGCCCGACGTCATCGCCAAGCTTTGTCAGCAGCACGGCGTCGCGCAACGCGGCTTCATCCTCAACGCGTCCTGCCTCGCGCACCGTCCTCGCAGTCGCCGCAAGTGCCAGCCGCTGCCGCCAGACGCCGGCCCATCGCTCCTGGCGGCGGACCACCGTATCGAGGGCACCGACAGCGGCGCCGGCGGCCAGCGCCACATCCTCAAGACTGTGCGCGACAAGGCTTTGCGCATCAGGGACGGCCCGGCGCAGCCATGTCGGGACTGTACCCGCAGCCACATGAGTCTTCGTGTCAGGAAGCGAGCCAGAGTGGCGCGAGAGGGATTTCGGGCGCAGAATCATCGCGGAGAGGATGAATCAACGCGGCGCTTTTCGCAACAAGAATGCGCCATAACCGCCGAACCTGTCCGACAGCGAAGATGAACGATAATGTTGCATTATCGGCCGTTTTCGTCTTTATATTGAGAATGGCTCGAATCGTCGATCAAAACCTCGAAAATCGTACTCCGCACGGCTCCGCTCGATCACAGGAAACGCCCCCGGATGTCGACCAGACCGCGCCAGCGGGCTCGGCCGAGCACGACGCGCCGATCGCCGCCGACTGTCTAGACAGCGAGCTGCCCGACATCATCAACCTCGTCCTGGAGATGGGTCGTGCGCCGGAAGAGCCGCTGGCGGAAGCCCAGGCCCCCTCCCCTCCCCTTCCGATCGTCTCGAGCCCGCGCCTGCCGGCGCACCTCGACGCGCTGGCCGATCGCGCCCGCGACTATGTCGAGGCGGCGAGCTCGTCCAACACGCGCCGCGCCTACGCCTCGGACTGGAAGCAGTTTGCCAGTTGGTGCCGCCGGCAAGGCGTCGAGATGTTTCCGCCCGATCCCCAGGTGGTCGGCCTCTACATCACCGCATGCGCCTCGGGAAAGGCAACCGGCGACAAGACACCGAACTCGGTGTCGACGATCGAACGCCGGCTGTCCTCGCTGACCTGGAACTATGCGCAACGTGGCCAGCCCCTCGACAGGAAGGACCGCCACATCGCCACCGTCATAGCCGGCATCCGCAACAAGCACGCCGCCCCGCCCCGGCAGAAGGAAGCCGTGTTGCCCGAGGATCTGATCGCGATGCTGGAGACGCTCGATCGCGGCAGCCTGCGCGGCTTGCGCGACCGCGCCATGCTATTGCTTGGCTTTGCCGGCGGCCTGCGCCGCTCCGAGGTGGTCGGCCTCGACTGCGGCCGAGACCAGACCGAGGATTCGTCGGGCTGGGTTGAGATCCTCGACAAGGGCATGCTGTTGCGCTTGCGCGGAAAGACCGGCTGGCGCGAGGTAGAAGTCGGCCGCGGCTCATCCGATGCGACCTGCCCCGTCATGGCGCTCCAAACCTGGCTTAAGTTCGCGCGGATCGTCCACGGCCCCCTGTTCCGGCGCGTCACCGGCCAAGGCAAGGCGGTTGGCGCCGAGCGGCTCAACGACCAGGAGGTCGCGCGCCTCGTCAAGCGCACCGCACTCGCCGCCGGTGTCCGCGGCGATCTGCCGGAGGGCCAGCGTGCCAAGCTGTTTGCCGGGCACTCGCTTCGGTCAGGCCTCGCGTCCTCGGCCGAGGTCGACGAACGCTATGTTCAGAAGCAGCTCGGCCACGCCTCCGCGGAGATGACGCGTAAATATCAGCGCCGCCGTGACCGCTTCCGGGTGAATCTGACAAAAGCGTCGGGGCTCTGAAAAGCCCCCTCCCCTGCCCCCGGTTCGACACGGAGTGCGGAAGCGCCAGTCGGTCCGACATCGTAGCGAGCCTCGAACTGGTCAGTCGGGAAAGTGCTCGACGTGGGTTTCGGCGGTCCGTCCAAAGTAGACCACCCGGCGACCGAGGAACGAGACGAGATAGCCCGCACATCCTGCTGATTTCACCCGTTCGCAAAAAGCCGTGTAGGTATAGTCCGGTCCATTCACCTGAGCCCATCGCACAAGCTTCGCCACGCCATCAGTGTCGAAGGTGCCTGCAACTGCGCATGCGGAGGACGGCATATCGAGCATCACGCTGTCGCTGTCTGGCAGATAGTAGGTCTGGGTGTCTCGACGATAGTCGACCGAATACCCCTCGAAGCCGGCGGCGATCAGTTTGCCGACGATTTCGGGGAAGCTCAGACGGCCATCATGTGCGGCGTCGAGACAGCTCTGGGCAATAGCAATCCGTTCCGCGTCCATAGCGGTCTCCTTTCATGTGAATACGTCTTGGGTCTTCGGCAGTTAGTCTACAGGTGGGCTGTCCAGCTTGCGCCTCTCGGCAAGAACCTTGAGAATCCGGTCGAGCGTTTGCTGGTCTTCTTCCGTTAACACGCCAAAGAACTCGGCGTCGTTCAGGTCCGCGAGCGCCGCCAACATCGGAACCAGCACCCTCCCCTCCCCTGTCAAACTCAGCGTGTGTGCGCGTTTGTCCTCAGTGCTCTCCATCCGCTCGATCAGCTTCTTCGCAAGAAGCCTGTCGGCCAGCTTGCTGATCGCGCCCCTGGTCATGCCCATCTTCGCGGCCAGATCCGAAGGCGCAATGGCGTTCACATCGTAGAGCGTGCGCATAAACGCCCATTCTGCGACGGTAACGTCCTTGGTGGCGATCTTCCGAGCGAACTCGTGCGAGACGGCATTCGACACCATCCTCATCCAATAGCCGCTGTGAGCCACCAAATCCGACACAGACACGTCATGCCCTCTAGTTGACTTGGAAACTATCCGTATTTGGTTTCCTAGTCAACTGCCCGCCTCGGATGTCAAGAGATGGAAAGAACCGATCGGTTATCCTTATCCTCTGTGTTTGGAAAACATGGTCCCTAACGTACTCTCAGGCGCTCCGGATGGCCGCTGACACGCAAATTCGAGGCTCCCGTCGACCACAGGGACGGCAAATCGGCTATGCGCGCGTGTCGACGGACGAGCAGGCGACGGCCGCGCAGGAAATGGAGCTGCGCGCGGCCGGCTGCTCGACAATCGTCGAGGAGCACGGCTCCGGCGCCTCCCGTGCCCGCCCTGCCCTCGCGAGGCTAGTCCGGGAGATCGGCGCCGGCGATACGCTCGTCGTGGTACGCCTCGACCGCCTGGCACGTTCGGTCGGCCACCTGCTGGAGGTGATCGAGGACCTGACGACGAAGGGCGCGCATTTTCGATCGTTGCGGGATCCAATCGACACCACGACGCCCCAGGGCATGTTCTCGCTGCAGGTGCTCGGCGCCGTGGCGCAGCTCGAGCGCGCGCTGATCTCCGAACGCACCAAGGCAGGGATCAGGGCAGCGAAATCGAAGGGCAAGCTGCCGGGCAATCCTGGCATCCGCGACCGCCGACCGGATGCCTTGGCCAAGGTAAGGGCGGCCCAGAAGGCGGCGTTCGGCGCCCGCATACAAGCGACGGTGAACCAATGGCTCCCGACGGTGCGCCGGATGCGGCCGGACCATACTTGGGACGACATCGCCAGGGTACTGAAGCAGCGCGGTCTCGACTGGACGCCCGAGCGCCTTCGCCGAGCGGTCAAGTGGCTCGTCGCCGAGCATCTCGCCGATCCGGGGCTGCTCAAGAAGTCCCCTCCCCGCCTGCCGGAAGACCGGCTGATGACGTTGGTCGCCGGCATGCATGTGTCCAATCCGGAACTGACGCTGCGCGAGATCGCCGGCCAGCTCGAGCAATTGCACGAGCGCACGCCTCGCGGCGGCTCGAAATGGTCGCCATCGTCGGTAAAGAACCTCATCGACCGGGCTCGCCGTACCGGGCTGATCGCGGAAGAGCCGGTGATGGCCGAGGTGGACGTCTGAACGAGCCATTATCGGAATTTCGGCTTCTGGAGGGTCTTCAACAACGCCGGCGAGACCTGCAGGTCGGCACTCGCGTCTGAATCTCCGCCTTGCCCCTTGCCGGCAGGAGCCTTTTTCGGCTTAGCGGCGTCGAGCTTTGCCCGCACGAGAGCCATGATCATCGGCCAGGTTGAGAATTTGCCGTCCCGGGCGCGGTCAGTCAGGCTACGCAGATAGCCGCCGGCGTTGCCGATCTGGTCAGTCCGCTGGAGGATCGCCGCAATGGTGATCGCGGCATGCTGGTCGCCCATTACATCGCGCGCTTCGCGCCAGGCGCTCGGGCTGATCCCGAGGAACGGCCGCGCCAGTTCGGTCGCGGCCAGAAAATCGCGCCAGTTGCGGATGTTCCCGCCCTGCGCCAGGTCCTGCAGGCTGGGGCAGGCGTCCAGCACAATCCCCAAAGGCAGCTCCCGTCGCGGCAGGCTCCGCAGGTTGTCGGTTTCCGCGGCGGTTCCGCCCGCTTCATCTTCTTTTCGTAAGCCCGTTTCAGATTCACTAAGGGGGTCTGGATTTGAATTCTGTATGTGGCGACCACTATGGGACTCATTGGCGTCCGGATTCTCTGTTTTTGCGAATGATTCCAGCACCTCACGGATTTCGCTGTAGAGGCCGTGAAGGTCCGCGCAGACGTCGTCGACGAACTGGCGGGGCGCCGAGCGGGGAAGTCGGCCGATAATCGCGTGGTAGGTTCGCAGCACGCCTGTCCAGTTGCCCGGCACGTTCTCTGCGATGCCGGCGTCGATGAGCTTGACGATGTCGCGGCGCAACAGCGTGAGGCGCTCCTTGGCGACATGGAAGGCCTTCTTCTCAGCCCTGATAGCCTCAGCCAGGTCCTCGAACTCGTGTGCGCGGGCGACGATCGGCGACAGATCGAAGCCGTAGGCCTGCTCGATTTCCCCTCCCCTGCCCTTGCGGGCGAACCGCTTCCCGTTCGGGCTGTCGCGGCGAACGATCAGGCCGCAATCGACGAGCACCGCCAAGTGCCGGCGCAGCGTCGTCGGAGGCATGCCGTTGGCGCGGGCAGTCAGCGCCTCGTTCGACGGCCAGACGATGAGATCGCCGTCGGCCGAGAGGTGCGGCTCGAGATGGAACGACAAGAGGGCATTGAGGAGCGTGAGCGATCGATCCGTGGCGCCCAGGAGTTCCTTGGCATCGCGGATCGAGTAGAACACCTTCCACTTGTCGACGGTGGCGCCCTGTGGGGCCGACCTCGCGGTCACCTGGCTTGCGATCATGCCAAGCGTCATCGACCGCCGCCCGAAGGGCGTCGTTGAGATATGCGTCTGCATCTTTCATCACCTATTGCTAGGCAATAGAAATCCGCTCGCCGAATCGACGCTCACGGCCCAAGGGCCTTGACTGGGATTCCGGGAAGTGCGATTCTCTCGTCACCACAACTGAGAAGGGCTTCCGGAATGTCGTTTCGGGGGCCTTTTTCTTTGCCCGGGTTGCTATTTTCCGTTTTCCGGGTCCGAAATTGTCAGGTGACAATCCAGCCGAAAGCGGTTGTTTTTCAGTGCGTTGCTCCTTTCTGCGAGGGGGTGGATTTGCCTTCGTGGCTCTCACCGAACTCCTTGAGGAGCTCCGGCAAGCGGCGCTGAAGGAAACTGGCGAAGCTGCTGTTGTCCGACACGAGCCGGACCTTGCCGCCCTTCTTTTCGATCCAGGCTACGCGGTCCGATGATGGCGGCCGGCGCCTGGTCGGCCGCTTCGGCGCGCCGGCGGCATCGAGGACGATTGCAAAGCGCCGGTCACTATCCGCCGTCTTGAACACGTCGGCAGATACCACGTCACTGAGCTGGTCTCGGGCACCGGGATGCTCGAGCGCCTTGGCGAGTTGGAGCCACCTCGGCCGGCCAACCTTTGGCGCCGGCCCGATCGCCACGATGAGCTCGTCGCCCAAGACCTGCGACACCGTGAGCAGGCGCGAGACCTCCGGCTTGTCGACGTTGAGCGCCGCCGACAGCGTATCGCGGTCAAACCCGCGCGACTCCATCTGCATGGCGAAACGGGCGCGCTCGATGAACGACAGGTCCTCACGCGGACCGTTCTCCTGGCCTTGCAGGATCACCATTTCCTTGTCGGAAAGCGCCCGGATGATCGCCTTAACTGGGCGGCCGAGTTCCTGGGCGACGCGCCAACGGCGATGTCCGGCCGCGATCTGGTAATGGCCATCTTCCGACGGGTGCGGCCGAGCAATGATCGGGATCTGCTGGCCATTCTCGGCAATCGCTGCCTTGAGTTCCTGAAACCGTGTGTCGGTTGTCGAGGGAATGCGGTCCGACACGATCGACGGGCTGAACAGGGTCGGATCGAGCTCCTGCGTCGTCTCACGACTGGCGAGCTCCTCGCGCAGCGCCTTGGCCTGTGCCGCTTCGGCCGTGAGGCGATCAAGCCCGAGGCTCATGGCCCTGACCGCGCCGGAGGGGCGGGCGGGGTGCACCGATGCCTCGCTGGGCGGGTTCGGCTTGCCGGCGGCGACCAGCCCCTGAAGAATGTCCCTGCCCCGTCCATCTGGCTTTTTCACTTGGGCGCCCTCCCCCAAGCCTGCAGGACCAGTTTCTCGATGTCGCCGTTGACCGCATCCATGGATTCGATGGCGCGGTCGTAGGTCTGGCGATGCATGGACTCGCGCGGCGCCTCATAGACGGTCTGTTTAGACAGCCCTGCGTCGGAAATGGCTGTCGACTTGACCATCATCGGGGTCAGGACGCGCTCGCCGAACAGGCTACGCAGGAAGGCGACGATCTGGTTCTGCGGCCCATCGTTCGGTTCGTGGCGCGTCACCAGATAGCGCATCCAGTCGTAATCGAGGTTGCCGCCATTATCGCGAACGACCGAGAGGAGCTGCGACGTCATGGCCAGGAACTGGTTCATCGAGGCCACGTCCAGCATCTGCGGATGGACGGTGATCAGGACCGCGGTAGCCGCGCACAGCGCCGACATGGTGAGAAAGCCAAGCTGGGGCGGGCAATCGATCACGACGACGTCGTAGCTGTCGGCGACGCTGTGCAGAGCGCTGGCGACCCGCATGAAGAATAAGCCGTCGCCATCGTTCTCGCCGCTCGCGAGGACACGCGGCGTATCGTGCTCGAACTCGTGCAGTTCGAGATTCCCCGGAACGAGATCAAGGCCGGCGAAGTAGGTCTTGCGGACGATTTCACCGAGCGGGCGCCGATCGCTATCGTAGCGGATCGCCCCATAGAGCGTCTGGTTCTCGTCGACGTCAAATTCCGGCTGATAGCCGAACAGGGCCGACATGGACGCCTGGGGATCGAGATCGACGGCCAGCACGCGAAACCCGCGAAGGGCAAGGTATTGAGCGAGATGGGTCGCGGTCGTGGTTTTGCCGGAGCCGCCCTTGAAGTTGGTGACGGCGATGACCTGAAGGTGCTCATCGCCCTTGCGCCAGGGCACATAGGACGTCTTGCCCTTGGTCAGGTGGTGGCGGAGGGCGTGGATCTGATCGAGCGTGTATCGGCGCCGGCCTGGAGCACTCTTTTCGGGAATGGGGCCGTCTTCGTCGGTCGCCAGACTCCTGATATAGCTTTCGGTCAAGCCAAGCAGTTTGGCGGCCTCGGCGGTCGAGAACGTTCGGAGCTCTTTCTTGGCCTCGGGCGGAAAGAGGCGCTCCCGCAGCACTTGGAGCTGTGAGCCCAAGGCCTGCGAGTCCTCCCAGATCGTTTGATCAAACGCCTGGGGTCCACTTGGTCGCAAATTCGCGGCTGCGTTGGTGTTCATCGTGAAAGTCGCAAAAGAGAGCCATTCTGCCAAATTTCCGCAAATTGATCCGACTCCCGTCTACCGGTCAAGGAATTTTGGGTTAACGCTTTCCTAACGCGCGCCGCCCGATCCCTGTAGCCTTTTGTTCCAACTTGGTTTTTCGGGATATTGTCAGATGACAACCCGAAAGCGGTGCGCGGCCTTCTCGAAGGCCGGCACTGTTATCCCAGCGCAACAGACCCGACTCACCGCCCTCCGTCACCCCGTCAGAAACGCCGGGGTGACCCCCTGAGCATCCTTCGGTCTTATCGCCATTCGAAGAACCAGCGGGGCGCGGACCACGAGATGACGGGTGAACTGGCGGCGGCAGAGGATCAGGCAGAGCACGCAGATGCGGGCAGCGTTACCGCGCGTGCCAACCCGTCGCACCATCGCCTGATCCGTAAGCTGCGCGATGCACTAGGCGAGGCGATCTGCCGTGCCCTCGACGACACCAGTGTGGTCGAGATCATGGTTAATCCAGACGGTGGGCTTTTCGTCGAGCGGTTGGGGCAGGGCATGGAGATGCTGGCCGCCCTCGATCCCGGCGCGGCCGAGATCATCATCGGCAGCGTCGCCCATGCCCTGCAGACCGAGGCCGATGCGGTGCGGCCCATTATCTCGGGCGAGTTGCCGATCGGCGGCCATCGCTTCGAAGGCTTGCTGCCTCCCGTCGTCGCAGCGCCCAGCTTCACGATCCGGCGTCGGGCCTCGCGGCTGATCCCGCTCGATGACTATGTCGGGCAGGGGATCATGACGGCGGCCCAGGCCGGGGCGATCCGCGAGGCCGTCCTGACGCGGATGAACATCGTGATCTGCGGCGGCACAGGCTCGGGCAAGACGACCCTCGCGAATGCGGTGATCGCCGAGATCGTGGCGACCGCGCCACAGGACCGCATTGTGATCCTCGAGGACACCGCCGAGATCCGCTGCTCCGCCGGAAACGCGGTCGCGCTCCACACCTCCGACGCGGTCGACATGGCTCGGCTGCTCAAGAGCACGATGCGACTGAGGCCAGACCGCATCATTGTCGGCGAGGTGCGCGATGGCGCGGCGCTGACGTTGCTCAAGGCGTGGAATACCGGCCATCCGGGCGGCGTCACGACGGTCCACTCGAACAGCACACTATCGGCGCTGCGGCGCCTCGAGCAGCTCACGGCCGAAGTCAGCCAGCAGCCGATGCACGCCGTTATCGGCGAGGCTGTCGACCTCGTCGTCTCGATCGAGCGGGCCGGCAAGAGCCGGCGCGTGCGCGATGTCATGCGCGTCTGCGGCTTTAACGGCCCGCACTACCACACAATCCATTGCCCCCAGATTGATGAGGACAGCCATGCCGCATGATATCCGCCGAACCGCAAAGACTGGTCTCGCCTTTGCCGTGATGTGCCTGGCGCTGGCGACGCCGGCATTGGCCAGTTCGGGCGGCGGATTGCCGTGGGAACAACCGCTGCAACAGATCCAGGAATCGATCACCGGCCCGGTGGCCGGCTTCATTGCGCTCGCTGCCGTGGCCATCGCCGGCGGCATGCTGATCTTCGGCGGCGAGCTCAACGACTTCGCCCGCAGGCTTATGTACGTCGTGCTGGTTGCTGGAATCCTCCTGGGCGCCACGCAGATCGTCGGCCTGTTCGGCGCGAGCGGCGCCTCGATCGGTACTCCCGCCGACGAGGCGCCGCAGGCGAGGGCAGGGGGGCCGGACCATGGCTGAGGCCGGCGTCCCGCTCGCCCGTTCGCGCATTCATCGGGCGCTGTCACGCCCGAACCATCTGATGGGCGCCGATCGCGAGCTCGTGCTTGTGACAGGACTCGCCACGGTGATCCTGATCTTTGTCGTGCTGACCTGGTTCTCGGCGCTGTTCGGAGCCGCGATCTGGATCGTGGTGATGGGCGCGCTTCGGGTGATGGCAAAGGCCGACCCGATGATGCGTCAGGTCTACGTGCGTCATATCGGCTATCGGCCGAGCTACCGGCCGACCTCCACGCCTTGGCGGAAGTATTAGCGCATGGTTGCCCTGCGCCGCTTCCGCAATCCCGGGCCGTCCTTTGCCGACCTGGTGCCCTATGCGGGCCTTGTCGACGACGGCATCATCCTGCTCAAGGACGGCGCGCTGATGGCGGGCTGGTATTTCGCGGGGCCGGATTCGGAGAGTTCGACCCATCAGGAACGCAACGAGGTCTCGCGCCAGATCAACGCCGTGCTGGCCAAGCTCGGGTCCGGCTGGATGATCCAGGTCGAAGCGGTGCGCGTGCCGACCACGGCCTACCCCGCGGCCGCCGCGTCGTTCTTCCCGGACGCGGTGACGCGCGCGATCGACGAGGAGCGCCGCCGGCACTTCGAGGCGGAGCGTGGGCACTATGAAAGCCAGCACGCCCTCATCCTGACCTACCGCCCGCCCGAGAGGCGGCGATCGGCGATGACGCGTTACGTCTACTCCGATGACGAGAGCCGCTCGGCGACCTATGCGGACCTGGTGCTCGACAGTTTTCGAGGCTCCATTCGCGAGGTCGAGCAGTACCTCGGCAACGTGCTGTCGATCCGGCGCATGGTGACGCGCACTGTCCTCGAGCCGGAAACGGGCCGCGAGGCCCGCTATGACGAACTGTTCCAGTTCATCCGCTTCTGCATCGGCGGCGAGAACCATCCGGTGCGCCTGCCGGAGATCCCGATGTATCTCGATTGGCTGGCGACGGCTGAGTTCCACCACGGGCTGTCGCCCGTCGTCGACGGCCGATATCTCGCCGTCGTGGCGATCGACGGCTTCCCGGCCGAGAGCTGGCCCGGCATCCTCAACAGTCTCGACCTGATGCCGCTTACCTATCGATGGTCGAGCCGCTTCATTTTCCTCGACGACCAGGAAGCGCGCCAGAAGCTCGAGCGCACGCGCAAGAAGTGGCAGCAGAAGGTGCGGCCATTCTTCGACCAGCTTTTCCAGACCCAAAGCCGCTCGGTCGACCAGGACGCCATGCTGATGGTGGCCGAGGCCGAGGATGCGATCGCCGAGGCGTCCTCGCAACTCGTCGCCTATGGCTACTACACGCCGGTGATCGTCATGTTCGACACTGACGAGAAGCGCCTGCGCGAGCAGGCCGAGGCGGTACGTCGGCTCATCCAAGCCGAAGGCTTCGGCGCTCGCATCGAGACGCTCAACGCCACCGAAGCCTATCTGGGCAGCCTGCCGGGCAACAGCTACGCCAATGTGCGCGAGCCGTTGGTCAACACGCGCAACCTCGCCGACCTCATCCCGGTCAATTCCGTGTGGTCGGGCAGCGCGACGGCCCCGTGCCCGTTCTATCCGCCCAACTCGCCACCGATGATGCAGGTCGCCAGTGGTTCAACGCCTTTCAGGCTGAATCTCCACGTCGACGACGTCGGCCACACGCTGATCTTCGGGCCGACGGGCTCGGGCAAGTCGACCCTGCTGGCGCTGATCGCAGCCCAGTTCCGTCGCTACGAGAAAGCGCAGGTCTTCGCCTTCGACAAGGGCCGCTCACTGCTGCCGCTGACGCTCGCCGCCGGCGGCGACCACTACGAGGTCGGAGCAGGGGAGGGGGCGGCAGCGCTCGCCTTCTGCCCGCTGGCCGAGCTCGGCACCGATGGTGATCGGGCCTGGGCCGTCGAATGGATCGAGACACTGGTCGCGATGCAGGGCGTCAAGGTGGCGCCGGATCACCGCAACGCCATCGCGCGCCAGGTCGGATTGATGGCGTCGGCGCGCGGCCGCTCGCTGTCGGATTTTGTCAGCGGTGTGCAACTGCGCGAGATCAAGGACGCGCTGCTGCACTACACCGTCGACGGTCCGATGGGGCAGCTCCTCGATGCCGAGCAGGACGGACTGACGCTCGGTTCGTTGCAGACCTTCGAGGTCGAGGAGCTGATGAACCTGGGCGAGCGGAATCTCGTTCCAGTCCTGCTCTATCTCTTCCGGCGTATCGAAAAGCGCCTGACCGGCGCGCCCAGCCTCATCGTGCTGGACGAGGCGTGGCTCATGCTCGGGCATCCTACCTTCCGCGACAAGATCCGCGAGTGGCTCAAGGTGCTGCGCAAGGCAAATTGCGCCGTGGTGCTCGCCACCCAGTCGATCTCGGACGCCGAGCGCTCCGGCATCATCGATGTGCTCAAGGAGAGCTGCCCGACCAAGATCTGTCTGCCCAACGGGGCAGCGCGAGAGCCGGGCACGCGCGAGTTCTACGAGCGGATCGGCTTCAACGAGCGGCAGATCGAGATCGTCGCCACGGCGACGCCAAAGCGGGAATACTACGTCGCCTCTCCCGAAGGCCGGCGCCTCTTCGACATGGCGCTCGGGCGCGTGACGCTCGCCTTCGTCGGCGCCGCCAGCAAGGACAACATCAAACGTATCCAGGAACTGGCCGAAGCGCATCGCGCGCAGTGGCCGGTCGCCTGGCTCACCGAAAGGGGAATTGGAGATGCCGAGACACTCCTCGCCAATCGCTAGGCTGGCCATCGCGTCCGGGCTCGTCGCGAGCCTGATGACCCCCGCCCCGGTCTCGGCCGGCGCCGTAACGGGCAATGCGACCGAATGGACGCAGCTGCTCAACAATGCCGAGCTGATCAACCTGACCGGTCAGTCGGCCGAGCAGATCAGCAACCAGGTGACGCAAATCGGGCAACTGGCGGAGCAGATCCAGAACCAGCTCAGGATCTACGAGAACATGCTCCAGAACACCCTGCAGCTTCCCGACCACATCTGGGGTCAGGCCGAGGCCGACCTCAGGCGCCTTCAGCAGCTCGTATCGCAGGGGCAGGGGATCGCGTTCTCGATGGGCAATATCGACGACGTGCTCAAGCAGCGCTTCCAGAGCTACGCCGAGTTCGAGACCGGGCTCGAGAATGGCGAGAGCTTTTCGGACAGCTACCAGTCCTGGTCGGACACCAACCGCGACACGATCGCCGCGACCCTGCGCGCCGCCGGATTGACGTCCGATCAGTTCAGTACGGAGGAGGGGACGATGGCCCAGCTCCGCACCGCATCCGAGAGCGCAATCGGTCAGATGCAGGCCCTGCAGGTCGGGCACGAGATCGCCGCCCAGCAGGTCGAGCAGGCGCAGAAGCTGCGGGGCCTCGTTGCGCAGCAGATCACCATGACGGCGACCTGGTACCAGTCCGAGCAGGCCGAAAAGGACCTGGCGCAGACGCGGCGAGAAGAGTTCTTCAACTCGACGGCGCCAGCGACGACAGGCGGCCAGGAGATGGAGCCGCGCTGGTGATGAGGGTGGTCATCATCGTGGCGAGCTCGATCGCCCTCGTGGTCATTGGAATCACGATCTGGTTGCAGACGCAGCAGCAGAGCGCGCCGGCGTCGGCCGGCGCCGTGGAGGCGCCGCGGCAGTTCGATACGACGGGCGGGCAGGAGATGCGCCCCCGCTGGGACAACAGCGGAGGGCAGAGCCATGACGCCACCGGCAACTAGGCTACTCGTCCTTGCCGCGATCGCCCTCGCGCTGCAGGTTCATCCATCGATCGCGCAGGATGGCTCTCTGCTGACCAGTCTCGAGAACGAGATCGCCTCGGCGTCGCAGGGCTGGGAATCGACTGTCATGCAGGCGGCACGATCGCTGTTCTGGATCCTCGCCGGGATCGAGCTCGCGATCGCCGCGGTGTGGCTGGCGCTCGCGTCGGCCTCGCTCGACACGTGGTTCGCGGAACTCGTGCGCCGCATCCTGTTTGTCGGCCTGTTCGTCTTCATCCTCGAGCAGGGCCCAGGCTTCGCGCGCGCTGTGGTCGACAGCCTGTTCCAGATCGGCGCCGGCGGCGGCTCGGCCTCGCCGGCCAACGTCTTCAACGCGGGGCTCCAGGTCGCGAGCGAGATGTCCGAGAAGGCACGGTTCGGGCTTTTCGAGGACAATGCGCTGGCGATCGCAGCCGTCTTCGCCATGGTGATCGTCGTCATCTCGTTCAGCCTCGTCGCCGCGATCTTCGTCGCGGTGATGGCCGAGATGTATGTCGGGCTCCTCGCGGGCATGATCATGCTCGGGCTTGGCGGCTCGAGCTTCACCAAGGACTTTGCCGTCCGCTACCTCGTCTATGCCTTCTCGGTCGGCATGAAGCTGATGGCGCTGGTGATGATCGCGCGCATCGGGTCTGAGGTCCTGATCAACCTCGCCAACAACTCGTCCTCGGGCAACGACGAGTTCCTCTCGACGCTGGCCATCGGAGGCATCTCAGTCGTCGTTTTCGTCATCGCCATGTACGTGCCCAATATCGTCCAGGGCGTGGTGCAGGGGGTGTCGGTCACCGGCGGCATGGAAGCCATCCGCCATGGCGGCCAGGCGGCGAGCTTTGCCGCCGGTGGGGCCGCCCTTGCCTGGGGCGGCGCCCGGGCAGGGGCGGCAGCCTATTCGGACGCCCGTGCCGCCGGAAGCTCGTTCGGCGCGGCCGCGCTCAAAGGCATGAGCAGCGGGGTGGGGGCGGCCAGCGGCGCGGTTGCCTCGGCGGCACGCGACAAGTCGATCGGCGTGCCCGGGACCTGGGGCGCGTCAACGCTGGGTCTTGCCAATGCCAAGCTCGACCAGAGCCTTGGCCGTCCCGGGCCACGGCCTTCCTCCGACGACAAGGCGTGATGATGGCTGCTTCCAAGCCCCCAGAAAACCCCTATCTGGCCGCGCGCCAGGAGTGGAACGAGCGTTACGGCTCCTATGTGAAGGCCGCCGCCTCTTGGCGCATCGTCGGCGTCACCGGCATGCTCATGGCGGTCATCGGCTTTTCCTACGCGCTCTACCAGAGCGCGCAGGTCAAGCTCGTCCCCTACATCGTCGAGGTCGACCGGCTGGGTACGGCCGCGACCGTCGGCTTCCCGCAACAGATCGAATATGCCGACCCGCGCGTGGTGCGCGCGACGCTCGGTAGCTTCGTTGCCAATTTCCGCTCCGTGACGCCCGACGCGGTCGTCCAGAAGCAATACATCGACAGGGCCTACGCATTGCTGCGCAGCGGCGATCCGTCGACGCAGAAGGTCAATGCCTGGTTCCGCGGCAACTCGCCGTTCGACCGAGCGCGGACGCTCACGGTGGCCATCGAGGTGACCAACATCGTGCCGCTCTCAAACCAGAGCTATCAGGTCGACTGGACCGAATATGAGCGCGATCGGCAGGGCAAGGAGCTCGCCCAACGCCGTTTCCGCGGCGTCGCCACAGTGACGCTGACGCCGCCGCAGGATGAGGCCGTGATCCGGCTCAACCCGATCGGGCTCTATCTCACCGACTTCGACTGGACGGCGCAGCTATGAGCGCCGGGAGGGATTTATTGATGGTGGTATCTCGATTCCGGCGCGGCGCGCTGTGCACTGGACTGCTGCTCGCGGGCACAACACTGCCCGCGATCGCCCAGGATTTGAGCGGTAATGAAGTGCGCGGCACGGCCCTGTCGGACCAATGGCAGAACGGGCAGGGCGTGGTTACCCGAGGTCCGGACGGCCAGGTGATCTTTCTCTATGGCGAGATCCAGCCATCGGTTGTTTGTGCTCCCCTTCAGGTTTGCGACATCGAGCTGCAGCCCGGCGAGATCGCGCGCGATGTGCTGGTGGGCGACACGGTGCGCTGGAAGGTCGAGCCGGCGACTTCTGGCGCGCCCGGCGCGCAGGCGGTGCATCTCATTGTCAAGCCGGCAGAGGCAGGCCTCGAGACTTCGATGGTGGTGACGACCTCGCGGCGGACCTACCATATCCAGCTCAAGTCGCATCACAGCCAGTATATGGCGCGTACCGGGTTCGATTATCCGGAGGATGTCAACGCGCGCTTCGCCGAGATCAACGCGCGGATCGAAGCGAGCGTCGTGCCGGGCGCCGGCGTGCCGGCCGACCAGCTCACCTTCGCTTTCAGCGTGTCGGGCTCGGCGCGCTGGAAGCCGACGCGCATCTATAGCGATGGTCTCAAGACCTACATCCAGTTCCCGTCGGCGATCTCGGGCCAGGATGCGCCAGTCCTCTTCGTCGTGTCCGGTGGCCAGAACCGCATCGTCAACTACCGGATGAACGGCACCATGATGGTGGTCGACTACTATATCGACCAGGCCATCCTCGTTTCGGGAGTCGGCAACCGCCAGCAGAAGATCACCATCAGGCGGGGAGGGTAGGGGCCATGCGGAAGCTCTCTCCTGCCGGGCGCATCCTCTCCGCCCTGCTTCTCGCCATCAGCGTGGCGGCTTGCCAGACCCTGGGCGGTACGGCCCTCGTGGCGAGCACGGTGACCACGGAGCTCACGCCGGAAGCCGCGACGTCGATCGCTGGCGACATGGTAGGGCGCTTCGCCGAGCAGGTCGGACCCGGCAACACGACCATCATGCTCGCCCCGGACGGCTCGGTCTTCGGCCAGGCGCTCGAGGCGTCGCTGAAGGGATGGGGCTATGCGATCGTGACCGACCAGCAGACCAAAGGCACGCCCACGGTGCCTCTCGCCTATGTCGTCGACGCCTTCGAGGGCAGTGTATTGGTCCGGCTGTCGACCAAGAGCGTCGACATCACCCGCATGTACAAGCTCAGCGCTACCGGTGCGGAACCCGTCAGCCCGGTCTCTGTGATGCAGCGCACCACCGGAGGGACTTCATGACGGAGTCGCTCAAGCTCGGCGGGCTCGAGGAGAGGGACGGCCCGCGTATCCGGAGGCTCAATCGCGTGCCGATCATCGTCGCGATCGTGCTCGTGGTCGCGTTCCTCGCGGTCATCATCTACGGGCTGACGTCACGCGGCCTCCAGTTCGGAGGACCCAATGACGGGCAGAGCACGGGCCGGCCGGCAACCACGGATGCCGACCAGCTCAAGCGGGGCATTCCAGACGGCATCATCGGCGAGCCGGAGCCTGTCGTGTTGCAGCCGACACCGGTCCAGCCCGTCGAGACGGCCAGCAACCCATTCGGCCCCGTGCTGCCGGAAGAGGCAGCGTCGGAGCGCCCGGCGCTCGAACCGGAGGAGATCTGGCGGGCGCGGCTCGAGCGCGAGCAAGAGGAACAATGGCTGCGCGAGTTGCAGCGCCAGCGCATGGCAAGTCTCCAGGCCGACGCCGCGGCTTTGGATTCGCCGATCGCCGTCGACGTCGGCAACGTGGGCGAGACCCCGGCCACGGCGAACCCGGCGACGCCCGGTGGCGCTCTCGCCACCAACCGGCCGATGAGCGCCCTCGATCTCTATGCTGCCGCCATGCAGGCCGGCGCACAGAACACTGATCCGAACGGGCAGGCCGGGAAGGAAAGCTTCTTCAACCAGGACATTGCCGATCTTGGCTATCTGCCAAAATCCGTGGTGCCGCAAATGTCGCCCTACGAGCTCAAGCGCGGCTCGGTCATCCCGGCGACGCTGGTGACCGGAATCAACTCCGATCTTCCCGGCCGCATCACCGCGCAGGTGTCGCAGAACGTCTATGACAGTGCGACCGGGCGGCATTTGCTCATCCCGCAGGGCAGCAAGCTCTTCGGACGCTACGATTCCAACGTCTCTTTCGGACAGAACCGCGTTCTGGTGATCTGGACCGACATCATCTTCCCGAACGGCTCGACGCTGCAGATCGGCGGCATGGCAGGGACGGATGCCGCAGGGTACGGCGGCTTCACCGACAAGGTCGACAATCACCTGTTGCAGACTTTCGGGTCGGCGATCCTGGTGGCGCTGATCGGCGCCGGCACCGAGATGATGCTTCCGCAGGACAACAACAGCACGGGCAACAAGGCCGAGAATTCCGCGCGGGAATCGTTCGCCGAGACGTTCGGGCAGATTTCGGAGCAGACGGTCTCAAAGAACCTTGATGTCCAGCCGACCCTCGCGATCCGGCCGGGCTATCAGTTCAACGTCCTGGTCGACCAGGACATGGTGTTTCCGGGGGCTTTTCAATGATTGCGATGTCGGTCGCCGGCACGGACCCGTGTTGCAGACCCTTTCCGCCACCGGTCATCGTCTTCTGGAATCGTATTATATTGAACGAGCTCTTCCTCCACCTGATCGACACCCTGGCCCTCCCGCTCGACGACAGCGGGGCACGGCGGGCGTTGCGCGATTTCGCGGACGAGGCTGGGTTCAAGTATTATGCGTATTTGCATCTGCGCGGCCCGGAGACCTTCGTCGTCTCCAACTATCCCCGCGAGTGGCAGGCACTCTATGTCGAGAAAAACTACCTGCGTGTCGATCCGGTCGTGACCAATGCCAAGCACGGTCCGCCGCTCTTCACCTGGTCGGGCGAGGACGCGCGCCGGCTTGGCCGGCGTGCCGTCAGCCAGTTCTTTTCGGATGCTGCTCGCTTCGGCATCTGTTCGGGATTGTCGGTGTCGGTGCCGGTGGGCTTCCGAGATCGGATGGTGTTCACTCTCGCGAGCGCTGCGCCGCGGATCCACGTGGAAGGCGGCATCGACCCGGTAACGGCCGCGGTGGCCGTCGCCTTCGTCCATTCGCGGCTGTCCGAGGCGAGGAGCGACACCTCGCTTGCGTCGGAAATCAAGCTGTCACCGCGCGAGGCCGAGTGCCTGCGCTGGTTCGCGGAAGGCATGTCGATGCCCGATATTGCCCTGATGCTGAACCTCTCGGAGCGAACGGTGCGCTCCTATATCGATGTCGCAACGCGCAAGGTCGGGGCAGCGAACAACCGGCAGGCCGGCACGATGGCCGTGCGCATGGGCCTGATCTAGTTCGAGCCACGTAGCAGTGTCAGGCTCTGCCGGGTCATTGGAGCGCATCGAAGCTTGGCCGCACAAGACAGCATTCCCGAGTTAGTTCAGGATCGGACGCTGTCCATCGACCTCGGGGACGTGACCCAACCGATTGACGACGAGACTGACGAGCTGGTGCTGTGCGTGCAGGTTGAGCATGGCGATGCGATAGTCATGTTGCAGGCGATCGAGGTCTTCAGCTTCGATGCCAGCGACTTCCCGCCGCCCGATTTCTTCGAACGCATCCTGGGCCGTCTGCAGGCGCGAACGATGTTCGCGGATCACGGCGGCCGCCACGCGCTCGAGTTCGTCACATGTGAGGTCTTCCAGCAGCGCTTGTATCACGCTGGAGGTCGGAATTTGACTTGGCCCAATAGTGGCGCCTGGCTTTCTCATGCAATACCCGCGGCTTGGTTCGCGGTACGCCCCCGCAAACTTAGAAAGACCTATGACCCCAAGCCGGGGGGTAGAAACCGTTTTCCGACGGCCCTGAGACCTTTAGCACCGAGGCACCTGGACATGCGTCCCAGGCCCCCGGCCATTGGCCAGAGGATCTTCGGTGCTGACACGGCCAACACCAACCGCGGAAAAGGGGTTTCTACGCCCCGAGGCGGCGCGTACCGCCTCGAGGCACTTATAGGACACGGTTACCGCGCAGGCCAGATAACCATGTGAGAAATCCCGTGAGAAGCTCAGGCGGGAGGGGATTGTAGGGGCCGCACCGAGCTGCCGGACGTCAGCACCGGATCGTGCAGCTGGCCGGCGTCGCCGAGCCGCCCGCGCATGTCGTCGGACATATCGAAGACGCCGGCATAAGTCATCGTCTTGCCTATGCGGGTCGGCGTGCCGATGATCTCGAAGGCGCAATCAATCGACCGAAAGATCCGTGCCATGCGCGCGTCAAAGACCGACACAATGTGCTCGATCCCGGCGCGCTGGCAGACCTCGACGATGCCGCAGAGCAGCTCTACGGTGATGCGGTTGACGACGTGGTTGGCTTGGACGCGATCGACGGTGTCGAAGGCGGCCGGGTTGATTGCAAATCGTGAGCTCTCCCAGATGAGCGGGCTTTCTGGTGCCCCGCCAGGAACGAGCACCGGGAACACGTCGCGCAGCATATTGGGGCCCGTAGTCGGCAGCAGGCGCACCGCTCCCTGCAAAGCGCCGCTGCGTTCTTCGACAGAAAGCAGGTAGAGGGGATCATCGGCGTCGAAGCGATCGATCTCCAGACCGTTGGTGACGGTGACGTCCCATTCGAGGCGAGCGGCGAACACGGCTGCCCGCATCCGAAACATTGCATCAATCAGATCGGGATGGTGATCGCGATCAACGCTTTCGATCACTGTGATCATGGTGTGCTCCATGCGTTTGTTGAAAACGCTGAAGCAACTAGACCTGACGGACGGTGCTCGAAATCCGGTGAGATTTCCGGATTTACTGCACGCGGAGCAGAAGACTAGCGTTGCCGGCTTTGCTGGGTGTCGCAGGCGAGTGCAGAAAGCAATTCCGGACGCTTGAGCACGAGTTCGACGCACCGGCGCACGACTTCCTGCCGACTGACGTAGCCGGGCCGCGCCGCTATCAAGGCGTCCATCTGCGAGATCATATCGTCGATCATACGAACTGTGACGCGCTCGCTCATGGCACTAGCCTTTGACTCTTGGACCAACGCGCCCAAGGAACACGGATCCATCGAGAACGACATCCGGTGGGGTATCCGGATTACGGGAGTTGGGAAAGCAGTCTGGCCTTGCCGGCTTTGTTGACGGCGTGGGTGTTGTTGGCGGCACCGAGTTTGTGCCGGGCGCTCTCGAGGTAGCAGCGCACAGTGTGCTCCGATAGCCCCAGGATCATCGCGGTTTCCCAGTACGTCTTGCCCTCGGCAATCCACAACAGGCACTCGCGCTCGCGTGGCGAGAGGTTGGCATGCTCGATCGGCTGCCCGCCGGCGAGCCGCAGGATCGCCTGGTGCATGTGCAGCGCCAGCACCTGGAAATCGCGCATGTACTCGAGACGCAGCCGCTGCCAATCTCGGTCGCCGGCATCGCTGGTGATCGAGAGGAGCGCGCGATCGCTGCGGCGGCCGTGGACGGGCAGTGAGATGCCGTGGCGGCCGAGGCCGAACTCGGAGGCCTCTCCGAACAGGCGTCGCACCTTGTCTTTTTCCTGGTCGAACTCGCTCCAGTCGATGGGAAGCATGCGGCGCAGGCCGACCTGGATGGCCGGGTCGACGTCGACGAAGTGGGCCGCCTTGTAGTGCTCGACCCACGCCGGCGAATAGGTGACGGCGAGATAGGGGCCGTCCTCCGGCCGATCGGTGACACCGGAGCCCAGATAGGCCACCGACTTCAGGCCGTAGACGTCGAGCAGCTTTGCCAGCAGCGTCGCCAGCTCCGACCCATCGTTCAGCCCGTCGATCTCAGCAAGAAGATCGAACAGGGTACGGTCGCTCTCGTCGTGGGCTCGTCGGATCATGGGGCCATTTCTTTTCGTTCGAGCCGAGGGTTGGTCTCGACTGTGCGTGCGATAGGGTGCCGGTGGGCGATCCGGGAGGAGTTTGATGCCCACCGGCGGCCTAGCCACGTGACCCCCGCGCGGCCAGGAAGAAGACGTTTTGGCTCAGCTCCTATGCTGAGCCCGATCAGGCGATCGCGAGCTAGGCGCCGAGCCGCTGACCCGTTTTGCTATCAAATAGATGAACCGATGATGGATCGGGACGCACCCTCAAGTATTCTCCCGGCTGCGTGGTGATGCGTTCGCGGAAAGCGCCTGTGATCTCTTGCCCCGCAAACCGGGCCACGACTTGAGTTTCCGATCCGGTCGGCTCGACGGTGAGAACCTCGGCCTCGACGCCGTTCGGGTCGAGGCAGAAATGTTCGGGACGAACGCCCAACGTCACCGGGCGGCCCGCCGAGTTGCCAGCATCTCCGTTGAGTGCGATCCTGGTTCCGTCGGACGATATGAAAGTCTCGCCTTCGATGTGGCCGTTGAGCATGTTCATTGCGGGTGAGCCGATGAAACCGGCGACGAACAGGTTGGTGGGGCGATCATATAGCTCGAGCGGCGTGCCGATCTGCTCGATAACGCCGTCATGCATCACCACGATCCGGTCAGCCATCGTCATCGCTTCAATCTGGTCGTGGGTGACGTAGACCGTGGTGGTTTTCAACCTCTGATGGTTCTGCTTGATCTCCGACCGCATCTGTACTCGCAGCTTGGCGTCGAGGTTCGAGAGCGGCTCGTCGAACAAGAACACTGCTGGATTTCGTACGATTGCGCGACCCATGGCAACGCGCTGACGCTGGCCGCCCGAGAGGTGACGCGGATAGCGCTTGAGGTAGGGTTCGAGCCCAAGAATGGAAGCCGCATTGCCAACTCGCTTTTGCGTCTCTTCCTTACTGACGCGCTGCAGTTTGAGCGAAAAGCCCATATTCTGCTCGACCGTCATGTGTGGATAGAGCGCGTAGGACTGGAACACCATCGCGATGTCGCGGTCCTTCGAGGCGAGCTTATTTACAACCCGGCTGCCGATCGAGATTTCGCCCGAACTGATCTCCTCAAGGCCCGCAATCATGCGGAGCAGGGTCGATTTCCCACAGCCGGAAGGGCCAACAAGAATAACGAACTCACCGTCGGCGATGTCCACGGACACATCATGCAACACATCCAAGTTGCCGTAGGACTTTCGCACATTGTCGATGCGGACCGCACCCATTCTAACCTCCTTCGCCATCTCCAAGCGGCAATAAATCGAATTGGCGGATACATCGGACTTTCCCTTAGTCCGGTCGGCTACCCTGTGCGCGAGCGGTTTCGGGCGGCTGGCCACCTTAAGATCTGTCTTGGCTCTACGCACACCGATGATCCCCGCGGTGGGCTCAACACTGGAATGAAAGCCCTCCATCCACCGAAGGTGGAAGGAGGGAGTTGCCGTCAGGGAGGAATGACGGGGAGGACAAGGTTGAAACTGGCCCGACCCACGGGGACGGGCGTGTTGGTCTTGTTGCCGGCCGGCCGCCGGTGATTTTCCGCCACCGCAGGTCCTCAGCGGGGCAAATGTCAGCGCATAGCACAATACGGTGCTTCCTATCTTGCGCGACTCTGGCGCGAGCATCCTTGGGGATTCCTCCTTCAACCATCAGGCGATCGACTGCCCTGTGGCCTTCCAGTCCTCGACGAAAGCTTCGAGGCCCGACCTGGTCAGCGGGTGTTCGGCGAGCTTGTAGATCAGAGCCGGCGGGACGGTGGCGACGTCGGCGCCCGCGAGCGCGGCTTCCGTCACGTGGTTGGCCGAGCGCATCGACGCCGCGAGGATTTCGGTGGAGAACGCATAGTTGTCGTAGATCTGGCGCACGTCGCGGATGAGCTGCATGCCGTCTAGATTTATGTCGTCGAGCCGGCCGACGAAAGGCGAGATGTATGTTGCGCCAACCTTGGCCGCGAGCAACGCTTGATTAGGCGAAAAGCAAAGCGTCACGTTAGTCTTGATGCCGTCTGACGAGAAGGTCTTGGCAGCCTTGAGCCCGTCGACAGTGAGCGGCAGCTTGACAACGACATTATCGGCGATCTTTGCGAGCACGCGACCCTCAGCAACCATGCCGTCATATTCGGTGGAGGCCACTTCGGCGGAAACCGGACCGGGCACCGCGGCTGTGATTTCCCTGATGATCTCCTTGAAGTCGCGCCCAGACTTGGCGATGAGGGAGGGATTTGTCGTCACCCCGTCCAATAGGCCAGTGGCATGAAGATCGCGGATCTCCTTAATCTCGGCGGTGTCTGCGAAGAACTTCATTGGATCATGTCTCGTGCACCCCGAACCCGATCGAAGAGCTGGCGGGTGATGATGTGGTGGTAGACGACATGGAGATCCTCGATCTGTTCCATCATCGTCAGCGGTGCTCTGACGAGAACGTCGCTGAGCGGTTCGATCATGACTGCCTTCGGCTGTGCGCCTGTGAAAGCAATGCAGAAAGCACCTGAGGCACGGGCATAGCTCAGGGCCCGTAGAACATTTGGCGAGCCTCCGGATCCACTGATCCCAACAACCACGTCTCCGGCCTTCAGATGGTTCTTCAACTGCTCCAAGAAGACATCGTCGTAGGATAGGTCGTTGCCGATCGCAGTGATCCACGCGCTGTTGTCGCACAACGAAAGTATACGCAGGCGCTTGACGGCGCGTGGCACGGGACCAGAGCCGAAGTCGAGTGACGTAAGCTTTCCCATGTCGGTGGCCATGTGGCTGGCAAGCGCCGCGGACGCGCCGTTCCCGAACGTGAAGACTGTGCTCTCCGATTGAAACGCTTCGTAGAGGCGGTCGACGACCTGCGTCAGAGCGGCGATCTGCGTCGCGTCAAGTCCATTTCTGATGTCGTCAAGGTAGCTTTCAGCGGTCAACGGTGAACCTCCCGTCCAGAAATCCCATGGCGGCGGCACCGAGCAGCGCCGCGTTGTGTCCAAGCGCCGTGCGCTCCAGTTTTGGAATCCGTGCGTCGGGCAGCACGACACGCTCGGCGATGCCCGAGCGTACACGGTCCAAGTTCAGTGCCAGGCCGATCGCTCCCCCGAAAACAACCAAGGGGATGTCGAGCAAGTTCGTCGAAAACGCTACGGCCCGTGCGATGGCGGTCATGGCATCGGCGATGATCGCCGCCGCATCCTCGTTGCCACGAGCCGCAAGTTCGAACAGCTCCTTGGCGGTCGAAACGCCTAGCCCCTTGCTCGCGGCGGCACGGCCAAGCGCCAGTCCGCCCGCAAGTGCCTCGAGGCAGCCATGATGCCCGCACCCACAGACTGGGCCGTCTTCCTCGATCACGAAGTGACCGATCTCTCCCGCTGCACCACGCCCCTCGAACAGCTCACCGCGCAGCACTAAGGCTCCGCCGATCCCCGTGGAGACTGTGACCCAAAGAAAATCCTCACCGGCCGTCGCGCATCCGAACCGCTGCTCGGCAACGGCGCACGCGTTGACATCGTTCTCGATCACCGCAGGCAACGAGAATGCGTCCTGCAGCATTGCAGCGAAGGGGACGCGCCGCCAGCCATGTGCCGGCGCGAACTCAAGGACCCGCTTCTCTCGGTCGACATAGCCCGGGACTGTTGCGCCTATTCTTGCCACTCTGGCGTCGCGTAGATTCTGCCGGTCAAGCAGTTTGGGCAACTCGCGCTTTGCCCAGTCAGCTACCTCGCGCGGCGTGCGTCCCTCTCTCATCGTCGACGTCATGTCGATGATTGCGCCAAGCCGATCCACGAGCCCAAAAGCAAGCTTGGTGCCGCCAAAGTCCAGCGCCGCAACGAGAGGCATCGTGTCTTGGGATAGTCCGCGCCCAACTGCTCCGCCCGCAACTCCCCCACTAGACATGCGCGAGACTCGCATCGGCGAGCGAAGCAGACGCGCGCGATAAAACGGCCGGTACCTCGCAACCGCTGTCGACGGCCTTTGCGACGGCATCGAGCACATACTGGATGGAGGCCGCCTGGCGGAAGTCAGGCTGCTGAGCTAGACCTGTCCTCACCGCCTCCACGAAACGCGCGTAGGTCGTCGGGACCGGCGGGCAATGAACAGGCCGCCATCGTTCCGTTTCGATATCGTCGCCGACGCACAAGGTTAGCTCCGTCGCGCTCATCGTGTGGCGAAGATGCAAGGCTCCGCGGTCGCCGTGGATCTGTATGTCGAGCGTATTGATATGACCGGTTGCCCACCTAGTTGTGTGCAGCACGCCGAGGGCCCCGTTGCCGAAGCGGGCCGAGAGGGTCACGCTGTCGCTAGCGTCGAGGTCATACTCACCGATCCGATCACCGGGAGCCTTTGCGAAGGTCCCGGCGGCGCCGGCGACCGAGACGATGGGCAGTCCGCAGCCGAATGTGACGAAGTCGAGCAAATGCACGCCGAGGTCGCCCAACACTCCGTTGGAACCGTGGCGGCGGGAGAGCTTCCAAATCAAGCTTCCAGTCGTTCGCCAGTCGCCCCACGTGTGCGACACCAGCCAGCTTTGCAGATAGGCGGCATGGACGTGTCTGACGTCACCGATGACCCCCGATCGAACCAGCACGCTGGCCTGCTGGAGTTCGGGCAGGTTGCGGTAGGACAGGTTTGTCATGCCCACGACTTTCGCGGCGTCAGCCGCATCCGCCATCGCGGCAGCGCTTGGATAGTCCGTCGACAGCGGCTTCTCGCAGAACACGTGCTTGCCGGCCGCAATGGCAGCCATCGTGGTCGAATAGTGAACGATATCGGGCGTGACGTTGGCCACGGCCTCGAATTCCCCCCAAGCCAACGCATCATCGAGCGAACCAAAAGACCGCTCGATCGCATGCGCTTGGCAAAACGTAGCGGCACGTTCTGGGACAACGTCGGCTGCCGCAACGACTTCAACGCCGTCGATGTCTCTGAACTGCTTTACGTGATTGGCGGCCATATTGCCGGAACCAAGGACCAGAATGCGCATCGTGTTTCGCTCACCGGTACCCGGATTGTCCGGGCGCATGTACCTTCGGCCCCCGCTCGGAAATGCGTTCAAGCGCCTGATCCACCGGCACATTCGGGCCCTCGATGATCCCCTCGAGACGGGGCAAGGGCGAGTAGGCCCACTTAGCAGCGTTCCGCAGGACCTGACCGACGATAGGATTGTGATAGGTCGGGTAGGTTTCGTGGCCAGGGCGGAAGTAGAAGATGTTGCCGGCACCCCGTCGGTAAGTGACGCCTGAACGGAAGACTTCTCCGCCTTGGAACCAAGAGATGAGTACGGTCTCCAGCGGTTCGGGTATGGAGAAGGGCTCCCCGTACATCTCTTCGTTCTCTAGGGCGAACTGTTCCGGCAGTCCTTCGGCGATTGGATGACGCGGATTGACAACCCAGATGCGCTCGCGCTCGCCTGCCTCGCGCCATTTGAGGCTGCACGGCGTGCCCATCAGGCGTCTGAAGACCTTCGAAAAATGACCGGAATGAAGGACGATTAGCCCCATACCCTCCCACACGCGCTGGGCGACACGTTCGACGGTGCCCTCGTCGACTTCGTCATGGGCGACGTGGCCCCACCAGACGAGTACATCGGCCTCGGCGAGCCGTGCAGCCGGTAATCCATTCTGGGGCTGCTGAAGCGTCGTCGTACTGACCGACAGCGCAGGGTCGGACGAGAGCAGACGCGCAATTTGTGCGTGCATGCCGTCGGGATAGATTTCGGCGACCGCTTGGTCGCGTCTCTCGTGGACGTTTTCGCCCCAGACAAGGATCTTGATAGCCAACTGCGTCCCCGAAGAAATGATAAGCGCTTATCATTCTTAGTTCCAGGTGCGCGTTTCGTCAACGACGGGATAAAGGAAAATCATAGTCGATTTCGCCTAGTGCCGCTGTGCCTAGTGCTTGTCATACTAGGCCTTGCATCAAAGGCCGATTGGCACCTAAGTTGCAGCTTGCGCGCTAAAGTTCGGTGGTCATGAATCTCAAGGAATTTGCATCTCGCATAGACCTATCGGTGACGACGGTGAGTCGCGCGCTGAACGGTCACCCGATGGTCAAACCTGAGACCCGCGACTTCATCGTCGCCGAGGCCGCCCGGCTCAGCTACACGCCGAGCTCGGCGGCGCGCCGGCTGGCCACAGGCAAGAGCGGCGCTTTCGCGCTGTTTCTGGAGCTTGAGAACAACCTGATGCGGGAAGCGCTGTTCCGCGAGTTCCTCGTCGGTCTGTTTGACGAGCTGTCCCGATCGCAAAGCGACCTAATCATCAAGCCGACACGGGCCGGAGATTTGGCTGACTACTTGTCGTTCTTTCAGGCAGGACGCGTCGACGGCTTCGTCATTCCCAAACCAGCGGTGAACGATGCCAGGATCGCCTATCTCCAGCAACACGGCATACCGTTCGTGGTGTACGGGCCGGCGCCGATCGACGTGGAGTACAGTTATCTTACCATCGACAACGGAGCGGCCATCCGGGACCTAACGTCGTTGCTAGTTGACCTCGGCCACAGGAGGATCGCGTTTCTCAATGACGATCCTGCTTTTGCATTTGCCCGTGAGCGTGCCGATAGCTTCGAAGCTACCCTGCGAGACCGCGGTCTCGCATTCGAGCCGCACTTACTGACATCCACCCGAATGGACGAACGCAATGGGTATCAGGTGGTCCGAGCACTGTTGGAGCGAACCGATAAGCCGACTGCGGTGATCTGTGGCAACGTCCTGCTAGCGGAAGGTGCATACCGTGCCGTGCAGGACATCGGTCTCGGGGTCGGGAAGGATATTTCTATCGTCGCTCATGACGACGTCGATGACGACGTACCTGCCGAGCGCTTTCGACCGACCCTGACGGCTACGGAGGCTTCGCTTGCAAAGACAGGCGTGAAGGTAGCCGACTTCCTTGTGCGTCTCAGTGGTGGCCAAGCCTCTCGGGATCTTCAGGAGGTCATCCCGCCACGGCTCATCTATCGCGGGTCCGCAGCGCCGCCGCCGTAGCGCACACTCAGGCGAGTCGATGACAGACGGCAGCAGGCCGGATGCCCTCACGCTCGAACAGGGCCAACGTCGCCTCACGAGACACCCTGCCGCCCGGAGAAACTTCAGCGCGATGAATTCCTGAGGCTACAAACAGAGCATCCATTCCCGCGACCGTCGCGCCTTTTATATCCGTTGTCATAGAGTCGCCAATGGCAAGAAATGTCGACTGGTCGAGCTCGTGGCCTACAGTCTAAGCCGCAAGCGTTCGGACAGCTTCATACGCGCGAATGTCTGGTTTGCCTGCAAGTTGCACGCTGCCGCCGAGGTTAGCGTAGATCTGGGCCAGCGCCCCAGGGCAAGGCTGGAACTGACCTCCGACCTCTACAACGAGATCGGGATTGGCGCAGATCATTGGAAGCTGGCGCTCACGGAGACGCTGGAGCAGAGGCAGATACGTTATCGGCGGCGCGAACTCGTCACGGAAGAAGCCGCTGCAAACGACAGCCTCGGCGTTATCGAGTTCGACACGTGAACTGCTGCCTGCCGCCATGATGCCAGCATGTCGGTCGGGACCGATATGGAAAACGCGGCGCCAAGGGCTCGCCGACAATGCTTTCGCAGCAAGCTGGCCAGAGGTGATCAATCCGTCATAGCAGTCGCTTGTGACGCCGGAGCGGGCGAGTGTCGCCGCCGTCTCCTCCCCAAGACGTGCGGCATTGGACAGCAGGATGACAAGGCATCCGCTGCGTCGCGCCGCCCGTAGCAAGTCCACCGCGGCTGGAAAGGCTGCTCTGCCGTCATAGAGCACTCCCCACACGTCACAGACGACCACGCGGTACCGGTCAAGGAACGCGGCACAGCTCTCAAGAAACTGCACCGGCTTCTCAACTGATGCGCTGAGGCTTGATGGCGATCGAAGCCTCATTTCACCGACCCCGCAAGCAGCCCACGGACGAAGTAGCGCTGTAGCGAAAAGAATACGGTTAGTGGCACCGCGATGGTCACGAAGGCGCCCGCAGTAAGAACTTCCCAGTTGTTGCCGCGCGTGCCCAGGAGACCTGCCAGCTTGCCGGTAAGAACAAGCTTGGACTCTTGGTTGCCGAGAAACACCGTCGCGACGAGCAGATCGTTCCACACCCAGAGGAACTGAAAGATGAGGAAGCTGACGAGGGCTGGCAATGATAACGGCATCACGATGCTCGTGAAGATGGTGAAGTGGGACGCTCCGTCGATTCGAGCCGCCTCCATGATTTCCCGAGGCAGTGCCGCGATGTAGTTGCGCAGCAGATAGATTGCGAGCGGGAGGCCGAAGGCCGTATGGGCGAACCAAACGCCCAGATAGGTCTTGCCGTCGGCGGCGCCGAACAACCTCGCAATATCGTTGTAGATTGAGAGCAGCGGTATGAGGCTCATCTGCAACGGAACGACGAGCAGCCCGACAACGGTCGCAACGATCAGTCCACGAAAAGGGAAACGCATCCACGCTAGCGCGTAGGCGGCGAAGGCCGCGACCAGAATTGGAATGATCGTGGCCGGAACGGTGACGGTAAACGAGTTGATGAAACTCCGGCCGAGTCCAGACGACACGAGTACTTCCCTGTAGTTTTGCAGCGTGAGGCGCGGCGGACTTTCCGCGACGTAGAACAGTCGGGGGCCCCGGTCGTGAGTGAATGGGGTCTGTGATTTCCACTCGTACGAACCATCGCGCCGGACGGTTATGACGCCACCGTCGCTCATCGGGAGCGACCCACCAGGCTCGGCGGCATCAAGGGTTCGTGCAGTTAAACCGTAAGTCCGAATGAGCTTGCCGGCCTTATCGGCGAAGAGCATGCCCCGGATTATAAAGTGATCGTCCTCTTTCGTCACTGCGCCGGCGGCGGCGGGGAGGCGCACGCTATCTTGAATCAAAGTCGTGCTAAGCGCCGTCCACCAACCCGAGACAGCGAGCTGCTCCTTGTCACGAAATGACGAAACCAGAAGCCCGGCGGTGGGCGCCGTCCAGAGCAGGACGAGAAAGAGTAGCGAGAGATGCACGAGAACGCGTCCAAGATCGAACCTCACGAGCCGCAGTCGAGACTGGTTTGGGGCGCGACTGGCGGCGGGTGTGCTGGAGACAATCGTCATCAGTGCATACCCTCGTCGACCGCCGCCCGGCGGATGTTCCAGATCATGATCGGCAGGACGGCGATCATGATGACCACCGCGATCGCCGAGCCGCGGCCGTAGTCGAAGTTGGCGAACATCCACTTGAACATGAGATTGGCTAGCACGTCGGTGTCCCATTGGCCGTTGGTCATCGCGAAGATGATGTCGAAAACCTTCAGGACGACAATCGTGATCGTCGTCCACACCACGGCGATCGTTGTTCGGATCTGCGGGACCATGATCAAGAAGAAGATCTGGATGCCGCTGGCTCCGTCTATTCGAGCCGCTTCGATAGTTTCGTCAGGAATGCCGCGCAGCGCTGCTGACAGGATCACCATGGCGAAGCCCGTTTGAATCCAGATCAAGATCACCATGAGGAAAATGGAGTTCCAAAACGGAATGGTGATCCATGCCTGTGGAGGGAAGCCCAGGCCAGTGACGATCGCATTGAGGAGGCCGATCTGCTGTCCGCCCTCCGCGCGATAGTCGTAGACGAACCTCCAGATCACCGACGCCCCGACAAAGCTGATCGCCATCGGCATGAAGATCAGCGACTTGGCGACTCCACCCCACCAGACCCGATCGGCCAAGACTGCGATCAGGAGACCGAAGCCGGTTGAAAGTGCCGGGACGATGACCAACCAAAGCAGGTTGTTGACGATCGACTGCCGGAAGTCCCCATCGCCGAAGAGCCAGATGTAGTTGGCAAACCCGACGAAGCTGGTGCCCGCTCGATCAAAGAGGCTGAGCCTTAAGGTCTCCATGACCGGATAGACAAGGTAGGCTGATAGGAAGAGCAGCGCCGGCAGCAGGAACAGCCACGCCCTGAGCTGTTCACCCGATCGCTCACGCCGGCTGCTTGTGTCGCGACCTCTGAACGACCTGGCAGCAACCAGCTTGTCGAGCAGCCAATTGCTGCCCCAGAAGTATGCGACGGCTGCGACGAGAACCCCTGACACAGCCGCCAGGGCACCTCCGATTTGCTCGAGCATGGATAACCCCCATCGTAGAAGACCCGATGGGGCGAGGTCGCCCTCGCCCCATCTGGCCTCAGCAGACCGCCGTGGGTCTATTTGACCGACTGCCAGCTCTGCTCGATGGCCGACGCGACCTCGCCCGCAGACTTGCCGCTCACGAAATCGACCATTCCCGTCCAGAAGGTACCTGCGCCGACTGCGCTGGGCATCAGGTCAGAACCATCGAAACGGAAGGTCGTGGCGTCCAGCAATATCCGGCCCTGCTCCTTCAGCGTGTCGTTAGGATAGGCGTCCAGGGACGCACTCTTGTAGGGCGTCAGGAACCCGCCCAACGCCATCCAGATTTCGTGGGCTTGCGGCGTCTTCAGATAGTCGATGAATGCTCGAGCGCCGGGACTGTCGTTGGTGATCGCGAACAGCGTTCCAGCACCAAGAACGGGGTTGCCGAGGTCTTTGCCGGCGTAGGACGGGAAGTAGAAGAAGTCGGCATCCTCTCCGAGCACCACATCCGTCGGAAAGAACGATGAAATGAACGAGGCTTGGTGATGAAGATAACATTGGGGCGGAACGGAGAAGAGACCGCGCGGGCTGTCGCCGAAGTCCGTGGTGGTGACCGCAGCGCTGCCGCCCGCAACCTTGGCCTCATCCTTGGCAAACCAGCCGAACAGGTCAATCGCCTCGACGATACGCGGATCGTCGAACGGTATTTGGTGGGAGGTCCACTGATCGTAAACATTCGGCGGTTGGAGACGAAGCAGCAGATCTTCGACCCAATCGGTCGCCGGCCAGCCGGTCGCGGCGCCTGACCCGATGCCGATGCACCATGGCGTATGCCCATCGGCAACGATCCGCTCAGTGAGGCCCTGCAAGTCCTCGAAGGTCTTTGGCACTTGGTATCCGGCGTCAGCGAACTCGTCGGGAGAATACCAAACCAACGATTTGAGGTCTGTCTTATAGGTGAAGCCATAGAGCGCCGGCGTGCCGTCCGGCCCCTTGTAGGTTCCGAGGTCGACCCAGGATTGACCGGCGGCGTAGTTGTCGCGCAGCCACTGCCCTGTCTCCTCGCCAAGCGGCGCGAGCTTCCCTTGCTCGGCAAGACTAGCGGCCAGTCCCGGAAGCGGAAAGATCGCAAGGTTCGGTGCCGATCCTGAACTCGTATCGATCGCGATCTGCTGCGCGAAATTCTGCGACCCGGCGTAGTCGACGGTGGCCCCTGTTGCCTTCGCGAACGGCGCAATGACGGCGCGGAAATGTTCTTCATCGGGTCCGATGTACGGACCTGCGATGGTGATCGTCTGGCCGGTTAGGTCGGGCCACTCGGCCCCTAGGCAAGGCGAGCTGATAAGTACTGCGGCAAGCAGTACGGCTGTGCGTCCCATATGTTCCTCCCAAAAGCGCACCAAGGAAATGGCAAGCGCTTGTCATTTTTATCGGTAGCGTTCCGCGTAGTCAATCCTCTCGACTTGGCGGCTCTCAATGGGTTCCGAGTACTGCTTGCCGACAAGCGCTAGGCAAGTACGGCGATGATTCAACGATCATTCAATGCGTAGCGGTTCAAAAAGGGGGTCAACAAGGTTCCGTGCGGCCAGCGGCAATGACGGTTTGTGTCGTGTCGTTTGGTCTAGCGATTCACGGCAATGATAAGAGGGAGGTCGAACAGCCGCGCCCAGGCCGTGGTCGCGGCGATCTGGATGGCGACGATCTCGGTATCGACCGTCCACCAGCCGTTGGCTGGAGCGACCAGCAGATCTGGCGATCCAAGCGCCGATTGCAGGATCGGCCAGACGAGCAGCTGCTCGTAGCAAATAAGCGTTGCCACTCTGGCGCCCCGTACCGAGACGATCGGATTGCCGAAGACGTCGGCCCGCGCGCCGGCCGGCTCGCCAAGCAGGTTCAGCCACGGTTGCCACATCGAGACTGGAACCGGCATACGCTCGCGGTAGCGCACCACGGCATCCTCCCCTGACAACTCGAGCATGACGTTGTCGTAGCCAGTCGCGTCGACGATGACGGCACCGCCATAGACGGTGACGTCGAGATCCAGCAGTGCAGCCGTCCAGAGCCGCTCGCTGGTCGGTGTCCAAGCGCCCAACGCGCTCTCCGGCAATACGATGACGGACGCTCCCGCCCGCGCCATCTCCCCGACACGATTGATGGTGTCGAGATGCTGCTGGTAGTCGGCATATCGGCCATTGCTGCCGCCGAATGTCGTGTCGACGCCGACCCACCCGTGCGGCAGAACGGACGCGGTCCAGTTCGCGGCGGACCAGATCCAGAGAGCTCCGATCATCAGGATTGCGATCTGTCGGAATCGCGTTGTCATGACGAGCAGGCCTATGGTTGCCGCGCCAAGCCCAAGCCAGCTCCAGCCGGGGAACAGGATACCTGCCGCGGTGATGGGATGCGCCCAGCCGACGATGCCGATCGGCGGCACGCTGAGCAGAACGGCGATGATCGCGTAGCGGATCATGCGTCCCGTGCCCGGCCGATCGGTCCACAGCAAAGCATGGGTGCCGACAAACAGCGCGGAGGCAGCGATCCAGAGCGCGATGCCGGCCTCGAAGCCGGCGCCATAGAAGTTGCTGACGCCCTGCGGCAGACCGCGCGAGGCGGCGAGATAGTAGGCGGCAGCGACAAACGCAGTTGCCAGTCGCGTCGGCGCCAGCGCCCAAAGCGCAGGGAACAGCATCGCTGCCGGCAGCAGCCGCGGTTCACCGCTCCAGCCCATCAGGCCGATGGCGATCGCCGCGGCGACGAGAAGGGCCGATCGCACCAGGTCAGGGCTCGAGAACCAGAAGCGGGTGAGCGAGACCAAGGACGCCGACGGCCGGGATGGGCCCGAAATATCTCGAGTCATAGGAACCTGCGAATTCTGAGAAGAGGAAGAGCTGACCGGTCGGGACCGTGCCGTCAGCAGCTGGTGTCAGCGCCCTGCCCTGTCCATCGGTCGGGCGGACGGAAGAATGAGCGAGGCGCGCGCCATCGATCGTGATGTCACCGTCGACGACGACATGTTGACCAGAGATTGCGACGACCGTCTTAATCAGCGGCGAAAGCCAGCCGGGGCAGAGGCCGTGGCCGAGGTAGCCACGCTCGCGCGCCAACTCGAAGGCCGGATTCGGCGGCGGGCAGATGAAGATTCGATCGCCGACGGTCACGTCGCGAGCGAGCGGTACAATACGCCACAGTCCGAGCGGATAACTCGGTGTCAGATTGACCCGCAGACCGGCGATGAAGCCGACGCCACTGAGCACGGCGAGCAGCACGAGCAACGTGCCGACCACGACGATCGGACGAGCGCGACCGGTCATTTCAGCACCTGGCTCTGCCGCTGCGTCTGGCGCAGCGCCTCGGTCTCCTTGAGCGCTTCCACCGTTCGCTCATGCGCGGCGAGCTGCTGCCCGGTCCGCATCGTCGGCCAGGCTGATGCGAGCTTTTGCTGCTCGGCCGGTGCCAGGCCAGCCGCAGCGGCCTTGAACGCCGGACCGCCGGTGTCCATGGCGCCATTGCCAAGCAGCGCCCGCTCACCGAAGCGCTGCCTGACGGCTGTGTTGAGAGCGTCGATCTCGGCCTTGACCATGCGGTCCGCGAGAACGAAACCGAGCGCCGCGGGCAGATCGTTGCGGTCGATGGCGTCGCGGACCCTGGCCAGCACGGTCTCAGCCGCCGCAGACAGCGCAGGGATGTCGATCGATGCCCGCTGGCGCAGGCCGGTCTCCTCGGCGGTGAGGCGTTTCATCGCCTGATCACGCATCGCAAAATAGCGCTCGAGGTCGCGTCGCAACGCCGGAACATTGGTCTCGGCGATCTGGCGGTCGTTCCTGTCGGCATTGCCGGCGAGCAGGCCGGTGCGGCCTCGCAGTGCGCCGTAGGTCGCGGGCCCCTGCTCGATCTGCTGCAGGCGATCGGTGCGGGCGGCCGGATCGGTGAAAGCCGCCTCGATGCGCATCGCACGGAACGCGGACTCGGGGTCGGCATAGACCCGCCGGATGCGATCGGAGACCAGGTCCCATTGCTTGCTCAGCGCTTTGTCGGCTTGCAGCTTGGCCTCGGCGGCATCGCCGATCGTGAGCGCAAAGCTGGTGACGCCCTTGACCATGGGTTCAGCCTTTCGGGTTGATTGTATGGAAGTGGAGACGTTGCGGTCGAAGAGGCCCAGGCGTGCGCCGGCGGTTCGCAGTTTCTCACCGAGATCAAGGAGGCGAGACTTCTGGCGCAGCGTCCAGTCGAGCCGATCACGAACGAGCGTCCGGGCCATGCGGACGAGGTGAATGCCGCGGCTGTTGGCAAAGCTCAGCGCCTGCGCATAGAAGCGGCCGCCGCTATAATCGAGCGTGGTTTCCTTGGCATCGCGCCGCTCGAGGACCTTGGCCAATCCCCCGGCCATCGCGAAGGAGCGCTTGCCATAATATAGCGTCACATCCTCACGGTGGCGGGTCATTGCCACATAGGTCAGGTGCCGGTTGAGCGAGAGCGAGGCCAGCACCTGGACGCGGTCGACGGTGGCGCCCTGCGACTTGTGGATCGTCGTCGCGTAGCCATGATCGATGTTGCGATAGGTTCGATGCTCGACTTCGATCCGCCGGCGCGCATCGCCGTCGCCCAGCTCGACGACAACCCGTCCGGACACCGCTTCGACCACCTTGGCCAACATGCCGTTCTTGACGCCGAGCGTGCTGTCGTTCTTGAGGAAGACCACCTGGTCGCCAGCGGCGAAGTTGCGTGGGCCATCCTCCGTTCGGAAGGCATGACCGGTCTCGATGACGCCGCGCTTGATGAGCGCTTCCCGCGCCTGCTCGTTGAGATCGCGGACGTCACGGCGCAGATGCGCGAGGATCAGCGTGGACTTGGTCGGGTCATACGAACGATCCCAATCGTCGATCAGGCTCGTGATGGCCTCGGCCTTCAAATCGGTGCCGATGACCCTGCCCCGGTTTGTGTAAGCCGAGATCGCCTGCTCGATCCGGCCGCGTGCCAGGTCGAGCGACGCGGCCCGCATCCAGGCTTCCTTCTGCCGATAGATGGTTTCGAGCTCGGCGTAGCCGATGCGTTCGACGATGGCGCGGAAGGCAGCGCCGGCCTCGATGGGCTGCAACTGCTCCGGATCGCCAACCAGGACCAGCTTGGCACCGGCTTTCGACGCTGCTTCGACGAAATGCGCCATCTGCTTTGAGGCCACCATGCCGGCCTCGTCGAGGACGAAGACGGTCTTGTCGTCGAGCAGGTCCCTGCCCTCTTTCCAGCGCAGCTCCCACGAGGCCAGCGTGCGGGAGCCGATGCCGGCCTCCTTTTCCAGCCCCTCGGCGGCCTTGCCGGCGAGCGCGCCGCCGATTACGCGATAGCCGGCTGCTTCCCACGCTTCTCGCGCGGCCTTCATCATCGTGGTCTTGCCGGCACCGGCGCGCCCCACCACGGCGGCGATCCGAACGCCGCCGCCAATATGCTCGATCGCCGTCCGTTGCTCCTCCGACAGCCGGTCATGGCGCGCGAACACGGCCGCCAGCACCTTCTCCCGGACGCCATGCGACGAGGCCCATGCGAGATAGCGTGCGCGATTGACCATCTCGGATTCGACGCGCACCATCTCGCGCGTCGTGAGCTTTGGCGGCACCCGCGCGCCGGTCGCGAGATCGACGCGTTCGACGTCGAGACGCAAGACTTCGGGACTGGCGAGGACGCGCGGCAACAACCGTTGGAAGGTCCCGACGTCGTCGATATAGCGATGGATGATCTTGGCGACGTCGCGCGCATCGAAGACGCTTTTCTCGTTCGTCACCAGCTCGAGCACGAGCTCGGGACGCGCCTCGATGCGCCTGGCGTTGATGCTGCGCTTGGCGTCATGCTGGGCCAGCCGTTCGAGATCGATGGCGCGACCGGCGTCGCCACTCTTGCGCTGCATCGCCTTGGCCGCGACGCCGATATGGGTCGTCGGGACGATGTCGATGCCACGCTCGGCATAGGAGCGGCCATCGACACGGATTTCGAGACCGGCCAACGCCAGGTGCTGGTTCTGCAGGTCGAGCCAGGCGTTGCGCTGCCCGAGGAACTCGGTCTTTTCGCCGGCCCAGAGCCGATATTGGATCTTGTTGTTGGCGGTGCGGACCGGTTGTCCGTCGGCGCCGATGACGGCGACCTTCTTGGCGCCGAAGCCGCTTTCGGTCAGGGGCCGGAGGCTGGTCATCAGGTGGACATGCGGATTGCCGGGTTCGTCGTGATAGACCCAGTCGGCGACCTGGCCACGGGCGAGCACCTGCTCGAACACGAACTGGCGCGTCAGCGCGATGTTCTGTTCGCGGGTGAGCTCGACCGGTAGGGCGATGATGAACTCCTTGGCAAGCTGCGCGTCGGCGCGTTTCTCGAACGCCTCGATCTTGTTCCAGAAGGCCTCGACTGCACCGGCCACCGAGCGATCGGCGATGAGCGCTCGCGCCCAGTCCGGTGCATCGAGCGGCAGCAGGAATTCCTCGTGGGCGAGATTGCGCTTGTTCGAATAGTCGACGGTGCGCGCCTCCGCGTCGTGCTCCATCCGCGCGCAATGCCGATAGGCCGCTGACAGCACGGCGCTGCGGCCATCGCCGCGGGAGATGAGCTGGGGCGTGAAATGGGTGATGGCCAAGGCGTATGACGATCCCAACGACGGCAACAGGTCGCCCGGAGGTGATGCTTCTCGCCCGGCTAGGCCGGGCGCAGCACGTCGCGTCAGCGACGTATTACTGCGCCCTTGGACGCATTCCTTCGGAACGCTGGGATGATCCACCAAAGTGTCGGCTGCGCCGACCCGTCGAAAGTGACGGGTCGCGCTCGCGCGCGTCCCGTTCGATGCTCGTCATCGGAAAGTCCGAATGACGAAAAGGGAAGCAACCGGGATGAAGAAGCCATCGTCGAAGATCAGGGAAGAGATCGGGCGCCTGCAGGAACAGCTCAAACAGGCAGAGACGCGCGAGGCCGAACGCATCGGCCGACTGGCGCTGAGGGCGGGGCTCGGTGATATCGAGGTCGAGGACGGCGAGTTGGTCGCGGCATTCGAGGAGGTCGTCGTGCGGTTTCGCAAGGGGAGCGGACGGCCCAGCCGGCAGACGGGCGGCACGGTCCCGCCTGGCGCGCCTCAGGGGTCGGGTGGTGAGGCTTGAGCGGATGCGACAGGCAAGCCAGACGGAAGCGCGCCGCAAGGATACGCGCGAGAAAATCCAGCTCGGCGGACTGATCGCCAAGGCCGGGCTACGCTACGAGAAGCGGGCACTCCTGCTCGGCCTGCTGATCGACGCCGCCGATCGCATCCGCGGTGACGATACCGAACGCGCACGCCTCTTGGCCCTCGGTGAGAAGGCGTTCATCCATGACGCTGACTAGGATCATCATGCTGGTCGCGCCCTGCCTGTTGATGCTGGGAACACTGCTCGGTCTCGGCGGTATCGAGCAGTGGACGGCGTCGTTCGGCACGACGCCAGACGCTCGCGTGATGTTCGGGCGGATCGGTATCGCCCTGCCTTATGTCATCGCGGCCGCGATCGGCATCGTGTGCCTCTTCGCCGCTAGGGGCGCGGTCGCGATCCGCACGATGGGAGTCGGCGTGCTGATCGGGACCGCCGCGATCGTCGTGGCTGCGGCCGCGCGCGAGACCATCCGGCTGTCCGGCTTTGCCGACAGCGTGCCTGCCGGCGCCAGCGTCATAAGCTATATCGATCCGGCGACGGCGATCGGCGCGACGCTCGCTGCCGTCGCCGGCGTGTTCGCGCTGCGCGTGGCGATGCGCGGCGACGCCGCATTCGCCTCTGCCGTGCCGCGCCGTATCCACGGCAAGCGCTCGATCCATGGCGATGCGGAATGGATGGCGCCCAAAGATGCCAGACGGCTGTTCCCCGAAGCCGGCGGCATCGTCGTCGGCGAAGCCTACCGTGTCGACAAGGACACGGTAGCCGAGCGGGGATTTCGCGCGGACGACCGGGAGACCTGGGGCGTTGGCGGGAAGTCGCCGCTCCTGTGTTTCGATGCATCGTTCGGCTCGACGCATGGTCTCGTCTTTGCCGGGTCCGGCGGCTTCAAGACCACATCCGTCACGGTGCCGACCGCGCTGAAATGGGGCGGCAGCCTCGTCGCGCTCGACCCGTCCAACGAGGTGGCGCCGATGGTCCTCGAGCATCGGCGCAAGGCCGGCCGTGATGTCTTCATCCTCGACCCTCGTGATCCCTCGACCGGCTTCAACGTGCTCGACTGGATCGGCCGCTTCGGCGGCACCAAGGAAGAGGACCTGGTCGCGGTCGCCAACTGGGTGGTGACCGACACGGGCAGGCAGGCTTCGATCCGCGACGACTTCTTTCGCGCCTCGGCGCTGCAGCTCATCACCGCGCTCATCGCCGATGTCTGCCTCTCCGGGCATACGGAAAGGGAAAACCAGCACCTGCGGCAAATGCGGGCGAACCTCTCTGAGCCGGAGCCGAAGCTGAGAGAACGGCTGCAGCTCATCTACGACAATTCGGCGTCCGAGTTTGTGAAGGAGAACGTCGCGCCGTTCATCGCCATGACCCCCGAAACCTTCTCCGGCGTCTATGCCAATGCGGTCAAGGAGACCCATTGGCTGAGCTATCCGAACTATGCGGCCCTGGTATCGGGATCGAGCTTTGCGACCGATGCGATCACCAGCGGCAAGACCGACATCTTCGTCAATCTCGACCTCAAAACGCTGGAGGCGCATCCAGGTCTGGCGCGCACCATCATCGGCGCGCTGCTTAACGCCATCTACAACCGGGATGGAAAGGTTGAGGGGCGCACCCTGTTCCTACTCGATGAGGTAGCGCGCCTCGGCTATCTCCGCATCCTCGAGACGGCGCGCGACGCCGGCCGCAAGTACGGCATCAGCCTCATCCTCCTGTTCCAGTCGATCGGCCAGATGCGCGAAGCCTATGGCGGACGCGACGCGACCAGCAAATGGTTCGAGTCGGCGTCTTGGGTGTCGTTCGCTGCCATCAACGATCCCGACACGGCCGACTACATTTCGCGTCGATGCGGCAACACGACGGTCGAGGTCGACCAGATAAGCCGCTCGTCGCAGATGTCGGGATCGTCACGCACCCGATCGAAGCATCTAACCGCGCGGCCGCTGATCCTGCCCGAAGAAGTGCTTCGGATGCGCGGCGACGAGCAGATCATCTTCACCTCCGGCAACGCACCGCTGCGCTGCGGGCGCGCCATCTGGTTCCGGCGCGACGACATGCGCAGCGTCGTCGGCACGAACCGTTTCCATCGGAACAAGCCGTGATGGGTTTAGCCATACGGTCGCCCGGTCCGGGAGAGGGGGTTGGGTTTGGGAAGGGTGGGCGAGGGAACCGTCGCCCCCTTCCCATGGGAGGGTGTTTGAGGGAGGGGCTTCAGCCCTTCCCTCATGGGAGAGATTGAGAGGGGGCCCGCCCCCTTTCATCAAGGACCTGCGTCCGGTCGATCCGGGTGCAGGTCCTCGGCGAGCAGTGGGCCAGAACGGGCAGAAAGGAGAAAGGCCGGACCCGCTTCCGGGCCCGGCGAGCGCCCTGTCAGGCCGTCGCGATGACGGTCGGCGCGGTGCGCTTGAGCTTGACGGCGAAGCCGACGACGCGGCTTCCGAACACGATCGGTCCGTCGAGTGTTTCGAAGGCAGGCGAGAGTACCGGGTGGCAGATCGTCAGCAACCCGGCGAACTCCTCGATCGGGCGGCTCGGCGAGACGGTCTCGCCCTGGGCATCGTTCCCGACGATGAGCAGATTGCCCGCCAGCGGACTTGCGTAGTCCTGGAGCTCGGTGAAACAGGGCAGCTCGTCGGTGAGCCCGTTGTCGTCGACCACCACCGAGTGGTCTCGGTCGACACGCACCATGTCGATGAGGCCGCACCCGATGTGGCGCCGGATATCGGCCAGCGTATTGGCCGGATCGATGGAAACGACCCGGATCGTGCGCTGCTCGACGCCGACGAGATAGGCGGTGAGGTTCGTTGTCATGCTGATCTCCTTTCATTGCAGTGACGGAGATCGCGCCCGGGCCAGCCGGGGCATCGGGTCAAGGATCGTCAGACCGCCGGAGGCGGCTAGCGGGGGACCCGATTTTCTGTCGGCGCCTCTTCGCGGCGGCGGAAAATTGGCGGGACCGCTCGTCCTTGAGGCGATGCACGCGGCCGGTAGAATGGGCCGTCATTGTGATGCACACCCACGGCGCCGCCAGGCGCCGTGTCCGTATCCGGCGACCAGCCGGCTCCCCCCACATCGCGGCCCGACACGCACGGCGAGCTACGTCCCTTCCGGACGCCACGCATCACGGCAATGAATCGATCAGCGCCCGGTGATTCAAACCATTCATTGGACGTCGGAATCTCATCGCGCGATTCTGATCGCCATGATCGCGCAGAACTATCGTCTCTACATCGAGCGCCGGGACGCGGGCCGCAACATGGCCCGCTTCTACGCGCTATCGATCGAGGAGACCTTGTTCGGGCAGACCTGTCTGGTCCGTCGCTGGGGCCGGATCGGGACGACGGGCCGAAGCGTGCAGCATTCGTTCGATGACGAGGACGAGGCGGTCAGCCTGTTCCTCGAGCTGCTTCTCACCAAGCGGAGCCGAGGCTATCGGCCGAGCTCTGTTCTCCAGCATCGAGCAGCGGCCCCGTCCGCCTGACGGAGCCGACGACGTCACGCCCGGCCTTTCACTTCGGCCGGAGTCCGAGCTCGACCGCGAGGTTCAGTTCCTCAAGTCGTTCGACGTCCTCCAGGCGCGCCTTCTCGTAGTCGTCCGACATCCAGTCGAACTCGCCGGCCCAAACCTCGCCAAGGGGCGCCCATGTGCCGTCCGGCCAAACGGCAATGTCATCGTGGCGATGGGGCTTGTGCGTCGTCACCGGTCTATCCTTCTGTCTGCGCGGAACCGTCCCGCCGACGCCTGCCGGAAGGGACGGGCCGCTGCCGTCACCGAGGTATCGAGGGGGAACCCCTTGCGGGTTGACGGCGTGAGCGGGCGGTCCCTTTAAGGGCGTCAGGGAGGTCGGAGGTTCGTGCAGACAGGCATGGGACCAGCGACGCAGGAGGCGGCCGCAGCGCGATCGCATTGCTGGAAAGTGCTGCTGTTGGAGGTGAGGGTTGCAGGGGCGAGAGCTGTCGCTCGATCACGCCGGCTTGGTCGACCACTTGATGCTCTTCCACCACGCGACGCGGTCTTCGCGGCTCGCATTGGCGAGCCGTAACAGCAGATCGCCGTGGCACGAGCGCGGCGCACAGAAGCACACCAGGTCCTTGCCGCGCAGTTCGTCGAGCGCGCGCAGCAGATGATGCTGGTCGGCGAGCCAGCGCTCGTACTTGGCGATGACGGTGGCGCGATCGCCATCGGGACCAATCCGGAATGGATTGCCCCACTTGCTGCCGCGGCCGATGTGGACGGCGCCCGCTGCCACGCCCGCGTGATGCTTGTTGAGAACCTTGCACATGATGTCGGCTGCTGTGGCTCGCGGTGAAAAGACCGAGGCCCCGCCGGTTGGCGGGGCCTCGTTGCGGCTCAGTCGCGGGTCGGCCGGGACCAGATGAGCTGCAGGCCGTCCTGCCCTTCGACCTCGACCAGTGTGGCGTAGATCGGCGCGGGGAAGCTCGGATCGTCCAGCTTCACCGAGAGGTAGTCGCGCTCGGTGTCCTTGGCCGTCTTCTGCCAGGCCGCCCCGAGCTCGACCGCGCCCGAGAAGATGCGGAACTGCGGGCCCTTGTCGGAGGGGTTCTCGACGCGGTCGATGCGAGCCTTGACGCTGAGGTTGAGGGTCTTGATCGTGCCGGTGAAGCCATTGCCGTTGGAGGTGAAGGTGCCGATGGTCGCCATTTTGTCGTCTCCGTGAGTTTGTCGGGTCGCGCCCATCGCGACCTCGATGGCTGTCGACAGACCGGGGGCGATCGACCCGCACCTCGAAGAGGCCGGAACAACGTGGAGGGCGGCCGGAAGCGGCTTTCTTGTTTCGCGAGGAATGAGCGCGTAGCGCGCAGGGGAAGAAAGTTGCGGACGGCCGTTGCGGGGATAAGAGCGAGGCGGCGCGTAGCGACGTCGTCCTTCGGTCAGACATGCCAAATCGAGGACGTGATGAGCGTGATCTTGAAGACCCGTCCGGAGATGACAATGGCTGGTGTCGGTGTCTTGTCCTTCACCGATGGCAATGACCTCGGCCGACCATTCGCCGCATGCTCGCCAGCGCTCGTCGCGCGCGCCAGCACACCTCGTCTAGTGCCCTCGGCCACCTTCTCGGCGCGACATGGACAGGGCGCTGTGCTGACGGCAAGGACGCCGGGCAGCCGCGCTCCTCGGGTGCGCGAGATCGTCGACAATCCCCTGTCCGTTGCGCATTTTTGCATGGTCGCGCGGAGGGCAGAATGATGCGCAGCCTGGTCTCGCCACAACCGCTGGCGCCGCCATCGAAGGCCCGCAGCGGGCTCCCGGCCTCGTTGCCGATCAGGCGCGATGACTGGCGGCGCGGAGCTCATTGTCGTCACACCAGCCCCAGATGACTTTGCGCCGGCCCTTGCGGCCGGAGTGCGAGTCGGTGCCGCTGCGCGAGTCCGCGAGTCGGACCCACCCGTCGAAACGGTAGAGCCCGCCGGAATGGAGCGCCGCATCCTGATAGCTGACGGCCCAGGCAAATCCGCATTGCATGCGCAGCACCGGGAAGACGAAGGCGCGCCACAGGCGCAGCGCGACCCGGCAGAGATCGGGCCGTGCGGCGCACAGCCGCGAGAGCTCCACCGCCTCATGCCGGGTGAGCCCGGCGACGCGCTCGCGGATAAGGGTGTCGGTGGCCACGACGGCGACCAGCTCACCATCGTGAACGAGGCCATGCGACCACCCGCCGGTGGGGCGGTGCACTGGCCCCATCAGATGCCCCCAGGCGCTGAGGCACTCGTTCAGCTCCTCCCGGCTGATCGGGCAAAAGCTGACAGCCGGAAACAGAGGGAAGGTCATTCCCCGCGCCCTCCCCGCCTGGTGGACGGTCGCACAATGCGTCGCAGATGCCCGGCGTAGACGCCGACGGCCAGCCAGTAGGCCGCCATCGGCGCCTTGCGGCGGCGCCAGCTCCGCTCGGCGCGGTCGCGGGCATCGCGCGCGTGTTCTTGCAGCAGGTCGGCGAGGACCTGCCGCGCCTCGGGCGGCAGGGAGGCAATCCGCTGCGCTGCCGGGAGCCCGAGCAGCGGATTGCGGACCGCGGCGGCATTCGCGCGGATCGGCGAAACGGACGAAAGGAAGGGATCAGACACCGCACATCCCCTCGCACTCGTTCATCCACAGATCGAGCTGCCCGTGATCGGCCAGCGTGGTGAGGTCAGCCTCCTCGAGCGGCACGGCTGAGCGATGCAAGAACACCTCGCCACGGATGCCGCGTAATCCGGTCCGGATGGCACGGTCGACGGCGATTGCGTCGGACCAGGCATCGGGATCGTGGTCGCGGATCTGCCGCCATCGGCTGTCGTCGTGGAACGGACAGCCGATGCACGCCGATTTCGGCGGCATCGGATAATCATGCCGCTCGAGCCAGGCGAGGCAGTCGGCCCGGCTCATCCGCATCTCGATCAATGGGAAGCGCTTCACCCGCCAAGCCTCGAAGCTGGGCTTGGCGCGGATGATCTCGTCGGTTGAAATGCCGATCCACTGTTCGACCACCGGATGGGTGGGCGAGCGTTTTCGGGTCAGGCCTGCGAGCTCGCGCACCTTGCGGCGGATCGGCACGATCTTGAACTCGGCCGTGCATTGCCGGCGGATCATGCCGATCGACACGGTCTCCTTGGCGGTGCGCCGCGTGCCGATGGTGACGATCTCGCCCTCGGCATCCTCATCGAGGACGGGAACGGTGGCGCCAGCCGATGTCACCGTCCTGGTGAAGGCGGGAATGGACGCCCATCTCTGGCCGTTACCGGCGGCTACGAGGTGGTCGCGGATGTTGCCCGCCGAGACGATGTGGACGGGGAACGGCAGCACGTTGGGCGAACGCAGCCAGGCCAGATGATCGTAGACGGCTTTGGGCTCCCAGCCGGTATCGGCGAAGATGGCGCAGTCGGGCATCGGGCCGATCTCGCCATGCGCGGCCATCAGGGCCAATGTGGTGGATTGCACGCCCGCTCCGAAGGAGAGGGCACGCAGGCGGATCGGGGAAGGTCCGTGACCTTCCCCTGTCGATACTGGTGCGTGGAACATCAGGCCGCCTCGCGCTCTTCTGAGGCGCCGGAGGCATCGGGCTGCAGGCCGTGCAGGAACGCGACGGCCCTCTGCGCATGGGCGGCGGCGGAGAAGATCGCCCGCTTGTCGTCGGCCAGCACCTTGAGCCAGGACGCGAGATAGCTGGCATGGTCCGGCCGGGGCTCGAGCTCGGGCACGATGCCAAGGTCGGCGCAGAGGAAGCAGCTCCCGAGTTCGGCGATGAGCTCCTCGCGGGCGCGGTCGCTGCGGTCCTTGCTGTAGCGGCTGAGGTCGCGGTTCACCCGATGCGGCGCCGAGGTCCAGTGCGTCGCCTCATGGCTGAGAGTCGCGACATAGGACGCCGCATCGACGAACGTCTCGAACGGCGGCATCTGGATGTGATCGGTGGCCGCCGAGAAGTACGCCCGATCTCCGCCATGCCGGATCACCGCGCCCGTATTGGCGAAGAAGCGATCGGCATGGTCGATGCGCGCGACCGGATCGCGCACAGGTTCTGGCAGCGGTCCGTAGTAGCGCTCCGGCAGGCCGTCGATCTGCGCGAGGTTGAAGACCGAGTAGGCCTTGAGGAACGGAATCTCGCGGTCGAACTCGTCGCCCGCGGCATCGGTCTCGGTTTTGGTGAAGCGGCTGGCGAAGACCACCATCGAGCCGGTCTCGCCCTTGCGGACGGCGCCGCCGAGCTCGAGCGCCTGCTTGAACGTCATCCACATCGGGTTGGCGTAGCCCCGAGCGATCGCCTCGGACCAAAGCAGCAGGACGTTCATGCCGCTATAGGGCAGTCCGTTGTGACGCAGCGGCCGGGTCACGCGGCCGATGGCATTGCTGGATCGCCAAGGCTGCATCCACGGGCGGACGCCCTTTTCGAGATCGGTCACGATGCTCTCGGTGATGCGCGCATAGATGTCGATGCGCGGTGCTTTTCCTGCTTTCCTGCTCATGTTCATGAACCTCCATTCGGGAGGCCGCGCCGATCGCGGCCCCGTCACGGGGTCCGGCTGGGCGGAGCAGGATGGCGGGCCGCGCACCCGGAAGGGCCGCAGCGAAGCGGAGGACGGCAGCGCCGTTGCGCGGACTGCCTGGCTCCGCCAGGACCGCGAGGTTGACGGGGCCGCGATCGGCTTCCGGAAAACGAAGGCGGCGCAGAGCGCCGCCGTGTCCGGTCGAGAAGAGGGCTGGGCAGCGGGCTGATCGGCCGCTGCCATGGGATCGACCGAGAGAGAGAGCTTTGCGGGAGTCCCCGTTCCGTGTACGTTCTTGGTCCAGAAACCGGACGGCACTCGGCCCATGACAACGAGCTTCACTTGGGACGACATCGCTGCAATCTATCTCAGCCAGCCATGGTGGGTTTGGCCGGTAGGTGCTGCTGCTGCCTGGTTCGGGACGAAAGTGCTGATCGGCGCGATGCGGAAGCATCGCGAGCGCCCGGTTCCGTCCGGCGATTCATTCCGGCAATGCGGGGTGGAAGTCGACTACCGCACCGGCACAATCACGTTGCCTCGTGGAGACAGCTTTCCGGTCGAGCGAGTGCGGGGGCTACGCTGGGAAGATTACGCGAGGTCGGGCACATATCACGCCATGATCGAGGTCGATGACATGGTGAGGCCGACTCACCCCGTCGCGTTCTCGACACCGGCAGGACCGGAGGCATTCGTTTCGCGCCTGCGGACGGCCATCGAAAAGGCAGGCGGACCGCGGTTCGCCCTGGCCGCGAGCGAGAAGATGGAGATCGTCGAGCGGGACCTCAGTGATCCTGTCATGGCCGCGGTCGCGACACGCGTAAGGTCGCTGGGCCAGCGTGTCTCGTATGCAAAGGCAGACTGAGCGAAGAGCGGCTCGGCGGTTTGCCGGCGTCAACACCGTTCCGCAGCGGTTGCCGAAACGTTGGAACGGCATCCTTCGGGCGTCGAGGGGCGGCACCGGCATGCCGCCCGCTGCTAGGCGGAGAAGGGCCGGTTCAGTGAACGGACCGGCCGCCGCTGTAGGGATCGTATTCGAAGAGGATCTCGACGTCGGCGTCGTCGAGTTCGTCGGCGGGCAGGATGCCGAATTCGTCGTCGACCTGGAAGAGAACCACTGGAGCCATGAGGGTGCGGGCGAGGTGCCAGGCGGCCTTCTGGGCGAGGGTGAGATCGTGGGACATCTGAGGGCTCCATCTTGGAGCGGGCCAATTCCCGCTCGATGGCTCCGTCAGTGTGCGAGGGCGGGCGCGATCACCGCGCAGGCGAAGACAAGCGGCCGCAGCTTGCTAGCGGACCCCTTGCGGGTTGATCGTGGAAGATCCGCCCTCGCACCAGGAAAGCCATCACGAGAGAGCGGGATTGGACCGTGGTCGGTTGGACTCTGGCTTCGATTGTCTCGCCACCTGGCGCACGACAAGCCGGCGATCTACGCGGCCGGAAGAAGATGGCGACGCGGACCGGTGATCAGCGGCCATGCGAACCCCACACACGGAAATGAGTGAAGATACACATGCGGAATACCTTGAGCGTGGCACGCTGGG
>QFCS01000293.1_pt1 | contig 108867 bp, 102 predicted proteins | sample 3576561 | NCBI WGS metagenome assembly QFCS01 | reverse complement strand
GGACGTGACTTCCCCGGCCGACCGGCCACGTTAGCCCGTCGGAGGAGGCGCCGGTTCCTCCCCGCGGACCACCGTCATGACCGGCGTTCCCGGCAGGAGGAACTGCCGGGGATCATACGCGCGGCCGACAGGGTGGGGATAGAACGGGCGGGATTTTCTGCCGGAGTAGGCATAAACATCTGGAAAGGCAGAGAATTATCTTCGGGCGAGAGATTTTCTCTGCACCCGCGGTTTGGCTGCAGTATGGCGCGCTTGTGTCCGGCGGCGTCGGTGCTGCGGTCTAGGACCACAGCTGGCAAGCCGTCAAAGCTCTGAACCGACTCCTATTCCCGGCTCACAATAAGCGCGCCGCAGCGCCGTCAGTTCATTCGATGAACTCCACCGTCACGCCCGCCGAGACCAGCTTCGCCAGTTCCTGCGCATCCCAGTTGGTCAGGCGCACGCAACCGTGGCTTTCCGTCTTGCCTATCTTCGACGGGTCGGGCGTGCCGTGGATGCCATAGGTCGGCTTGTCCAGCGCGATCCACACCGAACCGACCGGCCCGTTCGGACCCGGCGGGATGGTCAGGACCTTGTCGTTGTCGCCCTGCTTGAAGTTGAGTTTCGGATTGTAGGTGTAGTTCGGGTTGATCGCGATGCGCGACACCGCGTGGATGCCGGTCGGCGACGGCGTGTCGGCCGAGCCGATCGTGGCGGGATAGGCGACCACCAGCTTGCCGGCGGCGTCATAGGCCCGCACCTGCTTCTTGCCCTTGTCGGCGATGATGCGCTGAACCTTGGTGGTGGCGTTGCGGCCGAAATTGGCGACGCGGATGATCGTACCCGGACGCGAAAAATTGGCGTCCGGGTTGAGCGCCTTGAGGTATGCCTCGTCCATGTGGAACCGTTCGGCCAGCATCTCCGTGACCGAGGTGAAACTCATGCTCTCGAGCTTGGCCTTCTCGCTATAGTCGGCTGGCACCGCGGCGATGAACGGGCCGGCCGCGTCGACCGCGGTGATCTCGTAATTGCCGAAGGCGTCGCCGCCACTGGCGGCAAGCGCCGCCTTGATGCCGGCGGCGTCGGTCGACCTCAGATTGGTCCCGGTCAGTTCGTTATAAGCGGCCAGCGACTTGTCGACGTTGGAGCCGAACTTGCCGTCGATGACGCCGGGAGAGGCGCCTGCCCGGTCGAGCAGGATCTGCAACGCCGCCACGTCCTCGCGCGCCGTAAAATTCAGCGCCGGCGGCGTGGCCGGTTCGACCGTCGTCGGCGCGCCTGGCGGCGGCAAGGCCGGCTGCGGGCCGATGGTGCCGGTCGTGTCGGGTTCCACCGCCGTCACCTGCTCGCCGCCGAGCGGCGCCCGCTGGATAGGGTCCTGGCGCGCGGTGACGGGCGGCTCGTCGACCCAGCCGCCAGGCGTACGCGGCGCCTCGGGAAATTCGTTGGTGCCGAATTCGCGCCGGCCATAATCGCGCGGCCGGCTGTAGTCCGGATCTCCATAGTCGGGCTCGGCATAGCCATAGTCGTCCTCGGGGACCATATAGCCCTCGCGCTGACGCTCGCGCCGGAGCCGCGCCATGTCTTCCGGATCGTCCAGATAGTAGCGATCCTGGCGTCTGATCTCGCGCCGCTGCTGCGTCCGTTCGCGCTGCTGATTGAAGCGGCGCGGCTGCACGGCGATCACTTCGCCGGTGACCGAATCGACGATCACACGGTTGCCGTTGCCGTCGAAATACACCTCCGCCTCGCGGTATTGCGCCAGCTGGATGTTGTTGTCGGCAGGCTTGCGGGTCTCCGTATCGCGCCCCCACGGCGAAGGCGCCGCCACCGCGGTAGCCGCCAACCCGACGACGGCAGCCGGAAAGAGGATCAGCCTGCGAAGCATGTCGGTCGGTGTCTCCGGTTCATCTCGCCCCTGCGCGAATCACAGGCGAAGGTAGCGCATCGATGGCAATGTGCATTGCTTGTATTTGTTCCAACATGAACCGGGCATGAAGATGGCGCGATTTTATGCGGGGTGAGCGCTTCCTTCGAGGCGCACCCGCCGTGGCAAGGCCGCCCGACGGCCGTCAGGCTGCGCGCTGATGGACGGGGGTTTGCCCAGCTGAAGCGAGTGCCGGCGTGAAGGTTGCTACGGCCGCCCAATGCTGGAGGCTGTTGGGGCACATAACGTTGTCGTTGCAGCCACGGCCTCCCTCATCCCTTCGGCAAGAAGCGGTTCGCGCTGCCGTGTTGTCTGGAAGCGACCGGCCGCACCATGGTGACCTGGGACGTCGAACCGGAAACCTTCGACGAAGTTGCGGCCGCCCCGCAAACGCTCGCCGCTTGTGCGCCGGAGCGGACGCGGCCGGGGTCGATCGTGCTGTTGCACGTCATGCATGGTCGCCGCGAAACCCAGCGGCAGGCGGCGATCATCCACGGGCTGCGAACGCGGCTTTTCGTTCGTCACCCTGTCGGAACCGACGGCGCGGGGCGACCGAGAGCGGCCGTCAGGCGGGAACGCTGGCGACGGCGCGGGCTGGCCTGGCAGGGCCGGCGGCTTGCGGACGCTTCTGCGAAAACACCATCAGGTTGGTACGCATCGCCGGCGGCATCAGCGCCTGGAAAAACGCCACCAGGGCGAAGCCGACCGTGGTGTTGCCATGATAGCGCGGCGTGCCGTTCAACGTGTAGCCGTGGTGCGACCATACCGCGTCGTCGAAGGCGCGGCGCAGGCGGCCGGCTGTGTTCATGCGGTAGAAGGTCGGGAATGCGTCCTCGCTCGGCCGCTCCGGCCACACCACTTTCATGATGCGGTCCTTGATCGATTCCGGCACGAGGTTGGTGGCGATGCCGACATATCCCCAGCGGTTCGGCGTCAGCGCGCAGAGCCAGCCGCCCGGCTTCAGCACCCGCGCCAGTTCGCGCCCGAAGGCTTCCGGATGTTCGACGTGCTCGAGCACCCACTCGCAGACGATGACGTCGACACTGGCGTCGGCGAGCGGCAGCGGCCCGCCCGGCTCGATCACATGCACCTCGTCGAGATGCGGGTGGGTTTTCACCACCGGATCGACGTCGAGGCCGATGACGCGTTTCACCCGTCCCTGGAAATTGCAGAAGGTCTTTCGGAACGGCGCGCTGCCAGCGTCGAAACGCGAGCCCCGGCCGGCGCCGAGGTCGACGACCACCATGTCGGGCGAGACCAGCGCGTTGACGCGCGTGTAGAAGGCGATCGCCTCGTCGTCCCTGGTAAAGCCACCGGCCGCCGTCTCCGGCCGCCACCGATCCACAACACTCATCGTTCCGACCCGACGCAACCGCTGCATGTTTCGCTGGGAACTGCTCTAGCCGAGAGAGGTTAAGGCAAATCGTGAAGTCGGCCTTGCCGCGCGGCGCAATGCCGATCAAGGTGAACGGCAGGTTTTGGCCGGCCGCACGTTTTGATGCAATCCCGGTTGCGAAGAGCCATGGACGGCGCCGTCGTGGGCTCGCGCTTAGCGCGGCGGCAACCGGCGCACCATGTCGAGCACGTCGGGCTCGGCCCTGCGGCCGGCGAACTCCTCGACGATGCCGAAGGCGCCGCCATACCCCCAGATCGCCCAGGCGAAACCGTGTTTTTCGGCGCGCTTGATCATGTCGGCGATGTAGGCGGCCCGGTAAGGCCCCGCCACTATCGCCGGGTTTTCGTATTCCTGGCGGATCATGCCGAACTCGCCGAGCAGGATGTTCTCCGGTGCGACGCGGTACCTGGTGGCCCAGGCGGCGGCGGTGTCGAACGGCTTGTCGAGGATGGCCGCCAGTTTTTCCGGACTGTCCAGCGTGGCGATCTGCTCGTCGAGATAAGAAAGCATGCCGGCGCGGCGGGTGAACGGCGCCTCGGCCCGGATTCTTGCACGTATGGTGTCGAGCACCGCGTCGAGCTCGGCGCGCGGCACGGCGTGCGGCGGGTACGGCAGGCCGGTGACGTATCGGATGAAGTCGCCGGCCCACAGCGCGCCCTGCGTGGTGAGCAGGAACGGGTCGTAGGAGTGGAACGTCCAGATCAGGTTGTCGTCGGGATAGTCGGCCGGGTCCACCTCGGCCAGCTTCTCGGCGCTCGCCCAGCAGGCGCCGGTGAGCACCAGCGTCAGCCTGGTGGCGGCGGCGCGGGCGGCGGCGAACAGCCGCTTCTGCCGTTCCGCCCAGCCGGTCGGGCCGCTGTCGCAGTCGACCACAGGCTCGTTCATCAGCTCGAACGCCACCATCTGCGGGTCCTCGCGCGACAGCGCACCGGCCATGCCGCGCACCAGGTCGACGTAGCGGTCGAACAGCGCCGGGTCTTCCATCACCTGGCCCATGCCGATCGAGCGGTTGCCCCCGGCGGGGATGAGGTGCATGTCGACGATGACCTTCAGGCCGGCGTCGTTGACCATATGCGCCGCCGCGACCACGTCCTCGACCAGCCGGTCGCGCAGCGGTGCCGCCGTCTCCGACAGGAACGGCGATGGATCTATGGGCATGCGCAGGAAATCGAAGCCGTCGGCCTTGAGCGCCGCGAGGTCGCTCGCCTTCAGGTGCTGGCGCCATTCCGGGAAGGGCAGGAGCACCGAGGCGTCGCCCCAGCGGCTTTCGTCGGGCCAGGCCACCCAGATGTCGAGGTTGAGGCCGCGCTTGGCCGAAAAGGTCGCGGCCCCGGCCGGCGACGCGGCGACGACCAACGCCAGAACGGCGACGAATGCCCTGATCATGCCCATGCGCTGCAATCCGCCCCGACGCGATGCCGGACGCTTGACAGGTCGGGGCCGGGAAGAAAAGCCCGAACCGGCGATCATGGTGAACGCGGGATGCGGCGACAACGCGGCAGGCGATGGCCGGCAGGCATCAGCGCCGGCGCAGCCCGTCGACGAACACGTCGACGAGCCGAAGCGCGGTAGGCTGCCAGTCGGCCGTGCCTTGCGAATAGAAAATGCCGATGAGGGTGCGCCACAGATCATCGGGCGCGACGTCGGATCGGAGCTCGCCGGAGGCGATGCCGCGGTCGAGAAGCAGCTTGATCGCGCCGGTCAGCCGCTCGAAGGAATAGGCCTTCAGTTCGGTCGAGCCGAACGCGACGAGCTGCAGCCCCTCGATCATGCCTTTCTTGGTGGCGACCAGCCGGACGTTGGCGTGCAGCCAGGTGCGCAGCGCCTCGACCGGCGCGGTGTCGGAGGCCAGCCGCTCGGCGAGTTCGCCGAGCTGGTCCACCTCGTGCCGGTACACCGCCTCGAACAGTGCCTCGCGCGTCGGGAAGTGGCGATAGAGCGTGCCGATGCCCACGCCTGCCTGGCGCGCCACCGCCTCCATGCTGGCCTGCTGGCCGCCGGCGCTGAACACTTGCGTCGCCGCTTCGAGCAGCAGTTCGCGGTTGCGGATCGAATCCGCGCGCGGTTTGCGGCTTGCTTTTGTCGTGTCAGTTCCCATTTTTTTCCAACACGGTCTATTCCCCCCTTGATAAACGGAGGCATCCTCCGTATAAATAGATCATCGATCGGGAAAATGCACTAGGCAGCGATTCCCGATCCCGGGCCGGCGGACCGTTCGCGTCGGAGAGTCGCGCGCCCGTATCGTCAGCCGCCAAGCCGGCGGTTCCGATCCATACATCACAATCCCTGAATGGAGTACCTCGATGTCACTCTCCATCAGCCTCACCGTCAATGGCCAGCCGCGTTCGGTTGCGCTCGATGATACGCGTGTGACGCTGCTCGACCTCCTGCGCGAGCGGCTCGATTTGACCGGCACAAAGAAAGGCTGCGACCGCGGCCAGTGCGGCGCCTGCACGGTGCTTGTCGACGGCCGCCGCGTCAATTCCTGCCTGTCGCTGGCGGCAAGCATGGACGGCGCCGAGGTCATCACGATCGAAGGGCTGGCGACCGGCGACGCCCTGCATCCGGTGCAGGCCGCCTTCATCGCCCATGACGGCTTCCAGTGCGGGTTCTGCACGCCCGGCCAGATCATGAGTGCGGTCGGCCTGATCGCCGAAGCCCGGGCCGGCAACGATCCGGAGCGTGTGCGCGAGCTGATGAGCGGCAACATCTGCCGCTGCGGCGCTTACCAGGGCATCACCGAGGCCGTGCTGGAGGCCCAGAAGACGCTCGCCGAGCGCAACCGGAGGGACGCCGCATGAACCGCTTCGACTACGTCCGCCCGGCCGGCGTCCCTGAGGCGGTGGCAGCCGCGAGCCTGCCGAATTCGGCCTATCTCGCCGGCGGCACCAACCTGCTCGACCTGATGAAGGGCGGCGCCGCAAGACCGCAGCGGCTGATCGACATTTCCCGCCTGCCCGGCCTCGACCGCATCGAATGGCTGCCCGACGGCGGCGTGCGTGTCGGCGCGCTGGTCCGCAATGCCGACCTGGCTTACGACGAGCGCTTCGCCAAAACCTTCCCGGCCGTCGCCGAGGCGCTGCTCTCCGGCGCTTCCGCGCAGCTCCGCAACGCCGCCACGGTCGGCGGCAATCTGATGCAGCGCACGCGCTGCGCCTATTTCCACGATCTCGCCAGCGCCTGCAACCGGCGCGTCGCCGGCTCGGGTTGCGACGCCCGCGACGGCGAGAACCGGCTGCACGCCGTGCTCGGCTGGAGCGATCACTGCATCGCCACGCACCCGTCCGACTTCTGCGTGCCGCTGGTTGCGCTCGACGCCGTGGTCGAGGTCGAAGGCCCGCAAGGGCGCCGCGAGATTGCGGTGGAAGCGCTCCACCTTCTGCCCGGCACGACGCCGGAGCGCGAAACGGCGCTGGCGCCGGGCGAACTCATCGTCGCCGTCAGACTGCCTGCGCGGGCGGCGGCGTTCGCCGGCAACGCCCGCTATCTGAAACTGCGCGAGCGCACATCCTATGCCTTCGCCCTTGTTTCTGCCGCTGCGGCGCTGGACATGGACGGCGATGTCATCCGCGGCGCCCGCGTCGCACTTGGCGGCGTCGCCGCCAAACCGTGGCGCGCGCGTGAGGCGGAAACGTCGCTCGAAGGCGTGCGCGCAACGCCGGAGGCCTTCGCCGAGGCCGCCCAGCTGGCGCTCTCCACGGCAAGGCCGTCCGGCGACAACGCCTTCAAGATCGAACTGGCGCGCCGCATCGTCGCGCGCGCCCTTACCCTTGCCCTGGAAGGGACACCGGAAGCCATGCCCGCGCTGCCGGCCTCGCCCTTCCCCACGTCCGATGGAGCGAGACATGTCGCTTGAAACCGCTTTTCCCCCCACGCCTCACCGCCGCCACGGCTCCAATGCCGGCCAGCCGCTGACACGCCGCGACGGCGTACTCAAGGTCACCGGCCGTGCCACCTATGCCGCCGACAACCATCCCGAAAACATGCTTTACGCCGTCACCGCGGTCAGCCGCATCGCCCGCGGGCGTGTCATGACCCTCGATGTCGATGCCGCTCTTGCACACCCCGGCGTCGTCGAGGTGTTCACGCCCGCCAACCGGCCGCCGCTGGCACATGATCCGGATGAGAAGATGCCGCCCTTCGGCTTCCGCGTGGAGGTGCTGCAGGACGACCGGGTGCGTTATGCCGGCCAGCCGATCGCTCTGGTTGTCGCCGAAACGCTGGAGGCGGCGACGGAGGGCGCTGCCCTGCTCGATCCGCGTTACGAGATCGAAAGTGTCCGCACCGGGCTGCGGAACGGCGACCGCTTCGAGCTCGAAGCGGTCGGCGTAGGCTCGCCGGCACGCACCGCTTACGGCGATGTCGAGTCCGGCTTCGAAGCCGCCTTCCATGTCATCGAGGCCGACTATGCCACGCCGGCGCAATACCATAATGCGATGGAGCCGCATGCGGTCGTCGCCGAATGGGACGGCGACCGGGTAACGCTCGACATGCCGAACCAGGCGCTCGCCCTGAGCTGCGCATCCTATGCGGCGTTCTTCGGCATCCCGGCCGAGAACGTGCTGATCCGCTCGCCCTTCCTCGGCGGCGGCTTCGGCTCGAAGGCGATCCTCAACGGACCGCAGATCCTGGCCATCCTCGCCGCCCGGGCCCTCGACAGGCCGGTCAAGCTGGTACTCACCCGCGCGCAGATGTATGGCCCGGTCGGGCATCGCGGCCAGACATGGCAGAAGCTTCGCATCGGCGCCGACCGCGACGGCCGCCTGACCGCGCTGCATCATCAGGCGCTTTGCGCCACCTCCAGCTTCGACGAGTTCATGGAGCCGGCCGCGAGCGCCTCGCTGCCGCTCTATGCCAGCCCCGCCATCCTTTCCGAACATGAGGGGCTGCGGCTCGACATCGGAACGCCGGGACCGATGCGCGCCCCCGGCGAGGCCCCCGGCTCGGCGGCGCTCGAGGTGGCGATGGACGAGGCGGCGGTGGCGTGCGGCATGGACCCGCTCGCCTTCCGGCTGGCCAACTACGCCGAGACCGAGCCGGGAACCGGCAGGCCGTTTTCGTCCAAGGCGCTACGCGAATGTTATGCCGAAGGCGCCAGGCGGTTCGGCTGGGCCGGCCGGCCGCTCGAACCGCGCGGGATGCGGGACGAAAACGGCTTCCTGGTCGGCTGGGGCATGGGCACGGCATTGTTCCACTGCCCGCATTTCCCGGCCGAGGCGCGCGCCACCTTGCGCGCCGACGGCACGGCGCTGGTGGAAACGTCGGGAGCCGACATGGGGCAAGGCGCCTGGACGGCACTCGCCCAGATCGCGGCGGAGGCGCTCGGGCTCGATCTCGACCAGGTCGAACTCCACTCCGGCATATCGAACCTGCCGGACGGCGGCATCGCCGGCGGGTCCAGCCACACCGCCAGTGCCGGCCTTGCCCTCCACAACGCCGGAGAGGACGCCATCGCCAGGCTTGCCGCGCTCGCGACCACCGACCCGGCCTCGCCGCTATTCGGCGCCGGCAATATCGGCGTGGTGGCGCGCAGCGGCCGGCTGCATCGCCGGGACGACGATGGCCGCAGCGAAAGCTACGTGGACATCCTTGCCCGCGCCGACCTCTCCGAGGTGGTGGGCACGGCGAAGGCGGCGCGGCCCGCCGACGTCGAGGAAGCCCACGCGATGTATTCGCACGGCGCCGTCTTCGCCGAGGTCAAGGTCGATCCGGATCTCTGCCAGATACGGGTGACACGCCTGGTCGGCGCCTTCGCCGCCGGCCGCATTATCAATCCCCGCCTGGTGCGCAGCCAGTATTTCGGCGGCATGATCTGGGGCATATCGTTCGCGCTGCAGGAAGAGGCGATCACCGATCGCCGGACCGGCAGGATCATGAATGCCAACCTTGCCGAGTATCACGTGCCGGTCAACGCCGACGTGCTGTCGCTGGAGGCGATCCTGGTTCCCGAGGAGGACGCCTACGTCAATCCGCTGGGCGTGAAGGGCGTCGGCGAGATCGGCGTCACCGGCACGGTAGGCGCGATCGCCAACGCGGTCTGGCATGCCACGGGCATCAGGGTGCGGCGCTTCCCGATCCGCATCGAGGATTTGCTCGCTCGGTAGGCTTCACGGCTTCGAACCCGCGGCACGACACGACATGCCGCGGGTTCGAGCTCCGTTTAGATGGACATTCATTGCGCCGGGCTGACCCGGCGCCACAAGTCGTTGAAGACGACGCTGTCGAAGAACGCATGCGCCTTGACGATCTTGCCGTCGCGCATCTGCCAGAACCATGCATAGGTGTTTTTGTAGGGCCTTCCGTCACGCGCCACGCCGGCTGCGTCGAAGAAGATGACGACGTCGTCGCCCACCGCGTAGAGGTTGCGGATCGTCGGCTTCAGCCGTTCGCTCATGCGGGCGTTGAACGGGCGGATCACCTCCTCGATGAAGGCCGCCTTGCTCGGATAGGTCTTCGAGGCATCGGACTGGCCGACGATGGTCCAGCTGGCGTCCTCGGCGAGCAGGTCATAGGGGCTGCCGGTGCCCGCAACCCAGGCGGCGAAGCCGGCCTCGGCCAGCGCCTCGTTTCTGGCTTCGGTCTCGCCGGCGGACTGGTTCATCGTCTGGCCTCCGTCGGTTTGCGCCCAGGCAGGCGAAATTTGCGGCGCTGCCGCGGCGAGCACAGCCGCGAGCATCCAGGGTCTCGTCATTGTCCGGGTCCTCTCGGTTCGGGTTTCGCCGCCGGCCATTTCCGTCAGATCTGGTTTTCCCAGGCGGCAAGCTGGTGCGTCTTCAGCATGTCCTCGATCTTCTTCGGCACCACGTTGCGGAATTTGCCGGTGTCGGCCGGCACGATCTCGATCATTCGGTCGATCATTTCCTGCGGGTCCATCTTGCCCTCCGGCGTGGCGAAGAACGCGTCGAAACCGTTGCGCAGGTCGGCACGCTTGGTGAAGTTCCTGGCATCGTCGAGCCAGCGGAACGGGTTGTCGGCCATCGTCTCGTTGTAGCCGGTGTAATAGGCGCCGGGATTGATGGTCTGGATCTTGATGCCGTAGGCGGCAAGCTCCTGCTGCAGCGCCTCGGCGATCGATTCCAGCGCGTGCTTGGTCGACACATAGGTACCCCAGTTGGCCGGGGTGAACAGGCCGCCCATGGACGAGGTGAACACCACCTTCTTGCCTTTGCTCTTGCCTTCGCGCACCCAGCGCTGCACCACGCCCTGGGTCAGCACCAGCGGCAAGAAGACGTTGACCTCGTAGTTGCGGCGCACGAGGTCGACCGGGATTTCCCAGACCGGGCCGGCCTCGCCCTGGCCGGCATTGTTCCACAGCACGTCGATGTCCCACGACTGCGCCTGGCTGATGTCGTAGGGGTCGGTGAGGTCGAGCCGCTCGACGCGGAAATTCCTGAGCCCCAGCGCCGCCGCCTCCTCGCGCAGCGGCGTCACCTGCGGCGACACCTGCACGGTGGCGATGATGCTGTGGCCGTTCTTGGCCATGCCGATGGCGGCGGCTTTGCCGAAGCCGGAGCCGGCGCCGGTTACGAGGATGGTCTTTGACATGGGCTGTTCCTTTCGTGTGTCGGACAAAACTGATGCTCAGGCGTTGAGAGCCGCGGCGGCCGCTTGGGCGATGTCGAGGTCCTGCGGGACGGCGGCGCCGGAGACGCCGACCGCGCCGATCATGACGCCGCCGGCTCCGATCAGCGGGATGCCGCCGGCGAACGGCGCGAGGCCGCCATTGCTCAGTTCCAGCGCATGCGCCGGCGCGCCCGGCTTGCAGTACTCCCAGACGGCCTCGCTGTTGGTCTGGAACAGCGCGGCGGTGCGCGCCTTGCGCATGGCGACGTCGATCGAGCCCAGCACGGCACCGTCCATGCGCGAAAACGCCTTGAGGTGCGTGCCGGCGTCGAGCACGGCGATGATGACCGGCACGCCGACCTCCGCCGCACGCTTTTCGCCCGCGGCCAAAACCGTGCGGGCCTGGTTCAAGCTGATCATGGACGCATTCCCGTTGCTGACGCCCTCGGGGCGCCGATGCCGGTCACCCTACGGAAGCGGCGGCCGGCGCGCCGTCGCGATGTTGCGCCGGCTGTCGCGATCTTGCGGTTGTCCTACAAGGGTATCGTCGGGATGTGCCGTGACACCGCTGGGCTTCGCGGTAGTGCGATCCTGGGACGGCAGTCGGCCGGGCGGTGAGTCCTAGACCACCCGCCGGGATGCAGGCTTCAGAGCGGAATGCCCCGGTCGTCGGCGAAGGTCTGCAGCAGCGCGCGCATCGGCAGGCGGGCGCTCATGCCGGCGAGGTTTTCGTCCATGAAGTCGGTGAGCGCGGCCGCCGGCAGTTCGGTCAGCATCGCCTTGACCGGGCCGATCGCCGCCGGCGACATCGAGATGGCGCGGTAGCCCAGCCCGATCAGCGCCATCGCCGAGATCGGCTTGCCGGCAAGCTCGCCGCACAGCGTCACCGGCTTGCCGTGGCGCTCGCCGGCGCGGGCGATCTGCCGGAGCACGCGCAGGAACGGCACCGACAGCGGGTCGAAGCGGTCGGCGAGCTGGCTGTTGCCGCGATCGGTGGCCATGACGAACTGGAACAGGTCGTTGGAGCCGACCGAGACGAAATCCACCGTCTGCATCAGCTCGTCGAGCTGGAACAGCAGTGACGGCACCTCCAGCATGGCGCCGACCTTCAGGCTGGTCGGCAGATGGTGGCCGAAGCGCGACAGGTGTTTCACCTCGCGCTCGATGATCTCGCGCGCCTGCGCGATCTCGCCGAGTTCGGTGACCATCGGCAGCATGACCTTGAGCTCGCGCCCGCCGGCGGCGCGCAGCAGCGCCCGCATCTGGGTGCGCAGCAGGCCGGGCCGGTCGAGCGTGAGCCGCACCGCGCGCCAGCCCAGCGCCGGGTTCTCCTCCTGGCCGGCGTCCTTGAAATAGGGCAGCACCTTGTCGCCGCCGATGTCGATGGTGCGGAAGGTGACCGGCTTGCCGCGCGCCGCGTCGAGCACGTCGCGGTAGAGCCGTTCCTGCGCCTCGGCGCGCGGGAAAGTGGCAGCCACCATGAACTGCAGCTCCGTGCGGAACAGGCCGATGCCGGCCGCGCCGGCGTCGGTAAGCTGCGGCAGGTCGACCGCGAGGCCGGCATTCATCAGCAGGTCGACCGTCACGCCGTCCTTCGAAACCGACGGTTTTCCGCGCAGCACGCGATAAAGTTCCTGCCGGCGGGCGCGGAAGCGCACCTTCTCGGCATAGGCCGATTCGACGTCGGGCTGCGGCCTCAGATGCACCGCGCCGTCCTCGCCGTCGACGATGATGGCGTCGCCGTTTTCCGACATGGAGACGGCGCCCTTGAGCTGACCGACCACCGGGATGCTCATGGCGCGCGCCACGATGACGACGTGGCTGGTGACGGTGCCGTCCTCCAGCACCAGGCCGCGCAGCTTTTCGCGCGGGTAGTCGAGCAGTTCGGCCGCACCCATCGAGCGCGCGACGATGATGGCGTCCTTCGGCAGCGACGCGGCGATGTCGTCCGGCGAGCGGCCGAGCAGCTGGCGCAGCAGCCGGTTGGCGAGGTCGTCGAAATCGCTCATGCGCTCGCGCATGTAGGGGTCGGTCATGTGCAGCATGCGGGCGCGCATGTCGCTCTGCACCTTCTCCACCGCCGCCTCGGCGGTGAGGCCGTTGCGCACCGCCTCCTCCAGCCGCCGCACCCAGCCGCGGTCGTTGGCGAACATGCGGTAGGCTTCCAGCACGTCGCGGTGCTCGCCCTCGAAGGCCACCTCGCGGCGCGACAGCATGTCGTCGATCGACAGCCGGAGCGAGCCGAGCGCCGCGTCCAGGCGGCGGATCTCAGCCTCGGAATCCTCGTTGAACAGGTTGGTGACGACGATGCGCGGCTCGTGCAGCACCACGTGGCCGAGGCCGACGCCGTCGTTGAAGGCGAGCCCGGTGTAGGAGACGGGCCGCCTGAGGTCGAGCTCCATGCCGGGGCGCGACAGCCGCGCCAGGTCGCCTGTGGCGATCATCTCGGCGATCACCATGGCCGTGGTTTCGAGCGCCTCGACCTCGTCTTCGCGATAGGTACGCATGGTGCGGTTCTGCACCACCAGCACGCCGAGCGTGCGGCCGGCGCGCAGCACCGGCACACCGAGGAAGGAGTGGTAGATCTCCTCGCCGGTCTCCGGCAGGTAGGCGAAGGCCGGGTGCTCCTGCGCGTTGGAGAGGTTGAGCGGCCGCGCGCTGGCAGCGATGGTGCCGACCAGGCCCTGGCCGAGCCGCAGCTGCGCCAGGTGCACGGAGCCGGGGTTGAGGCCTTCGGTGGCATAGAGCTCGAGCACGGAGTCGGCGCGCAGCACGTAGAGCGAGCACACCTCGGCGACCATGTTCTTGGCGATGTCGCGGACGATCTGGTCGAGACGCTCCTGCGGCCCGAGCGGCTCGGCCATGAGCTCCCGCAGCCGTTTCAGCAACACGCGTGGTCCTACGGCCGAGTCACGCATCTGCGCTCCGCTTTCACCAGGCACCCTCGACCCGCCAGCCGGGCCGCGAATCCTCCGCCGGACGATTTCCGTCTTTAATGCTTATCGAGGCCGTAGACGGAATGCAAAGTGCGAACGGCGAGTTCCGTATAGGCGCCGTCGATCAGGATGGAAATCTTGATCTCGGAAGTAGTGATCGCGCGGATGTTGATGCCCTTTTCCGACAGCGCCTTGAAGGCGGTGGCGGCGACGCCGGCATGGCTCCTCATGCCGATGCCGATCACCGACACCTTCGACATGCCCTCGTCGTGCTGCAGCACGTCGAAGCCGACGGTGGCCTTGCCCTTCTCCAGCACGGCGAGTGCCTTGGCGACGTCGCCGGATGGCACCGTGAAGGTCATGTCGGTGAACTTGCCGTCCTCGGAGATGTTCTGGACGATCATGTCGACATTGATGTTGGCCTCGGCGAGCGGGCCGAAGATGCCGGCGGCCACGCCGGGCCGGTCGGCGACGCGGCGCAGCGATATCTGGGCCTCGTCCTTGGCGTAGGCGATACCGGTGACGACTTCCTGTTCCACGATTTCATCCTCGTCGCAAATCAGCGTTCCGGGCGGGTTGAGAAGGTCGCCCATGCCCGGCGCATCGGGGTCTTCGAAGGACGAGCGCACGAAGGTGCGCACCTTGTGCACCATGGCGAGCTCGACTGAACGCACCTGCAGCACCTTCGAGCCGAGCGAGGCCATCTCCAGCATTTCCTCGAAGGACACGCGCTCCAGCCTGCGCGCCTTCGGCTCGATGCGCGGGTCGGTGGTGTAGACGCCGTCGACGTCGGTATAGATGTCGCAGCGGTCGGCCTTCACGGCGGCGGCGATCGCCACGGCCGAGGTGTCGGAGCCGCCGCGCCCCAGCGTCGAGATGCGGTTGTCCGGCGCCAGCCCCTGGAAGCCGGCGATGACGGCCACCTGGCCCTCGCCGAAACGCCTGATCAGCAAGGCACCGTCGATCTCCGTGATGCGGGCGGCGCCATGCGCGTTGTCGGTGCGGATCGGGATCTGCCAGCCCTGCCAGGAGCGGGCGTTGACGCCCATCGACTGCAGCGCGATGGCGAGCAGGCCGGACGTCACCTGTTCGCCCGAGGCGACGATGGCGTCGTATTCGCGCGCGTCGAAGAACGGGCTGTTGGCGCCGGTGGCCTTCGGCATGCCCTGCACCCAGCCGACCAGCTCGTTGGTCTTGCCCGACATGGCCGAGACGACGACGGCGACCTCGTGGCCGGCATCGACCTCGCGTTTGACGTGCCGCGCCACGTTGTGGATGCGGGCGAGGTCGGCGACGGAGGTTCCGCCGAACTTCATCACGATGCGTGCCATGGCAGGCCCCGTTCGACTGTCCTGGGCTCGCGCAAGCCTTGGAGAATGCTGTATTGGGGCGCCCGCGGGCGGGGCGCCGATGCGGGGGCCTGCTTATCCAAAACGATGTGGTTTCGCAAGGCTGGGGTTGCGGGGGCGTCGGTCAGCGTCGCGCCGCCCCTCATCCCCCTGCCGGGACCTTCTCCCCGCTCGCGGGGAGAAGGGGCGTGGCCGCAACGCCGCGAGCCCCCTCTTCCCGTCCTTACGGCGAGAGGGCGGGGTGAGGGGCAGCGCCAGCCTCCGCCACTTGCCGCACCGCGATTGCAGTTGGCGAATCCGGCGGAACCGTCTATGTGTCGTCTCGGCTGGTCCCGTAGCTCAGTAGGATAGAGCGGCAGATTCCTAATCTGTAGGTCACAGGTTCGATTCCTGTCGGGATCACCATCACCTCATTCAGATCATACGTGTCCCGCCCCTGCGGTTGTCAGGTGAACTCGTCTGCTAGCTGGTACGGCGAAATGTTGATCCCATGCAGTTTGTGGCGCAGCGCCAGCTTCTGGTGTACTTCTACGAAGCGGCTCGCGACGTCGGCACGCGCCCTAAATCAGCCGTTCGCGTTACCTTCAGCGACATAGGGCATGATCCCGAAAAGTTGCAGACTTTTCGGACAAAAATCTTGCGACAAAACAAACAGATAGAGCGGAACGCCGTTTCACCTTGATCGGCTTCCGCTCTGGGGCGGTCGATCTGGCGATCTATCTGCGTTCCTTAGACCCCCCCATTTCGGACATGTACCGAATTCGCTTGCACAACATTACACCTAATGGTGTAATGTTGTCATGGATATTCTCAGCGACGTTCTCATCGCCATCTCCCACCCTTCGCGCCGGGCAATAATAGGCCAGCTCGCGCAAGGACCTGCGCGATTTTCGGACATTGCGGAGCCGTTCGACACCGCGCTGAATTCGGTCACCAAGCACCTTAAGTTGCTTGAACGGGCCGGCCTCATTGAGCGGGAGAAGCGCGGCCGTGAGGTGCTGATTTCGTTCAGGCCACAGCCACTGCGCGAGGTGGCGGGTTGGGTAAACGGTTATGAGCGGTTCTGGACCGAGCGCCTCGACAAGTTCGAGCAGTATTTCAAAGACAAGCAGGCAAGGGAGATGGGCGGCCATGGCAATCCCAAGATCGACAGCGACTGAGATTGCGGTGGAACGGCTTATTCCTGCGTCGCCGGCAGAAGCTTTCGACTGTTGGTTGGACCCCGCTGTGCCGGGTTCGCCTTGGCACGAACATGAGGAGTTGACCGTCGATACCAGGCCGGGTGGTTTGTGGTTCTGGCGTTCCCTCGGCGGTACGCCGCACTACGGCCGGTTTGCCGAGATTTCGCGACCGCATCGCACTGTTTTCTCCTGGATGTCACCCAACACACTCGGCGAGGAATCCCGCGTCGAAGTGCGGTTCGAAGCGAAGGACAACGGCACGCTGGTCACCGTGTGCCACTCGGGCCTTCCCAATGAACAACTGGGTCAGGCGCACAATGTGGGATGGACCGCCATCCTGGAGAGGATTGCTAAGACAGCGAGCCGGCAGGGGCGGGAACTTACCTGAGGCCGACGCGGCCTCCTTCAAACCAGATGACAGAGGTATTGAACATGAACATTCAACTATCCAAGAAGTCGGGCTACGCCGCCATCAACGGCCTCAACCTCTACTATGAGGTGCATGGCCAGGGTGTGCCGCTGGTGTACATCCACCCGGCGAAAAGCCACGGTGCGGGCAAGGACCTGACTCCGCTCACGCAACATCACACTCTGATCACCGTGGATTTGCAAGGCCATGGCCGCACGGCCGACATTGCCGATCGGCCGATCAGCCTTGAGCAGAACGCCAAAGACATTGTCGGCCTGCTCGATTATCTCGGCATCGCACAAGCTGACATTCTTGGCGAGAGCTACGGCGGCGCTACGGCGGTTCTCATCGCCGTGCATCATCCCGAACGCGTCGGCCGCGTCGCCACTTATGGCGCGACCTTCGGCCCGAACAAAGACGCGCTCAATTTCAATATGCTGAAGTTCGACTCACCGCCGACGCCGGACTCGTCCTGCTTCCAGTTTCAGCGTGCTGCCTATGAGGCTGTCGCGCCCGACCCTGGGTACTGGCCGAAATTCTGGAAAAAGTCGATTGGCATCACCTGGGAGGGGTTTTCCCGCGAAGAGCTTGCCTCCATCCGTGCACCTGTGCTGATTGTGCTGGGCGACCGCGACTTTGTCCGCCTCGAACACGTAGTCGACACGCTGAGGGTCATTCCGCATGCCGAACTCGCGGTTATTCCCGACGCCGGCCACTTTGCGCTGTTTTCGGAGCCGGGACGCGTTCTCCCGGTGATCGAGCACTTTCTGCGCAAGCCCGAACAACGTGCGCCCGTGGCCACGGCGGGCGTCGGTTACCAACCCGGACAGACCCGGTAGCGCCATGGTAGCTGGTACGGCGAAATGTTGATCGCATGCAGTTTGTGGGGCGGCACCAGCTTCTGGTCTGCTTATACTGCCGGCGACGTCGGCTTGCGACCCCACTTCAGCCGTTCCAATGTTGCTTACGGCGGCTTTCCGAAGCAGCCTTTCCTGACCACTCTTAGCCTGTGAGGATCAGCCGGAATGTCCGGCAATTGGTGCGATCATATCTACCGCGATGTACCATGCGAGGCTCGCAGCTGACTTGCCAACTGCGGACGAATGTTCGCTAAGCGCAATGGGCTTACAAAAACGCGCTACTATCAACCTATCGTTTGATACTTGTGAGGAAATTGGCGATCTCACTTGCTTCCTTATCATACACAGCAGCTGCGACGTAGCCGTCCGGTCGCGCTAGCCAGATGCCGCCATTGTGGATCGCAGGGCGAACCTCTGGATCGACCAGGTCGGGAAACGCGCGAACGAGCGCCGCGCAGTGCTGCGGTGAACCGAACAGTTCGAACAGCGGCCGTATTCTTCTATCGAGTCGTGGTTGACCTTTCGGGGGCTCGATGCGCTCACCAGGGCGAGGCCCCTGAAGTCCGTGGCTGCTCGGGCCGTTCAGCGGGCTTTCCGGATAGCTGATATTCATCTCGGTAAGGTTCTCCGCCATTTTTCGCATCACTGGGGCGAGGCCAAACACCAATCTGGCCACTGTGTTGCGCAACGCCTGGGCCACGGGGTTCTTCAGCATCGCAGCCCTTGTCAGGCGGTCTGCGTCAGCCAGAACTTTCTCGCCCACGGCACTGCGTTCGGCGCTGTAGCTGTCGAGAATTGCTTCGGCACAGGTGCCACGGCATACCAGAGCAAGCTTCCAGCCCAGGTTGAAGGCGTCCTGCATACCGGTGTTCATTCCCTGTCCACCTGCCGGACTGTGGACATGCGCCGCGTCACCTGCGACGAATACCCTGCCGCTGCGATAGTCCCGCACCTTCCGCTCGTTGATCCGGAAAGCCGACAGCCAGATGGGATCGGTCAGGACGACACCACTGGGTCCTCTGCGGTTAACAATTGTCTGGAAATCAGCCAAAGTGGGGTTGGCCGGATGTTCGCCCACAGCCTCTCCAATGTCGGCAATCAGTCGATAGCGACCATCTCCCATCGGGAACGCGGCGAGCATCCCATCACGATGCCAGAAGATCGCGAGTTCGTCAGGCTTGCCGGGCATGTTCAAAACATGGATATCCGCAAGTGCGAAATCTGATTGCAGCGTACTACCTTCGAACTCCAGTGCGAGACCGTGCCGGACAGTACTGTGCGCACCGTCACAACCTATCAGCCACGCGGATGAAGCCTTCTCCTCCGACCCGTCGGAATGCTTCAGCGTGTAACTGACGGAATTTCCTTCGTCTGCAAAAGCAGTGAGTTCTAACTGCCGCTCAACATCGACGCCAAAGCACTTTAGCCGTTCCTCCAGAAGACGCTCGGTGTCGGATTGCGGGATCGTGAGCGCGAAATGGTAGTCACTCCCTACTTCCGTCAGATCGATGTGAGCGATCTGCTCGTCGGACGAGTTGATATGCGCGCCCGCTATCTTGAAACCCGCCGCGATAAACGGATCAACAGGTCCGGATCGCTCCAGCAGCTCCAACGTCCGTGGCCATAGGCTCAGGGCTTTCGATTTGTCAGTGCGAGAGGACGCCTTGTCTACGATCCGCAACGGCACTCCGTGCCGGGCCAATTCGATAGCCATAGTCAAACCGACAGGACCAGCCCCGACTATGAGAGCTTCATTCTTCATCTGTCGTCCGTTTCAAGGGTGTGTGGCAATGCAAAGCTACGGCCGCAGTAACCGTCTAATCCAGCAGTTGTTTTCTCTGAACCACAGCTCGGATGCAAATGGAAAAGGCTGAGGGCAGAAGGCCGCCTTGCCTGGCGACACGATGCTCAGCTTTCGCGCACCAGAGCTGCCGGCCGGTATTGACCGGAATAAGGGCGCTCTGGCGTCAAAGCTCTTTGACCATGTGAAGGGCAGCTTTCTCGGCATAGGCGCCCAAACTCCGCCCGTCCGCTTCCACCCCAAAACAGACCTTGAGCCTCCACCTAAATGCGGCTCCGACCACTACGCCAGTTCACTGTGTGGCGTCGCCAGCAGGAAGCCAGCGCCAAGGGGCGGATCGCCACCTACCCCCAAATGTGGCAACTTCAAGCGCTCCCCGCATTAATTTTCCGTCAGTTGAACTGACGCATCCGCGGCGATAGATAACGCCGCGAGGCCGGGGAACGCCGGCGGCCGACGACAGCCGACCGCGACCCGACGCGACCAGACGGCTTCATCCCAAGCGCCCGCCGCCCGGCCGGCGCCTTCGCGGGGTCGAAACCCATGCGCACCATCCTGCCTCCCGCGGCGCTCGCCGCCATGCTAGCCGCCGCCGCGCCCGCCTTCGCCGCCCACATGGCCGCCGGCGAGATCAAGAGTTTCGACCTCAGGGCCGGCACGCTGACGCTCGCCAACGGCACCACCTACCGGCTGCCGAGGCCCTTCAAGGACCCCGGCCTGAAACCCGGCGGCACCGTCGAGCTGTCGTGGTCGATGAAGGACGGGCACCCGGTCGCCGACAAGGTGACGCTGCTCAAGTAGCGCCCGCCCGGCACGGGATGCGAGCGCGAGGCCGGAAAAGATGGCTTTGCTCATCCCGGCGGACGATCGCCCAATCCGAGCCCGCCTGTCCGGCCGATGATTCCAGCACGAGGACCGACCACAGCATGCAGCAGCCCGCCGAGCAGGCAGAGCCGTCGCCGGAAGCCGACCGGCTCACCGGGATCGCCGAACGTCTCATCGAGCCGCGTGTGCTCGGCCCGCTGGTCGGCGCCGCCATGGTGGCGCTCGCCATGCTGGTCATCCACGAGATCAGCGGCCAGACCCACCTGCACCAGATCCGCGCGGCGATCGCCGCCACCTCGTTCGCCACGGTGCTGCCGTCGCTCGCCTTCACCGCGATCAGCTTCGCCGCCATGGCGCTCTACGACGTGATGGCGGTGCGCCGCGTCGCGCCGGAGCGCGTGCCGGTGAAACTCGCCGCCTTCGCCGGCATGGTCGGCTACGGCATCTCCAACGCCGTCGGTTTCCATGTCTTCGTCGGCGGGCCGGTGCGCTACCGCATCTACCAGACCGCCGGGCTGGACGCCGCGGACGTCGGCCGCGTCGTCGGCATCTCGCTGATCACCTTCTGCGGCGGCCTGGCGACGCTGGTCGGCATCGCGCTGGTCGCCGACCCGGCCGGCATCCCGCTGCTCCGGGTGCTGTCGCCCGCCGACGACCGCCTGCTCGGCCTGCTCATCCTCGCGGCAATCGCCGGCGCTCTGTTGTGGCTGGCGCGCGGCAATCATCAGATCAGCGCCTTCGGCTGGCGTTTTCCGTTGCCGACCGCCGGCAGCGCGCTCGTCCAGATCGTCATCGGCGCCGTCGACATCGCCGCGGCCGCCGCCGCGCTCTACGTGCTGCTGCCGGCCGACATCGCGCCCGGCTACGCCGTGTTCCTCGTCATCTTCGTCGCCGCCGTCATCGCCAGCGTGATCAGCCACGCGCCCGGCGGCCTCGGCGTGCTGGAGGCAACCGTGCTGATCGGACTCGGCGCCGGCGCGCGGCCCGACGTGATGGCTGCGCTGGTGGTGTTCCGGGTGATCTATTACCTGATCCCGCTCGCCTGCGCGGCGCTGGCGCTGCTCGCCTTCGAGGCGTATCGCGCCCGCGAGGCCGTCGCCTCGGTAACGGGCCGCACGCTCGCCGTCAGCCGCCGCATCGTGCCGCCGATCGCCGCCACGCTGGTGTTCCTCGGCGGGCTGGTGCTGCTGTTTTCCGGCAGCACGCCGGACCTGGAGAGCCGCACCGACTATCTCAGCGACATCCTGCCGCTGCCTTTCGCCGAGGCCTCGCACCTGCTCGCCAGCCTGATCGGCCTGCTGCTGATCATCCTGGCGCGCGGCCTCTACCGGCGCATCGCGCTGGCGCGGCTGGTGGCGATCGCGCTGCTGCTTGCCGGCGCGCTGTTTTCCCTGCTGAAGGGCCTCGACTGGGAGGAAGCTCTGGTGCTGACCCTCGTCGCCGGCCTGCTGTTCGCCTACGGCAAGGCGTTCTACCGCAAGGGCGACTGGCGCGCCTTCCGGCCCAACCCGATGTGGCTCGGCCTGATCGCCGTGGTGCTGGTGGCGCTGACGCTGGTCGGCCTGCTCGCCTACCGGCATGTCGAATACCAGGCCAATCTGTGGTGGGAGTTCGCCTGGAGCAGCGACGCGCCGCGCTTCCTGCGCGCCACGCTGGCGCTGGCCATCGTCGCCGCCGGCGTTGCCGCCGACGCGCTGATCAACCGGCCCGGCCAGCCCAGGCATGGCCGCGTCGCCATCCCGCCGGCGGTCCGCAGCATCCTCGAAACCACCTCGGACACACAGGCCTGCGTCGCCCTGCTCGGCGACAAGTCGTTCATGGTGTCGGGCTGCGGCAAGGCGTTTCTGATGTATGCCGTGTCGGGGCGCAGCTGGATCACCATGGGCGATCCCTTCGGCGACCCGCAGGCGGCGCGCGGTCTGATCTGGCGTTTCGCCGAGACCGCCGACCGCGCCGGCGCGCGCGCCGTGTTCTACGCCATCTCACCGGAGGCGCTGGCCGGCTATCTCGACCTCGGCCTCGCCATCCTGAAGATCGGCGAGCTGGCGCGGGTGCCGCTGGAGAATTTCTCGCTGGCCGGTGCCTCGCGCCAGTTCCTGCGCTACGCCGACGGTCGCGCCACGCGCGAGGGGCTGGCGTTTTCGGTGGTGCCGAAGGCGGAGGTGCCGGCGATCATGCCGGAGTTGCGCGCCGTCTCCGACGCCTGGCTCGGCACCAAGGCCGGCCACGAAAAGGGCTTTTCGCTCGGCCGCTTCGACGAGGCCTATCTCAGCGAGTTCGACTGCGCGGTGATGAAGAAGGACGGCGCCATCGTCGCTTTCGCCAATCTGTGGCGCAGCGGCGACCGCAGCGAGTTGTCGGTCGACCTGATGCGTTACCGCGCCGGTGTCTCCAAGGTGCTGATGGAGGCGCTGTTCGCGCGCCTGCTGCTTCTCGGCAAGGCCGAGGGCTACCGCTGGTTCAACCTCGGCGCCGCGCCCCTGTCGGGCCTGGCCGACCACCCGCTCGCCTCCACCTGGAACCGCGTCGGCACCTTCATCTACAAGCGCGGCGACGAGTTCTACAATTTCGAGGGCCTGCGCGCCTTCAAGCAGAAGTTCGACCCGGTGTGGACGCCGCAATATCTCGCCTGCCCGGGCGGTTTCGCCATGCCGCAGGTGCTGCTCGACGTCACCAGCCTGATCGCCGGCAATCCGATAGGGATTTTGAAACGATGAGAATTTTCGCCACGCTGCTCGCGCTCCTTTCGGCCGTGCCCGCCTTCGCCCAATCGGACGGCGGCGGCGCACCGCCGCGCACGCTTTCCGTCCACCGGCTGGAGAACGTCAGAATCATGACGCCCGCCGACGACGACCCGAAGGCGATGGTCGTGTATTTCTCCGACCGCTCCGGCTGGAGCGCCGAGGACGACCGCAACGCGGCCGCGCTGACGGCGCAGGAGGACATCGTGCTTGCCGTCGATCTTTCAGCCTACGCCGCCAACCTCGACAAGGACGGCGGCGAGTGCCTCTACGTGGTCGGCGAGATCACCGATCTCGCCCAGACGGCGCAGCGCGCGCTCAACATCCAGACCTATCTGCCGCCGATCGTCGCCGGCCGCGGCGAGGGCGCGACCTTCGCTTATGCCGCGCTCGCCGACGCACCCGACAATACGCTGGGCGGCGCGGTGGCGTCTGGTTTCGCCAACCGGCTGACTCTGAAGCTGCCGTTCTGCCCCGGCTCGACCGCGACGAAAACGGCCGACGGCGGCGCCTACAGCTACGCCTTCGACCGCGCCGTGCCCGAGCCGGCGACGCTGTTCGTCGCGCCGGCGGAGGTCGACGCGGTAACGGCAGCGGCGACGGAGCGGCAAAACATCACCGTAACCGCGCTCGAGCCGGACGATGCCGGCGCGCAGATCGCCGCGGCGGTGGCCGCGCTCGCCGAGCAGATCGAGCCGTTCGGCGCGTTGCCGGCGGTCGACCTGCCGGCCACGACGGCGCCCAAGGCCCTCGCCATCCTGGTCTCCGGCGACGGCGGCTGGCGCGACCTCGACAAGACCATCGGCGAGTGGCTGTCGACGCAGGGCGTGCATGTCGTCGGGCTCGACGCGCTGCACTATTTCTGGTCGAAACGCACGCCCGAGGAACTGGCGGCCGACGTCGCTGCGCTGGTGCGCGAGGCCGACCCGGCCGGCGACCTGCCGGTGATGCTGATCGGCTATTCCTTCGGCGCCGACACCTTGCCGTTCGCCTACCCGCTGCTGCCCAAGGATCTGCAGGCACGCACAAAAGTGCTGGCGCTGATGGCGCCCAGCCAGACCACCTCGTTCCAGGTCACGGTCGCCGGCTGGCTCGGCATCGACGACAGCGGCTACGCCATCGTGCCCGCCATCGCCGCCCTGCCGGCCGACCGGGTGATCTGCGTCTACGGCAAGGACGAGGACGACACCGCCTGTATCGACCCTAAGCTCGGCAAGGTGGAGAAGGTGGAGACCGACGGCGGCCATCATTTCGACGGCAATTATACGGCGATCGCGCAGCGGTTTCTGGATCGGCTGGGGGGATGAGGCATTGCCGGCCTTGAGACGTTTGCGCCGCTCCTCATCCGCCTGCCGGCCCCTTCTTCCCGTCACCACGGGGAGAAGGGACGCGGTGGCTGCGGTTTCGCCAATCTCTTACTGGTCGGCGGGTCTCTCCCCGCTCTTGCGGGGGAGAGATGTCCGGCAGGACAGTAAGGGGCAGCGTCAACGGTCGCCAGCGTAGGTGCCAGCGGTCGTCGTCGCGGTCGTTGAGGAAAAGCCTTGGAACCAGTATCCTCGCATTCCTCGATCGTCGCGCGAGAAAGCCGAAATGACGCCGAAGTTCGAATACGATCCCGATGCCAACGCGGCCTATATTCGCTTTTCCTCGGAACCGATCTTCGAAAGCGAGGAAGTCTCCGCCGGCATTATTCTCGACTATGATCAGGACGGCCACATCGTCGGGATGGAAGTGCTCGATGCCCGTGAGAATCTGCCGCCAGCGATGTTGAAGGCGGCCTAACGGGGCTACCGCCCGCAAATCCGGCCTACAAAAGCTATACAATTCTGGAAAACCCAAACCGGCGCCAGGGTGGAGAGCCAGCCGTCGCCGGGGGGAGTGGCAACTCGCTGGCTCTCCGCGCCCGGGAGGACGCAGCGCTGCTTCCTCTGTTGTTCGTTTGAGGGGGGCGCGAACAACTTGCCATCAAACCGGCTCGCCGCCGATTTGTTCCCGGAGGGATTGGAATTTTTTTGCGACGAGTCGCGCTCCGCCGCACGCCCTCATTCGACCGCGCTCCGAGCGGCCACAAATCTCCCGCAAGGGGAGAAGGGAAGCGTTGCTCAGCCTGCCGGACGGAACGGCTTTGCCAGCGATGCCGGGAAGTGGCGGGCGAGCATCTGCCGGTTCTGCGAGATGATGACCAGCACGACGATCGTCGCCAGATAAGGCAGCGCCGACAGCAGCTCGGACGGCACCGCCAGGCCGAGCGCCTGGCCCTGCAGCTGCAGGATGGTCATGCCGCCGAACAGCCAGGCGCCGAGCAGCACGCGCAGCGGCCGCCAGGTCGCGAACACCACCAGGGCAAGCGCGATCCAGCCCTTGCCGGCGGTCATGTTCTCCACCCAGAGCGGCGTGTAGGCGACCGACAGATAGGCGCCGGCAAGCCCTGCCATCAGCCCGCCGAACAGCACGGCGAGGTAGCGGATTTTCACCACCGGGTAGCCGATCGCGTGCGCGGTCGAGGGTGACTCGCCGACGGTGCGCAGCACCAGCCCGCCCTTGGTGCGATAGAGGAACCAGGTGATCACCACGAACATCAGCAGCGCCAGGTAGACCAGCGGGTCGTAGCGGAACAGCAGCGGCCCGAGCACCGGGATGTCGGAAAGCAGCGGGATCGACAGCGGCTTCAGCGCGTCGATCGGCGCCGAGCCGAAATTGCGGCCGAGGAAAGCCGAGACGCCGGAGCCGAAAATGGCCAGCGCCAGCCCCGCCGCGTACTGGTTGGTGAGGAAGGTGAGCGCCAGCACGCCGAACAGCAGCGAAGCGGCGGCCCCGGCGAGCGCGCCGGCGAGGATGGCTACCGGCATCGGCAGGCCGGCGATGACCGCCCAGAAGGCGAAGGCCGCGCCCATCAGCATCATCCCTTCGATGCCGAGGTTGAGCACACCCGATTTTTCGACGACCAGTTCGCCGAGCGCGGCGAAGATCAGCGGCGTGGCGGCGATCACGGTGCCGGTGAAGATGGCGGTGAACAGGTCCATCAGGCATGCTCCGGAATGCGGCGGAAGCGGTAGAAGATGAAGAAGTCGGCGGCGAGCAGGAAAAACAGCAGGATGCCCTGGAAGATGCGGGTCAGCGCCGAGGACAGGCCGAGATTCATCTGCACCGCCTCGCCGCCGAGGAAAAGCAGCGACATCAGCAGCCCGCCGAGCACGATGCCGAATGCGTTCAGCCGGCCGATGAAGGCGACGATGATGGCGGCGAAGCCGTAGCCGGGCGAGATCTGCGGCGACAGCTGGCCGAGCGGCCCGGACACCTCCGCCATGCCGGCGATGCCGGCCGCCGCACCGCCGGCGAGCAGGCCGGTCCATACCGCCGCCGACTCGCGAAAGCCGGCATACCGTGCCGCCAGCGGCGCGGCGCCGCTGACCGACATCTTGTAGCCGAGGAAGCTGCGGTCGGCGAACACCCACATCAGCACCACCGCCACCACCGTGATGAAAACCGAGCCGTTCAGCCGGTAGGAATAGTCGAACGGCTCGAACATCGCCGCCGCCGGCAGCAGCGCGGTCTGCGGATAGTTGAAGCCGGCCGGGTCGCGCCACGGTCCATGCACCAGCCACGACAACAGCAGCGTGGCGATGTAGGTGAGCATCAGCGTCACCAGGATCTCGTTGGTGTTCATGCGCGCCCTGAGGAAGGCCGGGATCGCCGCCCACGCCATGCCTGCGAGCGCGCCGGCCAGAAACATCAGCGGCAGCAGCAGCGGACTTTCCGGATCGGGATAAAACAGCCCGACCCCGCAGGCGCCGATGGCGCCGATGATCAGCTGGCCCTCGGCGCCGATGTTCCAGACATTGGCGCGGAAGCCGACGGCCAACCCGCAGGCGATCAGGATCAGCGGCGAGGCTTTCAGCAGCCACTCCGACAGACCGTTCAGCGAGTTGAGCGGGGCGATGAAGAAGGCGTGCAGCGTCGCCAGCGGGTCGTAGCCGAGCACGGCGAAGAGTATGGAGCCGGTGACCAGCGTCAGCAGCGCGGCCACCGCCGGCGCGGCGACGCGCATCGCCGCCGACGGCTCGGGCCGCTGTTCAATCCTGAAGCGCACGTTCGCCACTCCCGTTCCTTGTTTTCCGCAATTCCGGACGCAAAACCGCTCACAGTTATGCTGGAAGTGCTTTTGCGTTGCCGCCGAGCCTGGTCATCAGCAGGCCAACCTCCTCGCGGTCCGTCTCGGTGCGCATCAGCGGCGGCGACACCCGCCCCTGGCAGATGACCAGCAGCCGGTCGCTGATCTCGAACAGTTCGTCGAGTTCCTCCGAGACCACCAGCACGGCGGCGCCGGCACGGCTCAGGTCCACCAGCGTCTGGCGGATGAAGGCGGCGGCGCCAACATCGACGCCCCAGGTCGGCTGCGACACCAGAAACAGTTTCGGCTTGAGCGCGATCTCGCGGCCGACGATGAATTTCTGCAGATTGCCGCCCGACAGGCTCTGCGCGGCGGCCTTCGGCCCATTGGCCTTGACCTTGAACTTTTCGATGATGGCGCTGGCGAAACCGGCCGCCTTGCCACGATCGACCAGGCCGTTGCGCACCAGCCCGGCGCGGTGGCCGGTCAGCACGGCGTTTTCCCACAAGGCGTGCGGCGGCACGGCGCCGCGCCCCAGCCGCTCCTCCGGCACGAAGGTCATGCCGAGCCTCCGCCGCGCAGCGGCGTCGAGCCGGCCGGCCGGCTTGCCGTCGATGCGGATGGCTTCCGCGTCGCGGTTGACCCGCTCGCCGGAAAGCAGCGAGATCAGCTCGGCCTGGCCGTTGCCGGACACGCCGGCCAGCCCGACGATCTCGCCGCCATGCAAGGCGAACGAAATGTCGGCGAGGTCGACGCCGTGATGGTCCCTGGCGGCGGCGTTGAGATTGCGCACCTCCAGCAGCGGCCTTTCGCTGCGCACCGACGGGCTGACATGCATTTCCGGCAGCTTCGAGCCGACCATCATGCGGGCGAGCTCAAGCGCCGTCGTCTCTTTCGGCCTGGCCGTGCCGGTCACCTTGCCGTTGCGCAGCACGGTCGCCGAATCGCAGAGTTCCTGCACCTCGTCGAGCTTGTGGCTGATGTAGAGGATGGAGCAGCCCTCGGCGGCGAGTTGGCGCAGCGTCTCGAACAGCTTCACCACCGCCTGCGGGGTCAGCACCGAGGTCGGCTCGTCGAGGATCAGCAGCTTCGGCGCCTGCAGCAGGCAGCGCACGATCTCGACGCGCTGGCGCTCGCCGACCGAGAGGTCGTGCACGCGCCGGTGCGGGTCGATCGGCATGCCGTAGCGGTCCGACAGCGTTTTGATCTGGCCGGCCAGCGTCTTCAGGTCGAAGCTGCTGCTGACGCAGAGCGCAATGTTCTCGACCACGGTGACGGATTCGAAGAGTGCGAAATGCTGGTAGACCATCTCGATGCCGAGCGCCCGCGATACCGCCGGGTTGTGCGCCTCGATCGGCTTGCCGTCGCAGACGATCTCGCCGGAATCGGCCTGCGCGGCGCCGTAGATGATCTTCATCAGCGTCGACTTGCCGGCGCCGTTTTCGCCGAGCACCGCATGGATCTCGCCCGGCATGATCGACATCGAGATGTCGTCGTTGGCGACGACGCCGGGGTAACGCTTGCAGATGTTGCGCAGTTCGAGACGCGGGGTCATGACTTCGGTCCTGGCGGGCGGGCTGGGGTCATCGGGGGCGGGCGGCTCAGGTCATGGGATCGGCGGCGCGCTCCTGGCCGGAGCGCGACGCACCAAAATCAGCCCAGCTTGCCGATCATGCCGGCGACGAACCAGTTCATGCCGCGGATGTCCGGGTCGGCCAGCACCGAGCCGGCGGCCACCTTGACGGCGCCGTCCTGGTCCTTCAGCTCGCCGGCGTAAGGATGCACCTTGCCGCTGCCGATGTCGGCCTCGAGCTGCTTCAGCTTGGCCTGCACGTCGGCCGGGATGACTTCGTTGTAGGGCGCCATCTTGACCACGCCGGCGGCGAGCCCGTCCCAGCGCACTTCCGGCTTCCAGGTGCCTGCCGCCACCGCCTTGGCGGCGCCGACATAGTCGCGCGACCAATCGAGCATGAAGGCGGTCAGGTGGTGTTTCGGCGCGAACTGGGTGAGGTCGCTGGCGTAGCCGATCGAATAGGCGCCGAGCTCACCCGCCACCTGCACGCTGGCGCCGGTGTCGGTCATCGCGCAGATGACGTCGCAGCCCTGGCTGACCAGCACCTTGGCGGCTTCCTTCTCCTTGGCCGGGTCGAACCATGAGTTGAGGAAGATGGCATTGCAGGTGATCGACGGGTCGACGCTCTGGGCGCCGAGCAGCAGCGCGTTGCCCGGGCCGACGATGTCGGGAATGGGGAAGCCGCCGATGAAGCCGAGTTTCTTGGTCTTCGACATGTGGCCGGAGGCCGCGCCGGCGACGAAGGCGCCTTCATAATATTTTGCCTCGAAGGTGCCGAGATTGGCGAGATGCACGATGCCCGAGCAATGCTCGAACGCCACTTCGGGGAACCGCGGCGCCACCTTCTGCATCGGCGTGCCGAGCGAGAAGCTGGTGCCGAAGATCAGCCTGTTGCCGGACGCCGCCAGCTCGCGGAACACCCGCTCGGCGTCCTGCGGCAGGAAGATGTTGTCGAGCACGGTAACCTCGACCGTGTCGCCCATCGCCGCCTTCATCGCCTCGACGCCGAGCGCGTGCTGCTTGCTCCAGCCGATCTCGGTGGCCGGCGAGGCGTTGACCACGCCGATCTTCAGCTTGTCCTGCGCGAACGCCCGGCCGGCAAAGCCGCCGCCCAGTGCCGCGGCTCCCAGTGCGCCGCCATATTTCAGGAAATTCCGTCTGCTCGTCGTCATCTCGCTACCCTCTTACGGTTGCTCTGTCTTCCAGCGCCGGCCGTTGTTGATTTCTCTGCGCCTCGACGGAGCGGCGAATAGCCGAACGATTGCTCCGTGGCGCGGCCTGGGCGAGCAGCGACTATGGTGCAGCGCCGGGTCCCCCGGAATGTCGCCGTCGCGGCTAAACATATCCATGACGAAGAACATCGGACGGCGTTCTTGAAACACGGATATGGCGGGTTAGGGTAACGCCGATCCTGCGGAACCTGGCCGGCTGCCGGCAGCAGAGCGAGCGAAACCTGTCGATGCAAACCATCGTCGATGCCGAGCAAGGCTTCTCCTTCGGCGAGGCCGTTTATCCCGCCGGCGGCCTGTTCGGCCCGCTGGTCAAGCGTTACGTCTGCCTGGTGATGATCCACGAGGGCGCGGCCCTCATCACCTGCGACGACGCCGTGGTGCGGCTGGAGGCCGGCCAGTGCGGCGTCTTCAGCAACGAGCGTTTTTATCTCGCCGAATACGAGCGCGGCCGCCGCGACCGGGTCACCTGGTGCGAGGCTTCGCCCGCCGCCTCGCCTGAATCGGTGGCGCTGCGGCTGCGCGACCTGCCGATGCGCGTCGCCATCTCGGAGCGTCTCGCCAGCCTTCAGCGCCTCGGCGTCGAACTCGGCACCGGCTCGGAGGCCGGCGTCAACATGCTGCGCAACGCGCTCGGCCACGCGCTGTTCACCGCCTTCCTGCACGAGGCGCGGCTGCTGGAGGAAACCCTGCGGGTGCCGAAGGCGATGCTGCAGGCGAAAAAATTCATCGACGCCAACTTCGACAAGCCCGTCACGGTCGCCGACATCGCGGCGGCGGCCGCGGTCACGCCGCAGCACCTGACGACGCTGTCGCACCGCTATATCGGCGCGACGCCGATGCGCTATCTGTGGAAGAAGCGGGCCGAACGCGGCAACTTCCTGCTGCTGCACACCGGCCTCAGCATTTCCGAGATCGCCTATCGCTGCGGCTACAAGAACCCGTTTCATTTCTCGCGCCAGATCAAGATGCATTTCGGTAAGTCGCCGCGTGAGGTTCGCGCCAGCCGCGGCTTCCGCACGTCCGCCGACATTGCCGAAAGCGCGGTGGACACCGTCTTTCAGGTCGGCCGGGAGGACGATGCGGAGTTTTTCTGAGGCCAATCGACCGGTCCTAAAGCCCGCACCAGAGGTCGGGTGTTGCCATCGGAATTTTCCTGCATTGCGCTGGCACCAGTGCCGGTCACGATTGACCGTCGGCACTGCCCCTCACTGTCCTGCCGGACATCTCCCCCCGCAGGCGGGGAGAGAGCCGCCAGCCGCTTGGGTTTCGCCATCCTGCAACGCTGACGATTGGCGAAATCGCAGCCGCAGCTCCCTTCTCCCCGTCCTTACGGGGAGAAGGTGCCGGCAGGCGGATGAGGGGCGGCGCGACGTGCCAAGCGCGTCGGTAACCTGCTCAGCCCAGCTTGCCGATCATGCCGGCGACGAACCAGTTCATGCCGCGGATGTCGCCGTCGGCCAGCACCGAGCCGGCAGCCACCTTGACGGCGCCGTCCTGGTCCTTCAGCTCGCCGGCGTAAGGATGCACCTTGCCGCTGCCGATGTCGGCCTCCAGCTGCTTCAGCTGGGCCTGCACATCGGCCGGAATCGCCTCGTTGTAGGGCGCCATCTTGACGATGCCGGCCGCCAGCCCGTCCCAGCGTACTTCCGGCTTCCAGGTGCCGTCAAGCACAGCCTTGGCGGCGCCGACATAATCGCGCGACCAGTCGAGCGTGAACGCGGTGAGCTGCTTGCCTGAGCCGAACTTCGCCATGTCGCTGGCGTAGCCGATCGACCAGGCCCCCTTCTCGCCCGCCACCTGCACGCCGGTGGCGGTGTCGGTCATCGAGCAGATGACGTCGCAGCCCTGGCTGGCCAGCGTGTTGGCCGCTTCCTTCTCCTTGCCTGGGTCGAACCACGAGTTGAGGAAAAGCGCGTTGCAGGTGATGTCGGGTTTGACGCTCTGCGCGCCGAGCAGCAGCGCGTTGGCCGGGCCGACGATGTCGGGAATCGGGAAGCCGCCGATGAAGCCGATCTTGCCGGTCTTGGTCATGTGGCCGGCGGCCGCCCCGGCGACGAAGGTGCCTTCGTAATATTTCGCCTCGAACGTGCCGAGATTGGCGAGGTGCACGATTCCCGAGCAATGCTCGAACGCCACTTCGGGGAAGCGCGGTGCCACCTTCTGCATCGGCGTGCCGTGAGAGAAGCTGGTGCCGAACACCAGCTTGTTGCCGCCCGCCGCCAGCTCGCGGAAGACACGCTCGGCGTCCTGCGGCATGAATATGTTGTCGAGCACGGTGATCTCGACCTTGTCGCCGAGCTCGGCCTTGATCGCCTCGACGCCGAGGCTGTGCTGCTTGGTCCAGCCGATCTCGGCGATCGGCGACACGTAGACCACGCCGATCTTCAGTTTCTCCTGGGCAAAGGCCCGGCCGGCGAGGCCACCGGTGCCGAGCGCGGCGCCGGCGGCGGCGGAATAGTTCAGGAAGTCGCGTCTTGTCAGTCTTGTCATGGCTAAACCCTCTGGTTGGCTTTGTTGTCGTGCCCGGCTTGTCAGCGCCGGATCTTGGTTTGCGGATGGCCGTGCCCGTCATGGCCGGCCGCCCGTCCCGTCTTGCGGCGCGCCATCTGCGGCGGCGCGCCGTTCGTGTCGTTGTCGTCCATACTCGCTTCGGCGGCGCCATTGCCGGAGGATGCCGAGGGGCGCCCCGTCGCCGGGTCGGCCGATCCGTCGAGGTAAGGCGCCAGCGCCTCGCGCGGGCTGAGCTCCGGAAACACCTGGCGGTCCATGATGTAGCCGCGCACGACGGCGCGGTGGTGCATGTCGATCAGTTCCATCGCCTGTTTCAGCCGGCCCTTTTCCAGAAGGTCGATCAGCCGCGCATGGTCGTCGAGCAGGTTGCAGTAGTCGAAGTCGGCGGTGACCAGCGAGCGCAGCAGCGTGGTGCGGCGCACCAGCTGGGCGTGGATGTCCTGCATCACCTTGTTGCGGCTGAGCCGCACGAACAGCGTGTGGTATTCCTGGCCGAGCACGTCGGCCAGCGCGTCGTTGCCGGCGGCCACGGCCTGGCGCTGGCGCTCGACATGCTGGCGCAGTTCCGCCCAGCCGGCCGGGCCGAGCCGGTCGGCCAGCTGTGCCGCCACGCCCTGCTCGACCAGCGTCAGCGCGTCGTAGATCTCAAGCGCGTCCTGCATGCCCGGCCGCGCGACGAAGGCGCCGCGGTTGCGTTCGATCTCGGCCAGCCCGTCGTCGGCCAGCCGGATCAGCGCCTGGCGCACGACGATGCGGCTGACGTCGAATATTTCCGCCAGCTCGCGCTCGCCGAGCTTGCAGCCGGGCACCAGCCGGTGGTCGATGATGGCACGCGTTAGCGTATCGGCGATTGCCTGGGAGCGGCCACTCACGATAGGCTGCCCCGCCGTCCGCACGGCTCATCCAGCCCCTCGTCGGCATCGCGCGTGGATATCATCTGGCGCTTGCTCCCCACTCCGCCCGCATGGGAATGCAATCGCTACGATCTGTCAATCCAAAATCCGACTTTGCCAACCAGATTTAAGCAGATTGATATCCAATTATGGAACGGTTTTTGGGGATGAGGCTGCTGGTCGGCAGGAATGGAATCCGCGCGGTTAGAGAAGCGACCGCCGCTGCGATCGGCCCTTGCGGTTGCTTCGATGCCCGTTTGTCTGGCCGTTTAAAGCGTGTTTGTAACTGTATCGTACTTGGTTTCGGGCGCTCCTTGGTGATCATCCCAGCCGCAGGATCTTCACCTCGGCAAGGAGCAAATGATGAACCCCGTCGACGACAATCCTTCCCCGGCTCATGGCAAGCAGTCTTCCGGCGTGAGCCGCCGCGACCTTCTCCTGAGCGGCACGGTTTTGGCGGCCGCCTCGCTGGCCGGCGCCGCAACGACGGCGAACACGGCACGCGCGCAGGAGCAGCCGGCCGCCGCCGGCGGCAAGCCGCCGAACATCCTGGTGATCTTCGGCGACGACATCGGCATTCCGCAGATCAGCGCCTACACGATGGGCCTGATGGGTTACCGCACCCCCAACATCGACCGCATCGCCTCGGAAGGCGCGATCTTCACCGATTCCTACGGTCAGCAGAGCTGCACCGCCGGCCGCGCTTCCTTCATCCTCGGCCAGGAGCCGTTCCGCACCGGCCTGCTCACCATCGGCATGCCCGGCGACCCGCATGGCATCCAGGACTGGATGCCGACGATCGCTGACGTGCTCAAGACCAAGGGGTACGCGACCGGCCAGTTCGGCAAGAACCACCTCGGCGACCGCGACGAGCACCTGCCGACCAAGCACGGCTTCGACGAGTTCTTCGGCAACCTCTATCACCTCAACGCGGAGGAAGAACCTGAAGGCTATTTCTACCCGAAAGACCCCGAGTTCCGCAAAAAATACGGCCCGCGCGGCGTCATCCACTCCTACGCCGACGGCAAGATCGACGACACCGGCCCGCTCAACACCAAACGCATGGAAACCGTAGACGAGGAATTCCTGGCCGCCGCCAAGGACTTCATCGACCGCCAGCACAAGGCGGAAAAACCGTTCTTCGTCTGGTTCAATTCGACGCGCATGCACGTTTTCACCCACCTCAAGCCGGAATCGCTCGGCAAGACCGGCAAGGGCATCCATGCGGACGGCATGGTCGAGCATGACGGCCATGTCGGGCAGCTCCTGCAGCAGCTCGACGACCTCGGCATCACCGAAGACACCATCGTGCTCTACACCACCGACAACGGCGCCGAGATCGCGCTGTGGCCGGACGGCGCCATGACGCCGTTCCACGGCGAGAAGGGCACCACCTGGGAAGGCGGCTTCCGCATCCCGATGATGGTGCGTTGGCCGGGCGTGGTGAAGCCGGGCACGCAGATCAACGATCCGGTGGCACTCATCGACTGGCTGCCGACCTTCGCCGCGGTCGCCGGCATCGCCGACGTCAAGGAAGAGATGAAGCAGGGCTTCAAGGCCGGCGACAAGACCTTCAAGGTGCACCTCGACGGCTACGACCTGACGGCGCTGCTGAAGGGCGAGGCCAAGGAGCCGCCGCGCGACACGTTCTACTATTTCGACCAGGGCGGTAATCTGAATGCGATCCGCTGGAACGACTGGAAGCTGAGTTTTGCCGTCTCGCACGGAAACATCGCAACCGGCGTGCGCGAGGTGCCGGCCTGGGCGCTCATCGCCAATCTGCGCATGGACCCTTACGAAAGGGGCCTCGACGAAGGCGGCGGAGCCATCGATTTTCTTGCCCGCAATATCTGGCTGCTCGTGCCTATCCAGCAGAAGATCAAGGACTTCTTCTCCGATTTCGAGCAGTTCCCCTATCAAGCCGGCAGTTCGCTCAACGCGAGCGGGATCAACTACGGAATGCTGCGGCAAGAGGCTGCGCTGAAACGGCTGAACGAGATGGAAAGTCTGATGCCGCGTTAGCGGTTTCATCGGCAGGCGACCGGCCCTGCGGGCGGCCGCCTACCCACCGAGCGCGATGGTCACGACCACCATGCCGGTGCCGATCGCCGCCATCAGCAGCCCCATAGGCCAGGCCGGACGGCGCATCAGCCGGCCTAGCGCCAGGCCGACGCCGAACAGCATCACCACCGCCGTCGCGTTGGAAACCCGCATGGCGGTGGGAATGTCGTCAAAGATCAGGAACGGAATGCTCGGCGGCAGCGTCGAGACCACAACCAGCAGGAACACCTGCCATGCACCGGCGAAGTCGCCGCGCGTCAGCAGCGCATGCGGTGTATCCGGCCGTGCCCGCAGCCAGTCGACCAGGCGGTCGCGTGCCGCCGGCTCGAGCGGAATGTCCGAGTCGGCCGAAAGCAGTGTCGTCATCCTTTGCCGCGCCTCGGGCAAGGTGGCGCTACGCAGTTCTGCCAGCACCGCGCGGCGGCGGCCACGCTCCGCGCCTGCCGCCAGCACATACATCACCGCGTCGACGAATCCCCAGGCGACGTTGCAGCCGAGTGCCGCCACCAGCACACTGGTGACGGTCGCGCCTTGCCCCACGGATACGCTCATCGTCCCCGTGAAGGTCAGCGCCATCAAAAGTCCGAAGACGATTTCGGAGAGCCGGTCGAGCGGGTCGAGCACCGAGCGTTTGTCGGGAGCCTGCTCTGCCTGCTGCGCCATCGTTAGCCCCGCTCAATTCCGCAGGACCGAGAAAACCGCAGCGGGCCGCGGCAGGCAAGCCGCGCGTCAGTCCTTGGCGCGCTCGACGTAGGAACCGTCGGCGGTCATCACCACCACACGCGTGCCGACGGCGATATGCGGCGGCACCGCCGTCTTGACGCCGTTGGACAGCACCGCCGGCTTGTAGGAAGAAGACGCCGTCTGGCCCTTGGTGGTCGGCTCGGTCTCGACCACCTCGAAGGTGGCGCGCTGCGGCAGTTCCATGGCGATCGCCACGCCGTTGTGCAGCGACAGCTGCACCGCCATGCCTTCCGACAGATACGGCGCCTGGTCGGCGATATCGGCCGCCGGCACCGCCACCTGCTCGTAGCTCTCGGGGTTCATGAAGTGGTAGGCCTCGTCGTCGCCGTAGAGGAAGGTATGCTCGCGCTCTTCGACATGGGCGCGCTCCACCTGCTCGGTGGTGCGGTAGCGCTCGGAAATCTTCACGCCGTCGGAGATGCGGCGCATGTCGAGCTGCGTCACCGGGGTGCCCTTGCCGGGGTGGATGTTTTCCGCGAACAGGATCACGTAGAGCTTGCCGTCCTTGTCGACGACATTGCCTTTGCGGAGCGAGCTGGCGATGACCTTCACGGGAAGCGATCCTGAAATGACGACGGGCTGACCGGACGGCAAAATGCCGTTTGGCTGCGCCCTACACCATCTTGGCGTTCGCCGCCAGCCCTTGCCCGGTCGCGGCTTTCGCCACGGGCTGACCGCGCGACGCTTGTCATTCCCGCGGCCGAAGGGCCATGCCCGGTGCGATCGACGCCGCTATTCGAGCACAACAACCGCTTCCACCTCGAACAGCATGGGGTCGATCGCCAGCTTGGGAACGGGAACCAGGGTCTGCGCCGGCAGCGCCTCACCGAACATCTCCTTGACGTTCTCGGTCAGCACCCCGAGCTTGGACATGTCGTGATCGACCACGAAGACCGTGAGCTTGGCGACCTGATCCGGCCTGGCACCGATCCCCTCGAGCGCGGCGCGCAGGTTGGCATAGGCCTGCCTGACCTGCACGGCGAAGTCGGGCGACAACCCACCCATGCCGTCCTGGCCGCCCTGTCCGGAGATATAGGCCACGCGGGCGCCGGGCGGGGTGATGACCGCCGTGCTGTAGCCGTTCGGCGAAGGGTCGTGGAGATTTTGCGGATTGACGATGGTCGGCTTGTTGTCGGCGGCCGTCGCCACGGCGGACAGTCCTAGGGTCATGACGATTATTCCTCCAAAAAGCGGATGCCTGATTGCGCGTGACACGGATCTTTCCCCCGGTTCTGCCGACTGCGAGCAACGCCCTTCCAGGCCGGAACGACCGGATGTCAACGATGTCGTCAGGCGCCAGCTCGTACAATGTCCGAGTCATGCTATGGTACGATGTACGAGTCAATCGCCCGGCATCGACATTCCTGACCCCGCCTGCCAAAAGCGGGGTCTGACCGGCAAGGAAGACGAATGGCAATCAGACGCGGCGACGCAGGAAGCAAGCGGTCCAAACGGGTAGCCGCGCGGCTCCCTCCCGCACAAGAACAGCGCACCGAGCCGGCCCTCTCGCGGGAACGCATCGTGGCGACGGCGGTGGACCTGCTCGACGCCGACGGCCTCGGCGGACTGACGATGCGTCGGCTGGCCGACCGCCTCGGCTCGGGCGTGATGAGCCTCTACTGGCATGTCGGCAACAAGGAGGGCGTCCTCGACCTGGCGCTCGATTCGGTGCTGGAATATCGCAAGCCGCGGCAACCAGGCGGACCCCCGGACTGGCGCGGAGACGTCGTCCATATGCTCGACGACTGGCGCGCCGGCATGCTGTGCCATCCCTGGTCGGCTTCGCTGCTGCCGCGCCGGGCGCTCGGTCCGAACATGCTCGCTCGCCTGGAACTGCTGAGCAGAACCTTGTCCGGCGCCGGCGTGGCGGACGCGGATCTGAACGCCGCGATTTGGTCGCTGTGGAACTATGTGATGGGCGCGACCGTGACCCGGGCGAGCTTCGACCTCTCGGACGAAGACAAGACGGCCGCGCAACGGCGGCTTTCCGATCCCGGCGCTCGTTATCCCACGATCGAGCGCTCCCGCCTGCTGCTGGACAACGATTGGGACGGAGCCTTCCACAAGGGCCTCGACTTCCTGCTCGATGGCCTCGCGCCAGGGCAGTGAGCGTTCCTTCATCGCCGCTGCTCGCTTGGTCGGCTGTGACGGCAGCAACTGCTTTCAAGCAGAGCGCACGACAACCGCAACCCTTGCCCGTCACGTCGATCCGCGCCAAACAGCGGCCATGACCGACGCTTCGCCATGGTGGACGCCCGACGTCCACGCCGACCGCCGCCCGCGCCTGATCACGCGCAACGCCATCACAGCCGCGATCCGCGACTGGTTCGCGCGCCGTGATTTCGTCGAGGTGGAAACCGCCGCGCTCCAGGTTTCGCCCGGCAACGAGACGCATCTGTCGGCGTTTTCCACCGAGGCGATCCTGCCCGACGCCAGCCGCCGGCCGCTGCACCTGCACACCTCGCCGGAATTCGCCTGCAAGAAGCTGCTGGCCGCCGGCGAGAAGCGGCTGTTCAGCTTCGGCAAGGTGTGGCGCAACCGCGAGCGCGGCGCCTTGCACCATCCCGAGTTCACCATGATCGAATGGTATCGCGCCGGCGAGACCTACCAGGCGCTGATGGACGACTGCGCGGCCCTGCTGGCGCTCGCCGCCGAGCGCGCCGGCGCAAAGACCTTCGCGTTCCGCGACCGCCAGGCCGACCCGTTCGCCGCGCCCGACCGCCTCAGCGTCGCCGACGCCTTCCGCCGCCAAGCCGGCATCGACCTGCTCGCCACTGTCTCTTCCGACGGCGCCACCGATCGTGACGGCCTCGCCGCGGCGCTGGCAACCGCCGGCATCCGCACCGCGCCGGACGACACGTGGACCGACCTGTTCAGCCGCGTCATGGTCGAACGCGTCGAGCCGACGCTCGGCCTCGGCCGCGCCACCATCCTCTACGAATACCCGATCCCGGAGGCAGCGCTTGCCCGGCCGAGCCCGCGCGACCCGCGCGTCGCCGAGCGCTTCGAGCTCTATTGCTGCGGCGTCGAACTCGCCAACGCCTTCGGCGAGCTGACCGACCCGGCCGAGCAGCGCCGCCGCTTCGCAGCCGACATGGACGAGAAGCAAAAGATCTACGGCGAGCGTTATCCGATCGACGAGGACTTCCTTGCCGCGCTCGCCCTCATGCCGGAGGCCAGCGGCATCGCGCTCGGCTTCGACCGGCTGGTCATGCTCGCCACCGGCGCGCGTCGCATCGACGATGTGCTTTGGACGCCGGTCGCCGGCTAGCGGCGTCCTGAAGCGTCTGGCGAAGACGCGGGTTTTCGGCGAGGATCGGGGACCGTTCCGAAAGCCGCCATGGACCTCTACGCTTCCGCAGCAGAAATCTCCGCCGCGCCGTCCCCGCAGCGTGCCGCGCTCGAAATCTGCGCCGGTATCATCGCCGGGCCGGCACCGAGCGTCACCGAGATCCCGGCGCGCGACACCCTGATCACCACGCGCTGGCTGCATCCCGAGATGCACGGGCTCATCCCGGGCCTGCCCGTCCATACCATCGGCACCTATTATGGCGACCCGGCGCCACGGGTCTGGCGCTGCGGCAGGATCAGGATGGCCGGCGTCGGGCGCCCCGGCGGCATCGGCATCGTGCCGATCGAATGGGACGGCCACTGGGACATCGAGGGCAACGCCTCGCTGTCCTACGTCATGCTCAGCAACGCCCGCCTGCAGGGCTTTGCCGACCAGTGGCTCAACCGCGGCCGCAACATCGAGCTGGTGCCTTGTGTCGGCGAGACCGACCCGGTCGGCGCCCAGATCGTGCGGACCCTGAGCCGGCATGTCGCCCAGCCGGACGAGACCGCCAGCCTCTATGTCGAGCAAGCGATCGACCTGCTCTGCATGCACCTCATCCGCACGCATTCGACGCAGGCCAAGCCGGGGATGCCGTCCCCGCGGCCGGGCCTGCTGCCGTGGCAGGTCCGGCGGGTGACAACGTATATGCGGGATCGACTCGACCGCGACGTCGGGCTCGACGAACTCGCCGCGCTGGTCGGCCTCAGCCGCTTCCATTTCTGCACCGCCTTCCGGCTGGCGACCGGGCGGGCGCCCTACGATGCGCTGATCGCTCTGCGCATCGAGCGCGCCCGCCAGCTTCTGGCCGATCCGCAGACGAGCGTCACCGACGTCGCCTTCGCCGTCGGCTACAAGACGCCGTCGGCCTTCGCCGCCAGTTTCCGCAAGGTGGTCGGCGTCACGCCGACGGCGTTCCGCCGCGGTCTGTGAAGCCGTTCAACCGCCGCCTGTGGGCAACCGATGAAGCGCAATGGCGTTGGGGTATCTGTGCAAACGGCCTGATTTGAGGTAGCTGCGGTCGCTTCTTATCCATCCGTCGGCGTCCGCCGGCGCACCAGGCTCAGGAAAAGCCGTCTACCCGATGACGTCACTCCCCACTGATCGCATGGACCAGGTGGTCAAGCGTTTCGAGATGCTAGAGGCGCAGATGTCGGCCGGGCCGGAGCCGGACGCCTATGTGAAGATGGCGGCCGAATATGCCGAGCTGACCGACATGGTCGCCAAGATCAGGCAATTGCGCGCCGCCGAGCGCGAGCAGGCGGACCTCGCGACGCTGCTTGCCGACAAGTCCACCGATGCCGAGATGCGCGCGCTGGCCGAGGCCGAGTTGCCCGACGTCGAGGCGCGCATCGAAGGGCTGGAGAAGGACATCCAGATCCTGCTCCTGCCAAAGGACGCCGCCGACGACCGCAACGCCATCCTCGAAATCCGCGCCGGCACCGGCGGCGACGAGGCGGCCCTGTTCGCCGGCGACCTGTTCCGCATGTACGAGCGCTACGCCGCTTCGCAGGGCTGGCGGGTCGAGGTCGAGTCGGCGAGCGAAGGCGACGCCGGCGGCTTCAAGGAAATCATCGCCACCGTCTCGGGGCGCGGCGTCTTCGCGCATCTGAAATTCGAATCGGGCGTGCACCGCGTGCAGCGCGTGCCGGAAACCGAAGCGAGCGGCCGCATCCACACCTCCGCGGCCACCGTCGCGGTGCTGCCGGAGGCGGAGGAGGTCGACATCGAGATTCGCCCGGAAGACGTGCGCATCGACACCATGCGCGCTTCCGGCGCCGGCGGCCAGCACGTCAACACCACCGATTCGGCCGTGCGCATCACTCACCTGCCCACCGGCATCATGGTGGTGCAGGCGGAAAAATCGCAGCACCAGAACCGGGCGCGTGCCATGCAAATCCTGCGGGCGCGCCTCTACGACATGCAGCGCACTAGGGCCGCGGCCGAGCGTTCCGAATCGCGGCGCCTGCAGGTCGGCTCCGGCGATCGCTCCGAGCGCATCCGCACCTACAATTTCCCGCAAGGCCGGGTGACCGACCACCGCATCAACCTCACCCTCTACAAACTCGACCGGGTGATGCTGGGCGAACTCGACGAGATCGTCTCGGCGCTGATCTCCGACCATCAGTCGCGGCTGCTCGCCGAGATCGATATGGATGGCTGACGACGGCGGCACCACGCTGGACGACCTGCTCGACCTTGGTCGAAAAATGTTGGCGCGCGCCGGCATAGACGATGCGGCGCTCGATGCGCGCGTACTGGTCGAGCATTTCACGGGCACCACCCGCGCCCACGCCATCACCGCGCCGAAGCGGCCGGTCGAGGCCGAGGTGGCGCGGCACGTGGTGGCGGCGTTCGAGCGGCGGCAGGCCGGCGAGCCGGTGCACCGCATCATCGGCTTCCGCGCCTTCTATGGCCTCGACCTGCTGATCTCGCCGGCGACCCTGGAGCCTAGACCCGACACGGAAACGCTGGTCGACGCCATGCTGCCGTTCGTGCGCGAGGTGGCGCTTCACAAGGGCGCCTGCCGCATCCTCGACCTCGGCACCGGCACCGGCGCCATCGCGCTGGCTTTGCTGTCGGAGGTCGCCGGCACCAGCGCGACCGGCGTGGACATCTCCGCCGAGGCGCTGGAAGCGGCGCGCCGCAACGCCGAAACGCTGGGCCTCGCCGCACGCTTCGAGCCGATACTGTCGGACTGGTTCGAAAAACTTGATGGGCAGTGGGATGTAATTGTCTCCAACCCTCCCTATATAGCTACGGAGTGCATCGCCGGACTGGCGCGCGAGGTGCGTGACCACGAGCCGCTAGCGGCCCTCGACGGCGGCGCGGATGGGCTGGATGCCTATCGCAGGATCGCCGCAAGGGCGCATGAATTCCTTGAAACGGAAGGCCGAATCGGTGTGGAGATCGGCTACGATCAGAAGCAGGCGGTGACGGCGCTGTTCGAGGCCAGCGGCTTTGTGCCGGTCGATGCGGTGAAGGATCTCGGCGGCAATGACCGCGTGCTGATGTTTGCCACGAAAAGTTCACGCGAGGCTGATATCGAAGCAAAAAGCGCCTGAAATATCGCTTGGCAATCCGGAAGAATGCGGCTAGGGTCCGCCCACCGGATGAGACGAAGCAGGCAGTGCTCTGAACAGTTCGGTTCCCTGAGAAACAACTGCCTTATTCGCGCAACGATGCTGGCGCTTCGTACGGGGATCGTCCGGATCGTGTCAAAGACACCGAAGGATGGCATGTGACGCCAACGCAACCGTTGCGGGCGAACACCGTCGGAGGACTACGAACCGGATGGCCGGAGCGGCGCACCGTTCGTGATTGATTTTTCTAAACGATAGAGAGTCGGATGAGGCCACAACAGCAGAATAGGCGCATGCGCGGTCGCAATGGCGGCGGCGGAGGCAACAACAACAACAATAATAACAACAACAACCGCAAGGGCCCGAACCCGCTCACCCGCAACTATGAGAGCAACGGCCCGGATGTGAAGATCCGCGGCTCCGCCCAGCAGATCGCCGAAAAATACGCCACGCTGGCGCGCGATGCCCAGAGCTCCGGCGACCGCGTCATGGCCGAGAACTACCTTCAGCACGCCGAACACTACAACCGCATCATCGCCGCCGCGCAGGCGCAGTTCGCCTCCCAGCAGGTCCAGGTGTCGCGCGACGATCTCGATGACGACCTCGACGATGCCGGTTTCGGCTTCGAGCACGCCGGCATGAACGGCAATGGCGAGCAGAATGCGCCGGTTCAGCAACAGGCCGCCCCCGCCCATCAGCCGCAGCATCAGCCGTCGCAGCCCGCCAACGGCTCCGGGCCGCAGCCGGTGATCGACGGCGTGCCGGCCGAAGTCGCGTTGAACAGCGAGACCCCGAGCCAGCAGCATGGCGGCGGCCGTCATCGCGACCGCCGGCACCATCACCGCAACCAGATGAACGGCAACAACGGCTACAACCGCAACGGACCGGCCGCTTCGGAGCAGGCACCGTCAGAGACGGCCGCTTCCTCCGAGACCGCCGCCGAGCAGGCCTTCCAGCCCGCCGCCGAGCAGGCCCCGGCACCGGTCGTGGCTGAGATCGCCGCTCCAGTCGCCGAGGCAGCGCCTGCCGTCGCCCCAGGCGAGCCGCAGGAAGCAGCCGCCGCGCCTGAAGAAGCGCCCGCCAAGCCGCGCCGCGGCCGTCGTCCGCGCCGCGTCGCCGAAGCGGAAGCCGGCGAAACCCCGGCGACCGGAGAGGTCGCGGCAGAAGGCTGACCGCGAAGGCGCTCCGTCCCGACCGGGGGCAGCGCTGACGCTTGGTCGTCAAGCTCGCGCCCTCCAAGGCGACGGCACCGGAACACAAGGCGGTGGAGGCGAAAACGCCTCCGCCGCCTTTCTTTTTTGATCCGCGTCAAGGCGCCTTGAGCCGGCTCCGCGCCATACCCATATCGGGTTCGACACAAGGACCTGCCTCGCTGGAGGGGGTCCGTCATCTTGAGCCAAACCGGCGCCGCGAAGCGGGCCGGTACGGAAAGGAGACAGACAGAAATGAATATCGAAAAATACTCCGAGCGCGTGCGCGGGTTCATCCAGTCGGCGCAGACGCTGGCGCTGTCGCGCAACAACCAGCAGTTCACTCCCGAACACATCCTGAAGGTCCTCATCGACGATGAGGAAGGCTTGGCGGCTTCGCTGATCGAGCGCGCCGGCGGCCGGCCGCGCGACGCCCAGCTCGGCGTCGAGGCGGCTATCGAGGCGCTGCCCAAGGTCGAGGGCGGCAACGGTCAGCTCTATATGGCGCAGCCGCTGGCAAAGGTGTTTTCCATCGCCGAGGAGCTGGCGAAGAAGTCGGGCGACAGTTTCGTCACGGTCGAGCGCCTGCTGCAGGCGCTGGCCATGGAGAAGTCGGCGAAGACCTCCGACATCCTGGCCAAGGCCGGCGTCACCGCACAGGCGCTGAATGCCGCCATCAACGACATCCGCAAGGGCCGCACCGCCGACTCGGCTTCCGCCGAGCAGGGCTACGACGCGTTGAAGAAATACGCTCGCGACCTGACCGCCGACGCCCGCAGCGGCAAGCTCGACCCGGTGATCGGCCGCGACGACGAGATCCGCCGCACCATCCAGGTTCTCTCGCGCCGCACCAAGAACAATCCGGTGCTGATCGGCGAGCCCGGCGTCGGCAAGACGGCTATCGCCGAAGGCCTGGCGCTGCGCATCGTCAATGGCGACGTGCCGGAATCGCTCAAGGACAAGCAGCTTATGGCGCTCGACATGGGCGCGCTGATCGCCGGCGCCAAATACCGTGGCGAGTTCGAGGAACGGCTCAAGGCCGTGCTCAACGAGGTCACCTCGGCCAATGGCGACATCATCCTGTTCATCGACGAGATGCACACGCTGGTCGGCGCCGGCAAGGCCGACGGCGCGATGGACGCCTCCAACCTCCTGAAGCCGGCGCTGGCGCGCGGCGAATTGCACTGCGTCGGCGCCACCACGCTCGACGAGTACCGCAAGCATGTCGAGAAGGATCCCGCGCTGGCCCGGCGCTTCCAGCCGGTGTTCGTCGACGAGCCGACGGTGGAGGACACCATCTCCATCCTGCGCGGCCTGAAGGAGAAATACGAGCAGCACCACAAGGTGCGCATCTCCGACTCCGCGCTGGTGTCGGCCGCGACCTTGTCCAACCGCTACATCACCGACCGCTTCCTGCCCGACAAGGCGATCGATCTGGTCGACGAGGCTTCGGCTCGTCTGAGGATGCAGGTCGATTCCAAGCCCGAGGCGCTTGACGAGATCGACCGCCGCATCATGCAGCTGAAGATCGAGCGCGAGGCGCTGAAGCTGGAGAAGGACGACGCCTCCAAGGACCGTCTGGTCCGGCTCGAGAAGGAGCTTGCCGGGCTGGAGGAGGAATCGTCGGCGCTGACGGCGAAGTGGCAGGCCGAGAAGCAGAAGCTGGGGCTGGCCGCCGACCTCAAGAAGCAGCTCGACGACATGCGCAACGAGCTCGCCATCGCGCAGCGCAAAGGCGACTTCGCCCGCGCCGGCGAGCTTGCCTATGGCAGGATCCCCGAGGTCGAGAAGAAGCTGCAGGACGCCGAGGCGCAGGACGAGAAGGTCGGCATGGTCGAGGAGACCGTGACGCCCGACCACGTCGCCCACATCGTGTCGCGCTGGACCGGCATCCCGGTCGACAAGATGCTGGAAGGCGAGCGCGACAAGCTGCTGCGCATGGAGGACGAACTCGCCGTGCGGGTCGTCGGCCAGGGCGAGGCGGTGCAGGCGGTGTCGAAGGCCGTCCGCCGGGCGCGCGCCGGCCTGCAGGACCCGAACCGGCCGATCGGCTCGTTCATGTTCCTCGGCCCGACCGGCGTCGGCAAGACCGAGCTCACCAAGGCGCTCGCCGATTTCCTGTTCGACGACGAGACCGCGATGGTGCGCATCGACATGTCGGAATTCATGGAGAAACACTCCGTGGCCCGGCTGATCGGCGCTCCTCCCGGCTATGTCGGCTACGAGGAAGGCGGCGTGCTGACCGAGGCGGTGCGCAGGCGGCCCTACCAGGTCGTGCTGTTCGACGAGGTCGAGAAGGCGCATCCGGACGTGTTCAACGTGCTCCTGCAGGTGCTCGACGACGGCCGCCTGACCGATGGCCAGGGCCGCACGGTCGACTTCCGCAACACGCTGATCATCATGACGTCGAACCTCGGCGCCGAGTACCTCGTCAATCTCGGCGAGGGCGAGGACGTCGACCAAGTGCGCGATCAGGTGATGGCGGTGGTTCGGGCGTCGTTCCGTCCGGAGTTCCTGAACCGCATCGACGAGGTCATCCTGTTCCACCGGCTGCGCCGGCAGGACATGGGCAAGATCGTCGCGATTCAGCTGAAGCGGCTGGAGAAGCTGCTGACCGACCGCAAGATCAGGCTCGACCTCGATCAGGACGCCATCGAATGGCTGGCGGCCAAGGGCTACGACCCCGCCTACGGCGCGCGGCCGCTGAAGCGGGTGATCCAGAAGGAACTGCAGGATCCGTTGGCCGAAAAGATCCTGATGGGCGAGATCAAGGACGGCTCGACCGTCAAGATCACCGCTGGCTCGGATCGGCTGAATTTCCGGGCCAAGCCGACGGTGGTCGAGACTGAAGCGGCTTAATCACCGCCGCTCTCCCCTCCCGGTAGTGCAACGGCCGGACCCTGTCCGGAAACGAAATGCCCCGTCGCAAGGCGGGGCATTCTGTTCGGAAGCTCGACCGGAGCGGGCTGCCGCCCGGAAAGCTTTCGCTTTGCACGCCGCAAACGATCACGCACGCACCTCAGCCCGCAAGCCGGGCCCGCAAGGCCGCGTTCTCGGCTTCCAGCGCCTCGAGGCGAGTTCGCACGGGCTCCAGCACGCGCGCCAGTTCGTGCTCGCTGAAGCGCGGCGTGATGTGCTGCGCGCAGTTCCAGTCGAAGCTCTTGAGCCTGATCCGGTAGATCCGCTCGAGCTTCGCGCCGTAGGCCGGGTCGGTCACCAGCTCGGCGAGCGACGGGTCGCTGCCCAGCGGTACCACGTCGACGTGGGCGTATATCTTCATGCGCGCCCGCCGCGGATAGTCCATCAGGAAGAGGCACGCCCGGTCGTCGGCTCTGAGGTTGCCGGTGCTTATGTATTGCCGGTTGCCGCGATAGTCGGCGAAGGCCAGCGTGCGGTCGTCCGCCATCTTCAGGAAACCCGGCGGGCCGCCCCTGTGCTGCATATAGGGCCAGCCCGTCTCCGACACCGTCGCGATATAGAAACTGTCGCGCTGGGCTATGAACATCGCCTCGGCCTCGGAGAACCGATCGAACTCCCGGTGCCCCTTGAAGTCCTTCCAGAGGTGGTCGGCGCCCATCTCCTGCTGAACGGCGAGCACGGATGGAGTGATCGCGTTGTCCAGAAATCCGTATGCCATGATGCCTCCTACGGCGGCGGTCGCCGGGTAGAATCCGGCCTCCGCTCAGGCTGCGATCGCCGGATCTACCACCGGGAAATCGATCTCGGTGCGGGCGACCTCGTTCAGATAGTTGGTGAAGGTGTTCTCGGCCACCAGCGCCACGATCTCGACGATCTGCCGATCGCCGAAGCCGGCGGCGCGGACCTCGGCGACGTCCGTCTCCGAGACGTGTCCGCGTTCCCGCGCGACCTTGGCGGCGAACGCCACCGCCGCGTTGGCCTTGGGATCGGCCGATTTGCCCGCGCGGTTCAGCGCGATTTCCTCGCCGCCGATTTTCGCGAGGTTGAGCGCGAGATAGGTGTGCGCCGACAGGCAGTAGCCGCAGCCGTTCACTTGGGCCACGGCCAGCGCGATGCGTTCGCGCGTCTTCACGTCGAGTGTCTTGCCCAGCTCGCCCTGAAAGCCCGCGAAACCGGCAAGCGCGGCCGGGCTGTTGGCGATCAGGCGATAGAGGTTCGGCACCGCGCCGAGCTTCTTGTTGACCGCCTCCAGAATGGGTCTCGACGCTTCCGGTGCGGCGTCGACGCTGGGAATGCTCAAGCGTGCCATCGATTTCTCCTCATTTGCCGCCGATCATCCGGCGCGAAGAGAGCTATGCACCATCCCAGAAAATGAGATAATCCTACAAAGTTGGATATCACTTGACCGATTATCGGATGAATGGATGGACCGCCTCGACGCAATGAGCCTGCTCGTCGATGTCGTCGACAAGGGCGGATTTTCGGCCGCCGCCCGTGCCCGCCGCATGCCGGTCACCACCGTCAGCCGCAAGATATCCGACCTCGAGCAGCGCATCGGCACCAAGCTCCTCCTGCGGACGACACGGCAGGTCACGCTGACCGACGCCGGCTCGGACTTCGTGCAGGCCGCCCGGCGCATTCTTGCCGAGGTCGAGGAAGCGGAAAACGCGGCGGCCGGCGAGTTCACCGCTCCCAGGGGAGAACTGGTGATCACCGCGCCGATCTTCTTCGGCCGGCTGCACGTCATGCCGGTCGTCGCGGAATTCCTGAACCTTCACCCGCAGATCAACGTGCGCCTGATCCTGCTCGACCGGAACGTGCAGCTCGTCGAGAGCCACGTCGACATGGCCGTGCGCATCGGCGCCTTGCCCGACAGCTCGATGATCGCGACGAAGGTCGGCGAACTCCGCATGATGGTCTGCGCCAGCCATCGGTTGCTCGATCGCCACGGTACACCGCAAACACCCATGGACCTGCGGGACATACCCTGCGTCAGCTTCGACGGACCGCTGCCTGTCCCCGATTGGCGCTTCCGCGATCCGAAATCCAGGGCGGTGATCGAGGTGCCGATCAAATCGCGTCTGTCGGTGACGACAGCGGAAGCCGCCGTCGACGCGGCCGTCAATCACATCGGCGCGGCGCGCCTGCTGCAATACCAGCTGGCCGCGGCGCTGGCTGCCTCCACGTTGAAGCCGGTGCTCGAGGCGTACGAACCCGCGCCGGTACCCGTCCACCTGCTGCATGCTGCGCGCGGCGAACTGCCATTGAAGATGCGCCTGTTCCTGGATCTGGCCGTTCCGCGGCTGCGCGCCGTGTTGCCCAGCGCTTGAGGCGGCCGCAACAGGGATTCCAGCAAAGCCTCGCTTGCGGCCGACACTTCACTCGGCGGCAAGCGCGAACCTGTCCGCGGACTTCAAGGCCGCCGAGGCTTGCCCGACCACTTGTGTCACGCGCAGCAAAGCAATATCCGAGACGAGCTTGCCGTCTCGAAAGTCCCGCTCGGACGCGTAGATTGCCGTCGGCAAGGTAAGTGCCTCGAAAAAGCCGAACAGGGGCCGAAGCGAATGCTCGACGATGAGCGCGTGGCGATCGCCGCCGCCGGTCGCCGTCAGCACGACGGGTTTGCCTCGCAGCGACGACGGCTCGACCAGGTCGAAGAAATGCTTGAACAGGCCGGTATAGCCGCCCTTGTAGGTCGGCGACCCGACCACCAGGATGTTCGACCGCACGATCTGATCGAATATGTCCTGCGCAGGCCCGTCGAGGTCGTTTGCGCGCCGGGCCCGCGGCAGCGACGGGCCGAGGTCCTCGATGTCGTATGTGCGCCCGGCAAGACCTGTCGCCGCCGCGATCTCTTCGACGACCTGATCGACGAAGGCGAACGTCCTGGATGGACGGGTGATGTTTCCCGAGAACCCGATTACCGTCGGAACTGACATGGGAGCCTCGCCTACCCGGCGGCCCGCTGTCGCGGAGCGGAGGCTACGACGCCCGGTGCACCCCCGCTGCGGCCGAATTCGAGATCCCAGCCGCGTTCGGCGGGCGACTTTTCTCCTTCGATGCCAAGCGCCGGGAACAGCAGCTCCGAAACGTTGAAGATTTCCTCGAGGTGCGGATAGGCGGACGTGATGAAGGTCTCGACGCCGATCGCCTGATATTCGCGGATGCGCGCCGCGACGCTCTCGGCGCTGCCGACGAGGGCGGTCCCGGCGCCGCCGCGCACGAGGCCGAGGCCGGCCCACAGATTGGGCGCAACGACCAGCTTGTCGCGGCGTCCCTGATGAAGCGCGGAGATGCGCTTCTGGCCGACGGATTCAGACACGTTGGTGAACTGGTGCTGCGCTTCGGCGACGATATCGTCGGTCACCCTGCTGATCAGACGGTCGGCGGCGGCCCAGGCCTCCTGCTCGGTCTCCCTGACGATCAGGTTGATGCGCAGGCCAAACCGTACGGTGCGGCCCAATGCGGCTGCTCGTGCCCTGACGCGGTCGAACTTATCCTTGAGCTGTTCGACAGGCTCGCCCCAGCTCAGATAGACGTCGATGTGCTTGGCCGCCACCTCGATGCCCGCATCCGACGATCCACCGAACCATAGCGGCGGATACGGCTTCTGGACCGGCGGGAACGCGATGTCGGTGCCGTGGGCGGAAAGATACTTGCCCTCGAAATCCGCCGGCTCGCCCGACAATATGCGTCGCCAGATGGTCAGGAACTCGTCGGTCTGGGCGTAACGTTCGTCATGCGACAGCCTGTTGCCGTCGCCCGCCAGATCGGCGGGGTCGGCGCCGGTGACCACGTTGACCAGGACGCGGCCGCCGGAGATGCGGTCGAGCGTCGCCGCGTGCCGCGCGAACAGCGCCGGCGTTCCGCTGCCCGGTCTGAGCGCCACCAGGAACCGCAGCCTCTGCGTCTGCGGGATCAACGCTGCCGCGACAATCCAGGCATCCTCGCAGCGCGTGCCTGTCGGCAGCAGCACCCCCTTGAAGCCGAAGCGGTCCGCCGCCTTTGCGATTTCGGTCAGGTAACCCAGCGTTGCCGGGCGATGGCGCTCGTCCGTCCCGAGATAGGGGCCGTCGCCGTGCGTCGGCAGGTACCAGTAAAGGTCGGGGGCGCGCGTTTTCGACATGGGATCGGTTCCTCTTGATACGGATTTGTGGACTCAGAGTTTGCCCTTCCAAGGCACAAGCCGGCGTTCGAGCCAGCGCATGCCGGCGGACAGGCTGAAAGCCAGCGCGGCGATGACGATCAGGCCGACGAAGACGACGTCGGTGGCCAGAAAGTTGGCGGCGGACATGATCATGTAGCCGAGGCCGGATCTCGCCGCGATCAGCTCCGCCGCCACCAGCGTCGACAGCCCCGCGCCGATCGCGATGCGGACACCCGTCAGGATTTCCGGCAAGGCCGAGGGCAGGATGATGCTGGTGAATATCTGCGCGCGGTTGGCACCCAGCGAGCGCGCCGCGTTGATGCGCTCGACCGGGACCGAACGCACGCCTGCCTGGGCGGAAAAGCAGATGGGCGCGAAGGTGGCGAGCGTCAGCAGCAGTATCTTGGATGTCTCGTCGATGCCCAGCCAGATGATCAGCAGGGGCAGGTAGGCCAGCGGCGGCAGGCCCCAGTAGAGATCGATCGGGACGCTGAAGATACCGCGCATCCACCGGTTCATTCCCATCGAAAGGCCGAGCGGCACCCCGATGACGATCGCCACCGCCAGGGCCATTCCGATCCGCCCCAGGCTCGAGGCGATATGGGTAAGTAGCGTCCCCTCGGCATAACCATCCCGCGCAATCGCCTGGAACTGCGTGGCGACTTCCGTCGGCGACGGCAGGAACAGCGGCGAGGCCCATTCGAAGTGGCTCGCCGCGAACCAGAAAAGGATGAGCAGGCCGAACGTGACGAAACCGATCGTCGCCGTGCCCTTCGCGCCGGACTGCCTCACAGGGCGTGGCTCCGGACGCCTGCGGATCGCCGGCGCAAGCTCGAGCGGCAGGTCTGTCGTCACCGTCATTGCAGTGCTCCATGTCGGGAGACCGGTGGATTGTGGATGAGCGCCCGAATCTCCTCACGCAGCTCGACGAAGCGCCGCTCCGAGACGACCGGTCCGATCTCGCCGACGCCGGCGAAATCGCGCACGAAATCGGCGTCGAAACGCGCGACGATCCGGCCCGGCCGCGGCGACATGACGACGATGGTCGTGCCGAGAAGCAGCGCTTCCTCGATCGAATGCGTGATGAACAGAACCTGCTTGCCCGTCCGCGCCCAGATTCCCGCCAGCAACTGCTGCATGGTCTCGCGCGTCAGGCTGTCGAGGGCGCCGAACGGCTCGTCCATCAGCAGTATCTTCGGGTCGGTGGCGAGCGCTCGGGCGATGCCGACGCGTTGGCGCATGCCCCCGGAAAGTTCATAGGGCGGCTTGTCCGCGAAGTCCGCCAGGCCGACGAGGCGCAGCAGCTCGCGCGCCCGCTCGCGGCGTTCTCGCTTGGGCACGCGCTTGTATCTGAGTCCCAGCGCGACGTTATCGACGACCGAAGCCCAGGGCAGCAGCGTGTCCTTCTGGAAAACGACCCCGCGATCTCCGCCCGGGCCGTCGACCGGCTGCCCGTCCAGCCTGATCGAGCCGTCGGTCAACGGCAGGAAGCCGGCAACCGCATTGAGGAGCGTCGACTTTCCGCAGCCGGATGCGCCGACTGCCACCACGATGGAGTCAGGCGGCAGGTCTAGCGACACCCGATCCAGCGCATGCACGCTCTGGCCGTCGGCGGCGGAGAAGACGACACTGGCGTCACGGACCTGAAGCATCACGTTCTCCACACCGGGAGCAGACGACCCAACCACGGGTCGGTCGTCTGCTCGGTCGAGCTTTGGAAGGCTCAGTTCGACGGGGTCTTGGCGGCTTCGGCGTATTGCGGGTCGGCGAACGCGGCGTAGCTGTCCTTGACTGCGGTGATCTTCTTCTGGTCCTTGAGGAAGTAGGCGGTTTCTTTCAGTATTTTCGCCACGCCGCTGTTCTCGCCGCCGCCCAGCCATTTCTCCGAAGTCTGCTCGTCAAGCGAAGGCACGCCCACGGTCGCCTTCAACTGCTCGACGACATTGACCGGCGTTCCGCCCTGCAGGTTTGAAATCAGCTTCACGTTCTCGGAGTCGACGCTCCACCCCGAGGCATCGCCGGCGTAGGAGCGGAAATAGCCGTCCACCAGGGCAGCGTATTGCGTGATGAAGTCCGGGTTTTCCTTGAGGAACGGACCGGTGGCGACGATCGCGCTGAAGGTCGGCGCCCCGCGTCTGGCGACCTCGCCCGAGGTCAACAGAACCTTGCCGTCCTTCTTCAGCTCCGTGAGCGCCGGATCCCAGACGAAAGCGCCGTCGATGTCGCCGCGCTTCCAGGCCGCGACGATTTCCGGCTGCGGTATGGCGATGACCTGGGCTTCCTTCTCGGAAATGCCTTCCTGCTTGAGCACCGCGAGCAACTGGTAGTGATCGGTCGAGACGGGGGCGGCGGCGAGCTTCTTGCCCCTGAGGTCGGCCGGCGTCTGGATGTCGGGCCGCACCACCAGCGCTTCGCCGTCGCCGGACACGAAGGAGATGAAGAAGCCCTTCACGTCGATGCCTCGGCTTACAGCGGCCGCGAACGGACTGGAGCCGACATCGCCGATCTGCACGTCGCCGGAAGCGATCGCGGCGAAGATTTCCGCGCCCGAATTGAAGCGGCGGAACTCGATGTCCCAACCGGTCTTTTTGGCGATTTCGCCGTTGGCGATCCCTACGAAATAAGGCACGGAGCCCGTCTGGTAGGCTATCACCACTTTCTTGTCGTCGGCCGCGCTGACGGTCGAGAGCGACATGGCGAGAGAGAGCCCTGCAAGGGCGGCCAAGAGCACCTTCTTCATAGTCTACCCCTTTCCATGAGGCTCGATTGCCTCGAAAATCCAGCGGACATCGCTGTCGGGATAAACTCTATAAATTTTGTAGAACTACTGGAGAGTGATGATTTTTCGAATTTATGGAGCGTTGCGAAAAATCAATGCGGAGGAACCGCGCATCTTGCGAGGGAGTCTACCGGCAGACGGGGTGCCGACGTAGGGAGCGGTCAGCCCCTCACCCCGGCAGCCCGGCCTTGCGGAAGCCGTCGACGAAATGCGCCAGCGTCGCGGCGTCCCGGAATGGTTCCGTCTCCGCCCAGTGGCCGGTCGAAAAATGCGGGTTGCCGACGAGGAAAAGCTCGACCTCGGCGCGCGCCTCGTCGAGCCGGCCGAGCTGGGCGAGGCTCGCCGCCAGGAAGCGGCGCGAGCTGGTGCGGTAGGTCTCGTCGCGCTGCAAGGTCTCGACCGCCGCCTCGTAGTCGCCGGCGGCATATTGCGCCTGGCCGAGCGTCAGATAGTACCAGCTCCCCGGAAACGGGTTCAGCCGGAACGCCTTGCGGATATGCTCCAGCCCCTCCCCGACCCGGCCGGCCAGCACCGCGATGTCGGACAGCGCCACCCAGGTGTCGGCCTCGGTCGGGTCGAGCGCGATCGCCTTGGCGAATTCCGCGTCGGCCTCGGCGAAGTCGCGCTCGAAGGCGAGCAGGTAGGCCAGCACCCAGCGGCAGCCGGCGTCGTCGGGATCGAGCGCCACCGCCTTGCGCGCCAGCTCCAGTGCGAGGCCGCGATTGGCCTCGGTCGGCCCGCCCCAGTGCACCCATCCCATCCAGTGGTTTATGGCCAGCCAGCGATGGGCCTCGGCATAGTCCGGATCGAGCGCCACCGCGCGCGTCAGCATCAGGTGCACTTCCTGCGCCGACTGCGGCGAATCGTCGATCAGCTTGCGCGCCCGCACGCAGAGCTCGTAGGCTTCGCGGCTTTTCGGCGGCTTGCGCGGCTGCGGCGCGGCGAGCCGGGCGAGCAGCGCCTGCACGATGCTCGCCGTCACCTCGTCCTGCACGGCGAAGACGTCGTCGAAACCGCGGTCGAAGCGTTCCGCCCACAGATGCTCGCCACTGACCGCGTCGACGAGCTGGGCGTTGATGCGCACGCGACCGGCGGAGCGGCGCGCACTGCCGGTGAGCAGGTAGCGCACGCCAAGATCCTGCGCGAGGCCGCGCGCGTCCGTCGCTTTTCCCCTGTCGGCGAAGGCCTGGTTGCGGGCGATGACGAACAGGCCGGCGATTTTCGACAGGTCGGTGACCAGGTCCTCGGTCAGTCCGTCGGCGAAGGCGGTTTGCCCGGCATCGTCGCCGGTGGTGGCGAAAGGCAGCACGGCGATCGACGGCTTCCCCGGCGCCGGCAGGGGATTTCGCCCGGCGCCGCCGCGCTGTTCGACGGCTCCGGCGAAGCGGTAGCCGACGCGCGGCACGGTCGCGATCCATTCGCCGCCGCCGCCGGCATCGCCGGCCGGGCCGAGCAGTTTCCTCAGCTGCGCGATCTGCACGGTGAGGTTCGCTTCCTCGACCGCCGCGCCCGGCCACGCAGCGTCCATCAGTTCGGCCTTGGTCAGGATATCGCCGGCCCGCGCCACCAGCGCCGCCAGCAGCTTCAGCGCGCGATAGCCGATGGCGACAGGCAAGTCGTCGCGCGTCAGCGTTCCCGCATCCGCGTCGAGCATGAACGGACCGAAGGCGAAGCGTGACCCCTGCATGCGTATCCCTAGCATGATCCCGAACCGAAGGTCAGCGGAGCAAAGTTGCAGACCTCCAAGCATCATGTGGCAAGATCGACCTGGAGCGGAACGCCGGTTCCGCTTCAGGACCTTTCCGGCTCAGGTGGAACCGTTCTGCCGCACGATCGCGCCGATGGCGTTGACGACGAGCCGCGCCGCGGTCAGCGCCGACAGGCCGTCGATGTCGGCAGGCGGATAGAGCTCGACCAGGTCGAAGCCGACGATCTCTGCCCGCCTGCCGGCGCCGGCGATCAGGTCGATCGCCTGCGTGTAGCTGAGCCCGCCCGGCGTGCGCGCCGCCACGCCGGGCATGATGCCGGGGTCGAGCCCGTCGCAGTCGAGCGTGACCACCACCCGCGCGCCCTCGGGAATATGCCTGAGCGCCGCCTCGACGCCGTCGGCATGCACCTCGCGGGCGGTGACGAAGCGGCTGCCATACAGCCGCGCCGCCTCGATCTCGTCGCGCCGCGCGCTGCCGACGCTGCGCAGGCCGACCTGCACCATTCCGGCGACATGCGGCATCTCGCTCGCCCGCCGCATCGGGTTCGAATAGCCGAAGCGTTCGCCCAGAACCTCGTCGCGCCAGTCGATATGGGCGTCGATCTGCAGCACCCACACCGGCCCGTGCCCGGCGAAACCGGCGAGGAAGGGAATGGGCACCGAATCGTCTCCGCCGAGCAGGATCGGCACCGCCTGCAAGGCCAGCACCTCGCGCGTCTTCGCCTCGATGCGGGCGCGGTTGCCGGCGTTGTCGTGCATGGTGGTCGGCAAATCGCCGGCGTCGATGCAACTGACCGGCCCGCCGTCGAACAGCGGCCCGCCGAGGTCGAAGTCCCAGTGCCCGACCAGCCCGGCATCGGCCTGGCTGGCCGCGCGGATGGCGCCGGCGGCGAGCGCATAGCCGCCGCTGTCCTTGCCGGGATAGGTGGTGCCGTGGCCGGCCGAGAAGATCACCGCGCGCGGCGTTCGGCCGTCGGCCAGGCGGTCGGGAAAGCCGAGAAAGGAAGGCGAAGCGCTCATGTCTGGTCTTTTCTGAACTTTTCGATGCCGGGGTGGGAGGTTCGCGGCGGGGCGGGATCCCGTATCGCGCGAGCTTCACAAGCCCGTCCCCTTTTTGCAAGTTTTTGGAACTCTTTGGCGGCCCTTAAGGACCGCGCCCTCCGCTTCCGGCAGGATCATCACCATCGGCCGCGCTTCGGCCCGCAAGCCCATGGAGGCTGCCATGAACGACATTTTTGCGATGGGCCTGCGTCCACGGCAATCGCAGGCGCGTGTACCCCCACCCCTATCCCCTCCCCACAAGGGTGAGAGGGATCGACATGCGCCGCCGCCAAGCGCCAATCGTGGCAGTTTTTACGCGGCATTACGGCCGCAAAGTCCCCCTCCCCCTTGTGGGGAGGGGTTAGGGGTGGGGGTACCGCCGTCCCGGCCGGCCGCCATTTCGCACCCGCGCCGGCTCACCCTGCCCGGCCTCGTCGCCACCTGGAGCGGGCGCATGCGCCTGCGCTGGCAGCTCGCGCGGATGGCCGAGGCCGGCCCGCACCTCGTCGACGACATCGGCCTGACCCGCGGGCAGATCGAGGCGGAGATCGCCAAACCCTTCTGGCGGGCGTGAGGCAGACCCCGCATGGCCGCCGAAACCACCATACCGCCGCGGGACGACCGCATCCCCTGGGCCGCGATGGCCGGCATCATCGCCACCGTCACGGTCTACGCGCTGGCGCAAGGGCTGACCTACCCGCTGCTCAGCTTCATCCTCGAGCGGCAGGGCACGCCGCCCACGCTGATCGGCCTGTCGGCGGCGATGACGCAGCTGGGCTTCATCGCCTCCGCGCCGTTCATCCCGGCGCTGACGCGGCGGGTCGGCGCCGCGCGGCTCGCCATCGTCTGCCCCCTACTCGCGGCCTTCACCCTGGCCGCCATCGCGCTCACCCGCGACGTCTGGCTTTGGATGCCGCTGCGTTTCCTGCTCGGCGTGCTCATCAACCCGCTCTACGTGGTCAGCGAGACCTGGCTGCTGGCGATCACCCCGGCGTCGCGCCGCGGCCGCATGCTCGGCCTCTATTCGTCGATCGTCTCGGCCGGGTTCGCGCTCGGCCCGTTGTCGCTCGGCGTGGTCGGCACCGGTGGCTGGCCGCCTTTCGCCATCGGCATCGCCGCCTTCCTCGCCTGCGGCCTGATCGTTCTGGCAGTGGTGCCGCGTCTGCCGGAGATGCCGCACGAAGGCGAGGCCACCTCCGTCGGCGGCTTCTTCGCGCTGGCGCCGCTGCTGCTGTTCGCGGTGTTCACGGCCGCCGCCTTCGAGCAGGTGGTGATTTCGCTGTTCGCCGTCTACGGCGCCGCCCTCGGCAGCGCCGAGACGCGCATCGCCGCCCTCATCGCCTGTTTCACCGCCGGCAACGCCGTGCTGCAGATCATGCTCGGCCGCCTCGCCGAGCGTTTCGGCACGGCGCCGACCATGCTGTTCTGCGTGCTGGCGTCGCTGGCCGGCTGCCTGGTGCTGTCGTCCGTCTTCGACGCGTGGCTGGTCTGGCCGCTGGTCTTCGTCTGGGGCGGCGTCTCGTTCGGCATCTACACCATGGCGCTGATCGAGCTCGGCGAACGCTTCACCGGCCGGGCCCTGATCGCCGGCACCGCGACCTTCGCGCTGGTCTGGGGCACCGGCGGCATCGCCGGCTCGCCCGCGACCGGCCTGGTCATGCAGCTGATCGGCCACCACGGCCTGCCGCTGTCGCTGGGCCTGCTCTGCTCCCTGCTGGCGGTCCTGCTGCTGACGCGCAGACGGCGAGGCTGATCCCGGCGTTTGCCGCATGCTCCATCGATGCTATGCCGGTTTCCGAGTACCGGCACCGCCATGACCCTCGACGGCTGCGCTTCGCTCCCCGCCTCGACCCATGTCGTGCAGTGGGGCGGCGCGCATGTCTGGAAGGTCGGCGGCAAGGTGTTCGCCATCGCCGGCTGGAACGAGGGCAGCAGGCTCGGCATCACCTTCAAAGTCTCGGAAATCGCCTTCGACATCCTGAAGGAGCAGCCCGGCTGCCGGCCGGCGCCTTACCTCGCCTCCCGCGGCATGAAATGGATCCAGCGCGTCGGCGCCGAAACCATGGACGACGACGCGCTCCGCGACTACTTGCGCGAAAGCCGGCGGCTGGTGCTGCTCGGCCTGCCGAAAAAGGTCCGCGCCGCGCTCGGCGAGGCGTGAGGCGCTAAAGCAATTCCAGGAGAAGTGGAAACCGGTTCTCCGTCCGGAATTGCGTAAAAACAAAGAGATAGAGCATTTCCGCGATTCGGAGAAAAGCGGAAAAGCTCTGGGTTAGCGCGCCTCGCCTACCCCTCCCCGTCAATCCTCCGCAGGATCGCGCGATAGCGGCCGCACACGGCGGGGTCCCGATAAAAATCCAGTTCCGTGTCGACGATCTCGTCGAGGCTCAAGCCGGGATAATGCAGCTTGACCTTCGCCAGCAGGTCCCGCGCCTGCCGGATTTCGCCGAGTTCGGCATGGCAGATGCTCAGGCGAGCCAGCGACCAGGACGGCACCGTCGCCATCCCTGCGAAGCAGGCGATCGCCTCGCGGTATCGCCCGGCCGAGGTCAGGATGGTGCCGCGATAATCGTCGTACCAGCCGACGGCATATGGGTCGCGGCGCTGTGCCTCGATGAGTTCGCCCAGCCCTTCCTCGGCCCGGTCCGTGTAGCTGAGGAAAAGCGCGCGGGTGCTGAGGATGAAGGGGTCGTTCGGATTGAGGGCGACGGCCCGGTCGAGACTGGCTTCGGCATGGCTGAACCGGCGCAGCCAGAAGTGGGCGAAGCCGGTGGCGAGATGCCCGTAGGCCTCGTCTGGGTCGAGGCTCAGCGCCGTTCCGGCGGTCTCCAGCGCGGAATGCAGATGGCCGGGATTGCTGTAGTCCCAGTAGAACTTGAAGGATTCCACGAAGCTGAGCATGGCGTGCGCCGCGGCGAACCGCGGATCGAGTTTTACCGCCCGGCGCAGAAACGGCTCCGCTTCGTGCGTCGTCTCGTAGACCGCTGCCAGCTGCAGCGCCCGCAGGTAGAACTCGTAGGCCGACATGTTGTCGGTCGGCCGCGCCCTCGCGCGCGACGCGATCGCGGTCCTGGCCTGCCGCGCCAGGCGGGTGGCGATCATCCGGGTGATTTCGTCCTGGATGGCGAAGATGTCGTCGAGCTCCCGGTCGTAATGCTCGCCCCAGAGATGCGCCATCGACGAGACGTCGGTGAGCCGCACGCCGACCCGCAGGCGGTTGCCGATCTTGCGCACGCTGCCTTCGACGACGTATTGCACGCCGAGTTTTTGTGCCACCTCGCCCAAGTCGTCCGCCCTGTCGCGGAACCGGAACGACGAGTTCCGCGCGATCACCAGGAACTCCCTGTATTTGCCGAGCTGAACGATGATGTCTTCGGTGATGCCGTCGCTGAAATAGCTTTGCTCCGCGTCGCCGCTCATATTGTCGAAGGCCAGGATCGCGATGGACGGCCGGGACGGCGCCGCGGCTTCGGCCCCGGCCGCGAACGGCCTGGGACCGGCATATTTGTAGCCGCGTCCGTGCACCGTCGCGATCATCTCTGCCGGCAGCAGCTTCCGCAGCGCCGAAACGTGCACCTGCAGCGTGTTCTCCTCCACCACCAGGCCCGGCCACACCGCGTCGAACAGTTCGCTCTTGCCGACCACTTCGTCCGGCCTTTCGAGCAACAGGGCAAGAATGTCGAAGGACCGCGCCGATAGCGCCACCGGCCCGTCCGGCCCCAGCAGCAGCCGCTCGGTTCGTTTCAGACGATAGTCGCCAAACGCCAGATCCATCGGCCGGGAATCCCTCGCGGGCAGGATAGTCCAGGACGATCCTGAAGGCGAACGCCAGGACCGTTCAGGATTCTTCAGGTCCGGCCCAAGGACTTGAGCGGGTAAGCGGTGCCATCCTCGCCATCATAGGAGGACACCATGGCTGACACCTCCCCCGCCGCCCCGGGGCAATCGCATATGACGCATGGCACGACTTTCGGCTCGGCCGTACCCCCACCCCTGACCCCTCCCCACAAGGGGGAGGGGGACCTGCCTGCATGCTCGCCCAGCACCAATCATTGGCGATTTCGGGCGGTATGGCGGCCACAAAGTCCCCCTCCCCCTTGTGGGGAGGGGTTAGGGGTGGGGGTATCTTCATACGCGATCGCCCCGCCCACCTCCTCCACGACCGGCCGGTGCCTGCCACGACCGCGCTTTCCGAAGCTCGCCGCGTCGCTCAAGGCCCTGCCCGGCCTGATCGGCGATGCGTTCAGAATGGCCTATGTAGACCCCTACGCCAGTCGCCGTCGGCCGCGGGCCGCCCCGGACGATGCTCTCGGCGGCCGCGATCCCGGTTGGTGACCACAGTTCTCCAGCCGGCCGACAAGGGGACGCTTGATCAAACCACTTTTCCTGATCTAGTCTTCCCCAGCTTGGAGCGGCCTTGGCGGGGGAGAGGGCGTTGGTAAGTGGCTTGCATCGCGTCGATCTGTTCCAGCCGCTGGCCGACGGCTCGTCCCGCCCCGGCAATCGACCGCTGACGGTCACCTATGATCTCGTCGAGGTCTCCCAGAAAAAGCTGCATCGGCAGGGCGGCAGGAAGAAAGCGCGTCTCCTGACCAAGCAGATCAAGTCGATAGCCGGTCACCTCGTCGCCAGCGACACGAGTTCGCGCAAAGCCCCGCCCGGCCCGGCGAGCGGGCAGGATCTGGCCGGCACCTTCATGGACAAGGGCCACCTGATCGCCCTGCAGCTGGGCGGCGTCGACGACAAGCTGAACATCGTGCCCCAGTGCAAGTACTGGCAGGAAAGCGGCTACTGGCGGCAGAGTGTCGAGGTCTGGATTTATCAGAATTTGGTGCTGACCGGAAAACCCTACCAGTATTTCATGACGGTCGATTGCCTCTACGGCAGGGATCCTTGCAACCCCAAGGCGTTTCAGGTCGTGGTGACGGACACACATGCCGGCAACAAGGTGGCTTTCCACGATACGACCGAGAACATGTTTTCCGACAAGGACTTCGAGCAGTTGGAGAAGAAGTTCGAGTTCGAATACAACCATGACTATGCCGACAACGTCTATGTGATGTACGGCTTCGACGATGGCGATGACGTCTCCGACGGCGAGCAGGACGACGACGACTATCGGCGGCTGGTGAGGGAGGCGCGCGCAGGCTTGCCCATCGACGAGAACCAGTGGCCGGACGATCCCATGGAAACCGAGTTCAATCCCGCCATCCCGCCGGGGCAACCGGCCCAGCAGGCCCTGCGAAAACGCAAGCGGACGTGACCGAGGCTCGTTCTGTTCCGGCACAGTCCGCCAAGCCTAGACTGTAAAAGAGCCAAGACTGGCCTCGCCAAGGAAATACTCTGAAATAAAGCGGATCGCTTTAACCCATGGGAAAAATAGGTAATATTTTATACGGTTGCCCGACAAATGGTTCTACGATGAGAAAGGAAATCCCGTTATCGAAAATTCATTTGGTGTCAGCGCAAGATCGCTGCCGACCAACTTCAAGTGATATAGACATAATCGAGCTTGCATGCATCGCTGAAACTGAGCCATCCGAATTTCATGGTGGATACCTGATTTATTCGCCAAAATTTGGCGTGTGCACCTTCGCTACATTCGAAGCGGCGGAAAAGTTGAAGAACCTTCGCAGCACGGTAGGCCTGCCCTTCCTGCTGTTTGCTGCTGGCATCCTTTTAATGCTCGCCGGCATGGTCTGGTTCTATGATGAATGCGGCGGCCTTATCTGGCCAGACAGTGGCCATCCTTGTCTTGGAACCGTCTGGAATACCGTTCTTTTTCCCGTCGGCCTGTGCATGTCGCTTCTTTTCGGCGCGCTTGGCCTGGGATTGCTCCTTTGGCACGCTCGAGCGACCGGCGCGGTCGCTGTTGTGCTCCCTAGCGATATCAAGACTTGGTTCAGGGAGGAGTACGAGATCATTCGGTCGCAGCAAGGCGGAGAGTCCAGCCCGGAAAAGCGGCCGCTTAAACAACGAATCGCCGCCGGTGCCGGCGGTTTCGTGACGGAACAGGTCGCCGGTCAGTTTCTTGGCAAGATGGGTACACAGATTGTAGGCGAATTGGTTAGCGGCTCGATCGAACATCATGGCGACACTTCCGAACAGCGCCTGCTCCGCGGCATGATGGAATTGCGCATGAAATTCACGGCGGATTGCCTGGAGACTTACGCCAGGCGATTGATCACGGTTAGTGATGAAGAATTCCAGCAACTGAATTCCGTATCGCCGCTGGAAATGCGGGAACTGCAACTTCGTTAGTTTGGCTTCGCATGCCCGACTTCATGGTTCAAAAACCCAATTTGCCCAGTCCGGCGACAACGCCCTGAGGCGGGCTGCCGTGCTTTGCGCTACCGTCCTTAGCCTTGAGACGCTCCCGAATTAGACTGCAGCCGAACCGGCAGAAGATTGGTGTTGCGGCGCAGCCCTCCCTCATGCCGAGGTGCGAGCCCGCAACACCTTGCAGAATAGGCAAATCCCTTCGCGGGCGAGCCTCGAAGGATGCACCCAAGGTCGCGCCAAGCCCGTTCACTCCACGCCCATCACCAGCCCTTCGATATCGTGTTTCTGGGTGACCGGCACCAGTTCGTCGACGACGCGGCAGATGAGGTGCTCGCGCACCTGCGCAGGCAGTGCTGCGTGGTAGTCGGCCGTCACCATCAGGTCGTGCAGCTTGTCGTGGCCGGCGCCCGGCGCGTCGACGCCCAGCACCAGCACCGGCCGGGCGATCGGCGAAGGGTGCGCGGTGCCGCGGTGGATGGTCAGCGCCGAGCGGCAGGAGATATCGCCCATCCTCGGGTATTTCTTGACGCCCAGCGCCGCAAACTCCGGCCAGTTCTCCTCGGGCGGGAACATCTCGTGTTTCCAGCCGCGGCCGTCGCGAAATTGCGTGCCCGGCGCCACCTCGAACGGTCCCATGTCCTCGGTCACGTCGACCCCGGTCAGGTTGAAGGCCAGCGACGTGACCTTCCGGTCTCGGAACGTGTCTTCGGGCGAGGGAAAATCGCGGTGCCAGGGCTGGTTTTTCGCGCCCTGGAACGGCGTGTCGAAGCCGATCTCGACGATGCGGTAGTCCGGCCCGAGCACGGCCTGGCACATCGCCACCACCCAGGGATGGCTGGCGAGTTCGGCGAAGCCGCCGAACTCCTGCGGGTGGATTTCCACATACCAGCGGCGCGGCCCGCGGCCGACGGCGCCGCCCGGACGCTGGATCGCCTTCCAGAACGCCGTCATCATGTCCTCGCGCATCGCCTCGGCGAAATCGCGGCTGAACGCGCCTTTCCTGCCGACGACGCCGTCCGCCAGCAACGTCGCCAGGTCGGCGGCCACGTCCGGCCGGGCCGGCGCGGCGCTATGTTGGTTCATCGGTCTTCCTCCCCGTCGTGGCGACTGCACCGTGGCGCTCATACGCTTGTCATGAATGCTCATATTATGAGCACGCTAGCGCAGCGGCAAGACGCAAAGGACACAACAGGGGCGCCGCCACCAAGCCTGCCAACGGCCCCGCGGGATGCTATCGTCGCCTCCGATCTTGCGGGGGTTCGAAATGTATCTTCTCGTCATCCTGGGCTTCATGGCCGTGCTTCCCATCGTCTCGACGCTGGCCGATTTGTGGTGGGGCGGCGCGCCCGGCCTGCTTTTCGCCGCCGGCAAATGGTTCGTGTTCTGGGCGGTCGGCGTGCGGCTGCTGATCGCCGGCGTGCGCCAGGTGCTGCAGCCGGCCTTCACCGCGAAGACCATTTTCGGCATCGCCGACCCGGCCGCCGAAAAACTCGTCACCGAGATCGGCTTCGGCAATCTGTCGATGGGACTGGTGGCGAGCCTGACCTTGCTGTTTCCCGCCTGGCTGGTGCCGGCCGGCCTCGCCGGCGGCCTCTACCTGGCGCTGGCCGGCTTCAAGCATCTCGCCAACGGCGACCGCGCCCGCGAGGAAAACATCGCCATGGTCTCCGACCTCGCCGTGGCGGCGATCGTCGCGGTAGCGCTGGCGGCGAGACTGGCGTGAGCCGACCCGCTACCAGCGCCGCGCGAAGGCCGAGAACGCGACCAGCAGCCAGCCTGCGATCAGCGCGGTGCCGCCGGCCGGCGCGGCGAAGGCGAACAGCCGGTCGTCGGCGAAGTCGCGCGAAACCATGTCGCCGCAGAACAGGATGAGCCCGGCGATCAGCACGGCGCCCCCAAGTCGCGCCGCCCGTCCGGGCAGCAGCGCGGCCGCCAGCAGCGCGGGCGCATGGGCGAGCAGCAGCGTCGCCGCCGTCTGGATATTGCCGCCGCCGCGATGCGCCGCCACCGCCGACAGCGCCACGCCGATCGCCCCGCAAAGCCCGCCGGCGAAGATCAGCAGTCGGTTCGGATGGTCGGTCATGGCACAAAGCTCCGCTCGGTGGCCTCTGAATTCCTGGCACTCTTCGCACCGGCAAAGCCGCGGCGACCGTGCAGCCGCCCGGATGTTAAACCGACCGCCGTGGCGATCCTAGCCGGCGCTCTCGGCAACGCCAGTCCGGCCGATCGCCGCACGGTGTTTCGCAGACGCCGATGGCGAAAGCGCGGCTTGCCGAACGAAACCGATCCGCTCGTTCCCCGAAGAGGACAGCCAATGCAAATCTCGTCAAGCCGGCGGCGTTGGGCTAGAGTTTCGGCATGGGATCAGCCGGACGGCCATCGCCGCCGGAAAAGACGGAGAAAAATCATGGCATCCTCGACCCGACGGCCCGGCGACCCGTTCGCCGCGGCGGAGGCCGTGTTCAAGCGCACCGCCAAGCCCGCCCCCGAGGTCAAGGCGCCGGTCAGTTCGGCGGCGCGCGAAACGGTGACGATCAGGCTCGACCGCGACGTGCTCGATTTTTTCCAGGCCGACGGTCCGGGCTGGCAGGAGCGCATCAACACCGCCCTGCGCGGGGCGGCCGGGCTGACCGGCATGGACCAGACCGGCAAGCGGCCGGAAGATCTCGACGCGTCCAACGACGGCTGAACCTTCGTCAGGTCCGTCCGCCTTTTCGAAGACCGCCGGCAGCGCGATCGGCCGCAACGGGCCGCTTATGTCAGTCCGCCGGCGGCTGTCGTCAGGTCCGGCGGCCTATAAAACCGCGGCCCGGTACGCAACCTGTTGAAACTGAACCAAAATCCGAACCTGACGAAAAGCCGGAACGGCTTTCCGGGCGATCGGCGCGTGTCCGTCTGATTCAGGTCAAACCCTTGTTCCGGCAAAGAAAAAGCCCGTCGGCGGGGACCGACGGGCCTGAAGCAACCGGCATTCGTGGGAGGAGGGATGATTGCCGGCCTAGTCGCCGCGGCCGGGAGGAGGATAACCGCGGCGAAAACTCTTGATTACTGGCGGCCCTTGGAGGCCACGACGGCGATGTCCGCGCGGGTGATGCCGAGGTCGGCGAGCTCACGATTGGACAGGCGGCTCAGCTCGTTGACGGTGTCGCGATAGCGGCGCCAGTTACGGAAATTGCGGATCAGGTTCATGACTCTTACTCTCTCTTTCTTTGTTCTTGCGCGTACGATGTTCGCTTACAGAGCCTAGATAGGTGGTCGCCCTTCAGATTTGAATGAGCGCCTTTGCATGGTTGCAATGCACAAATGCAAGGCTCTATGCCACTGATTTTAGCAGCTTATGCCAAATTGTGCAGCGCACCATCAGGCATTTGTGACAAATGCCACAGACAGGCTTGTCAGCCCCGGCTAGCGACTCCGTCGCAGAATGCTTCAACGATGAATGATATCTGCGCGGAGACCGCGTCCTGCGGCAGGAAACGCTGCTGCTGGCCGAGGCTGACGATGCCGTGCACCGCCGCGAACAGCGCGCGCGCCGCGAGCACCAGCTTTTCTTCGCTTTCCGCGGGCAGAAGTCGCCGCAGCGGCTCGACGATATGGCCGATCAGCCGCGCATTCTCCGACTCGCGCCGCGGGTCGGCCTTGCCCTCCCCCCGGCTGCGCCGGCCAAGTTCGAAAATCGCCGACCAAGCCATTGGATTTTCAGTGACAAAATCCAGATAGGTCAGGCCAAGCAGCACCAGCCGGTGTTTCGGCTCTCCGCTGCCGGCGTCGCCGGCCAAGGCCTCGGCCACCGCGGCCTCGAGCCGCTCGGCGGTGCGCGAATTGACCGCCGCCGCCAGCGCATCCATGTCGGCAAAGATGTTGTAGATGGCGCCCACCGCGCAACCGGCCTCGGCCGCCACCTCGCGCGCCGTCAGGGACCGGTAGCCGCTTTCGGCGATACGCCGCTCCGCCACCAGAACCAGAGTTTCCCGCAGTTTTTCCCGTCTTTGCCGGGTTTTCTCGGCCAAATCGCAATTCCCCCGAATCCGTGAACGACGTTCAAAATTGGTATTGAACATCGTTCACAATCATGCCACAAGTAGCGTGAACGATGTTCAAGTCAAGCTTCAACCGGGGACTTGTTCGGCAATGGCGACGCTCTACACGCTGAAACCCGCCTTTCAGGGCCTGCTCAGACCCTTGGTCGGGCGGCTGGCCGCCGCCGGCGTTACCGCCAACCAGGTCACGACCGCCGCAGCCGCGATGTCGATCGCCGCCGGCGGACTTACGGCCGCGCTTGCCGAGCGACCGCTGATCTTCCTGCTGCTGCCGGCCGTGCTGTTCATCCGCATGGCACTCAACGCCATCGACGGCATGCTGGCGCGCGAGCATGGCCAGGCCTCCACCGCCGGCATGTATCTGAACGAGCTTTGCGACGTCGTCTCGGATCTGGCGCTGATCCTGCCGTTTGCCGCCCTGCCGGCCTTCCCCGCCTGGGGCGTGGTCGCTTTTGCGGTCACCGCGATAATCGTCGAATTCGCCGGGGTGCTCGGCATTCCCGCCGGCATCGGCCGCAACTATGCGGGCCCGTTCGGCAAGAGCGACCGCGCGCTGGCGCTTGGGCTGGTGGCCGTCCTGGTCTCGGCCGGTCTCGCGGTCGGCACGGTCGGCCCCTACGTCTTTCCGGTCCTGGCGCTGCTGTCTTTGCTCACCGTCGCCAACCGCGTCCGCGCCGGTCTTGGCGCGACCGCCTGAGCGCGGTTGAAATGGTCATCGCTTTCGCATGATTCGGGAAAATGCCATGAACGGCTTGAAAAGCCTGCTGTTCCGGCTGCTGCGCAACACCGCCTCTGTCGGCCTGTCGGCCTTCGCCTGGGCGGTCACGGGCGTGACACCCATCTGGGCCGGCAGCCAGCCATCGGACCGCCAGCGCATCTATTTCGCCAACCATGCCAGCCACGGCGACTTCATCCTGCTGTCGGCTTGCCTGCCGCTCAGGGAGCGCGGCCGCACCCGCGCCGTCGCCGCCGCCGACTATTGGGGCAAGTCGCGGCTGCGCCGGTTCATCGCCGAGGACATGCTGTCGTCCGTCCTGATCCACCGCAACTGGACCGAGCCACAAGACAACCCGATGACCGCCATGCTGGCAGTACTCGACCAGGGCGACTCGCTGATCATCTTCCCGGAAGGCACGCGCAACATGAGCGACGACGAGCCGCTGCTGCGCTTCCGCTCCGGCCTGTACAACCTCACTTTGGCGCGGCCGCAGGTCGAACTGGTGCCCTGCTGGATAGAGAACATGTCGAGGGTTTTGCCGAAAGGCCATTTCCTGCCCATACCGCTGCTCTGCCGGGTGGTGTTCGGTCCACCGATCGCGCTCGAACCGGGCGAAGACCGCCAGGATTTTCTGCAGCGCGCCCACGCTGCCCTTTTGGCGCTGCAGCCGCGCCGCCAGGAGAACCGGCCATGATGCACGAGACCATGCTTCTGGTCGTTGGCCTCGGCGGGGTGCTGACGGCGGCCAGCGTGATCGCCGCTCTCCTGACCTGGCGGTCGGCCGATCCGAACAATCCGACGCTGCTCAACCTCAGGCAGCGCATCCAGGCCTGGTGGGTGATGGTGGCGTTGATCGCCGTTGCCTTCTTCTTCGGCAAGGATGGCATGACCATCCTGTTCGCGCTGATCTCGTTCGCGGCGCTACGCGAGTTCGTGACGCTGACGCATACCCGCCGCGGCGACTACTGGGTGCTGCTCGCCATGTTCGCGGTGATCATCCCCGTCCAGTACTGGCTGGTGTGGACGGCCTGGTACGGCCTCTTCACCATCTTCATCCCGGTCTATTGCTTCCTGCTGATGCCGGCGGTGACGGCGCTGCAGGGCGACACCGGTCGTTTCCTCGAACGGGTCGCAGCCCAGCAATGGGCGGTGATGCTGGCCGTCTACTGCATCAGCCACGTGCCGGCGCTACTGACGCTCACCGTGCCCGGCTTCGAGGAGCGCAACCTGCTGCTGATCGCCTTCCTGATCATCACCGTGCAGGGCAGCGACGTGCTGCAGTACGTCTTCGGCAAACTGTTCGGCCGCCACAAGCTCGCGCCCTCGGTCTCCCCGTCGAAGACCTGGGAAGGCCTGATCGGCGGCATCGCGGCCGCCAGCCTTCTCGGCGCCGGCCTGTCGTTCCTGACGCCGTTCGGCCCGGTGCAGGCCGCGTTCGTCGCCCTGCTGACCTGCCTGATGGGCTTTTTCGGCGGCCTGGTCGCCTCGGCGATCAAGCGCGACCAGGGTGTGAAGGATTGGGGCCGCCTGATCGAAGGCCATGGCGGCATGCTCGACCGCGCCGACAGCCTCGTCTTCGCCGCGCCGGTGTTCTTTCACATCGTGCGGTATTTCTGGACGGTGTGAGGTCGGCAGGAGGCAAGGTTGCGGTGTCGTGCAGCCCGGCAAGCATTTTCCTGCCGACCCACTGCCTACCACCCTCGCTTATCGCGTGATGACGATGCTGGTGTTCGTCTTGCCGAACGTCTCGACCAGCCGGTAGAAGTCCGCGGCATTCTCCGGATGCAGCCGCACGCAGCCGTGCGAGGCGGGGCGTCCGAGCCGCTTTACGGCGTCGGTTCCGTGCACGGCATAGCCGCCATGGAAGAATACCGAATACGGCATCGGCGAATTGTCGTATTTGCGCGAGTACCACATCGTGTGCATGCGTGTCGGCTTGAACGAGCCGGTCGGCGTCACGTAGCCCTTGCGGGCAGTCGACACCCGCCAGGCGAAAGCCGGCCGGCCGTCGATCGAAACGCGCATCGTCTGCTCCGACAGCGACACTTCGGCAACGAGCCGGGTGCTCGAGGCCTGCGCATGGCCTGCGCCAGCGCCGAACAGCGCGGTGACGGCCGCTGCCGCCGCGACGGCGATGTTGATGAAACGGGCGGAACGTATCTTGTGCATCCGAAACCTCTCCTCGCGGCACTGCCGGCCGCCGTTTGATAGGCAGCCTTATCAAGCCCTCTTGTTTCGGAAAAATTTCGTCACCTAATCGTTTCGTCTCGTTTTCGTAACCGATTTTGACCGTTTATAGGTTTTTGCCACGTCTATATGGACATTTTCGGGCATATATGCTTATGTGCGGCCGGTGTGAAAGAACTGGGCCTTCTGTCCTAGCGGCTTGAATTTGTTCAAGACCTGGCCACGGTAAAACGGGAAACACAGTCGCAACAGTGCGGTTCCGCCCACGGCATCTTCCTGAAACATGGCCAAGCCATGATGATGTCCCAAGGATCGGAAACGAAGATTTGGAATGCGGGCGGCGGGGAGGCTGGCTGATCTGGGTCACTCCGGCGACGGCGGCTCTGGTGTCTGGCGGGATGTTCGCCGAATGAGCCCCCGCAATGCCAGTTGGATCCGGTCCGCAGCGATCGCCCAGGCGGTCGCGGAAATTTGAACCTTATCGGCGCCGGCGCGTTGAGTCGCAGTCGAGCATACCGCGACAGGCGGTGGAACGCTTCGATGCAGGCCGGGTCGAGAGAAGTCGTGAGGAGTGGATGATGAGATCCAATCGTGCGGCGGGTGTGTTGACCGCCCTGATCTACGTTCAGGTCATGCTGTGCTTCGTCGGTGCGGCTACCGTGCTTCTGCGTGATCGCATCGGTCCGCAGCATGTCGCCAGCGAGACCGAGTTGTCGGCGGCTCCTGCCGTACGGCTCTGATCCTCGCAGCCCTTCGAGCTAATAAGGCCAGTCCATAGGCGGATCGAAGCGGTAGCCGGTGCCGCGAATCGTGACGATCGTTTCCGTATCCAGCTTGCGGCGCAGCCGCACGATGCGGGAATCGATGGAGCGGTCGAACGCTTCGCTGTTTTCCGCAGGCGCTGCCGCGATGATGTCGTCGCGGCTAAGCACCTTGCGCGGATTGGCCAGAAACAGCTTGAGCAACGCCACCTGACCAGGCGACAGCTGTTCCTCCGTGCCCGACCGATGCATGACCAGAGCCGAGCGCACGTCCACCGTGGCATTCTCCAACGCCACCAGTTCCGGTGCGGCCTTGCCGCGGCGCGCGAGCAGGCCGGCGATGCGAGCCGTCAGCTCGCGCGGGTCGGCCGGCGCATGAACGACGTCGGCCGCCCCCAGTTCCAGCGCCAGCACGGTTTCGACCAGTTCCGCCTTGGCCTGCAGCAACAGCACGCATGGGTCGGCTTCGCTTTGCAGACGACGGAGCAGCGCGAGCGACACCGCCGCCGATACCTGCTCGCCCAGCACGAGCAGGTCGAGATTCGGCAGACCGAGCAGCGGCCGCAACTCCCATTCCTCGTCGGCGCGGCGCACGTCATAGCCCCGCCGCTCGAGATAGTCGGCCAATACTTCCGGGTCGGCGAGGCCGGCAAGTCCAATGGTCGGTCTTCGTGCCATTCCGCATTCAACCCTTCATCAGATCATCCGAGTCTGGACATCATGTTCCTCCCTAATCTACTTTCCGCCAGGTTTGGAGACCGAACGCAGCTGCGCGCCAAGATTGCCATCGTCGAGGACGAGCCCGACCTACGGGAAGCCGTCGCCGAATACCTCGGCGCGAACGGCTTTGACGTGACCGCGCTGGACAGCGCGGAGGCGATGCGCGCGGCCGCGGAAGCCACGCCGTTCCACCTCGCCATCCTCGACATCGCCATGCCGGGCGAGGACGGACTGTCGCTCGGCCGCTGGCTGCGCGCGCGCATGCCGATGGGCATCATCTATGCGACGGCGGCGGGAACGCCGATCGACCGTATCGTCGGGCTGGAACTCGGCGCCGACGATTACATGGTCAAGCCGTACGAATTGCGCGAACTGCTCGCCCGTGTCCGCAGCGTACTGCGGCGGGTTCCGTCTCCCGAGGAACAGCAGGCACAAAAGAGCGGCGGCGACGAACCCGAGCGGCGAACCGTGTCGTTCGGCTTGTTCAGCGCGGACCTGGACAGCCGTACGCTCATCGGCGCGAGCGGCACAACGGTCGAACTGGCCAAGAGCGAATTCGACGTGCTCGAGGTTTTCCTCACCCGGCCGAACCGCTTGCTCACCCGCGCAGCCCTGTCCGAGGCGATCGGGCTCTCCGAGGAACCGGAGACCTCGCGCGCCGTCGACATCAGGGTGATGCGGCTGCGCAAGAAGATCGAGGTCGATCCCGCCAACCCGCGCTTCCTGCGCACGGTGCGCGGCGAAGGCTATATTTTCGCGCTGCCGGACGAAACCGGCTGAGCGTGCGCCGCGACGGCGGCGCAGGGAGGGCGCAGCGATGACGAACAAAAGCGCCGGAGTGGCGGAGGCCCCGCAGTGCGGCACGGCGGTAGCCGCTCTGCGCATGACGCGGCTGTTGCGGCTGGCTCCCGACTGGCAGCAGGTGCTGCCGGAGGCGCTGGAAGCGCTGGCCAGGGCGCTTGACGGACACCGAAGCATCCTGTTCCGGCTGAAGGAGATGCCCGACAAGGGTTTCGCCCAGTCGATCTCCGCCTACTGGGTCGACGACACGATCAGGGGCGTTTCCAAGCAGCCCAGCACGATCATGCAGGACGTCATCGACGCGGACCCGCTGCTCGACCGGCTGTCGACCGAGGTGCGGCAAGGCAAGATTTTCTCCGGCCTGACGCGCGACATCGACGGCTACCTGCGCAAGGACTTCGAGGCGCAGCACATAAAATCGTTCCTGTCGGTGTCGGTGTTCGCGCACGGCCATCTCTGGGGAACGCTCGCCGTCAACGACTGCGCCCGCGAGCGGACATGGAGCGAGGATGAGGTCGCCGCGGTCGAACTGGTCGCGCTGGGCATCGGCGACGCCATCGAACGCTCGTTCACCGAAGCGCATGTCAGCGAGATCATCCGCCGCACCATGATCCAGGCCTCGCTGGATGCAATCATCGTCATCGACGAGACCGGCGGCGTGATCGAGTTCAACCCCGCCGCCGAGAGGATGTTCGGCTACACCCGCAGCGAAATTCTCGGCCGCGACCTGCTCGACATGATCATCCCTCACTACTACCGCGAGGGCTATGCCAACGGCGCCGAATACATGGCCGGGCGCGGCGCGCCGATGGTGGGCCAGCGCATGGAGACGGTGACGCAGAACGCCGCCGGCGAGATTTTCCCGATCGAACTCACCGCCACCGAGATCAAGGTGGCCGACCGCCGCCTGCTGTTCGGCTCGATCCGCGACCTGCGCGACAAGCACCGCGCCGAAGAAGAGATCAACCGCCAGCGCGAGCGGCTGCACCAGAACGAGAAGATGGCGGCGATGGGCTCGCTGCTGGCAGGCGTCTCGCACGAGTTGAACAACCCGCTGGCGGTGGTGGTGGCGCAGTCGACGCTGCTGCACGAATTCGCGCCGGACCCGCAGACCAAACTCAGGGCCGAGAAGGTGCGCGCGGCGGCGGAGCGCTGCGGCCGCATCGTCAAGAGTTTCCTCGGCATGGTGCGGCTGCACCCGCCCAGCCAGGGCGAGATGGACCTGAACAACGCATTGCGTGCCGCGCTCGAGGTCACCGCCTACGGCGCGCGCTCCAGCGGCATCATGATCGAGACGGATTTCGTGCGCGGCACCTTGTCGGTGCTGGCCGATCCCGACCACATCACCCAGGTCGCCGCCAACCTGCTGGTCAACAGCCAGCACGCGCTGGCCGCCATCAGCAACGACAAGCGCATCAAGGTGCGCACCTTCCGGCGCGACAACGGCAAGTGCGGCTTCCTGGTGGAGGACAACGGTCCGGGCGTGCCCATGCATATCCGCCACCGCATCTTCGAATCCTACTTCACCACCAAGCCGGTCGGTGTCGGCACCGGCATCGGCCTGTCGATCTCGAAGTCGATCATCGAGCGCCACAAGGGCCGCATCTGGTACGAATCGGCGTTTCCGACCGGCGCCCGCTTCGTCGTCGAGCTGCCGGCCATGAAAGGCGGCGCGGACAGCTTCGCCGCTGGGCCGACGCAGGCGACCGGCATCGGCAACGCGCTGATCATCGACGACGAGCCTGATGTCGCAGCCTCGCTCTCGGACCTGCTCCTGCTGATGGGTATCAAGTCGCGCACCGTTTCGGCGTGGACGTCGAGCGAGGACGTGCTCGGCGACAGCGAGATCGACATCGTGTTCAGCGACCTGCGCATGCCCGGCGCCAACGGCCTCACGATCTTCCGCGAACTGGTGGAGAAACGACCCGACCTCGCCGACCGCTTCGTACTGGTGACCGGCGACATGATCGGCGCGCGCGCCGAGGTCGACGAATTGCCGGCCGAGCACCGCCCGCAGATCCTGGAAAAGCCGTTCAGCACGCTGGACGTGCGTGGTGTACTGGCGACGGTCAACGACCTCGCGGCGTTGAAGCGATAAGGGTTCCAGCCGACGTCTCGCACGAACGAAGACCCCTGCCGCCCGGAGGCGACAGGGGTCTTCGCTCGTACGCCTGAGACGGCGCTGGGAGGATGCGCTAGAACACTGTCGGCGTAGCAAGCGAGCCGGCGGACGCGAGCCGGCGGACCTTGAGGCTTTCGCCGCGGCCGGAATCCTTGGCGATCTGCACGATGCAGGCCTCGCTCTCGGCACCCCAGGCCTGCCCGCGGCAGGCATTGTCCCTTTCGCTCGCCGGCAGGCGAGAGGTCTTGGTGGTGGTTCGGGCGTCCTGGACGATCCGTGCAGGCTCGTCGAAGGATACGGCCGTGCGGCCGACGGTCGACGTGAACGCCATCGAGGCCAGAGCAGCACCGGCTGCGATCGAAAACATCACCATCGGATGCTCGGCCGAACGGCGGCGCAGCGCCAGATGCGGCAGGAAGGGGAACCGCTCACGCGGCTGCATGCGGCTGTCGAAATCGATACTGGAGGAACGCATCGTCGTCTGCCTGTTGGCTTCTTCGTTTATTTTCCCTGTGAGAACGAAATTAACGTGATTTTGTTTCCGACCGATGTTGCCCGTTTTTGCGAATGTAACGGCAATAAACAACATAAACGGGCATTGGCTGCATCTGCTTTCCGCCCCCTCTTCGATCGCCCCCGCGAAAGCGGGCCGGCACCCGCGCCGAGCGGCGCGGAAGCGGAAAACGCCTCGACGGCGCATCATTTGACATAGAGAGAAACGGCGAGGCACGCGTTCGGCACATTTCGATTAAGTCCCGGAAATCCGGACCGTTTCCCCGGGAGATGAGGCCCGAAGAAGGCATAGCCGCCGTTGTCCAAACGCAGGCCGGAACACCTCACATTTCGATAAGGCATTGCCTTTTATAGGAAAATGTGCATATATTGAATGATCGTTCAATAAAAATCAGAGCATAATCATGAATCTACATAGCCGTGACGTGACCGTTCCCAATGACTGGGATCGCCGCGGCCTTCCGGGCTGGAGCTATCATAGCCATGCACTGCTCGACCTCGAGAAGGAACATGTCTTCCGCAATCATTGGCAGATCGTCGGCCATGTCTCCGACGTTCCCAGTGCCGGCGACTATCTCGCCATCGACATCGTCGGCGAGCGGGCGCTGGTGGTGCGCGGCAAGGATGGCGTGGTGCGCGCGTTCCACAATCTGTGCCGGCACCGCGGCTCGCGTGTCGTCGCCGACAACAAGGGCACCTGCAAGAACGCGCTGGTCTGTCCCTTCCATGGCTGGGTCTATAACCTCGACGGCACGCTGAGGGGGGCGGCCCGCCCGCGTTCGTTTCCGGAGCTCGACAAGACCGAGTTCGGCCTGACGCCGCTCGACCTCGAAATCTGGATGGGCCTGATCTTCGTGCGTTTCCGCAGCGGCCCGCAGCCTTCCGTCGCCGAGTTGATGCACCCTGTCGAGGCCGAGATCGCCCATTACGGCGTCGCCGACATGGTGCCCGCCTACGGCGTGTGGACGCAGAAGACCCCGGTGAACTGGAAATCGGTGCGCGACGTCGACAACGAGGGTTATCACGTCGCCATGGCGCATCCGGCGTTGCAGGATCTCTACGGCGCGACTTATTTCGACGAGCCGTTCGTCAACGGCGTGTCGCGCTCCTTCGCCACCTACAACCCGCATGCGGGCCGCCGCTGGAGCGTGCGCAACTACGTGCGCGTCGCGCCGGAGGCCGCCCACCTGCCCGAGCACCTGCGCAAGGCCTGGATCTACTACGGCATATTCCCCAACATGGTGATCGCGCTCACGCCCGAGACGGCGCAGTTCTACCAGGAATTCCCGCTTGCCACCGGTGAGACAATGCTGCGGGGCGCGATCTACCGCCATGCCGACGAAAGCCGGCAGCAGGCGGCGGCGCGTTACCTCGCGCTCAGGATCGACCGGGAGACGACGGCCGAGGACGTCCAGCTCAGCGTCTGGTCGAACGAATCCATGCTGTCGAACGCGTTTTCCGGCTTCTACCTGTCCGACCTCGAATATGGCGTTCGCAGCCATCACGACCATATGCGCAGGCTGCTGCCGGTGCTGCAGTTGGAAAGCGCGCCGGAGGAGAAGGACATGTGGGGCCTCAACGAGGCGCTTCGATCCCGTTCGTAAACTGGTCGCGGGCGATCTCGACCGGGTCGGCATCGTCAAATGGCGTGTGCCCCGTCTCGCGCACAAGCTCGCGGTATCGCTCGTCGCCACGCAGCGAACGGAACGCAGCGTCGATCTTGATGCCCATGATGTCCGGCTCGCGCTCCGCCACCGCGAGCGCCAGATAGGTGAGCGCCTGCTCGGGACGATCGAGAAAAGCCAGCGTGCGGGCGACCTTGTAGGCAGGCACCGCGCTGTTGGTGAGCTGCCGCAGTTGCTCGGCCAGCATCGCCTCCAGCATGCCTTGCCGGCCACCATCGGCAAAGCCTTGCCGGGCAGCGGTGTACACGGCCAGCATGGCATCGTCCTTGACGATGCGCGCCGCCTCCAGCCCGTGCTCGATCGATTCGCGGTAGCGGCCCTGATCGAAATAGATGTCGGCGAGATAAAAATGCGGCGCGGGATAGCTCGGCGCCGTCTCGGCGAACTGCCGCAGCAATTCGCCGGCCTGGTCGAGTTCGCCGGCGTGGTAGAGGATCAGCGCCTTGTTGGCGAGGATGGCGCGCGCGCTTGGATCCCGCTCCTGTGCCCGCCGGATCGCCGCCTTGGCTGTCTCGAAATCGCCGGTCTGCATCACCGTCAGCGCAAGCCAGGCGTTGATGGTCGCCGAATCCGGATCGAGCGACAGCGCCTTTTCGAACAGCGCGCGCGAGCGGTCGAAATCGCGATCCCAGTAGAACGCGCTGAAACCGAGCGCCGCGTAGCCGTCGGCAAGATCCGGGTTCAGCTTCAGCGCCCGCTCCGCAGCCGTTTCCGCCAGCGGATAAACGTCCTCGGGCGCGGTCTTGGTGTACTGGCTGATGAGATTGTAGGCATTGGCGAGCCCGACATATGCCTGCGCGAACTCGGGATCACGGGCTATGGCCTGCGTATAGAGCTGCACCGCCCGGTCGAGGCTGCCGCCGGTGCGCAGGCTGAGCTGATAATTGCCCGACAGATAGAAGTCGCGCGCCTGCTGGTCGGCGGACAACGCATCTTCGCCAGGCAGCGCGCGCGTGAAGAAGTGATCGCGCAGCACCGGTACCGCGACGACGGCGACGCCGAGAAACGCCAGCGCCGCTGCGCCGGCCAACAGGCGGTAGCGCCGCGGCAGCTTCGGATGATTCCCGCCGGTCGGTCGCGCCTCGGAAACAGCGGCAATCTCGTCCGCCGACTCGGCATCCTCGACCGGCGCTTCATCGAGCGTCTCGTCCCGGTTGCCCGTCAGCCAGGCTTCCAGCTCGGAAGGATAGGCATAGACCGACGCACGCGTCTGGCCCGGTACGCGATGCACCGGCAGGCCACGGCCGGACTCCCAGCGCTTCACCGTCCGCTCGTCGCGGCCGAAGAACGCTGCGATCTCCTTCCAGCTCTTGAGGGGCCGCTCCGACCCCGTCCGCCCGTCTATCGTCGCCATATCACCCACATGCCCCGATATGACACGAAATGCCATCAGCAAGGCAACCCGACGTCAGGTTAGACTGCGGAAGCGGTCAATATTTTGGCGGTGATGAAATTTCGTCACGGCAGCAGGTTCCTGCGTTGCCGTGCAGCAATGGCGCCCAAGCCCCAAGGGCGGCCATCGTCGCGCCTCTTCCCGGCCTAGCCAGTCAGGGCCGGAAGGGGCGCGGCGCGCTTTTGGGACGACCGCTCGTCGGCTTGGAAGCGCGGGGGACAGCCTGCTTTCTCTCGGCAGAAGTGCCGCAACGGCTCAGGCCTCGTATGAGCCGAAAAAGTAAATTCTCACCGACACTTGCGCTGGTTCGACGTCGGTATGTCGTCGCGTTTTCGAAGGACCTGCGTCAGCCCCTCCACAGCCCTTCGCGGGACAAGTCCTCCATGGTCCGCGAAATGCCTTCGCGCAAGATCGCCACCATGTCGTCGATCTGCTCGCGGATAATGATCAGCGGCGGCGACATCACGCACATATGGATGAGCGGGCGCACCAGCAGGCCGAGCGCGTGGCAATGCGCGTCGATGCGTTTGCCGACCTCGTAGTCGAGCTTGAGCGGGTTGTTGCTCTCCCGGTCGGCGACACATTCCACGCAGGCCATCAGCCCGATGCCGCGCACCTCGCCGACCAGCGGCAGATCCTCCAGCGTCTTCAGCCGTTCCTGGAAATAGGGCGCGACGGCGCGCGCATGCTGCAGCACCCCGTTCTCCAGCAGATCGAGATTGGCCAGCGCCACCGCGCAGCCGATCGGATGGCTGCTGTAGGTCAGCCCGTGCGCGTACATGGCGTCGGGATGGTTCGACCGGCGCAGATCCTCCAGCAGGTGTTCGGCGACGACCATGCCGCCGAGCGGGAAATAACCAGACGTCACTCCCTTCGCGAACGTGACGATGTCGGGGTCGAGCCCGAACACCTCCTGCGAGGCGAACACCGAGCCGAGCCGGCCGAAGGCGGTTACCACCTCGTCCGACACGTAGAGGATGTCGTTGTCGCGGCAGAGCGTACGGATGCGCTGGAGATAGTTCGGCGGCGGCACGATCACGCCGCCCGAAGCCTGCACCGGCTCGGCGACGAAGGCGCCGATCTTTTCCGGGCCGATCCGCGCGACGGTCTCGCGGAACTCCTCGACGAGGCCGTCGGCGAAGGTCTCGACCGTCATGCCGGCCGGGCGGCGGAACGGGTCGGGCGACGACAGCTTGACCACCAGACCGTCGGCCACGTCCATCCAGTCGCGGTCGCGTGGCCGGCCGTTGAGCGAGGCCGACAGATAGGTCGAGCCGTGGTAGGCGCCGCCGCGCGACAGCACCAGCTTCTTCTCGGGGCGGCCGCGCACGTTGTTGTAGAACTGCATGAAGCGCAGCGCGCTTTCCACCGCCGAGGATCCGCCGGTGGTGAAGAAGGTGTGGTTGAGGTCGCCCGGCGCGTAAGCCGCGATGCGCTCGGCCAATAACGCCGACGGCGCGTTCATCGTGTACCACGGCGTGTTGTAGGAGAGTTGCATCGCCTGGTCGTAGAGCACGCGGGCGAGTTCCTCGCGGCGGTGCCCGACATTCACGCACCACATGCCGGCCGGCCCGTCGATCAGCCGCCGGCCGTCGCCGTCGGTGATGTAGATGCCGTCGCCGCTGCCGATCAGGCTTCGCGCTTCGCCGCCGATCGAGCCGGCGTACGGCCATGGCTGGATAAGATGCCGCTTGGCCTGTTCTGTCGTGTCGGCCGTCTCGGTCGCCCTATCGAAATCAAAATCTCTCATAGCGGCCATGCCGGCCTCCCCTGATCAGAAATACAGAACCACGACGAACACCTTTAACCAGCAGGAAAAAATTGGTTATTCGCCATCTTTTTGAATGTCCATTCAATCAATATTCCAGAAATTCCGCTTGATTTCAATCCGCTCTTGCGCTCATGATGAAGGAAAGCCGGCTGGGGAACACCGGCGCATGCGAACGGGAGCAGCCATGAAAAGCCAGCCCGCGCCGGCCACCACAGGCCGACTGCAATGACGGCCGCGGCGGAAGGGGGGCGCGCATTCGCCAGCGCGTCGCCGCGCCCGAAACCCCTTCTGCAATCGGAGGCCGCGCAGGGCCTGGCGCTGGTCACCCCCACGTTCCTGTTCGCACTGATCCTGCTGGTGGTGCCGATCCTGGTGGTGATCGCCCACAGCTTCTGGACGCAGAACTACCTCACCATCGACCGCACCTTCACGCTCGAGCAATACCGCATCGCGCTGACCGAGCCGATCTACCACGACCTGTTGCTGCGCTCGCTGTTCATCTCCTTCAGCGTCAGCGTCTTCACCGTCGCGCTGGCCTATCCGATCGCTTACTACATCTCCTTCTATGGCGGCCGGCATAAAAGCCTCTGGCTGTTCCTGATCACCATCCCGTTCTGGACCAGCTACCTGCTGCGCGTGATGTCGTGGAAGGTCATCCTCGGCTACAACGGCGTGCTCAATTCCGGGCTCCTGGCGCTCGGCATCATTGACGAGCCGTCGACCGCGCTGCTCTATAATTCAAGCGCCGTCATCATCACCCTCACCCACGCCTGGGCGGCCTTCGCCATCCTGCCGATCTTCGTGTCGCTGGAGAAGGTCGACCGCACGCTGATCGAGGCGGCGACCGACCTCGGCGACGGACCGCTGCGCCGCTTCCTGCGCGTGACCTTGCCGCTCTCGATCCCCGGCGTCATCTCGGCGCTGCTGATCGTCATGATCCCGACGGTCGGCGACTACGTGACGCCGCGCCTCGTCGGCGGCAAGGACGGCGTGATGATCGCCACCGCCATCCAGGCGCAGTTCGGCAAGGCGTCGAACTGGCCGCTGGGAGCCGCGCTGTCGGTGACCACCATGCTGGTGGTCACCGCGATGGCGGCGGCATCGGTGCTGCTGATCAAGCTGGCAGTGAGGCTGGCACGATGAAACGAATATTCGAACGATGGCTGCCGGCCTACGCGGTTCTCTACATCGCCTTCCTCTATTTGCCGGTGCTGTTCCTGCCGATCTTTTCGATCAACACCTCGCCGGTGCCGAAATTCCCGCTCTCCGGCTATACGCTGAAATGGTACGAGGAACTGCCGCGCAACCAGTCGCTGATCGATGCCGCCTGGAACAGCCTGATCGTCGGCATCGCCGCCTCGTTGCTCGCCACCGTGCTCGGCATCTGCGCGGCCCGCGCCATCACACGCTACCGCTTTCCGGGACGCAGGCCGATCAACGGCCTGATCATGGCGCCGCTGGTGCTGCCGGAGATCATCGTTTCCGTGTCGATGCTGCTGGTGCTTCTGCGCATGGGACTCAGCCTGTCGCTGTTCACCGTCGTGCTCGGCCACGTGCTGATCTGCATTCCATATTCCGTCAGCGTGCTGACCTCTGGTTTCGAGGGTTTCGACCGCAGCCTGGAGGAAGCATCGGCGGACCTCGGCGAGACGGCATTCGGCACATTCCGCCGGGTGACGCTGCCGATGGTGACGCCGGCGATCATCTCGTCGCTGCTGGTCTGCTTCACCATTTCGCTGGACGACTTCATCATGGCATTTTTCCTCGCCGGCACCGAGACCACCTTGCCCATATACATCTGGGGGCAGCTGCGTTTCGCCGCCAAGCTGCCGGGCGTGCTGGCGCTCGGCACGCTGCTGCTCGTCGGCTCCTTCATCCTTCTCACCATCGCCGAGATCCTGCGCCGCCGCGCCGAGCGCCGAACGCAAACCACGGGGGTCGCCATTGCCTGAGCGTCCGATGATCGAGATCCGCGGCGTCACCCGCAGCTACGGCACGTTCAAGGCGCTCGACGACGCCAATCTGTCGATCCGCGAGGGCGAGTTCTTCTCGCTGCTCGGCCCCTCCGGCTGCGGCAAGACCACGCTGCTCAGGATGATCGCCGGCTTCGATACGCCGACCGCCGGCTCGATCGCCATCGACGGCCAGCCGATGCAGGGCATCCCCGCCAACCGGCGGCCGACCAACATGGTGTTCCAGAGCTACGCCATCTTCCCGCATCTCAATGTCGAGCAGAACGTCGCCTACGGGTTGAAGCGCCTGCGGCTGGATGGCGGCGAGGAAAAGCGGCGCGTCGAGGAGGCGCTGGCGATGGTGTCCCTGGCCGGCCTCGGCAAGCGCGGCGCCACCGAACTCTCCGGCGGCCAGCGCCAGCGCGTGGCGCTCGCCCGTGCCCTGGTGATGCGGCCGAAGGTGCTGCTGCTCGACGAGCCGCTGTCGGCGCTCGACAAGAAGCTGCGCGAGGCGATGCAGGTCGAACTGCGCCGGCTGCAGCAGGCGGTCGGCATCACCTTCGTGCTGGTCACCCACGACCAGTACGAGGCGCTTGCCATGTCCGACCGCATCGCCGTGATGTTCGGCGGCAAGATCGCGCAGGTGGCGGCGCCCAAGGAGATCTACCAGCGGCCGGTGAACCGCCAGGTCGCCGACTTCCTCGGCGGCATGAACTTCATCAAGGCTGAGATCGTCGAGGACGCCGGAGACGCCATCGTCGTCGACACCTCCGGCTTCGGCCGCGTCCGCACCGAGAAACCGCAAGCCTACGTCAAGAACGGCAAGGCCGCCACCATCGGCATCCGGCCGGAGCGGCTGCGGGTGCTGTGGGACGACGCCAGCGCCAAGCACGAGGTGGCCGGCAAGGTGGTCGAGCGTCACTATTTCGGCGAGATCACCCACCTGATCGTCGAGGTGCCCGGCATGGACAAGCCGCTGTCGGTGACCGAGACAAACGACTTCGGCGCCGACGACCTGCCGCTCGGCGCCACCATCCGCCTTGCCTACGATCCGGACGCGCTGGTCGCGATGGCCGACTGACCAGCGAGACGGTCTATGCCGGAACGCCGCCGCAACGGCCCGTGCAGGGTTTCGATCTGCCGGAGCGCCTCCGCCACTTCGTCCTGCAACCGCTTCTCCGGCCAGCCGCACGCCTCGCCGACCACCTTTGCAATGGCGCCGAGGTTTTCGGCGGTGAGCCGGCCGGTGATGGCCAGCGTCGTGCGCCGCAGTACCACGTCGGCAAGCGTCTCGACGTGTTCGTGGCGGGCGATGTAGTCGATCTCGCCGCTGCTGTAATCGCCCAGCCCGTCGATCGGGCGGTCCGCCGGTCGCCGCGCCAGATGGGTCGCGACGGCAAGGGCTGACGTGCCGTAGCGGTCGAGCAGCGTCTCGATACGCACGTGCGGACAGCCTGTCGCCGACGCGGCCTGTTCGACCCAGCGCTTGCGCGCCGCGGGGTCGGCGGGAAAGTCGCGGCCGCCCCCGATAGGCAGCGCCTGCGTGTCCTTGCGGCGGGAGCGCCCCAGCCGCGACAGCACGCTGTCTGCGACCTCCTCGGCGAAGCCGCGAAACGTTGTCCACTTGCCGCCGACCAGCGAGACGATCGGGAACGGCCGGCCGGCCACCGCCTCCATCACCGGCGCGGAATGGTCGCGCGAGATCAGGCCGGGAATCGCGGCGTCCGACGCAGGCAGCGGGCGGATGCCGCTGTAGGTGTAGACGATCTGGCCGCGGTCGAAGGAAAGGTTTGGAAACAGCGCGCCGACACTGGCGAGCAGGTAGTCGATCTCGTCGGCCTCGCAGCGCACGGTGTCCGGGTTGGCCGCCTTGATGTCGGTCGAGCCGATCAGCACCTTGCCGAGATAGGTGTAGACGAGGCAGATGCGCCCGTCGTCGGCCTCGAAATAGACCATGCGGCCGGCGAGCACGCGGGCGAGTTCGTCGTGATCGAGCAGGAGGTGCGAACCCTTGGTGCCGCCGATCATCTTCGACGGCGCGCCGAGCTTTTCGTTGACGGCGTCGATCCACGGCCCTGCGGCGTTGACCAAGAGTTTCGGCCGCACCGAAAGCGTCTGGCCGGCGGCGGTTCGCAAGGTAAGCACACCGTTCTCGGCGCCGAGCAGCGTCGTATGGTTGACGGCGGCGGACGCCGGTTCAGCCGCCAGCCCGTCCATGACGAGTTCCAGCACCAGCCGCTCGGGATGGGTGATCGCCGCGTCGTAATAGATGCCGGTAGCGACGATGGCCGGCGTGAGGCCGGGCGTCTCGGCAAGCGAACGGTTGCGGCCGACCAGCCGGTGCCTCGGCATGACGCGGCGGCGCGCGCCGTAGAAGTCGTAGAGCATCAGGCCGATCTTGATGAGAAAGGCGCCGCGGCTGCGCGGTGCGCTGGTCGCGCCGAACAGCGTGCGCAGTGCCGCCCAGCAGCCCTTCGTCCACGAGAAGATCGGGATGATGGTCGGCAGCGGATGCACATAATGCGGCGCGTTGCGAAGCAGAAGGTTGCGCTCCAGCGTCGATTGCGCCACCAGGCCGAACTCGCCGGTCTCCAGATATTTGAGGCCGCCATGGATCAGCCGTGACGGCGCCGCGCTGGTGCCGGCGGCATAGTCCGACCTGTCGACGATCAGGCAGCTCACGCCCTGTTCGCAGAGATCGCGGAACAGGCCGGCGCCGTTGACGCCGGCACCGAGGATGACGACGTCGACCTCGCCGCGTGCCGAGAGCGCCGCGAGGCGCTCCGCGCGGTCCACCGGCTGCTTTCGATCGCTGGAACGGATTACGTTCATTTTCTGCCGGAGGTGGGAACAATACGCAGCTTGACGCCGGCCTGCATGAGCTGCCGGGCGGTCTCCTCCGGCAGCCCATCGCTGACCAGCACGGCGTCGAAGGCGGTGAGGTCACTCAAGACATGCAAGGCGACCTTGTCGAACTTGCCGTGGTCGAGCAGCAGGATGCGGCGGATGGACGATGCCATCATCGCCTGCTTGACCCGCACCACCTGCGGGTCCTGGATGAAGGCGGTGGTGCCGTGCACGGCCGAGGCCGAGCAGACCAGCACGTTGGCGCGGAGCGAGGCGATGGCGTTTTCGCAGACGATGCCGATATACGCGTTATAGGTGCGGTGGTATTCGCCGCCCAGGCAGATGAAGTCGATCTCGTCGATATTGGTGAGCAGGCCGGCCGAGGCGACGCTGTTGGTAAGCACCGTCAGCGGCTTCACGTCGACCAGCATCTGCGCAAAGGCCGAGGCTGTCGAGGAATCGTCGAGCATCACCGCCTGGCCGGGCTCGACATAGTCGAGCGCGGCCTGCGCCAGCGCCTCCTTTTCCGCCTTGCCGACGGTGACGCGGTAGCGGAAGGCGCTTTCGTAGAGGCCGGACGGCTGCACCGTGACCGCGCCATGCAGCTTGCGCAGCACGCCCTGCCGCGCCAGCTGGTCGATGTGGCGGTGCACGGTCATGCGCGACACACCGAAATGCTCGACCAGTTCCTCGATGCGCGCCTGGCCGACGCGCATGATGTATTCGGCGATCTCTTCGCGCCGCTCGTCCGCCTTGATCATGCGGAGCTCCCCTGTCTCGCCGCCGTGGCCACCTTCTCCAGCACCTTCCAGTGTGGCAGCAGCGCCTCGATGAGCCGGCTATAGAGGCTGTAGCGTTCGTCGAGAACCTCGCTTCGCGACCGTTCGGGTTCGTAGCGGTGCAAGACCCGGGTCAGCGCACGCGCTCCGGTCATGGGATCACGGTGCTGCCCGACCGCCGCGCCGGCGCAGAGCGCCGTGCCGAAGGCGGCGGCTTCGTCGGCGGAGGTCACCAGCACCGGCAGGCCGAGCGCGTCGGCGAACAGCTGCGCCAGCGCCGGGTTGCGGGCGCCGCCGCCGGTGAGGCGCACCGCCTCGAAATGGAAGTGGCGGCGCAGCGCCTCGACATGAGTGCGATGGTTGAAAACGATGCCCTCGAGCACCGCCTTCAGCATGTCGCCGCGCTCGTGCCAGCCATGCAGGCCGAGGAAACCGGCGCTGGCCGCGCTGCCGAAGGGCGAGCCGAACAGGAAGGGGTGGAAGACGATGTCGGACGGCCGCGCGAACGCGGTGGTGAGCTCGGCTGAGAGCAGGTCGTGGATCGACCTGCCTTCGCCGGCCGCGCGCTGCTTGTCGGCCGCGCAGAACGTGTCGAGGAACCAGTCGTAGTTGGCGGTTGAAGCCGGCGAGATCGCCATATTGTTCCACTGCCCCGGCACAATGCCGTTGCGGCAATACCAGTCGGCATGCACGGCCGGCGCCGCGGAGACGACTTCGTTGATCGAATAGGTGCCGACGACGATCGCCAGCAGCCCCGGCTCGTGCGCGCCGATGCCGAGCGCCGACGCGGTGACGTCGTGCAGGCCGGCCGCGACCGGCGTGCCTTCGGCCAGGCCGGTCAGCCCGGCCGCGGCTGACGTGACGGTGCCGACAACGTCGGCGCAGCCGGCGGCCGGCGGCAGGGCGTGGGCGATGCCGTCCAGCCCGTAGAGCGACAGTGCGGCCGGTGAGTAGTCCTGCGTGCGGACATCGGTGAAGCTGGTGCTGGCCTCGGTCCGGTCGGTGCCGACACTGCCGGTGAGGCAGAAGCGCAGCCAGTCCTTGCAGGCAAGCACATGGCCGATGCGGGCGTAACGCTCCGGCTCGTTGTCCCGCACCCAGGCGAGCAAGGTCGATGGCGCCGACGCGTGCGGCTCCTGGCCGGTGACGGCGAGCGCCTTAGCGACAATGCCGTCGGCCTGCCAGCGCTCGACGATGTCGCCGGCGCGGCTGTCTAGCGACAGGATGCCAGGCCCGAGCGGACGGTTCTGGCGGTCGAGCATGTAGAGGCCGTCGCCATGCGCGGTGGCGGCGACCGCCTTGATGTCCGTTGCCGGGCGGCCGGAGGCGGCGAGCGCCTCGCGGATCGCCTCGGCGGTCGCCTGCCAGAGCCCGTCCATCGAGCGCTCGACATGCCGCGCTTTTGGCATCGACTGTTCGATGCGGCGGCGTGCGACCGCGAGCTCACGGCCGTCCTCGTCGAAGACGACCGCCTTGGTGACGGTGAGCCCGCTGTCGATGCCGAGAAAAGAAGCCATGGCCGCGCCCTGCCCCGTTCAGCGTTTGCCGATACGCATGGCGAAGCGGTCCTGCAGGCTGGCGAGATAGATCGCGAGCAGCAAGACGCAGCCAAATACCATCTGGCGGATCGACGGCTCGATGCCGATCAGGTTCATGATGTTCTCGATCAGCGCGATCACGATGACCGCGGCGAACACGCCCGACAGCCGGCCGACACCGCCGCTGAGGCTGGTGCCGCCGAGGATTGTGCCGGCGAACACCATGAGGATCGAGCCCTCGCCGAGGTCGGCCACGGCCGACTGCAGCCGCCCGACCTCAAGCAGCCCGCCGACCGCCGCGGCGAAACCGGCCGCCGCGAAGCAGAAGATCTTGGTGCGCTGCACCTTCACCCCGGCGAGGAACGCGGCCTCCTCGTTGTTGCCGATGGCGTAGATCTCCTTGCCGATGCGGTGCCGCTCCATGATCATGAAGGCGATGAAATAAAGCAGCAGCCATACGAAGATGGCGATCGGGATGCCGAACCAGCGCTGCTCGCCGAGATAGGTGTATTCGGGCGGCAGGTAATAGACGCCTTCCGGGATGAGATAGACGACCGCGCCGCGCATCAGCAGCAGCGTCGCCAGCGTCACCAGGAAGGCATTAACCCTGAGCCGTACCGCGAAGGTGCCGGCGGCCGCGCCGACGCACAGGCCGACCAGCGGCGTGATGATGACGCCGACGATCGGCGTGACGATCGCCGGCAGCCATTGCTGCATGGCGACGATCGCCACCGTCGGGCTGAAGGCGAAGGTCGATTCCAGCGAGAGGTCGACCTCCTTGATCAGCAGCACGAGAAACAGGCCGAGCACCATGCAGCCGAGCGGCGCGGCCGCCCACATGACGTTAAGCAGGTTCTGCGCCGAGGCGAAGCCGGGAATCGTGACGCCGAACAGCACCAGCACGGCGAGCAGGATCCAGATGAGATGGCGCTCGAAGGCGATCGACAGCAGTCGGGTGGCGGCCATGGGGCTAGACTCCCTGGATGCTCTTATAGAGTGCGTTGACATTGAAGTTCGCCTCGCCTCGTTGCAGCACGTCAATCACCTTGCCGCGGAAAAACACCAGGATGCGGTCGCACACCGCGATCAGCTCGTCCTCGCTTTCGGTGAGCATGATGACGGCGCTGTCCTTCGACAACTCGGCGCGGATCGCCCTGAGGATCTCCGGCTTGGTCGCCAGGTCGACACCGCGCGTCGGCTCGTTGAGGATGAACAGCCGGGGATGCGCCAGCGTCAGACGGCCGATCAGCACCTTCTGCTTGTTGCCCCCTGAAAGCCCGCTCATGCCGACATGCGGCCCGGCGGCCTTGACCTTGAACTCGCGGATCTTGTCGGCGGTAACGGCGTCGACCTTGCGCTGGTCGATGAGGCCGAGCGCCGTGCTGAACGAGCGATAGCTGGAGATCAGCGTGTTTTCCGCGATGGTGCGGCCCTGGATCACCGCCTGCTTCTCGCGATGCTTCGGCAGCAGCGCGATGCCGCGCTTCATCGCCTCGTCGGGCGAGCGGATGGTGATAGCACGGCCGTCCTGCAAGAGGCTGCCGGCGTCGATCGAGCCCAGCCCGAACAGCGCCTCCGCCGCCTCGTCCTTGCCGGAACCGTCGAGGCCGGCAAAACCGACGACGTCGCCGGCGGAAAGCTCAAGCGAGACGGCCGAGAAGGCGCCGGCCATGCCGAGGTCGCGTACGCCGAGCACAGGGCGCGGCGCGGCGTCACGCGGCGGCGGCGCCAGTCCGTCGAGGTTGGTGACGGGGATGTTGCCGACGATCCAGTCGGCCAGCTCCGCCGCCGTGGTTTTTGCGACGTCGAGGGTGGCGACGGCAACGGCGTCGCGCATGACGGTGACGCGGTCACAGAACTCCATGATCTCCGACACATGGTGCGAGATCAGCGTGTAGGAACGGTCGGGATGCGCCTCGACCAGCCGGCGGAGCAGCGACAGCAGCATCACCTTGCGCTCGCGCGACAGCGAGGCTGTGATCTCGTCGAGCAGGATCACCTCGGCCTCGTCGATGAACTGCGCCTTGCCAAAGGCAAGCAACTGCTGGCTCTCGATCGGCAGGCTGCCCATCGGCTGGTCGGGATCGACGGCGAGGCCGAGTTCGGCTGCGACGTCGGCGGCGCGTCGACGCATCGCCGCGCGGCTGATGAAGCCGAGGCCGCGCTCGATCGGCTTGCCCATGAACAGATTGTCGATCACCGACAGCCGCGCAGCGAATTTCGGCTCCTGCGGCACCAGCGAGACGCCGAGCCCATGCGCCCGGATCGGGTCGTAACTGGCGGTGTCGACCGGCTGGCCGTTGATCTCGATCGTGCCGGACGTGGCCTTCAGCACACCGGAGATCAGGCTCATCAGCACCGACTTGCCGGCACCGTTGCGGCCGATGATGCCATGCACTTCGCCGCAGCGCACGGCAAGGTCGACATTCGAGACGGCGGTGAGCCCCGGGAACTGCTTGGTCAGGCCGGTCAGGCGGTAGGAAGCCGCCTCACCGGAAGGGTTGGATGTCGCTGTCATGGCGAAGTCGCGGGTCTCGTCCAATCTGTCCTGCCTCCCGGAAGCGGACGGTTTGCCGCCGCTTCCGGGCCGTCTTGGGAGGACGGATCAGTTGCCGGACGCCTGCATCTGGTTGGCCCAGTTGCGCGGATCGTCCGCCGACACGTCTTCCGGAACGGAATAGGTCTGAGTCTTGTACCAGGCACCATCGAACTTGTCCGACGGGATGATTTCCACCGGCGTCCACAGTTCCTCGCCTTCGATCGGATAGGTACCCGCCTGTGCCGGCTTGTCGAGCAGCTTGCCGCTCTTCATCATCTCATAGAGCAGCCGCATCGACACGACGCCTTCGCCGGTGGCCGGCTGCACGGAGACGTGGGTAAGGTCGCCCTTCTTCACCGCCTCCAGTTCCGGCGACGTACCGTCGATGGTGGCGACGGGGATGTGCGCCGGGTCGTCCGACTTCTTCAGCATGCCCTGCGCCGCGAAAGCGGGAATGGCGCCGCCGATGCCCATGGTTCCATCAATGGATGCGACCGCCAGTATCTTGTCCTTGCCGTAACGCGAGATCAGGTCGTCGACCGCCTTCCGCGCCTTGCTACCGTCACAGCCGGCCTCGCGCGTCTCGATCTTGATGTTCGGATTGGCCTCCACGATCGGCGCGAACACCGAATGATAGCCGGCACTGCGGCCGATGTCGAACGACGCGGTGATGATGCAGCGCAGCTCGACGATGACGCCATCCTTGGTCTTCCAGTCGGCGCCGCGGTTCTTGTCGAGCCAGTTCACGATCGCCTCGCCACCCTCGCGGCCGGCTGACTCGTTGTCGAAGGCGACGAAGGTTTCCCTTGCGTTCGGCACGAAGGCGTTGCTGACGACGACCGGCACGCCCTTCTCGGACAGCTCGTTTACCACCTTGATCATCGACTCGCCGCGCCACGGCACCAGAAGCACGCCATCGACGCCGCGTGCCAGCTGCGCGTCGAGCGCGTTGCGCTGCTGGGTGGCATCGTTGGCGCCGAACACGGCGAACTCGATCTTGACGCCGTCAGCCGCCTCGATGCGTTTCTTTTCCATCTCCTGACCGAGCTGGACGCCATTGAAATAGATGTCGTTGGGTTCCCAACGGATGACGGCGACCCGGTAGCTGTCCTTCGCGATGGCCGCGGAGAAGGACGCACCAAGCGCCATGGCGGACAGGCCCGCCAGCAGCATGTGCCTTTTCATATGAAATCCTCCAGTGATCGCCGGTCTCTCTCCCTCCGACGTGAAGTGACCATATTTGTAAGTTATAATCCCGTCAATATGTGTTACAAATTGCTGCGCTGCATTCAGAAAGGCAGGATGACACAGCCATCAACTAGGACCATGGGCGCAACAGCCGATAAGCTAAATAACTGACAGAAAAGCATTTTCTCTATCAAGCGGCTGACATAAAGTGTACATTCGACCCCACAGGCGGGCGCAGAGCGTCGCACAATCGAATGTGATATTCCCAATTTTGGGTAGATGGGAACTGCGCGAACCCCTTCGAAAGCTCCCGGCGGAGCTTGCAGTCAGGATTTGATGCGCAGCGGTTTGCCGGCTTTGAAAAAATCCGCCCAGGGATCATCCGCCGGCAGAGCGGCGTCGAGCGCTTCGCCGCCGATGGTGAATTCATCCGGCATAAGCTCGTCGAGCATCGACCACGGCACCGGCATGGAGACGCTGGCATTGGCCTTGCCGCGCGCCGAATACGGCGCGACCGTGGTGGAGCCACGGCCATTGCGCAGGTAGTCGATGAAGATGCGGCCCTTGCGGGCCTGCTTCGACAAAGTGGCGGTGTAATGGTCTGGCTCGTCGGCGGCCATGGCGTGGGCGAAATCGTCGGCGAAGCCCTTCACCACCGTCCAGTCGGCGCTGGGTTTGAGCGGCACCACGACATGAAAACCCTTGCCGCCGGAGGTCTTGACGAAGGTGGGCAGGCCGAGTTCGGCAAGCCGATCGCCGACCGCGCGGGTGGCGGCGCGCACGGCTTCGACGTCCAGCCCCTCGTCCGGGTCGAGGTCGAAGACGATCTGGTCCGGCGTGTCGATGGCGTCGGTGGTCGCGCCCCAGATGTGTACCTCGATCACGCCGAGTTGCACGAGGGCAGCGAGGCCGTCGAAATCGCGAATGAACAGCAGTTCTTCGCCATCCTCCGGGTCGCTCGTCTTGTGGATTGCGCCGTGCATGCCTTTCGAGGCATGCTTCTGGAAGAAGCGCTGCCCGTCCACGCCGTCTGGCGCCCGCACCAGCGACAGCGGCCGGTCGACAACGAAAGGCTTCATGCGCGGCCACACCGCCTCGTAATAGTCCAGCAGGCGCTGCTTGCTGACGCCGGCCTTCGGCCACAACAGCTTGTCGGGATTGCTCAGGGTCACCGCGGTCCTCGCATGGCTTGGCGGCTCGCCCGCCTTGTCCTTTCGCGTTTCGGTCGCCTGGCCCTTGACCGGCGTCTCGGCCACAACCTCTTTCGCCGGCTTGTCCTCGCGCAGCCCCTGGAAAGAGGCTTGCCGCAGGATACCGTCCGCGGTCCAAGTGCGAAACTCGATTTCAGCGACAAGCTCAGGCTTGACCCAGACGACGCCCCTGCGCCCAGGCGGCGGTCTGTCGAACGGCGGTTCCTTCATCGTCAGCCGGTCCAGCCGCCGCTTCAGCTCGGCTGTCATGCGGACCGAGAAGCCGGTTCCGACGCGACCGGCGTATTGCAGCCTGCCCTTATCGTGATAGCCGACCACCAGCGATCGAAGCCCGCGCCCGGCCACTTCGGACGGCACGTAACCGGCGATGACGAATTCCTGGCGGTTGCTGCATTTCGACTTGATCCAGTCGAGGATGCGGCCGCCGCAGTAGGTGGCATCGGCGCGTTTCGACACCACGCCTTCCAGCCCCATGCGGCAGGCATGCCGCAGGATGGTCTTGCCAGGATCGGCGAAATGTTCGCTGTAGCGCAGCACGCCGTCGTCGTCCTCGCCAAGCAGCGAACGCAACTGCTGCTTGCGCTCGACCAGCGGCTCCGGGCGCAGATCGACGCCGTCCAGGTAGAGCAGGTCGAAGATGTAATAAATCAGCCGCTCCGGGCGGTTCTCCGACAAGGCGGCCTGCAGCGAGGAAAACGAGGCCACGCCGTTGTCGGCGAGCACCACGATCTCGCCGTCGAGGATAGCGTCGTCGCAATCGAGCCCGGTCAGCGCCTTGTTGATGGGCACCCCGAACTTCTTCGTCCAGTCGAGGCCGTTGCGGGTCAGCAGCCTGACCTCTCCGCCGTCGATATGCGCTTGGGTGCGGTAGCCGTCGAACTTCACCTCGTGCAGCCATTCCCCGCCACCGGGAGGCTGCGTACGTAACGTCGCCAGTGCCGGCGCGATAAACGCCGGCATGGCTTTCGCCTTGCGGCGAGGCGCCGCTTTCCGCGGCTTGTTCGGCGCGGTTTTGCTGATTTTCCGCGCTGCTGTCTTGCCGGTACGCTCCCTCGTCTTCGAAGACCCGCCCTCGGCAACCTCCTCCACCGTGCGTCCCGATTCCACCGATTGGGGCGCATCGACCAGAATGTCGCCGCCGGGATCGGCGAAGGCGTCGTCCGACTTGATCAGAAGCCAGTTGTCGCGCTTTTCGCCGGCGCGAGGCCGCATCCGAACCAGATGCCAGCCGCCATGCAACTTTTCGCCGTCCAGGCGAAAACCCAGATGGCCTTTTTTCATTCCGGCGGCCGGGTCGCCCTCCGGCACCCATTCGCCGCGATCCCAGATGACGACGGCCCCGGCGCCGTACTGGCCTTCCGGAATCACACCCTCGAAGTCCCCGTAGTCGATCGGATGATCCTCGACGTGAACCGCGAGACGCTTCTCCGAAGGATCGAGGCTCGGCCCGCGCGTCACTGCCCAGCTCCACAACACGCCGTCATGTTCAAGCCGCAGATCGTAGTGCAGCCGGGTCGCGTCGTGCTTGTGAATGACGAACCGGCCACCGCCGGCTGCGCTTGGGGAGCGACGGCGGCGCTTACCGCCGGACGGCTCGGCGGTTTTGGAGAAATCGCGCTTCGCCTTGTAGACGGTCAGCGGATCGGCGCCGGCTGCCATGTTCAGGCCCGCTTGCGGCGCGGCCGCTCGGCCGGCGACTTGCGTTTCGCCGGCGCCTTCCGCGCCGATTTCTTGGCCGTGTCGCTTCGGCCTCCACTCTTGCCATTGCTGTCGGCGGCTACACTCTTCTTCAGCGCATCGAACAGGCTGACGACGTTCGAGGGTTTGGGCGCTGCCGCCGGTCTGGGCGCCTTCTTGCCGGCCTTCTTCGCCTTGATCAGCTCAAGAAGGGCGTCTTCGTAGCGATCCTCGAACTTCGAGGGGTCGAAGCGTGTCTTCTTGCCGTCGATGATGTGGCTGGCGAGATCGATCATCTCATCGTCCACCTCGGTCGATTTGATCTCGCCGAAGACGCTCTCCGGCCGACGGACCGTGTCGTCGTAGCGCAAGGTGGTGAGCAGCATGCCCTTGCCCAGCGGCTCGATCACCACGGGGCGCTCGCGCCGGTAGAGCACGATGCGCGCCAGCCCCGCCATCTTCTTCTTCGCCAGCGTATCGCGGATGACCGCGAACGCCTCCTGCGAGACCTCGTCCGAAGGCGTCACGAAATAAGGGCTGTCGAGATAGATCTGCTCAATGTCGCTCTTGGCGATGAAGCCGTCTAGGCTGACCGTGTGCGAGGACTCGATCTGGACCGTCTCGATCTCCTTCTCCTCGACGAGCACATACTGGTCGCGGTCGACCTCGTAGCCCTTGACCTCATCCTTGTCGTCGATGGGTTTGCCGGTTTCGGAATCGACGTATTGGCGTTTCACGGTATTGCCGGTGGCCCGGTTGAGCACCCTGAACGACACTTTTTCGCTGTGCGTGGTGGCGTTCGACAGTTCGATCGCGCAAGTGACCAGCGAGAGCTTGAGGTAACCTTTCCACGCAGGGCGAACTGCCATGACAATCAGTCCCCGCCACAAGTCGGGCCGGATGTGTCCTGGCAATCGCTCGACTGGATCCGAAGAGATCGAAGTTTGATTCTGAAGACTGCTGGTGTCATGGAACGCCCGTAGCTTGTCGCGACTGCAAAACGCCTCGCTGTTGCAGTGGTTCCCGGCGCATGGCAGTGAGTGCCGCGACGCCCGCCCGAAGCGGGCAGCTGGAAGAGCCTATGACAAGTTTCGTCGCCCTCGCGGACATGCCGCACACAAACGTGCTCGCGCTGAACAACGCGTATGCCGCCGAGCTGTCGTGGCTTGAACCGGGCGACCTCACCCGGCTTATCCGGCAGGCCTTCTACGCACGGGCGGCGGGCGATTGCGACGCCTTCCTTATCGCCTTCGACCAGGGCGCCGACTATGCCAGCCCGAATTTCGTGTGGTTCCGAGAGCGTTACCCGCGTTTCGTTTATGTCGACCGCATCGTAGTGGCGCCATCCGCGCGCGGCCGTGGGCTGGCGCGGGCGCTTTACGAGGATCTTTTCGGCAAGGCAACCGCGGCCGGCCATACGCTTGTCACCTGCGAGGTCAACGCCGAGCCGCCGAACCCGGCATCGGACGCTTTCCATGCCGCGCTCGGCTTCGCCGTGGTCGGCAGCGCCGCCATCCATGACGGAGCGAAGACCGTCCGCTATTTTGCCCGCACGCTGTAGCGCTCCGCTAGACATTCCGGTCAGTCGCCGGGACGCAAGCCCCGTCACAGCAACGCTATGTTAACGATATGCTGGTGTTGTGATTTTCACGTACGGGGAACCTATCCCGTCGGTATTGGTTTTTCTCCATGGCGATTTCACCAGTGATAACCGGAAAGACGGCAAGACTGGCGGCAGCCGTCCTGCTAGGTCTTTCCTGCGCCATCATTCCTGCGAGCGGCGCCGCGCCGACCGCCAAGCCGGACGCGCATATCGCGCTGCAGGGCGATGCGGCCGACGTCGACAGACTGGCGGAGCGCTTCGACGATGCACCCTATGGTGTCGATCCGGTCGTAACCGGGCCTGTCAGCACCGCCTTCAGACAGCGCCAGAAGGCTGCCCGCTGCGCCGAGGCGACCTGGCCGAACGTACCGCAGGCCTGCTTTCCCGACTGACGCTGCACTCTACTCAGGGCAATCGCGCCCCTCCACCACGTTTCGCGTGTCCCTCTCGTTAACGGATGAGGATTTGGGTCGCGCGGGCATCGCAAAGTTGATCCTCCCCTGCAAAGCCTGGTGAGGGGCATATGCGGTTACCCTGCCGCGTGCGGGGAGAGATGTCTGGCAGGACAGTGAGGGCAGCGCCAACGGCCGATCATTGCTTGTTGGTGCTACACCAGCCCACGCTTCGCCAGCATCGCGTCCGCCGTCGGCATTTTGCCACGGAAGGCGAGATAGAGCGCTTCGGGATCCTTTGATCCGCCGGCCGCGTAGATGTTTTTCCGCAGCTTCTCGGCCAGCGCTGGATTGAACGAATCGCCGGTTTCGTCGAAGGCGGCAAACGCGTCGGCGTCCAGTACCTCGGACCACATGTAGGAGTAGTAGCCGGCCGAATAGCCGTCGCCGGCGAAGACGTGCTGGAAATGCGGCGTGCGGTGGCGCATGGCGATTGCCGCCGGCATTTCCAGTTTTTCCAGCGTATCGGCCTCGAAGGCAAGCGGCTCCGCCGGCGCGTCCGGCCTCGAATGATAGGCCATGTCGACCAGCGCCGACGCAGTGAACTCGACCGTGGCGAAGCCGGCGCCAAAAGTCTTTGCCGCCAGCATCTTGTCCAGCAGGGTTTTCGGCATAGGCTCGCCGGTCTTATAGTGCAGCGCGTGCTTTTCCAGCACCGCCGGCACCGTCAGCCAATGTTCGTAAAGCTGCGACGGCAGCTCTACGAAGTCGCGGCTGACCGACGTTCCGGCCACCGACGGCCAGGTGACGTCGGTCAGCATGCCGTGCAGCGCATGGCCGAATTCGTGGAACAGCGTCTTCGCTTCGTCGAGCGACAGCAGCGCCGGTTCGCCGGCCGGCGCTTTTGCAAAATTCATGATGTTGTAGATGACCGGCGACGAACCCTCGCCGAGCTTGTAGCCGGACTGCAGCGCGCTCATCCAGGCGCCCGAGCGTTTTGACGGCCTGGCGAAATAATCGGCCAGGAACAGGCCGAGATCGCTGCCATCGCGCCGCCGCACCTGGAACACCCGCACGTCGGGGTGCCAGGCGGGAATGCCCTTCTGCTCGACGAAGGACAGGCCGAACAGCCGGCCCGCCACGTCGAAACAGGCGTCGATGACGCGTTCGAGCTGCAGGTACGGTTTGAGCTCCGCCTCGTCGAAGGCGAATTTCTCGGCGCGCAGCTTTTCCTGGTAGTATCGCCAGTCCCAGCCGGCGATGGTGTCGTTGCTGCCGGCGCCCGCCGCGAGGCGCTGCAAATCGGCCTGGTCCTCGGCCGCCTTGGCCCGCGCCTTCTGCCAGACCGGGTAGAGCAGCCCGTAGACGCTTGCCGGCGTCTTGGCCATGGTGTCGTCGAGTTTCAGCGCGGCATAGCTGTCGTAGCCGAGCAGTTTCGCCTTTTCGGCGCGCAGCGCCAGCGTCCTTGCCACCACAGGTCCGTTGTCGGTGGCGCCGCCGTTGTCGCCGCGGCGGATGAAGGCCTTCCACGCCTGCTCGCGCAGGTCACGGCGGGCCGAATAGCTGGTGAACGGTTCATAGATCGAGCGCGACAACGTAACGGCATACAGGCCCTTCCGGCCGCGCGCCTCCGCCGCTTGCGCCATGGCGTCGCGCAGGAAGGCGGGCAGGCCGTCGAGGTCGCCCTCCTCCAGGAACAGCACCCATTCCTTCTCGTCGGCGAGCACGTTTTGGCCGAAACTGGCGCCGAGCGAGGCGAGTTCCTCATTGATCGCGGCCAGCCGTTTCTTGCCTTCGGCGTCTAGTTTCGCGCCGGAACGGACGAAACCTTTCCACGTGCGCTCAAGCACGCGCAGCGTCTCGGGGTCGAGCCCGAGCGTGTCGCGCCGGTTATAGAGATCGTCGATACGGGCAAACAGCGCCGCGTTCATCGCGATCGCCGAGGCGTGCCGCGCCATCTTCGGCGCGACCTCGCGCTCCAGCGCCTGGATGGCGTCGTTGGTATGAGCGCCTGCCCGGCACCAGAAGATCGAGGAGACGCGATCCAGCGGCTCGCCGGCGAGTTCCAGCGCGGCAAGCGTGTTGTCGACCGTCGGCGCGTCCGGGTCGCCGGCGATCGCGTCGATCTCGGCCTCATGCGCCTTCAACGCGGCGCCGAACACCGGCCCGAAATCGCCGTCGTCGATGCGCGAGAAATCCGGCAATCCGTGCGCACCGGTCCAGTGGGTAAGCGGATGCGTTTCGAGAGCCACGGCGGTTTCGGACGTCATTCGATTTGGACTCCTCGGGTCAAGCGCCACCGATGTAAGCAGCCGCCCGGCGCATCGCAACCCGTTTGACGAGCGACGATGGGCTTGATAAGGAGGCTTTATTATAAGTCTTCCTTAGTATATCGAGCCAATGCCCTCATCATCGTTCGACCCCGACAGCGTCGGTTTCCTGCTCGCCGACTCTACCCGCCTGTTGCGTGCCGAGATGGACAGGCGGATCGCCGCCGCCGGTCTCGGGCTCAGCCCGGCTGACGCACGGACGTTGAGCCACGCGGCCCGCTGCGGGCCACAACGCCAGGCCGTACTGGCGGAGCGTATCGGCGTCGAGGCGATGACGGTCAGCAGTTCGCTCGACAGGCTAGAGGCATCAGGCCTGATCGAGCGCACCACCGATCCCGCCGACCGGCGCGCCAAGCTGGTGAATGTCACCGAGGCGGGAGACACGCTGTTGCGAGACATCCAGCCGCTGGCCGCCGACCTGCGGACCGACATCGCCAAGGGCATAGCGCCGGCCGACTGGCAACGTTTCCTCGACACGCTGAAACTGGTTCGCGCCAACCTGGCGGCGGCACGCGATCAGCAGCGCAAGGAAAGTGCCGCCGCATGAACGTGCAGACCCAAATTCGCCCGGCGCCGGTGATGAGCGAGCGCCGCGTCAGCCTGATCGGGGCGCTGCTGGTCGCCATCGGACCGGTGTCGATGGCGCTCTATACGCCGGCGATGCCGGAAATCGTGCACGCGTTCGGCACCACCGAGTCGGCGGTCAAGCTGACGCTGTCGGTATATTTCGCCGGCTTCGCGCTGGCGCAACTGGTCTGCGGTCCGTTGTCCGACGGGTTCGGGCGCAAGCCCGTCACCTACGCTTTCATGCTGATCTACCTCGCCGCCTCGGTGCTGGCGCTTTTCGCGCCGACGATCGAGGTGCTGATCGCGGCGCGCCTGCTGCAAGGCATCGGGGCGGCCGTCGGCTGGTCGATCGCGCGCGCTGTGGTACGCGACCTGTTCACGAGCGAACGCTCGGCCCGCATCATGAACGTCATGGGCCTCATCCTCGCCATTGGCCCGGCCGCGTCGCCGACGCTTGGCGGCATCACCATGGAACTCGCCGGCTGGCACGCGATCTTCGTGCTGATGCTCGCCGCAGCGATGATCATCGTGCTGGCCGTGCGCTTCGTGATGGTCGAGACGGTGGAGCGTGACCTCTCGCGCATCCGGCCGCGCGCCCTGCTCGGCTCGTATGGCGAGGTGCTTACGAGCCCGTACTTCGTGCTGTCCAGCCTCGTGCTGGCCGGCGCGGTCGGCGCCATCTACACGCAGGCGACTATCCTGCCCTTTATCCTGATGGAACGCATCGGCCTGACGCCCAGCCAGTTCGGCACCGGCATGCTTATGCAGTCCGGCATGTATTTCTTCGGCTCGCTGGTGGTGCGCCAGTTGCTGCCACGCCATGGCGCCTACCGACTGGTGCCGACGGGGCTGGCCTTTGTCGCCACCGGCTGCCTAGCGCTCGCCGTCATCCTGCACGTGTACGAGCCCACATTCCTCGGGGTGATGGGGCCGGTTGCGCTGTCGGCGTTCGGCATCGCCTTCGTCATGCCGGCGATGGCGACCGCCACGCTGGCGCCCTTCCCGCATATCGCCGGAGCGGCGTCTTCGATGAGCGGCTTCTTCCAGATGGGCGGCGGACTGGTCGGCGGGCTATTCTGCGCGATGATGGGCGACCCTGTGATGGCGATGGCTACCGTAATCCCGGTGATGGGGCTGGTCGCCATCCTGTCATGGGCGATCTGGTCCACGCTGCCGACGCCGGCTTCGGCGAAGATCGTGCATCCGCCGCCGCATCCGAGCGTGGATCAGTAGCCGTCGCAGGTTTCGGCAACCGGCGTCTGCACGTTCTCGACGATGAGGCCGGCGCGCAGACGAAAGGTCTCGCGTATCAGCATGGCATTGGCGGGAAAGGCGTAGCAGGCAAGCACGGTGGTGACGTCGCCGGCCGTGCCTTCCAGGCGGTGGCGGATGGTCGCGCCGGCGACCGCCTGCTCCCATTCGTCGAGCGCGGTAATGAACTCTTCCTTCGACTGCTCGACCCCGAGGTCGGGCAGGACAATCTTCGCGTCAGCGTCGAGCAGTGCGGAAAGGCGATCGCGGTCGGCGTCTGCGAGCGCAGCGTACCAGTCGTCAACGACCGTCTGCCCCGGCTGGCCGAGAGAGCCGCCGGCAGATGCAAGGATTCCCATGAGGCAGGCGGCGAACAGGGCCAAGGGCCGTGTACTCGCCGCGAACGGCATCAGTCGATCTCCGGCCGCTCGAAGTCGCCGGTCTGCCGGTTCATAACCCACAGTTCGCCGCTCGAGATGTCGAACCAGGCGCCCGACAGCGTGAGCCTGCCCTTGCCTTCGAGGATGTTGACGCAAGGGAAGGTGCGCAGGTTGGCGATGGAATAGCGGATCGAAATGCGTTCCAGCGCCGTCTGACGCTCGCCGGCGGTGAGCAGCATGTTGCCGGACACCGCGGTGGCCGAAGGCGCCAGCAGGCTCATCCACTTGCCGATGAAGTCGCCCGGCGACAGCGGCTCGGCGGCCGGCGAAAGCGCGGCCCGGATGCCGCCGCAGCGGCCATGGCCGACCACCACGATGTTCTTGACCTTGAGCGCCTGCACGGCGAACTCGAGCGCAGCGGACGTCGAGTGAAACTCGCCGTCCGGCGCGTAGGGCGGCACCAGATTGGCGACGTTGCGCACGACGAACAGCTCGCCCGGCCCCGAATCGAAGATCACCTCGGGTGCGGCGCGTGAATCGCAGCAGGCGATAACCATCGTCTCCGGCGTCTGGCCCTCGCGAGCGAGCGTGCGGAAGCGGTCCGTCTCCGAGGCGTAGCGCCCCTTCATGAAGCTGCGGTAGCCGGCGAGCAGATGGTCGGGCAGATGGGTCATGATTTCACCTAAGAACAATAAGGCGGCCGGATCAACGGCCAATCGCTGCACTGCAACAAATCCCGTCGCCCAGGTCAGACCCAGATGGCGACCGGTAGTCCAAAATCGTCACGACCGGGCGGATCGGGGAACGGCCGCGCCTCGCCGCGTGCATGCCGAGCCGCGACCGTCAGCACCGCCGCAGCATCGAGAAAATCGTCTTCCGCCGCACCGCGTGGCGGCGGCGCGGCGAGAAAGGCGGGAGCGAGGCCTCGGGCCGAGAGCAGCGCGCGGCGCTCCGCCATGCCTGCTGGATTGACGCGTCCCTTCACCTTCTTCGGCAGCGCCATGGCGCGCTCTCCGTTGAGCCGCCAGAACGCCAACTCCGGGTGCGATTCGATGACGCGTCCAAGTAGATCCGGTCGCGCGCGCAGCAGCACGTCCAGCTCGCGAATCTTCGAAAAAATGCCGAAAGCCTGGATGGAGACGCCGCGTGGCGGCTCGGAGGTCGCCCGCGCCACCGCGCTGGCCGCGCGATGCGACTCGTGCCAGCGCTCGATGCTGGTGAACGCCTCGTCGGCGGCGAAGACGGCGGCGCGCGACGGGATGGAGAAGACGCTCGACTGACGCTGGCCGAGGAATCTCCGTACGATGGTCTCGGGGCCGCGCCCGCCGTGATGCGTGAACGCCGGCAGGCCGATAGGCATGTCGACGGCGATGACCCCATCGTCGGGCAGCCCAGCGACGAGCTCGGCGAATGTGGCGCAGACCTGTGCCGTCGGTTCCGCGTCGCGGCGTTTGACGACGGCGACCCAGCCGGCCTTGCAGCCGTCGACGCCGGCGATTGTGACCGTTAATTCTTTGGACATCGGCCCACAGCCAATCCGAACCGCAAGTGATTTATGAGGAAAATCATGCCTAAGAAGCATGATAAGAGTCGGCGCAGCTTCGGGGCTAACTAGGCCCGGTGGAGCGGCTACGGCAGCTTTGGGGCTGCTTGTGCAGGCGATGGTGCGCCAACTTGCGCGGGTGGAGACTGATTCAGGCTGAGATATCCCTGCAATTTAGGCAGGACTGTCAGAAGACCAGTGCCTGCCGCCAGCGTAAGCAACAGCGCCGATACGATGAAGCCCTTACTCGGCAGGTGCCTGACTTCCGTCTCAAGCGTAATTACACGGTCACGGACATTGCGCACGTCGGTCTGCAGATCTTTTACGGCAGACTTAATGTGCTCACCATCGTTCTGCAGCTTTGCAATCTCTACCATCGCAATTTCAGAAAGGCGCGCGACAGCAGCCGGAGGCGGACCTGCCGGGCCTTCTGGAGGAGTTGTTGGTTTGGCCATTAGGATGCCGCGCTGTTGATTCTAAGCCATTCCCAGAGGTCTTGATTATGCCAGCCCCAATAGTTGGCAACGGGTAAAATCAAAAGATTCCCGAGCTCGCCCTTTGGACCTAACGTTTCAGCAATCTGCCGTGTGGTCATACCCTCTGCAGAGATAAGGGTTTGGCCGCCAGCAATCTCATAGTGGATTGGATGGGCAGCTTCGACCTTCATCTTCAGCTGAATGTTGGAAGCGTCGTAAAGGACTGCGAATACGGTCATAGGGGATGAACTCGCGCCGACTTCTCGTCACGATCCGATAGTCCTATTGATATTTTGTTCATCCGCCGGCTCCGTGGGCTCGTCCTGTCGCAGCCTATATAGAGACCGTGCACTCCATCGCCTACCCACGACGTTCGAAGTGCAACCTTATGCGCTTTGCAGGCTCCGGGGAAGGTCCTGTATTCAAATGCTGCTCAGGTATAGTACAGCTCAGGGAAAGCTCACGCGCGCCGGTCCCGCCCGGGATGGGTGAGATGGCGCAGCTGCACCATCGCCATGGGATGCGACAGGCTCTGCGCGTCGGTCTCGATCTGCAATTCGTCGGCGCCGCGTTTGGTGGTGCGGGCCAAAATCTCGAACACTGCCGCCGTGGTCGACTGCAGCGCCTTGGCGTTCGGCTGGCCGTCGAGCAGGCGGGCGAGCAGCACGGCCGCCGTCAGATCGCCGAGCCCGTTCGGCGGGCGCTCGATCGCCCGGTGCTCGGCCAGAAGCGCCTCCGACGGCGTCAGCATCAGATTGCCGATGCCACCGGTCATCATGCCGGGCGTCGACGTCACCAGCATGGTCGGCGGCCCGGCGTCGAGCGCGGCCGCCATGATGGTGCGCAGATCCTCCAGCTTGGTGCCGGCCATCCACTCCAGCTCGAAGCGATTGGGCGTGGCGATGTCGGCGATCGGCAAAAGCACGTCGCGCATCGCTTCTGCCGTGGCTTGCGGCACGTAGAGACCGCCATTGTCGCCCATGACCGGGTCGCAGACATAGATCGCTCGCGGATTTTTCACCCGCACTGCCGCAACGAGCGACGCAACCGCGTCGGCTTGGCCGGCATCGCCGAGATAACCGGAGAGCACGCCGGCGACCTCGCCCAGCCAGGGCGCCCCCGCGAGATCCTTCATCAGCGCGGCGAACTGATCGGTGGGCGGAACGATTCGGGTAGCGCGGCCATGGCCGGGATGCCATGGTAGGATGACCGTCGGCACGGCCCAGACGGGAAAGCCGAGCGTCTCCAGCGCGAACACGGCGGCGCGGTTGCCGACCGACCCCCGCGCGACATGGCTCGACACCACGATGACGGCGCGGGGGGTCTCATGCTGCACCGAGGTCATCGCGTCTCAGAGGCTCCCGGCAAGGTAGAGAGCGAGCCAGCCGAGCAACGCGACGGTGATGGCGATGCCAAGCATGCGACCGATACGGGTGCCCCAATACTCGATCCAGTCGTCCCGATCGCCCGTTCCGACCGACGTCGAAGGCCCGCCAGGATCGGCTTCACGCGCGACCCGGGCCAGAATCCGCGAGGATTCGTTTTTCCGTTCCGCATCATGGTCGCTCCGCACGCAATCCTCATGGGCTCGGTCGTGGCTTGCGGCAAGCGCCTATCACAGGCTGCAAGGCGCGTCCAAGGGCCGTTCGTCCCATCGACCGGTTTCTTTGCCCGGCGAGTATGGTAAGTCTCCGCCTCATCCGATCCGTTGTCGAGAGGTCGCGCCATGCAATCCCCCACCCTCTCCGCTCCTGCCCTGTGCCCGCCGCTGGCGCTGCTTGTGCTCATCCTATTGCTGCCGCTGCTGTCGGCCTGCGGCTACAACACCATTCCGACGGCCGAGGAAAAGGCCAAGGCAGCGTGGAGCGAGGTGCTGAACCAGTACCAGCGCCGCGCCGACCTGATCCCCAATCTGGTCGAGACGGTGAAGGGCTATGCCGCGCACGAGAAGGACACGCTGGAGGCGGTGGTCGAGGCGCGCGCCAAGGCAACGCAGGTCACCGTGACACCGGACACGCTGACCGATCCCAATGCCTTCAAAGCTTTCCAGGAAAGCCAGGCCGGCCTGACCGGCGCCCTGTCGCGGTTGCTTGCGGTGGTCGAGAACTACCCCGACCTCAAGGCCAACCAGAACTTTCTCGGCCTGCAGGCGCAGCTCGAAGGCACCGAAAACCGCATCGCGGTGGCCCGCCGCGACTATATCGAGGCGGTCCGCGAGTACAACACCACGCTACGCACCTTCCCATCGGTGCTTTGGGCGACATTCTGGTTCACCGGCAACAAGCCATACGAGACCTTTACCGTCAGCGAAGACAAGATGGAGCCGCCGAAGGTCGATTTCGGCACCAAGCAGGGCGGCTGATCGACCGGCCTCATGGACGCGGCGGAGAGCGCAACGCCTCCCCTCCCCCTTGAGGGGAGGGTGGCCGCGAAGCGGCCGGGAGGGGTCCGCGCGGCAGGTCGCGGCCTTATCTTCTTCCATACGACGAACTTGTTCGCGAAGACCAAAGCCTCGCGCACGGCCGCGCGGACTTCACCCGGCGCGCTTCGCGCGCCACCCTCCCCTCAAGGGGGAGGGAGAGCGGTGTTCGCCCTTCTTCTCCTGCTGTGCTTTTCCGTCTCCACCTTCGCCGCCGAACTGCCGAAACTGACCGGTCGCGTCGTCGACGATGCCGGCATGATGGACGCCGCCAGCAAGGCGGCGCTGGTGCAGAAGCTGGACGCGTTCGAGAAGAAATCGTCGGACCAGATCGTCGTCGCCACCATCGACAGCCTGGACGGCGAAGCGATCGAACCCTACGCCAACCGCCTGTTCCGTGCCTGGGGCCTCGGCCAGGCTGGCGAGGACAACGGCGTGCTGCTGCTCGTTGCGAAGTCGGATCGCAAGATGCGCATCGAGGTCGGCTATGGCCTTGAAGGCACGCTCACCGACCTGCACACCAAGCTGATCATCGAAAACACCATGGTTCCGGCTTTCCGCGCCGGCGATTTCTCCGGCGGCATCACCCGAGCCGTCGACGACATCGTCGTGGTGCTGGAGGGCAACGCCGCCGAACTGGAAGCGCGCGCCAAACGCAATCCGGCGAGGGACGAAATGCCTGTCGACTGGATATTCGCGCTCTTCATCGTTTTGTGGGCGACGCTTTTCATCGGCGGCATGGCGATGGCGATCCTGCCGCCGATCTTCGGCACCAAGATCGGCCCCAACCGCTACCGCTGGCTCGGCATGGACATCACCGTCGGCGGCCGGTCCCGCCGCCGCTCGTCAGACGGCTGGTCGGGCGGAGGCTGGTCGTCGGGTTCCTCCGGCTGGTCTTCGGGCGGCGGATCGTCGGGCGGCGGAGGATTTTCCGGCGATGGCGGGTCGTCCGGCGGTGGCGGTTCTTCGGGGAGCTGGTGACATGACCGTGACCCTTGATGACCACGATCACCAGCGCATCGCCGAAGCGATCCGTTCCGCCGAAGCCCAAACCTCCGGCGAGATCTACTGCGTGGTCGCGCGCGCCAGCGACAGCTATTTCTATCCGGCCGCCTTCTTCGTCACCGCCGGCATCGTCGTGATCGGCATCGCCGTGACCATGCTGCTCGAATGGTGGTGGATCAGCATAAGACTGCCGGTGTTCTGGGCCGCGGTCGTGCTGGCTTTCGCCGCCGTGTGGCTGGTGCTGCTGCTTCTGCCCGGGCTGCGCATCCATTTCGTGCCGAAGCGCCTGCGCTACCAGCGGGCACACGACAATGCGCTGAAACAGTTCCTGGCCCGCAATGTACATATCACCAACCAACGGACCGGCGTGCTGATCTTCGTGTCGCTGGCCGAACGCTATGCCGAAGTGGTGGCTGACAGCGGCATCAACGCCAAGGTAGACCAATCCACCTGGAACGGCATCGTCGCCGACCTCGTCGGCCACGCTCGCCAGGACCGTCTCGCCGACGGCTTCATGGTTGCGATCGCCGCCGTCGGTACGCTTTTGTCACTGCATTTTCCGAGGCGCGAAGACGACGCCAACGAACTCGACGATCATCTTGTGGAAATCTGAGTCGGCCGTCGCGGCCGGTTCGCGCGAGTAGCCGACGTCGCTTGCATTGCGCGACGGGCAATCTAAAATTAACCATCATGACCACACTGGCGATCGACATCCGCAAGGCCGAGCCGCGCGACGCAGACGCGATCGCAGCGGTGCATCACGAGGCCTGGATGGGCGCCTATTGCGGCATCATCCCGCATCGGGCGCTGGCGCGGATGATCAACAGGCGCGGCGGCGACTGGTGGGCCGGTGCGATTCGCCGTGCGGCCAGTGTGCTGGTGATCGAGATCGGCGGCACGATCGCCGGTTACGCCACGATCGGCCGCAACCGGGCACGACAGTTGCCGCAGCAGGGCGAGATCTACGAGCTTTACCTCAAGCCTGAATATCAGGGTGTCGGCCTCGGCCGCAGGCTGTTCTCGGCGGCACGCCGCAAGCTCGTCGGTCATGGCCTGAACGGCATGGTCGTGTGGGCACTTGAGGAGAACCATAGCGCAGTCGCTTTTTATGCCGGCGCCGGCGGTCGCGACGTCGCTGAGGGCGTCGAGGTGTTCGACCAAAAGGCCCTGAAGAAGATCGCCTTCGTCTGGGACTGATCTCTGCGTGCTGGCGCCGCGCCGCGGCGGCAAGCGACCCGTTGCACTCGGCCGCCGAGCCGGCTATCGGAAAGCCGCCAGCAAGGGGGTACCCAGCATGCGTATCGAAGCCATTTCCACAGGCAAGAACCCGCCCGAAGACGTGAACGTCATCATCGAGGTGCCCGTCGGCGGCGAGCCCATCAAATATGAGATGGACAAGGAGGCCGGCACGCTATTCGTCGACCGCTTCCTTCACACGCCGATGCGGTACCCCGGCAACTACGGCTTCGTGCCACACACGCTGTCAGGCGACGGGGACCCGATCGACGTGCTGGTCTGCAACACGCGCGAGCTGGTGCCGGGCTGCGTCATCAATGTGCGCCCGATCGGCGTTCTGATGATGGAGGACAATGCCGGCATCGATGAGAAGGTGCTGGCTGTGCCGTCGCCGCACCTCACCAAGCGCTACGAGAAGGTATTCAACTATACCGACCTGCCGCAGATCACACTCGACCAGGTCGCCCACTTCTTCGAGCACTACAAGGATCTCGAACCCGGCAAATGGGTTAAGATCAGTGGCTTCCAGGACGCCGCGCATGCCAGGAAGATGATCACCGAAGCGGTCGAGCGGGCGGCTAAGGTAAAGGGCAAGTAACGACAGCAGCCCCGGCGGCGCCTGTCAGTTTTCCTGACGGTCGAAATCCGGCAGCGCCACCTCCGCGCTGACGATCACCCGCTCGTCGGCGCCGCATGCAAAATCGCGCGCCTGTTCGTCGGCGATGCGGCGCGCCGTCTCGTTGGCTTTGGCGTTGCCTGAGGCGACGACCAGTCCGACCGTGCAGCCCTCGCCCACGCCGACCTGGCCGACTTTCTCGATCGCCAGCACCTCGGTCTTCTTCTCCGGATCATCGGGATCGCTGACGAACCAGCGGTGGATGGTGGCGATCGGAACCTGACGTTCGCCTTCCGTCTCGATACGCCATTCGATCTTCGGCCCGGTCGAATTGAAGGCTGCGAAACTTTCCCAGACTGGCTCCACGCCGGACGGCGGAAATCCGTAAAACACCGATTCGCGCAGATCGGCGACGTGGACCAGTACCGGATAGCCGCGCCAGCCCGGGCAGACGAAACTGGCGAAGTCGCCACCTTCCTCGGCGACCGCGAAGGCCGAGCAGGATGTCTCGATGTCCATGTCGGTGTATTCGCTGCGGATGTCCGCGGCGGCGGCCGGGGCGCAGAGCAGCGCGACGACAGGCAAGGTCAGCAGGCTTCGCATCTCGCTTCTCCGGTGGCGCGGCGCCCAGACTATGGCAGGCACGCCGGAAAGCAACAGCGCGCGTTCGGGCCTTACGCCTCCGATCCGTCCGCTTCGCCCAGCGCGTTCAGCTTCTCGATCAGCGAAGCGCCGGCGTCGAGCCGCACGGTCTTTTGCCGCGCCGCCTTGCCGGCGACGATGGTGACCGACGAGCGGGGAATGCCGAGACGCCCGGCCAGCAGGCGCTCCAGCGCGGCGTTGGCGGCTCCCTTTTCCGGCACCGCGCGCACCCGCGCGCAGAGATGACGGCGGCCGTCAGCGGACACCTCCACGCCGCCGAGGCGGTCGGCCGCGGCTTTCGGCGTCAGCCGCACGAACAGGTCGAAGCCGCCGGCGCGGGGCCGGAAGAAGCCCGGCGTCAGACCACCAGCGGCGCGATGCTCGTCCACAGGAACTGGCGGAGGAAGAAGATGATCAAAAGCACGATGATCGGCGAGATGTCGATGCCGCCGAGGTCGGGCAGCAGGCGGCGGATCGGCGCCAGCACCGGCTCGGTGATGCGGAACAGGAAGTTGCCGACGGTGCCGACGAACTGGTTTCGTGGGTTGACCACGTTGAAGGCATAGAGCCAGGAGAAGATCGCGGAAGCGATCAGCAGCCACCAGTAAATGCCAAGAGCAAGATCCACCGTCTGGATGAGGGCGAGCATAAGTGTCTCCTTCGATCCGCCGACATGTAGCCACTGGCCGGAAGCCCGACAAGCCTGCATTTCCGTCGAAGCGGGCGGGCACGGATCGCGCAACACTGCGCGGCCCGCCGTCGAAGCGAGAGATTGACTGCAAGACACCACCACCCGGACGCAAAACGCGCGGAGATCGATCGATCGCAGTGGGTCGCGCTTGACAGGCGCCCCATGCCTGCACATAACACCGCCATCCGCCGGACGGGGCTGTAGCTCAGCTGGGAGAGCGCATCGTTCGCAATGATGAGGTCAGGGGTTCGATCCCCCTCAGCTCCACCAACGGCGGATGTTATTGATTTTGCTACATAATTTGGATTTTTCGGTGATGCATCGAGAAATGCACACCGGGCATCTTTTCTTTCGGCGCCGCGATCCGTGAATGATGGTCCTAAGACGCCAATTTGCCAACTTTCGAAAAATCGACCCGGAATAGCTTCGCGAATTCCGAGGCTTACAAAGGGGAGGCCATCAGTTCGATACATACGTTCGTCCGCCACCGGAGGATAGGTAAACCCCAGCCCACAGTTTGTGATTGGAATAGCTAAGCAACTTCCGTGGCTTAGCGGATATGTGACGCCCGATGCGAAGCGGAAGGCGGTGGTTCATGCCTGCGAGATGCATGGGGTGAGCCAGCGTCGGGCGTGCCAGGCTCTGAGGATCGACCGTTCGACAGTGCGCTACACCAGTATCCGTCCGGACGACGCTCCATTG